>Ga0194037_1000463_pt1 | contig 31512 bp, 29 predicted proteins | sample JunL306m_MetaG_FD_148653 | JGI IMG/M metagenome (GOLD analysis project Ga0194037, IMG submission 148653) | Anoxic zone freshwater microbial communities from boreal shield lake in IISD Experimental Lakes Area, Ontario, Canada - Jun2016-L304-6m | ecosystem: Environmental > Aquatic > Freshwater >...
GCAGTAAAATCGAGCTCTCATTTTCAGAGATGAGTGAGAATATCAGGGCATACAAGGTGGGCGTTCATCAGCATATTCCTGAAATCATGCAGGCTCTCGGCACTTCTGCCACGAACCCCTCTTTTGATTTCATCTTTACACCGATGATTGGTTCACTGGTCAGGGGTATTTACAGCATCCTCAATGTTCAGCTCGAAAGTCCGGTGGAGGAAAAACAGATCGAGGAACTTTATCGCAGCTTCTACAAGCACGCTCCTTTTGTCAGGGTTCGCGACACCATGACCGAAATAAAGCATGTGGTTCATACCAATTTCTGCGATGTTCATATTGCCAGAGTAACCGGAAGCGGTTCGCTGCTCATTGTCACCGCTCTCGATAACCTTCTGAAGGGGGCTGCTGGCCAGGCGATACAGAACATGAATCTGATGCTCTCTCTTGATGAAAGAACAGGACTCAGATAATTTTTAACCATTAACGTTGTACACCGCATTGGAAAAACTTGCCAAAGGGCTTAAAGTCATCCATCAACTTGCTGCCATAACACCATGGCCATCTTCAGTTACCCCAATGGCGGCAGCTTCAGACGGCTCAAAAGGATTCTGGCCAGCCGGTTTTTCAGCAGGCGCCGTCTCTGCCAATATCAAATACAGCAACAGAAAGGATCTCATGCTTCTTGTGACAGATGTTCCTGCCACTGCTGCAGCCCTCTTTACCCGAAACCTCTGTGTTGCTGCACCGATAACACTGTCACGTAAACATCTGAATCTCTCTCCGTCTTCAATTCGCGCTATTGTCTGTAACAGTGGAAATGCAAATGCTGCTACCGGGGAGAAGGGGCTGAATGACGCTCGCGCCATGGCCGAAGCAGTGGCGCATGAACTGTCAATCACACCTGAAGAGGTGTTTGTTGCTTCAACCGGGGTTATCGGCCAGCTTCTGCCCATGGAAAATGTTTTGGCGGGGATATCCTCCGTTGTTGCCACAATGCAGCGCGACTCCGTTCTTGATGCTGCCGGTGCCATCATGACCACCGACACCTTTCCCAAATTTTTCACCCTTGAGCTTCAGCTTTCTGGTGGTTCCATCCGTCTGAGCGGCATCGCCAAGGGCTCAGGAATGATTTGCCCGAACATGGCCACCATGCTGGCCTTTCTGACCACCGACGCTACAATTGAACCTGTCCTTCTTCATGAAGCGCTTGAAAAGGCAAACCGCCACAGTTTCAATGCCATTACCGTTGATGGCGATACCAGTACCAACGACATGGTATCCATTCTCTCCAGTGGCACCGGCCCCGTAATCAAGGCTGAAAGCAGCGATTTCTCTCTGTTTTGCGACGCACTTGAAGCACTGATGACCTTTCTGGCCAAGCTTATTGTTATTGACGGCGAGGGTGCCACAAAACTTGTAGGAGTTACGGTCAAAGGAGCAGCGGATGACCATGATGCTGAGCTTGCTGCCAGAACCATTGCCCAGTCAAGCCTCGTCAAAACCGCCATACATGGAGAGGATGCCAACTGGGGCAGAATCATAGCCGCAGCAGGTCGCTCGGGAGCCATTTTCAACCAGGAAGAGCTTGAGCTTCACTTCAATGAACTTCCCATTCTTAAACCGGGCCTTGTTGCAGACTTCTCTGAAGAGGCGGCGGCAGCGATTATGGCTAAAGATTCCTATACTATCACCCTTCGTCTTGGACATGGTTCCGGGGAGGCTACAATATGGAGCTGTGACTTGAGCAAGGAGTATGTCGAAATCAACGGAAGCTACAGAAGCTGATACTTCCATTAACTATTTAATAGAGCAATTTTCCCGCAATGGACCAAAGAAAAGCTCCCCAGGCAGCAATAGGGCAGGTGCTTATTGAAGCACTCCCCTATATCCGCCAGTTCGAAGGCAAAACCTTTGTTATAAAATATGGCGGTTCAGCCATGAAGGATGCCTGTCTCAAAAACATGTTTGCCCAGAACGTCACCCTTCTTCGCAAGGTTGGCATCAGGATTGTTCTCGTACATGGAGGAGGTGATGCCATAACGAAAACGGCAGAAAAGCTTGGATTGAACTCACGTTTTCTTCAGGGGCGTCGGGTAACCGACAAGGAGATGGTCTCCGTTATCCAGATGACCCTTGCCGGAAAGGTCAACCAGGATATTGTACAACTCATCAGCCAGCATGGCGGCAAAGCAGTTGGGGTAAGCGGCCTTGATGCCGACACCGTCAAAGCTCATCCTCATCCGAACGCTGAAACACTTGGTCTTGTCGGTGAAGTTGAGCAGATCAACACTGATTATATTGACCTTCTCTGCAAAGCCGGACTGATTCCGGTCATTGCTCCAATCGGCTTTGACGACAAGGGCAACATTTACAATATCAATGCCGATGATGCCGCCAGCAGTATTGCGATTGCCCTGAAAGCCGAAAAGCTCATCTATGTCAGCGATGTTGAAGGTATTCATGTCGGTGAAAGAATCCTGAAAACCATCTGCAAGGCCGAAGCCGCTGACTTTATCGAACAGGGTGTTATTTCTGGAGGAATGATTCCCAAAGTCCTTTCTGCATTCAAGACGCTTGACGGCGGAGTTGGAAAAATTCATCTTATTGACGGAAAATCAACACATTCTCTCTTGCTTGAAATATTTACGCATGAAGGGGTCGGTACCCAGTTTCTTGCAGAACAGGAGAGTGATCAACCCCTAAACAGGTAACGGAATGGAAGAGGTTCATACAAAACAAGCCACAGCTAAACGTGACTTTCTGGGTTTTTCTCCGCTTGATGCCAACAAGATTATAGAGTTATTTGATTACTCCCTCTTTATCAAGAAAAAGAGAAAAGAGAGCCCTTCAGTAACCGGGTTTCTCCCGCTGCGCGACAAAACCGTCGCCATGATTTTCAGCAAGCCATCACTGAGAACAAGAGTCTCCTTTGAACTTGGCATTCATGAGCTTGGAGGATATGCCATAACCCTTGATGGTCAGTCAATCGGTCTCGGGTCTCGCGAATCGGGAGAAGATATCGCCAGGCTCCTTTCCCGTTACAATGATGCCATTGTCGCCCGCCTGCATGACCATGCCGTCATTGAAGGGCTTGCGGAACACGCATCAATTCCGGTCATCAATGCGCTGACCGATCTGTCACACCCTTGCCAGGTGCTGGCCGATGCCTTTACTCTTTACGAGAAGTCTCTCTGGAACGAGGAAATAAAAATTGTTTTTGTCGGCGACGGCAACAATGTTGCCAATTCGTGGATTGAACTGGCAGGCCTTCTCCCCTTTCATTTCGTCCTTGCCTGCCCTGAAGGGTACATGCCGAACCAGGAGCTGCTCAATGCCGCAAGGGAAAAAGGGATCAGCAAGATTGAGATTATCCATGACCCAAAAGAAGCCGTCGCCAATGCTGATGTGCTCTATACCGATGTCTGGACAAGCATGGGGCAGGAAGAGGAGATCGCTGAACGGCTCAGGATTTTCAAACCATTTCAGATTAACAGCGCTCTGCTTGCTGAGGCAAAACCCGGTGCTGTGGTCATGCACTGCATGCCGGCACACCGCGGCGAAGAGATAAGTTCGGAGGTTATGGATGGGCCTCAATCCATTATTATTGATGAGGCCGAAAACCGGCTTCATGTACAGAAAGCGCTTCTGGTTAAACTGTTGAACCACGAAGAATACAGGAAATTTCACCTGACTCACCGGTTGCTGAATGCGGCTAAAAAAATCAAGGCCTGAAGGATCGATTTGCGATGAACAAACATGCACGACAACTGACGATCCGGGAAATTCTTCAGCAGAACAGTGTGGAAAATCAGCATGACCTCCTGCAACTTCTCCGCGATTCCGGTATTGCGCTTGCCCAGGCGACCCTGTCGCGTGACTGTGCCGAACTCGGCATTATCCGTACACGAATTAACGGAGGCTACCGGATGGTGGTTCCTGAAGAGAACACCGACAAAATTATCAATGGTCTTGTCGGTATTGAGGTGCTTGCCATCAACGCCAATGAAACCGCCATTATTATCAAAACACTTCCAGGAAGGGCTCACGGTGTCGGTTCCTGGCTCGATCACCTGAAAAGTCCTCTCGTTTTGGGCACTATTGCCGGAGATGATACGGTGCTGGTAATTCCCTCTTCTGTGCTGAACATTTCCACTTTGATATCCTATATTCACAAGAATCTTTCCACAAACTGATAATTCATTACGACGCATGAGCAAGGAAAAAATTGCATTAGCCTATTCCGGCGGACTTGATACCTCCATCATGATCAAGTGGCTGAAAGACAAGTATGACGCTGAAATCGTTGCCGTTACCGGCAACCTCGGTCAGCAGAAAGAGATCGAAAACCTTGAATCGAAAGCACTCTTTACCGGTGCATCAAAGTTCCAGTTTATTGACCTTCGCAAGGAGTTTGTTGAAGAGTACATCTGGCGCGCACTCAAAGCCGGAGCGCTCTATGAAGATGTGTACCCGCTCGCAACCGCGCTGGGACGTCCTCTGCTTGCAAAAGCTCTTGTTGATACTGCGCTTGCTGAAGATTGCACCATGCTCGCCCACGGCTGCACGGGCAAGGGCAACGACCAGGTTCGCTTTGAGGTTACCTTTGCCTCACTGGCGCCACATCTGAAGGTGCTCGCTCCCCTGCGTGAGTGGGAATTCACCTCAAGAGAGGCTGAAATTGCCTACGCTCTTGAGCACAACATTCCAGTCTCTGCTACCAAAAAGAGCCCCTACTCCATTGATGAAAATATCTGGGGAATCAGCATTGAGTGCGGTGTCCTTGAAGATCCTATGGTTGCTCCGCCTGAAGATGCTTACCAGATAACCACCTCACCAGAAAAGGCCCCTGACACTCCTGCCGTGGTTGATATCGAGTTTGAAAAAGGTGTGCCTGTTGCTCTTGACGGCAAAAAAATGAGCGGGCTCGACATGATCATCCGCCTGAACGAGATTGGTGCCGCCAATGGCGTCGGAAGGCTCGACATGATTGAGAACCGCGTGGTCGGTATCAAGTCACGTGAAATTTATGAGGCCCCGGCTGCAACCATTCTCCACTTTGCCCATCGCGAACTGGAACGCCTCACCCTTGAGAAATCGGTCTTCCAGTACAAGAAGAACATCAGTCAGGATTATGCCAACATCATCTACAACGGCACCTGGTTCTCACCAATGAGAACAGCGCTTGATGCCTTCGTGAACGAGACGCAGAACCCGGTAACCGGCCTTGTGCGTCTGAAACTCTACAAGGGTGGAGTCTCCCTGCTCGGAAGAAACTCACCCTACTCGCTCTACAACGAGGAGCTGGCCACATACACCGAAGCCGACACCTTCAACCACAAGGCTGCCGCGGGCTTTATCCACCTCTATGGACTTGGATTGAAGACCTTCAGCCAGGTACACTCAGCGAAGTAACATTCACCGACAGATCAGCGCAGGCCAATGAAGAGGCCTGCGCACGCTGGAAAACGTCAACGTCACACCACGCACGGCTGGCAGAAGAAACTGCCTCACCGCTGAAGAATTGAACACTCCGCCAGCTTTTTTCATTTGACTGCTCCATGTGGCTCACGATACTTCGCACCAAATTGGTTATAGCGTCCACATCACCCCAAGGCAATAAACCAAAATTTACTATTTTGGGGGCAGATTCTCTTTCACCACAAAGGATATTCTTATGAGCAGCAATACAAAGGAGTTACTCTGGCAGAGCCGATTTTCACTGCCCTTTGACCGCGATGCGCTTCTCTTTTCGTCGTCGGTTCATGTCGACAAGAAGCTCTATCGTGAAGATATTCAGGGTTCAATAGCCCATGTAACCATGCTAGCTGAAGAGGGTATTGTCAGTGCTGATGAGGCTGGAGAGATCATTGCCGGGCTCAGGGAGATAGAGGAGGAGCTGTCGAACGGCGCTCTGCTCCCTCACTGGGAGGATGAGGATATCCATACCGTTATTGAAAACCGTCTCAAGGAAAAAATTGGCGCAACTGCGGGCAAACTGCATTCCGGCAGAAGCCGTAACGACCAGGTTGCAACCGACACCCGACTCTATTTGCGCCGCCAGATTACTGATCTTCAGGATACTCTTGGCGTGATGTTGAAAGTGCTCGTTGAAAAAGCGGAAAACTACCAGAAAACCATCATCTTTGGTTATACCCACCTGCAGCGGGCCCAGCCCATCTCTGCCGGACACTACTACATGGCCTATTTCAATATGTTCAACCGTGACCGTCAGCGACTGTACGACCTCATGAAACGGGTGAATATCTCCCCTCTTGGCGCAGCAGCTTTTGCGGGCAGTACACTCCCCCTCAATCCCGAACGATCAGCAGTACTCCTTGGGTTTGACGATATGTTTGCCAACAGTATTGATGCCGTCAGCGATCGCGACATCGTCATTGAGTTTATTTCAGCCTGTTCGGTCATCATGATGCATCTCTCCCGATTTGCCGAGGATCTGATTCTCTGGAGTTCCTACGAGTTCGGCTATCTTGAGATCAGCGATGCTTTTGCCACGGGCTCTTCACTCATGCCACAGAAGAAAAATGCCGATATTGCCGAACTAGTGAGGGGTAAAACCGGAAGAGTATACGGCAACCTGATGGCTATGCTGACCATCATGAAGGGGCTTCCGCTCTCCTATAATCGAGACATGCAGGAGGACAAACAGCCGCTGTTCGACAGCGCAGAGACAACCATCGGAAGTGTAAGTATTTTTGCAAAACTGCTGGAGCATACCAAACTGAAGGAGGAGCGGCTGGCAAAACTGACGGCGGAGGATCTCAGCCTTGCCACTGAAATTGCTGAATATCTTGTCCGCAAGCAGATTCCTTTCCGTGATGCGCACCGCATTACCGGAAAAATTGTCACATGGAGTATCGCTTCAGAGGTTAACCTGCCACATATCCCTGTTGAAAAGTTCAGGGAGTTCTCGGAGGTAATTGATGCTGACATTTACGACTGCCTCAAGGCTGACGCAAGTGTCAACTCAAAAAAAACACACGGCAGTTGTTCATTCGACTCCGTCGCTCTTCAGATCGAGAATGCCCGTAAACAGCTCTAATGCACCTGTAATGGCTTGATCTCTGCCAGATCGGCAACAACTGCTGCCGACTGGTTGAGCAACACATCTTTCTTAAGATCTTTTGTCGCATCCTGCTCAAGAACCCAACGTTTCTCAATCTGTTTTATTGTCTCTGTTTCAGATTTCACTGAAGAATCCTGAAGAGATACCGATTTCTTTTTACGGATCTGATCAAGTGTTTTAAGATCAGCGAGATAGCTCTGGTAAAGAGGATTCTTGGATGATTGTTCCTGAAATGTTTTCCGGAGCAATTCAATCTTTTCGGGAGTGATCTCTGCTGTAGGCTTATAAAATGATGGGGAGATGGTGCTCCATGGCAAACTACTGGTATAGGTATCTTCACCAATTCTGGCGGTATCAATCATGGATGGCATACTAATATCTGGCTCAACCCCTTTATGCTGCGTGCTACCTCCCGAAATCCGGTAAAACTTTGCTATGGTTAGTTTTATCTCTCCAAGATCAGGTTGCCCTCCCTGAACAGATGATGGTCTTGAAAGCTGGATAAGGCTTTGAACGGTTCCTTTCCCGAATGTTCTCTCGCCGATGATAACGCCGCGTCCGTAATCCTGGATGGCTGCGGCAAAAATTTCGGATGCCGATGCGCTGTAACGGTTCACCAGAACAGCAAGGGGCCCCTCATATTGTTCGCGACTGTCTTCGTCCTTGAGTACCGTTGTTTCTCCAGTTGAGTTGCTGATCTGAACGACAGGACCGCTTGGAATAAACAATCCAGTAACCTTAACAGATTCCTCAAGTGATCCGCCTCCATTTTCACGCAAATCTATAATAATGCCTTCAACATGCTCAGCATTCAGTTCTTCAAGAATACGAGATATATCACGGCTTGTACTGTTGTAGTTGCCGATATTCTGCTGCTCGCCTTCAAAATCAAGATAAAATGAGGGAATAGTTATAACACCTATTTTATGTCCATTCTGCAGGATAATACTTTTTTTTGCCGCCTGTTCCTGCAAATTGACTTTGTCACGCAACAGTTCAACTATTTTAGCTGCACCTCGTCCACCCTGAGATGCAGGAAGGATTTTCAGTCGAACATGAGTGCCTTTCTTTCCTCGGATCAGCTTTACCACATCATTGATTCTCCAGCCCGACACATCAACCATCTCAATTTTTTTCCCCTGACCGACGCCTATAATTTTATCCCCTTTTTTCAGGAGATTACTTTTAAATGCAGGACCTCCTGGAATTAGCTCATAGATGACGGTATACTCACCTTCGGTCTGAAGTTTGGCTCCGATTCCCTCAAGCGAGCGACTCATGTCAATCTGGAAGTTTTTATACTCATCCGGAGAAAAATAGCTGGTATGAGGATCGAATGATGTTGTCAGTGCATACGTATAAATTTGAAATGCATCATCCGGTTTCTGGCGGTTCAGAAGGTTCAATCTGCTTGTAAAGCTTTTAGAAAGCTCTTTTCGAATGGCCTTATTATTTTTTCCGGAATATTTAAGATTAAGCCACTGATATTTCAGCTCTTTTCTCCACAGATCGGTAAGCTGCTCCTTGTCGACAGGCCAAAAGTCGGCCTTTCGGTCAAGATCAAGGGTTTCAGGAGTTGAAAAGTTCAGATGTACCGTGTCGGCTGCGGCTTTCATATACCGCATTTTTTCTTTTGCCCGTTTTAAAAAAAGGTTATAGATATCAAACCCGGCCGTTGCCTTCCCAGCAATAAATTCGTCATCAATTTTGTTTCCGTACATCTGCCTGAGGCGTTCAATATCGCTTGCCACAAAATAGCTTTTACTGCCGTCAAGATTGTCGATATAACGATTAAAGATCTGAAGTGAGAGTGAATCGTTAACAGCCACCTTTCTATAGTGGTTTTGCAACAGGTATTGACTGATATATTTGCAAGCCTCCGTTTCCAAAGCAGTCGGTTTGAGAGTAATCACCGCCGGATCCGCAGAGGGTTTTCCAATATTTCCTGCAATAAGTGGAAAAGTACTCCCGAGCGCCAAAATTATGAGAAGCAGAGTTCTTCGAATCATTGAGGTGTATGATGATTTTATGAATAAACCCAGACTGATGCAGGTGGAATATTTTTCATGATAAACCTTCTCCTTACTTTGCTCTGAAAGTTAACTTCTCCAAGAGGATCATTGAGACCATAAGTATACATAACACACCACTTCAGAAGACCCTGACTGTAAAGAGTACTTATGATGGGAATAAATGATGATTTAAATGGATTGTTAATAAGAGGAATTGAAAGTACCAGTCCAAACCGCTCATCCACTTTTTGTAACTGTTCAAGGGCGCACGAATTAACAGTCGTCAGATGGGGATAGTTTTGACGGAGCAAGTCACAAAATTCCTGATCTATTTCAACCAATAACGGGTTTAAACTTGATATATGCTTTGTGATTGCACCGGTTCCTGCACCTATCTCAATAATATTTGTTTGGTCTAATTCCTTGATTGATTTATAAATAGCCTTTCCCAAAAACTTTGAAGAGGGTATTACGGAACCAATACTTTGAGGATCTTGTAAATATTTTTTGAGGAACAATATCTTTTTATGCATGTAATCCTGTATAGATGTTTATGTTTTTTCCAGCCATCAACTTTTTGTTCATCTTTTGACACACGAGGCCCAAGAGCATGACTTGACTCTTTTCCAGGATCTGCCGGTGCTTTTTTATTATCCGCTCATTTTATAACGAGACAAAAGCCAACATAGCAATATCATCACACCCTTCTCGATTATTACGCGCGCCGTATGAATTTCTTTCAATAAGCCTTAATTCAACGAAGGCAAGGTGCGGGTAACCGTTTGTCGCTGTACGCTCTTGAGCTCTGCCATATCAGAAACAACTGACGCCGACTGGTTGAGAATCAGATCCTTGTCAATATGTTTTGTTGAATCCTGCTCACGAGCCCAAAGCCCCTCAATATGTTTGATCGTTTCTATTTCAGATTTAAAGGATGAATCCTGGAGCGATACCATCCTTTTTTTTCGAATCCTGTTAAGGGTGTACAGATCATGTAAATAGGCCTGGTACTGGTGGTTTTTCGAAGACCGTTCTTGCTGTTTTTGCCGAAGAATGACAAGCTCTTCCTGGCTGATCTCCGCTGTCGGGCGATAAAACGAAGGAGAGATGGTACTCCAGGGCAAACTGCTGGTGTAGGTATCCTCGCCAACGATGGATGTATCAATCATGGAAGGCATAACAATATCCGGCACAACACCTTTATGCTGAGTACTGCCTCCGGAAATACGGTAAAACTTTGCAATCGTAAGTTTAATCTCTCCCAGTTCGGGCTTTCCAAAAAAACTGAACGGCCGTGAAAGTTTGATGATACTCTGAACGGTTCCTTTGCCGAATGTCCTCTCTCCGATTATAACGCCACGACTGTAATCCTGGATTGCCGCAGCAAAAATTTCGGATGCCGACGCGCTATAGCGGTTGACAAGTACCGCAAGTGGTCCATTATAGAGTACCCGTCTATCTTCATCCCTGAGTACCATTTTTCCGCCGGTTGAATTACTTATCTGTACCACGGGACCGGTTGGAATAAACAGTCCGGTGACATTCACAGACTCTTCAAGGGAACCACCACCATTATCACGAAGATCAATGACAATGCCATCAACATGCTCAGCATTCAGCTCGCTGAGAATCCGGGTTACATCACGGCTTGTACTGTTATAATTGCCGGTATTCTGCTGCTGACCTTCAAAATCAAGGTAAAAAGATGGAATGGTAATCACCCCGATTTTCTGTCCATTTTTTGCAATAACGCTTTTTTTGGCCTCCTGTTCTTCCAGATTGATCTTTTCTCGAATGAGTTGCACTATTTTTGCCGGACCCCTGCCGCCCTGACTTGCAGGAAGAATTTTCAGGCGAATAAACGTGTTTTTCCTGCCGCGGATCAATTTTACGACATCATTGATTCGCCACCCGGTAACATCAACGATTTCTGCTGTTTTTCCCTGGCCAACACCGATAATTTTATCTCCCTTTTTCAGCAAACTGCTTTTGAATGCTGGTCCTCCGGGAATAATCTCACTGACCACAGTATACTCACTTTCAACCTGAAGTTTGGCGCCAATTCCTTCGAGTGAACGGCTCATGTCGATCTGAAAATTTTCGTACTCATCCGCAGAGAGATAATTTGTGTGAGGATCAAACGAGGTTGTAACCGCATAAGTATATGCTTGAAAAGCATCTTCCGGCTTTTGGCGGTTAAGAAGATTCAGACGATTAGTAAAGCTTTTTGCAAGGGTTTCCCGAATATTCTTGCTGTTTTCGCCGGAATATTTCTGATTGATCCACTGGTATTTCAACTCTTTTTTCCATAGATCGGTAAGTTGACGCCTGTCGGTTAGCCAGGGATCTGTCTTGCGATCAAGGTCAAGGGTTTCTGGTATTGAAAAATTGAAGCGCACGGTATCGACTGTTGCCTTCATATACCGCATTTTTTCTTTTGCCCGTTTCAGAAAAAAATTATAAATGCCAAAACCGGCATCTGATTTACCGGCAAGTAATTCACTTTCCATGCGGCTTCCGTAAAATTTCCGGAGACTTTCAATCTCACTTGCTACAAAATAGCTTTTGCTCCCGTCAAGATTATCGATATAGCGATTGAATATCTGCTGGGCAAGAGAGTCATTGACTGATATCTTTCTATAGTGTTTCTGGAGAAGTGACTGACTGATATATTTACCGGCCTCCTCTTCGGCCGCAGTTGGACGGAGAGTAACAGTAACGGCTGGAACTGATTTAGCGGCATTTACGGCAAATACCGGTACAGCGCTTCCCAAAAAAACCGTAATGAGAAGCAGACTTTTTCTACTCATGGTTAGTGGTACAATGATCAAAGGTTCGACGACAGTGTGAAAGCTATTTTTGAATGAGAAGTCAAATATACATATATTACAGGACGCATAAGAAAACATAACCGAGAGGTATCCGGCGAAAAATTACGGCACATAATAATAAATAAAAGGAGAGCGTCAATGCAAAAGAAAAAAATCAGTTATAAAGAACTCGGTCTGGTTAACAGCCGTGAACTTTTCAGTAAAGCGGTATCGGGAGGGTATGCCATTCCTGCATACAATTTCAATAATCTCGAACAGATGCAGGCAATCATACAGGCCTGTGTTGAGACAAAATCTCCTGTAATTCTTCAGGTTTCCAAAGGCGCAAGAAGCTACGCCAATGAAACCCTGCTTCGCTTCCTCGCCCAGGGAGCTGTTGCTTATGCTGCCGAACTCGGATCTCCGATCCCTATAGTGCTTCACCTTGACCATGGCGACAGTTTCGAACTCTGCAAAGACTGCATTGAATCAGGCTTCTCCTCGGTCATGATTGATGGCTCCCATCTCCCTTATGAAGAGAACGTCGCGCTCACCAAAAAAGTTGTTGAGTTTGCCCACCAGTTTGATGTCACTGTTGAAGGGGAACTCGGAGTGCTTGCCGGCATTGAAGACGAAGTCTCTGCTGCACATCACACCTATACCCAGCCGGAAGAGGTTGAAGATTTTGTCGCAAAAACAGGTGTTGACAGCCTTGCTATCTCCATTGGCACCTCACATGGTGCCTTCAAGTTCAAACCCGGTGAAGATCCAAAAATCCGTCTTGATATTCTGACTGAAATTGAAAAACGTATTCCGGGATTTCCTATTGTGCTGCACGGCTCATCTTCCGTCCCACAAGAGCTGGTAAAGATGATCAATGAACATGGTGGAAAAATGAAAGATGCCATTGGTATCAGTGAAGATCAGCTTCGTCTTGCCGCCAAATCTGCTGTCTGTAAAATCAATATTGACTCTGATGGCCGCCTTGCCATGACCGCTGCAATCCGCAAAGTCTTTGACGAAAAACCTGAAGAGTTTGATCCAAGAAAATATCTTGGCCCGGCTCGTGATGCTCTCAAAAAGCTCTATGCCCACAAGATCATTAATGTTCTCGGATCTGACGGAAAAGCATAATGTGTAATCGGTATCCAACAGAAAAAGGCGTCACAAGGCGCCTTTTTCTGTTCATGGAGCCAAAAGAAACATGGTCACGCTGACTCAAGGATGCGAAAGGCCGCATAAGCAAGCAACCCGCTTCCGGTTTCAAGAGCACGCTCTTCCGGGTCGAAGGTTGGAGAATGGAGAGTATTGCCTTTATCGTTATTCACCATGCCCGTTCCGATTTGCCAGAAGGTACCAGGACACTCCTGAAGATAGTAGGAAAAATCTTCTGCCGTCATTAGAGGCTCACAAGTAAGCACATTCTCACCACCAAGATATTCCGTGCAGATTTTCTCTGCCTTTTCGGTCACCTCCGGATTGTTGTAGAGTACAGGATAACCTTGCCGGATCTCAACTTTCGCCTCAACACCAAGCCCAGTGGCTATATGCGTGACGGTCTGGTGCAACCTTTCCTGAAGCAGTGACCGAACGGTTTCATTCATGGTTCTCATCGTACCTGACATAGTCACCTGCCGGGGAATGACATTTGTTGCATTGCCGCCATGAATTGATGCTATTGAAACAACTGCCGGTTCATAAGGAGGGGCGACCCGGCTGACAAGATGCTGAACGGCTGTAATGATATGAGCTGCGGCAAGCACTGGATCCGCCGCTTTATGCGGAGCCGACGCATGACCTCCCTGTCCTGTCACCGTGAAGTATAGTTCATCAGCCGCAGCCATAAAGCTTCCTTTACACAGTGCTACTTTCCCGCTCTCAACACTTGGGAAGCAGTGCTGCCCGATAATTGCTGACGGCTTAAACCGTCTGAAGAGACCGGCATCAAGCAATGGCTTTGCTCCGCCAGGTGCTTTTTCTTCGGCTGGCTGAAAAACGAGAAGCACATCACCCGAAAGCTCATCCTTCATTTTCGAGAGAATGTTGGCTGCACCAAGAAGCATGGCGGTATGCATGTCATGTCCACAGGCATGCATTTTTCCAGACTCAAGGGAACAAAAACTATGCAGGTTCTCTTCATGAAGAGGAAGGGCATCAATATCCGCACGTAATGCGACAAGATTGTTTTCGGCAGTTTTACTCCCGCCTCGAATGACGGCAACAACTCCAGTTTCAAGTAAAGATGGTTCAGGCGTGATGCCGATACCAAGGAGATAGTCCTTTATCAGCGCGGTGGTTCGAACCTCTTCATAAGCAAGTTCAGGGTGACGATGAATATCCCTGCGCAATGAAACAACTTCTGAAAAAATTTCTGCTGAATTTTCACGAATCCGGTCAACAAGCTGGACAGAGTGTTCTATTTTCATGCAATCATCTTCTTTTGCAACAGTTTACGATTATAACTCTTTTCATGCTGTTTTACATATCCATAAATCTGATAAACTCAAGGGCCTTTTCTCTAATCTCATCATCTTTTGCAGAAAAGGGTGATGTGTAGCGGATCATATAGCCGTAGTTTTTCAGATTTGATACCAGTCGATAGAAATCATGGACCTGAAGCCTGAATGTTAGAACAAGGCCTTCACCATCCGGAGCAGCAGGATAGATTCCGCAACTCAACACTGTAGCGTCGTTTTTTTCAAGAGTGGCAATAATCTCGGAGAGCTTGAGGTCATAGGATGGAACATCCAGTTCAAGGGTCATGCACTCTTCGCGTAAATGAAAAACGGTGGCAATATGTTCAAAAAGAGCAGTCTTTTGTATAACACCAACATACTCTCCGCCCTCCCCCGAGACAGGAATGAACTGGTATGGGAATGAATCCATTCTTGCAACGATCTCAAAAAGATGCTCATGAAGTCCAATGCTTCCAGCATCTTCAAGCTTCAGATCCATAAGCCGTTTTTTTGACTGCTGTGGAGGAAGCAGATCAAGAATAGTCACCATTGCGGCAACTTTTCCCTCATGCAGGAGTGGGGCGCATTCAACTCCCTTCTTCTGCATGAGGGAAAGAACATCCGCAACCAGGTCATTATCCAAAAAAAACGGAACGCTTGTGTCAAGACTATCCTCTATACACTTATTTAACAGCATGGCTCAATTTTATTCACTCTTTTTTCATGCCTCCCACCTTCAAAATCGGTGCTAAACCAGTTGTGAAGGGTTTTTTCAATAGTGACTGCATCAGTAAAGCGTGCGGGGAGACAGAGAATATTGGCATTATTATGCTGACGGGCAAGTATTGCAAACTCAGGGTTGCAGGCAAGTGCTGCACGAATACCCTTGACTTTGTTTGCAGCAATTGACACACCAATGCCTGTACCACAAAGCAGAATTCCGGAATCGCACTGCCCTTCGGCAACAGCAAAGGCAACTTTGCGGGCAAAATCGGGATAGTCTACCGACTCTTCATTCTGCGGCCCCATATCGTTGATCTCATAGCCGTTTCGTTCAAGCCAGGAAAGAACTGTTTTTTTGAATTCAAATCCGGCATGATCACTTCCAACTGCTATTTTCATAATTCATTAACGTTAAATTTTGATGAAGTTTTTTTCTGGACAGACTTGGATAAAAAGATGGCCTGACTATTTATTTGAGGGGCATCGTTGATAATCCGCGAGTAGGTGCCATCGGCATACATCTGCCATGCCTTGACATTATCGCTCAAAATCAGCTCAAGATCAGATTTGACGACCTGAATTAATAGTTTATCGAACACAGGAAAAATCGCCTCAACCCGATCGTCGAGATTTCTTGGCATGATATCGGCGCTTCCAAGATAAAGCTCCTCTTTGCCTCCGTTATAAAAGTAGTATGCTCTGCTGTGCTCAAGAAAACGTCCTATGACACTGATTACCCGGATATTTTCACTGACTCCTGGAATGCCGGGCTTGAGGCAGCAAATTCCACGAACGACAAGATCAATTTTCACACCTTCACAGGATGCCCTGTAGAGCGCCTGGATGGTTTGAGCATCCACAAGGGCATTCATTTTCATGATTATTCTTCCCCTGTTCTCTTTACCGATCCACTCGACTTCCCTCTCGATCATCTCGATAATTCTTTTTCTTGTATTGATCGGTGAAACAAGGAGTTTTCTGTATCCTGTGTGTTTGGAATACCCGGTCAGTGCGTTGAACAGTTCGGCGACATCGTTGGCAAGTTGTTCATTGGTTGTAAACAGGCTGTAATCGGTATAGATCTTCCCTGTTGCCGGATTGTAGTTTCCTGTGCCAAGATGGAGGTACCGTTTCAGTTTGTGTTGTTCACGTCGAACAATCAGGGTAAGCTTGGCGTGGGTTTTCAGTCGGGGCAGTCCGTAGACAACATGTACTCCGACATCCTCAAGCGCCCGAGCCCAGACAATATTATTCTCTTCGTCAAATCTTGCCTTGAGTTCCACCAGAACAGCAACCTGTTTACCCTCTTCAGCCGCCATCATCAATGCTTCGACAATCGGCGAATTGCTTCCGACCCTGTAGAGGGTCTGCTTTATCGACAGTACATCAGGATCAAGGGCGGCCTGGTTAAGAAAATCAACGACAGGCTGAAACGAATCATAAGGATGGTAGAGCAGAATATCTTTAGCCCTTATCATCTTGAAGATATTTGTACTGAACTCCTCCTCGATCCGGTTATACGGAACAAAAGGCTCATCTTTCAAATCTGGCCGTTCTATCTTCAGAAGATCGATCAGACAGCCGAGTCCAAGCGCACCATTTATTTCATAAACGTTTCTTTCTGCCACTTCAAGATTTTTTATAAGCAGTTTTCGCACAGAAAGAGGCATTGCAGGGGTGATGTCGAGGCGAACAACTTTTCCATAACGGCTTGACCGGAGTCCCTGTTCGATTGTCTTCAATAAATCGCCCGCTTCATCTTCCTCAATTTCAATATCAGCATCCCGAATCAATCTGAAAAGATGCGATTGTATAATTCTCATTTTCGGAAACAGGTGCGCCAGATTGCTTTCAACAAGATCTTCTATCCAGATAAATCTTATGATTCCGTCTTCATCATGAAATCCCTTGATATTGTTGAGCAGAAGAAGTCGGGGAAGAATGCTCGGCACTTTAACTCGGGCAAACTTCAGTGACCTGCTCTCCTCATCTTCCAGCTCAATGGCAAGGTTCAGGGAGAGGTTTGACATAAACGGAAACGGATGACCTGTATCGAAAGCAAGTGGAGTCAGTACAGGAAAAATCTCCTTGCGGAAATAGTGGCTCAAGGCACGCTGCTGTGTTGCGGAAAGTTCGGAAACCCTCAGGAACTCTATTCCCTCTTTTTTCAGCGCAGGCACCAGATCATGATAAAAACATTCATTTCTTTCATTGAGCTGCTGCAAAACCATTGATCGGATCTTGTCGAGTTGTTCAGCGGGTGTATAGCCATCGATGGTTCTATCCTGAATGCCCGCTTGATACTGCTCCTCAATACCTGCGACACGGATCATGAAATATTCATCCAGGTTTGAACTGAAGATCGAGATGAATTTTACCCGTTCCAGAAGAGGATGCAGCTCAGGATTAAACGCCTCTTCAAGCACTCGCTGATTGAAGTAGATCCAGCTCAGCTCCCTGTTGACATACAGGGAGGTATCAAAAAAATCCGGTAAAGGGTCTTTCAGCATGCCGTGAAGTATTAATTAAGTGTATCGAATGATTCCATGTTCATGAACAACTGCGTCAAGAGGTTCATCCCAGGGGTCTGTGTGAAGCTCATCAACCCTCTGATGGAGAAATGAAAGTCCAATCCTGCAGGGGTGAACTCCTCTGTCTGATAGGTGCTTTAAAAAACGGTCATAAAATCCTTTCCCATACCCAAGGCGGTAGCCTTTTGCATCAAAGGCTAAAAGGGGAAGCATCACAACATCAAGATATGATTCATCAACAAATGAGAGCGTTTCAGGTTCAAGTTGGCCGAATTGCACTTTCCTGACAGGATTTCCCTTTTGAAATGCTGCAGAAATCAGATTGCCGTTTCGAATAACCGGAACCGAAAGATGTTTATTCATGACAGCAAGCTCGTCAATAATTGGATCCGTAGATACTTCGGCCAAAACAGAAATAGAAAGGTAGAGATGAATCGAGCTGGCATTAAGAACTTCAGGCAGCCCTATAACATGACCTGCAATAGACTGACTCATCGCAATCCGCGATTTTTCATTGATCGATCGGCGTCTGGCAATCATTATTGCTCTGAGAGCCTTTTTTTCTATGGTTATGTTTGCGTTACGATCCATGAAGAATTATAGGTCAATACTCATGAACATCTTCAGTAGCCTCAGAATATAAAATAATAAAATAGAGCTTTTGCCACCTATACAAGCCTCCTTTTAAGGCGACAAATCATGCCTTCATGATCAATATTGGCAAGGCAATGCAAAACCTTGCAGATCGAAGCTCTCTGCTTCGTCAACTCATGCTTCGTTAAATAATTATAGTATCTTTAGTTTGTATGTAGGGGAGACATCCTATGGAACAAGAGGCAAAAATTGTTATTAACAACTAAAATTGAAGCAAATTCATGAGCTTTATTTTTCAGCAGGCACGCCTTCTCAATCCGCTTGAACAAGTTGATCTCACTGGTACGATAAAAGTGAGTAATGACGGAATCATCGAAGAGGTTATTTACGGTAATGAAACTTTTGCCGCTTCGCCCGAGGACAACGTAATTGATCTTCGAGGGCAAATACTGGCTCCAGGGCTTTTCGATATGCACTGTCATTTCAGAGAACCTGGTCAGGAATATAAGGAAACGCTCGAAAGCGGCGCGAAAGCGGCTGCATTCGGAGGATTTACAGGCGTTGCCCTCATGCCAAACACCAAGCCGGTTATAGACAGTCCTCTCGGCGTTGCTTATCTTCGCCATCACGCCTCAATGCTTCCTGTTGATCTTGAAGTGATCGGAGCGATGACTGTCGAAAGCAAGGGCGAACATCTCGCACCATTCGGAAAGTTCAGTTCCTATGGAGTCACGGCAGTTTCTGATGATGGATCGGCCATTCAAAACAGTCAAATCATGCGGCTGGCCTTTGAGTACGCTTCAAATTTTGATCTTCTCATTATTCAGCACTGTGAAGAGCGATCCCTTACCATGGGAGCCGTTATGAATGAAGGGCTTTTTTCAACCAAACTCGGACTGAAAGGAATCCCTGATGTATCAGAAGCAATTATGCTTGGCAGAGATCTGCTTTTGATGCACTATCTTGAACAGCATAAACTGCATGACCCGCTCATAAGACCGCGTTACCATGTCGCCCATATCAGTACAAAGACAGCACTTGATCTTGTACGCAAGGCAAAGCAGGATGGGCTTCAGGTTTCCTGTGAAGTAACACCGCACCATTTCACCCTCTGTGATGAAGACCTTTTTAAGGCTGAACAGAAAGGAAACTATATCATGAAACCACCACTCTCATCAAGGGAAAACCGTGAAGCGTTGCTTGAGGGGCTTGCCGACGGGACTATTGATGCCATAGCGACAGACCATGCTCCCCATGCCTCCCATGAAAAAGAGTGCCCCCCCGATCAGGCTGCTTTTGGTATTATCGGCCTTGAAACAGCTCTGGGTCTGACAATTACCGAACTTGTTGAGAAAAAAGTGATTACCATGTCTCACGCTATTGAACTGCTGTCGGTTAATCCAAGAAAGATCATGAACCTCAAACCGATTCTCTTTGTACCGGGAGAACAGGCAAATTTCTCCATCATTGACCCTGATGTTGTATGGAGCGTGACCTCAAGCTCATTGAAATCAAAATCGTCAAACACTCCATTTCTCAACCGCTCCCTGAAAGGAAAGGCGAGCGGAATATTCCATAAGGGAAAACTTCTTGAAGCGAAAACCTTATAAAGAAGTAATTCATTCTGTAGAATACTTGGTTATCGGTTATAATTTTATTAAACTCCGTTTCATTTTGAGGAAAAAAGACAGCAGAACCTCTTAACAAAAGAACCACTTTACAAGTCATGGCAAAGAAACAATCATTTGCAGATAAAGGCAAAAAAACAGGTACCAGTGATTTCAAGTGTGCCAAACTTATTTTTTCTGTGAAGTCAGAAAAAACAAATGCCTGGAAATTCATTGAAAAAAACGTCAGGATCCCGAACGGGGAAAATGATCAGGTCATTCTTGCAAAGGCAATTACCGATTACGCAAAATAATTATACAGGATATTTCCTCAGGGTATCACACAGGATACCCTGACTCTCTCCTCTGTTACCTCACCGCCTTTTTTTCCTATAGACATGGCTAAGAGCATCCATTCTTCAGGAAATAAGTCATCACCCAACTGGTTTGTAGAGTGGTTTAATCATCCGCTCTACCTTGAGCTCTACAGCCACAGGGATAATGATGAAGCTGCGCGCTGCATTCATACTATCCTCTCTATATCTGGTCTGGATCTGAAAAATCCGGCATCGCTGTCAGTGCTCGATATTGCCTGCGGAGCTGGCCGCCACGCCCTTGAGCTTGCCCGACTCGGCTACACTGTCACAGGAAACGACCTCTCACCATATCTGCTTGAGGAGGCCAGAAAAGCAGCATTAAAAAGTAATTTGCCGCTGAAACTTTCCTGTTTCGACATGAGGCTGATAGCTGCCAACCATCTTTATGATCTTGTAATTCAGCTTTTTACAAGTTTCGGCTATTTTGACTTGAAAGAAGATGATCAACTGGTCATCAAGAATGCTTATGCATTGCTGAGAAGTGATGGCTGGTATGTGCTTGATCTATTGAATCCTCTCCATCTTGCAAAAAATCTTGTCCCTTACTCCAGAAGAAGCGCAGGCGAGTTTTCCGTTATTGAGGAACGTGCGTTTAATGGCGACAGGATTACCAAAAACATGAGCATTACCTCCCCATCAGGCAAAACAGTTACCTTCAATGAATCAGTTCGCCTTTACAATGAGGAGGAGATTGGTGCTATGCTTCAGAACGAGGGATTTACTGTGATAACTATTGTCGGAAACTACCATGGTGAACCATTCACAGCAAATGACTCACCCCGGATGATGATTTTCAGTCGAAAAAGATAAGTAAAAATATCAGTTGAGCATGTTGCGTTCGCGGTACCATTCGTAGGCATTCCTTATGCTGTGCTCATGTGACTGGTATTGCATGTTCAGTTCACGGGTTGCCTTGGATGAATCAAAATAGAGAAAATGGGATGCAACTCTAAACATTGACATGTTGAAAAGTTTCGATATACGGTTCTTGTTCTTATACAGATCGAGTGCAGATTTCAGTATTCTTGCTGCCCAGAAGGGAAGAGGATAATTAACTTTTGGTGCTCCGGTAATACGAGAAATAGTGTCAGCAAGCTGCTTGTAGGAGACATTTTCGCCGCCGAGGATGTAGCGTTCACCGGTTTTGCCTTTTTCCATGGCAGTGATGATGGTATCTGCAACAATCTCAACATCGACGACGCAGATGCCGCCCAAAGGATAAAAGGGAAGCCTTTTATTATAGATATCCTTGATGATCCTTCCTGCATTGAAATTTATGTCGCCAGCACCAAACACAAACGCGGGATTGACAATAACACAGTCCAGTCCTCTCTTTATGGCGTTAGCAACCTCGATTTCTGAGAGGTGTTTCGTTCTGGCATATTCAAGGCTGATAGCATGGAAGTTCCAGATAACAGATTCGTCGACCGGTTTTTTATCGAAGGCAATTCCAACTGCGGTTATTGAACTGACGTGTACAACTCGTTTAACACCAGCAGCGGAGGAAGCCTCTAAAATATTGCGGGTACCATCAACATTGATTTTATAGAGCAAGGCGTTTTTTTTATCCCCCATATAGGTAAGGCCGGCAGAGTGATAGACCAGATCAATCCCGGGAAGGGCGGAATCAAGCGAAGCCCGATCGGTAATATCCCCATAAACCAGATGTACCTTGTGCAGAACATCAGAAAGAGAGGTAAGATCCGAACTTTTACGGACAAGAATAAAGACTTCATCATCACTGGAAGCCAGCTTTTTCACAAGACTCGAACCAATAAAACCTGTTGCCCCTGTTACAAGGATTTTTTTATTCACCAGTATTTTACCCTCTATCAATTAACAATCCTTCATTTTTCCGCTCTCCAAAAAGACCATCAGTGGTTATTGAAAGTCCCTGGTATTATCATTGTCCAATGGCGGTCTCATCGACAACAATTTTTCCTGCTACAATCTTATTCCGGATATCCTCAAGTTGATCATGGTTTTTAGTGCCGATTAATGTTGCATTTTTTTCATTGTAAACATAGTCCGTATAGCGGTCGGCAAGACCAAAGACAGCAACACATCCACCCTTGAAACTTCCATTCAGCACATTTTCCACCGTTTTCAAAACAGCCCTGTCTACAGCCTTGGTCATACTTGAGAGCACAAATCCGGGAGCTTCGGACTCCTGATCCCGATCAGTGCAGATAACAAGAGCTTTGCTTTCCCTTGCTGCTTCAATGACGCCAAGTCCACTCGCTCCAGCAGCCTGATAGATAATATCCGCTCCCTTTCCATACTGCCCAAGCGCCAGTTCCCTGCCCTTGGCTGGATTTGCAAATGCAGAACCAGTCATACCTATATATCCGGAAATCACTCTGATATCCGGCTTTATCAAGCGAACTCCCTTGATAAAGCCGGTCTCAAATTTTTTGATGACGCTTGATTCCATTCCTCCGATAAAACCAACAGTTTTTGTTTTGGTCATCATTCCGGCCAAAGCACCAGCCAGATAAGAGCCCTTCTTTTCTTCAAAAACAATTCCCTGGAGATTTTGAGGTATACTAATGTTAGGCTGGCTTATATAATCAATGCAGACAAATTTCTTATCGGGAAATTCAGCAGCAATTCTGGTAATATCTTCACTGAAAAGCAGGCCGACGCCTATAACAAGCCCAACATCAGGGTCAGTTGCCATCTGACGTAATGCGGCCTCCCGATCAGCCCCTTCTCCCTGTGGTTCAACATAGAGAAAATTGGTGCCATACTTCTTTTTTGCAATCTCAAGACCGTTGTAGGCAGAATCATTAAATGATTTATCACCCCGGCCACCGACGTCAAAAACCAGACCAATCTGCAGTTTACTATCCGGAGAGAGCTTTTTCTCTGTTTTTTCACCGTTTTGCCCGGAACAACCGGCAAGAATAAACAGAAGAAACAGAAAAGCGGAAAGCCTGTACCTCATCTATTTATTTAAAAAATTGTTAGTTGAATATTAGTCACAATAACAAGCAAGCTATGAATTTTTAAGAACGGAATTTAGGAAAAACTCTCTTAAAAACGACAGCCTTTATTGTCATTTTCGGGCGCTCAATATTTTTTTTGCTTTGCCATAAATGCAGGACAGCTAATGCAATCAGTAAAAAACATGAGCACCAGAAGGTTTTGATAAGTATGTTTCATGAAAAAAATTAATAAATACTTTCATTTTTGTAAGATACAAACTCTGACGTCGCTACAGTCATCAAGAAAATGAGGCGAGTTTTGGCGTGTTTGAAAGGAGTTTCCTGGGGATTGAAAACTTCCCAAAATTTTTTTATATTGGGGTCGTAGTCAAGACATGAAAAATACCCCTTTTAAATATACATGCCTATGCCTCCTCAGCGACTATTCTCCTCATCTGCCAATGTGAGTCTTTCGCTAAAAAAACTCATACTTACTTATTCTATAAGTGGTTTATGTGTTGTTGCGTCAGTCTTGCAGTTTGCACTGCCCGAAACCGCTTTTTGTGATCTCCCGTCAGAAACAACAGTGCAGGCAGCTCCAGTTACCGGGTCTACCCGGCTGACCGCTTCCATGCAAAGCTTTTTTAATAATGTCAGTCAATATTTTGGAACACGATACAGGTTTGGCGGTCAGACTCCAAGAGGATTTGACTGTTCAGGTTTTGTACGTTTCATGTATGACAAAGTATTCAATATGCATCTTCCCCGATCTTCAAGAGAGATGTCTGCCATAGGGAATAAAGTAAGCAAGAATGACCTTCAACCCGGAGATCTTGTGTTTTTTCAGACACGGGGTCAGAGAATTAACCATGTAGGCATTTTTATCGGTAATGACACCTTTATTCATTCCTCACTCTCCAAGGGAATTACTGAAGATCAACTCAAGCTGGACTATTTCGAAAAAAGATTTGCCGGAGCTGTACGTTTACTTGATCCAACGACGGAAAAATTACCTCCTCTTCCCTTGCAACAGGAAGAAACCAGGAACGATATCACCGAACCATCTTGATTCCTGCGACCTCGTATTATCCTGGCAGCAGACCTCTTTTTTATAAAGGGTCTGCTGCCGCAAAAGTTATCTTTTCCGGAGCCTTAACGAGTCACAAAAATATTCTGTAAAGCTGAAAGAAGAGTATTGAGAGAGAACGGCTTTTGAATAAAATTCACCCCCTGGTCAAGTAACCCTTGACCAGTAATAACATCTGTGGTGTAACCCGACATAAACAGGGTTCTAAGGTCTGGGTAGAGCAAGAGAAGCTTTTTTGACAGATCACAACCATTCATTTCCGGCAAAACAACATCAGTCAAAAGCAAGTGAATTTGGCCCTTCTGTTTCCCGGCAATTCTGATAGCTTCACCGGGAGTTGCCGCATTAAGTACTGTATAACCGTTATTTTCAAGCGTAAACTTACAGATATTCAGGATATCAGGTTCATCTTCAACTAGTAATATCGTCTCTTTGCGGTGAGTGATCGGCGACGATAGTTCACGTTCTTCAGTCCCTTCATAACCGGAATGCAGGGGTATATAAATTATGAAGCTGCTCCCCCGGCCACGCTCACTCCGGCAATCAATAAAAGAGTTGTTCTGCTTGACAATACCATAGACAGTAGAAAGCCCCATGCCTGTACCTCTTCCCACACCTTTGGTGGTAAAAAATGGCTCAAAAATATGGGGAAGATCATTTTTTTCAATACCGCTACCATTATCGGTCACGACAAGTGTCACGTAACTGCCCGGTTTTTTGCAGGGATGACCAGCAATGCAATCAGCTTTATCAACATGAATCACTTCGGTTTTGATGATAATTTTGCCGATTCCGCTTATTGCATCACGTGAGTTGACGCAAAGGTTTCCGAGAATAAGATCTATTTGGGATGGATCAATCTTTATAAGAGTACGATGGCATTCTGGTGTCCATACCAGAGAGATATTCTCTCCAATCAGTCGCCTCAGAAAAGGAAGCATCCGTTCAACCATCGTGTTCAGATCAAGAACGATTGGCATAACGGCCTGTTTTTGTGAAAAAGCAAGGAGTTGGCGGGTCAGATCGGCAGACTGTTCTACGGCTTTGAGAATAATCTTCAGATTATTCAGCACCGGTTCTTCAATAGGGTACATAGAAATTGCCATTTCGACATTACCAAGTATTATTCCCAACATATTATTGAAGTCGTGAGCTATACCGCCGGCAAGCTGACCTACCAACTCCATTTTCTGTGCCTGCAAAAGCACTTCCTGTATTTTTTGTTCAGATTGCTCTGCACGTTTGCGAGCGACAATATCCCAGGCAAGATTGGCAAGAGCGCTCACCATCCTCAAATCATCCTCATCATAATCATAGGGTTTATTTCCAACACAAAAAATTGCAGCAACAGTTATCCCGCGTGTTAACGGAATAAAGATTCTCCGCTGTATTTCGGAAGAGGAATCTGGCTCGTCTGGAGGATTTGAAGATATTACACCGTTATAAATTGTTCCATTCTGTTCCGTTACCATATCGGTGAACATCTTTTCTTCAGTGAAGGAACGATAATGTTCTTTGCCTTCCATCGATTGCGTCTTAAGTTGCATACTGGAGGACAAGACCCGAAATGAAGGTATGGTCGGATCATCAACAATAAAGTGGCATGAACCAATCGAACTCTCAGTCAGGCGTTCAGCCTCATCAAGTGTAGCAATCAGTAACTCCTCAATAGAATGTGACTCCATATTAAGGAGGCGTAAACGAAATGCAGTAATGGCTTCGAATCGCTTGCGTTCAGTAATATCAATACCGATAGCTATAACAAAAGGGATGCCATTAACAATTATCCTGCGACCAGTTATCATCCGCCATTGAAATTTCGGCCCTCCTCGCAGCAATACTCGTCCTTCAGAAGTTACTTCAATGCCATACTTCAAAATATTCTGCATCGACTCTAATGCATAAGCTTTATCATCAGGATGAAAAACATCAAGAGCATTTGTAAAGGGCATCTCATGTTCAGGTTTTCCTACTATCTCATCACGGTGATAGGCGTTCCACCAAACAAGTTGTCCGTTAGCATCATTAATAGAAAAAGAACCGGGAATACTTTCCACGACAGCTTTGCTGAACGCGGATTCATACTCCCCCCTCGTTGCGTCTGTCGAGAAAGTCCCTATTGTATTATCAGTCATTTTCGTTACTATCAGAAATTCTTTGAGGCATCCAATACAATTTCAGAGATTTCCAGTAACACTGGATAGTTGCTGAAGTTGAAAATATTTGGATTTATAAAGTTTTTGAACTTGAATGTAACGAAAAGAATACTTGTAATACAGGATCAAACTCCCCCAGTCACCTCTATGAAACTTTTTTTAAAACGGGTCTTGATTTTGCTTTTATCAGTAAACGCTATAGCTGCACTCTTTTTTCTAAGTCTTGGTGTTTTTGTTTCACAATATGCGGACACTCCCCAAAAAACCGATGTCATTATTGTGTTGGGAGGTGATAACGGCCTTCGAATACAGAAAGGAGCTGAACTCTATCATGCCGGGTATGCCACCCATATTATTTTAACCGGTATTGATGAAAGGTTTTACCGTCCAAATCACCCAAACTGGCGTGAACGTCGAATGCTGGAACTTGGTGTTCCAAAAAATGCCATTAAGGTCGACGCTAAATCAAAAACGACTTGGGAGGAAGCCTTGAATACATCTAACACAATGGAAAAAAAAGGATGGAAAAGTGCACTGATCGTCAGCGACCCACCGCACCTGCTCCGCCTTCATCAGACATGGAGCAGGGCATTTGAAGGTTCATCAAAAAAATTCATCCTGATTCCTACAAATCCTGCTTGGTGGGACAGGATTCTTTGGTGGAAAAACAAGAAAAGTTATCAGTTTGTCATCAGCGAGATTAAAAAAAACCTTTTCTACGCTGCGGTACATTATTGACTGTCAAATTCCAGCCATCATTGCTTCAACATCGGCAGCAACAGTTCCGATAGGTTTGATACCAAATTTTTCGACCAGTACAGTTGCAACATTTGGCGTCAAAAACTCGGGAAGTGTTGGTCCGAGGCGAATACCTTTTACTCCCAGAAAGAGCAATGCAAGCAGCACTGTAACAGCTTTCTGCTCGTACCAGGCAATGTCGAAGGAAATTGGCAAATCATTGATATCTTCAAGTGCAAAAACCTCCTTGAGTTTCAGGGCAATCAACGCAAGCGAATAAGAGTCATTACACTAACCAGCATCAAGCACACGCGGAATACCACCGATATCGCCAAGCTCAAGCTTATTGTAGCGATACTTTGCGCACCCTGCAGTCAGGATGATGGTATCGTTCGGCAATGCCGCAGCAACATCAGTATAATAACGGCGTGAAGCATGTCGACCATCACAACCGGCCATCACGATAAAGCGCTTGACGGCGCCTGACTTCACCGCATCCACAACCTTGTCGGCAAGCGCAAGCACCTGATTGTGAGCAAAACCACCGACAATCTGACCATTTTCAAGCTCTACCGGTGACTTACAGGTTTTGGCAAGAGCAACCAGAGCGGAAAAATCTTTCTTGCCACCTTCTGGTCTTGCAGGAATATGTTTAAGCCCAGGATACCCGGCCATTCCAGTTGTAAACATTCTGCTGCGATATGCTTCCCGAACAGGCACAATACAGTTAGTTGTCATGAGAATCGGGCCATTGACGAAGGGCACTTTCAAGACCAACGGCAGGAAAAGCACTACTGATGCCCTTATCGCTGAAATCCATTATCCTGCTCCCCGGGCATCCCCCCTCATGATGGTGGTTCAAGGTATGAGCATGCTGTGCGAAAGATTTTTCACCTGCCTCATTTTTCAGAGGATCGGCAATCCCTTTCTCTTGAAGGTATTCATACGCCTGCTGCAATAAAACACTCTGACCATGATCAGCAAGATGGCGCAAATGCGCAGCTATGACATTGGTACCGCCTGGAACAATACTCTCCTGCATCACTCGTTTTTCATCATAAGACACAGCCTCTCGGTTTTCAATCTTCATTGCCCCGGTAGGACAATGACCAAGACAGGCTCCAAGGCCGTCGCAAAAAAGATCACTGATCAACCGGGCCTTGCCATCTATTATCTGCAATGCGCCCTCAGGACAACCAGGAATACATTCCCCACAGCCCGTGCATCTTTTTTCATCTATCGTAATAATCTCTCGTTTCATCGTTCGTTACACCTTTTGCTACGTTCTGGATTCTTGCTCTTCCATTAGACTAAACGCCGGCATCACATTATCAGCCATTGTCAGTTTACGAAGAAGCTTACCTATGGTTACTTGTTCAAATTCACTATTGACAACTTCCTCAATTCTCATAATTTCATGACGAAGCACACAGCGCGAACGATTTGCACAAATCTGCTTGCGAAACATGCACTCCGACACCCGCACTGAACCCTGAAAAATTTCAATCAACTGCCTGACACGAATCTCATCAGGATCCTTTTCCAGCATAAACCCACCCTGAATGCCCTCCTTTGACACAATCAAATCGTGGCGAATCATCTCCTGCAACACACCTCGAAGAAACTGATAGGGCATATCCTGCTCAACTGCAATTGCTTTAGCTGAAACATACCTCCCCTTTTTGCTCCAAGCATCAAAAGAGCCCGTATAGCGTAATCCGTTTTTTTTGTCAGTACTTTCATATCAGATTTTAATTGATATTAATACAGTATCAGTTAAGCATAAAACAAATATCCTTGTAAATAAAGCCTCTCCACCGCCAGTATTGCAGCATCAGTATTGATAAAAAGTTTACAACACTTCACTACAGTTGGCGTAAAGATCAACCATCTGAGATTAAACTGAAGAGTGGTTATTGAAGGGATAGAGGAACTCAGGCGGCTTTCAAGGAAAAATCGGGATAATCGACACAGGAGAATGCTGATATTTGAGTGCAAAAATAAATGATATAAATCAATAAAAAAATGGTAATCTGTTTTTACACAGTTTAATAATTGTAAATCTTGTTTACTACGAGGAAACTCACTCATGCTTGCCAGGAAAATGTTACCACTTCATCCAGGAACGGTTCTGTTTGAAGAATACCTCAGCCCCATGAGGCTTAGTGAGAAAAGAGTTGCCGAAGATATCCATATTCCAGTCTGGCGCATCAACGAAATAGTTTCAGGAAAGCGGCGTATTACCGCCGAAACGGCTCTGCGTCTCGGCCGCTATTTCAGTACTCCACCCCAGTTCTGGTTTGGGCTGCAGATGGATTATGACCTTAAAGTAGCCCTGAACAATGAAGGAGCAAATATTGAGCGGGATATAATGGCCTATGATGAGTCCAGAGCATAAGCCCCGTCAGCCGCTCTTGACTTCATCGTTTTCAGCTTCGGACGCAATATTCAGCGGTATCTGTCTGGTAACCTTTGCACCGAGCCTTCGAATCTCTTCGACCCTGACGACAAGATTTCCCTTCCCCTCTTTGATGCGTTTTAAAGCGAGGTCAAACGAATCCGACACTCCAGCAAGTCTTTTGCGTGTCTCTGCCATAGCATCAAAAACGAGAAGAACCTGATCGTATATCTTCCCTGCCTTTTCGGAGATAAGTTCAGCATTACGGTTCTCATTCTCTCGTCGCCAGATCTGGGCAATGAGCTTCAGGGTGATCATCAATGTTGTCGGGCCGCACAGGACAACATTTTTACCGGCAAGGTCGTACATCAACTCTGGTTCTGCCTGCATAACTGCCTGCCATGCGGGTTCCAGGGGAATACACAGGATAACAAAATCAAGCGTCCTGTTGCCGCCGATGCCACTGTAATCTTTTGCCTGCAATTCGGCTATATGACGACGGACGGACTGCACATGCTCTTTAAGTGCCGTATGGCGTTGAGCATCTTCATCAAGGGCACAAAATCGTTCGTAAGCAGTAAGCGACACCTTGGAATCAACAATCACCGCCTTGTTGCCCGGCAGTAACACCATGAAATCCGGACGTTTGATTAAACCATCCTCTTCGCGAAAGCTCTCTTGAGCAATATATTCACGCCCTTTTTCCAGCCCGGAAGCTTCGAAGACTCTCTCAATAATCATCTCGCCCCAGTCACCCTGCTTTTTCGATTCCCCCTTGATAGCCCGTGCAAGAGTATTTGCTTCATCGCTGACTCTGCCACTGAGCCTTTGCAGTTGGCGTACCTCCTCAATGAGCTGCCCTGAAAGGGCTGTGTCAGTATCATGGACCTCTTCAATCCTTTTCCGATAAGCATCAAGCTGTTCGCGCAAGGGAGAGAGTAGTGCTTCCATGCGTTCGCGGTTCTCTTGACCAAGAGCTTTACCCCGATCCTCAAAAATCCTGTTGGAGAGATTTTCAAACTCAATTTTTAAACGCGATTCTGACTCCTGCATCAGAACAGTTTTTTCTGCAGCGCTGCGTTGTTCATTACTGATGTCAGCCTCAAGCCGCGCCTGCCGAATCTTCAGGCTTTCAAGTTCCAGAGACTTCGATTCAAGCCTCATGGCTACGGCACGCGCCTCCTCTTCAACACCACGAAGTCGATGGAGTTCAGCTTTCAGCGGAGTATCATGTACAATCCTATACGCCACAAAGCCCAGCAAAGCAAGAAGGGCAAGGAGAATAGAAAAAGAGAGCACTTCCATCATAATAGTATTAATAAAGGACCATTCATTTGAAAAGAATAACTTTTTTCTTACTTTGACGTTCCTGAAATGGCGAAGTGGCCGAGTGGTCAGGCAGAGGTCTGCAAAACCTTCTACAGCGGTTCGAGTCCGCTCTTCGCCTCCAGCAACAAAAAAGCCTGCATCATGCAGGCTTTTTTGTTTTCACTCCAGATCCAACTATCCTATCTTCTCCGCACCGGTAACAATCGCTTTGACAAGCTTTTCAATCGTAGCATCATCCATGAGCACCGGAATATTCAGGCAGATACTGCTGCGCAGCATGATACCGGTTTTCGGCCAGAGCGCTTCAAGATCGGCGTCACGGTACTGGTCATACTCTCCAAGAAGATGACCCCATACTCCTGCGAAGTGCCAGTCAAGTGCTTCAGGGAGAATTTTGGTGCCGAAACCGTGCTCCGTCAAATGCGCTTCAAACTGCAGTGCCGCCTCGCGATTCCTGACCCTGAAAATCAGGGTGTCTCCCTGAGAACCAGCTTCATCACTGAAAGGCCTGAGAATAATATTATCGAGATGACGAATGGCATCCTTGATTTTTTTCTTGTTCTCCCTTGAGGTTGAGAGAATTGTCTCAATTTTGGCAAGCTGGGCCAGACCGATTGCCGCAGTCACTTCGCTGAGACGTAAATTCAGCCCTTTTGATCTTCTGGGATCTTTGCCCCTTGGCAGGCCTGGCA
>Ga0194037_1000464_pt1 | contig 31481 bp, 27 predicted proteins | sample JunL306m_MetaG_FD_148653 | JGI IMG/M metagenome (GOLD analysis project Ga0194037, IMG submission 148653) | Anoxic zone freshwater microbial communities from boreal shield lake in IISD Experimental Lakes Area, Ontario, Canada - Jun2016-L304-6m | ecosystem: Environmental > Aquatic > Freshwater >...
ACCCCGCCACAGCCCCCCATACCCCGCCGAGCAGAGGCCATGATATACGTACTGCCCACAGTAACAGGCTTTCAGATTTCATTTCGCGCTATTGGAAGAACGTAATTTATTCGTGACATTCCGGGCTCGGGTCAAGTGATTGGCAGTTGTATCGATTTTCTGCAGATGGCAACCATCGGAATGCCCGTTCCACGTTAACTTGAGAGACTGATTGAATTCAGTGCCAAGTGTAAAGCGTTCCAAAGGCATGACACGTAACTGGCTTGAAAACGGCAAGGGGATGATTTTTTCAACATCAAGCGCCTGTTGTCGATTACGCCATTGGATCTGTGCGCCAAGCCAGTCGCCAGATCCGTTATCAATCAGCACTAATCCACGTCCATCAATCTTCATGTTCATGTAACAGTAGGTACCTTGCCCCCCTGTTCCCGCCCATTCACCAGCGAAGAAACCGGGTGATGTGTCAGGAAGAGGCGTCAAGGCATGTGCTGCCTCCACCCAGACAAAAAATACCAAAAATGCTGTAACATATCGCATGTTCTGTACTACAGGCCCAGCAATCCCGCAGCAGTACCGCCCAGAATCTTCTCAATTCCGTCCGGCGGCAGCGGCAACTGGCTGATGGCTTCCATGTTGCGTCTGATCTCCGGCATGCCGGGCCAGTCACTGCCAAAGATCACCTTGTCGGTATTGCGCGCCAGTTCGGGAAAATAGGTCATCAGTTTAGAAGGGGGCAGGCCGGAGAGTTCCATATAGATATTGGAGTGCAGTTTTGAAAGGAAGAAGGCGCGGTCATACCAGAAACCACGGCCGGAGTGGGCCATAACCAGATTGAGGCGGGGAAAATCGGTCGCTACGTCGTCAAGGTGCAGCGGATCGCCGTATTTAATCCGGGAACCTTTAAAGACAGAAGAGCCGGTATGAATCAGAACCGGAATGCCCAGATCCTGGGCAGCCTGATAGAGCGGGTACACTCTGGGATCGTTAAGGTAGTAATGCTGATAGGTGGGGTATAACTTTATTCCGCGGAAACCGTCATCGTTGACCTTCCGGTGCAGCTCTGCGCCCAGATCGGTGAACATGTAGGGGTTGATATCGCAAAACGGGATCAGCCTGCTGCGTCCCCTGCAGAAATCACGCACCTGCTCGTTGGTGCAGATTCCGGTAGTAATGGGACATAATTCCGCCAGAATACAGGCATAGTCAACCCCTTCGGCTGTCAGGAAATCTTCAAAAGCCGCCGGGTCGTTATAGTGCCTTATATATTCGTCATACCCTTCCGGGTGAGCCTGCTTTATCCATTCCGTCACCCAGGGCTGGTGTTGGGAATACAATCCCTGATGAACATGGAAATCGATTTTCAGCATGAAACCTCACTTTCAAATGTATTGCCCGGCATCAACGCGTATTACTTCTCCCGTGATCATCCGGGCCGCATCCGATAAGAGAAACAGCACCGCGTTGGCAATATCTTCCGGAGTGGCCAGCTCGGGCAGTACGCTCTCATCTCTGGCCTTGGCAAGAAATTCCTCTGGCAGCGCACGAGCCATCTCGGTCATCACCATCCCGGGAGCTATGGCGTTGACCGTCACGCCCTTCGGTCCAAGTTCCCGTGCCAGCGCTTTGGTAAGGCCTATCAGGCCCGCTTTGGAGGCACTGTAGTTTGCCTGGCCGAACTTGCCGCGAATCCCGTTGATGGAGGTGATGTTGACGATCCTGCCATATCCGGCTTTGCGCATGCCGGGCGCCAGAGCCCGTGCCATGTTGAAGGCGCCGGTCAGGTTTACCGCAAGCACCGACTGCCATTCATCATCACTCATGTTGACGGCGCTCCGGTCGCGGGTAATGCCGGCATTGTTGACCAGCAACGACACCTGACCGGGCAGGCCTGCAACGGCAGCAGCGACACTGGCGGAATCAGTGATATCGACTTTGTGGAACAGGTACGGATCACCGTCGGCTATCTCTCCGGGCGCGACATCAAATACGTGCACCGTGGCGCCGTACCTGATCAGAGCGCGTGTAATCGCCAGGCCAAGGCCGCGGGCGCCACCGGTAACAACAGCAACACGTCCCGCTACATTCAGAAAATCCGCCATTGTTTCTCCTTGTGCAACGTTATCTCAACACCGCTTCCGCCAGGACCTCGGCCACATCCCGCACCCTGACGCCAGCGGCTTTTACATCTTTCAAACCATCTTCAAACATGGTCAGGCAGTATGGGCAGGCCACGCAGATCGTATCCGGTTTCTCATCCAGTGCCTCTTTTACGCGTGTGAGGTTGATCCGCTCACCGGCATGCTCCTCCATCCACATCCGGCCGCCACCGGCGCCGCAGCAGAAGGCGTTGTTTCTGTTGCGCTCCATTTCGGCAGACGCATGGCCGGTAGCCGCTTTGATGACCTCACGCGGGGCATTGTAGACGTCGTTATGACGTCCCAGGTAGCATGAGTCGTGGAAGAGAGTTGCTCCCAGTTCCTCTGTTGTTTTTTCAAGTTTGAGGTAACCGTCCTGCACCAGATTGCGCAAGAGCTCGCTGTGGTGGATCACCTCAAGCTCAAGACCATACTGACGATAATCGTTTTTAAGGGTCGTAAAACAGTGCGGGCACTGCGTGATAACCTTCTTTACCCCTTTTTCCCTGAAGGTGGCCACGTTCTCTCTGGCCATCCTGTCGAAAACGTATTCGTTACCCAGCCTGCGCACGCTGTCACCACAGCATTTCTCATCCCTGCCGAGGATGCCCCATGAAATGCCGGCCTTGTCCAGAAGTTGCGCCATGGCCACGCTGACCTGTTTGCTGCGCGAATCGAAGGAACCGGCACAGCCGACGTAGAAAAGGTATTCGGTGGTATCCTTGTCGAACTGTTTGACATCCAGTTGATTGGACCACTTGGAACGCTCTGAGGGGGCTATACCCCAGGGGTTGCTCCTGCCTTCCATGTTCTCGAACAGATTCAGCAGTTCTTCGGGAAACCTGGCATCGGTCTCTACCAGATGTCTTCTGAGCTGGATGATCTTGGGCATCTGTTCAATAAAAACCGGGCAGGCCTCCATGCAGGCCCCGCAGGTAGTGCAGTCCCAGATCGACTCCTCAGAGATGCTCCCCTCGCCGGTAGCACCGATCAGCGGAGTTTCCGGCTTTTCACCCTTTTTAAGCCGACTGCCGTTGTTCAGCAGGTTTACCTTGATATCGTGGACCACGCTGCGTGGATTGAGCGGTTTTCCGGTGATACTGGCCGGACAGACTTTCTGGCAGCGTCCGCATTCGGTGCAGGAAAAGGAGTCCAGAAGATCTTTCCAGCTATAGCGGTCAACCTGGCCGATGCCGAAACGGTTTCCGATTACGAAACTCTCTCCAGGCTGGGTGTTCGGTTTCTCCAACCGGCGGAAGAAGCAGTTGGGGATGGCGGTCAGGATGTGCATATGCTTGCTGTGGGGCAGGTAGCACATGAAAGCCAGCAGTGCAAAGGCATGAACCCACCAGGAAACGGTGTGGATCATTGCCAGATGCATCTGCGGCAGAATTCCGGCTACATGGGCCGCCACCGGCATGATCTTTTGGGCTGTAGCTAAAAGCGTGGCCGGATCGGAATGCGATTTCAACATGAATGCTGCCAGCTCTGACGCATTCAGTCCAAAGGAAGCAAGCATGAGTGATGCGATCAGTCCCAGGATAAAAAAAGCTTCCGGCGTGCGTGCTTCGGGATACGGAGGAGAAATTATCCGCCTGACCACCGCTATCGCTACCGCAATCAGAGCCAGTAATGAGGCGATGTCGATCATGAAAGCCAGCGGAACGTAGAGCTCGAACGGAAGCTTTATCAGCTTGATGGTGTGGGGAAATAAGCCGTTCAGGATGAATTCGCCGTTGGCGATCAGCAGAATAATAAACGTCCAGAAGATAATGAAGTGGTTGAAGCCGAACGGTTTGGCCAGAACCCGCTTCTGGCCGAATGCGTACAGCAGCATCTCCTGAATGCGGGTGCCGATGTTGTCAAAGCGGTCTTCAGGCTGGCCAAGCAAAATAAGGCTGAGCCTTTTCCAGCAACCCCAGGTGAAGACAGCCAGGGCGGCAATGAGAAGCGGGGCAAATATGGTCGGGGCAGGTGTCATGTTTAAACCTCGGGGTCAAGGGTCAAGGGTCATGGGTCATGGGTCATGGGTCAAGGGTCAAGGGTCCGTAGTCAATTTGATTCTACTTGCCCCTTGCCCCTTGCCCCTTGACCCTGCTTTTTAAGTTCTCTTATTCTCTTCGTAATGGCTGGAATCACCTGGAACAGATCGCCGACAATGCCATAGGTGGCCACTTCAAAAATAGGTGCCTGACGGTCGCGGTTGATTGCGATGACCATGTCCGAATCCTGCATGCCTACCAGATGCTGGATGGCGCCCGAGATTCCACATGCGACGTATATCTTGGGACGGACGGTCTTGCCTGTCTGCCCGACCTGGCGGTCGCCCGGCATCCAGCCGGCGTCAACGGCGCTGCGTGATGCACCAACCACCCCGCCCAGTTCGTCAGCCAGCTCTTTTAATATGGCAAAGTTCTCTGGCCCCATCATACCCCGACCGCCTGAGACGATGAATTCGGCAGCGGTGATGTCAACGGCGCCTTTGCCATGCGCGTCATGGATGATCTCGATGACTTTGGTGAGGATATTCTCTTCCGGCACGGAAAACGCGTCCCGGACAATCGTACCCTGCGCCCCCTGTTTATATTCCGGCATCGGCATGACGTTGGGGCGGACAGTGGACATTTGTGGACGGAATTTGTCACACATGATGGTGGCCATGATATTGCCGCCAAAGGCGGGGCGGGTCTGCATCAGGTTCCGCTTGTCGTCGATGGCGAGACCGGTGCAGTCTGCGGTGAGACCGGTGGCCACGCGGGTTGCGATGGCTCCGGCAAGGTCACGACCCATGCCGGTGGCTCCCATCAGGATGACTTCCGGTTTCCAGGTTTCGATCAGGTGGCAGCAGGCCTCGACGTAGGCTTCAGTACGGTAGTTTTTGTAGACTGGCGCATCCATCAGATACGCCTTGGAAGCACCATGGGCAAAGGCTTCGCCGCAGAGGTGCTCGACATTGTGCCCGATAACAAGTGCCGAAAGCTCGACACCGAGTGTGTGCGCAAGTCCGGCGCCAACTCCGAGGAGTTCCCAGGAGACCCGGGCCGGTTCCCCCTCGGTCTGTTCGACGAAAACCCAGACACCACGGTAGTCAGCCAGCTTTTTTGCAAGGGCGGCAGCTTCGTCGTCAATCTCTTCTACGACCGGTACGGCTGATCCGGCCAGTTCGTCGAGGATCTTCTGCTCTTCAGGAGTGAAGTACATCTCGATGGCTGTTGACGGGCATATCTTAACGCATTTCAGGCAGCCGATACACTTGGCACCTTCAATGACCGGTTCACCGGTATCAGTCATCTCGATGCAGTTGACCGGGCAGGAGCTCTGGCAGCGGGCGCCGCAGGCGATGCAGCGACCGTCAAGAAGGCGGGCGACACCGCGGGGTTTTTTCGGTTTTTTCGCTTGTGGTTCGGTCATAGAATCTCCGAGGGGCAAGAGGCAAGGGGCAAGTCAACAGGTTTTCAAATTCCTTGACCCTTGACCCTGGCCCCTTGACCCTATAGTGGTAGCATATCTTTGGCCATCAGTTTGTCGATCAACAGCGTAGCGGTTCCTTCCGGGTCGGCATAGCCGTCGCCCAGGATTTCACCTTTGTCACGTTCGGGTGAAAATATTTTGGATACCCAGGTGGGAGAGCCTTTCAAGCCGATTTTCTGCTCATCCAGTTTGAGGATCTTGTTGTTCCAGACTTCCACCACGGCGTCGGCGGCAGCGAGTCGCATCGGAACTTTGGGGTAGCGGGGGCGGTTCAGTTCCCGGACGACGGTGAGCATGGCCGGCAGCGGAGCTTCGACTATTTCGTGGCGGCCTTCCAGTTTGCGGCTGACGCGGATTTTATTGCCGGGCATATCCAGGTCAACAATTTTGTCTACCAGAGTCAGTTGCTGGTACCCCAGACGACTGGCGATGCCAGGTCCGACCTGGGCGGTGTCGCCGTCGATGGTCTGTTTTCCGCATAGCACCAGTGCGACTTTATCCACCTCGGCGTGCAGTTTGCCGATGGCGGCTGATAAAACATTGCTGGTTGCAAGGGTATCGGCTCCGCCGAAGACCCTGTCGGAGAGCAGTATGGCGTAGTCTACTCCCAGCGCCAGTGCCTTCTTCAGCGTGCCTTCGGCATTGGGCGGTCCCATCGATATGGCGGCCACCTTGCACCCGAAACGGTCTTTCAGACGCAGGGCCTCTTCCAGGGCGTGCGTGTCGTAGGGGTTTACGATGAAAGGGATGCCGTCACGCACCAGCGTATTCGTGACAGGGTCGATCTGAACCTGCGTCGTGTCGGGAACCTGTTTGATGCAGCATACTATCAGCATAAGTACCTCTTTTTCAAACCCCTCCAAACCTCCCCTTGTCAGGGGAGGCTTAAAGGCTTCCCCCCTGACAAGGGGGGATTGAGGGGGGGTTGGATGTTAATGCTATTTCCCTCTGTAAACCGGCTCTCTCTTCTCAACAAATGCCTTGACCGCCTCATGGTGATCCTCCGTATGATGGGCCATGGCTTGAAATGTTGCGCACAGATCAAGAAAATCCTGCAATTCGGAACGTTGGGCCAGCTTCAGCATTCGTTTGGTCAGACGCAGCACCTGCGGAGGTTTGGAGGCAATCTGTCCGGCCAGTTCCCGGGCACGCGGAAGCAGAGTCTCCGGTTCCACCACCTCCAGGAATATGCCCATTTTCAATGCTTCATCCGCCTGTATCAGCCTTCCGGTAAGCGCCAGTTCGGCCGCCCGCTGATAGCCAATCAGCCGTTGAATGAACCAGGCGCCACCATCTCCCGGAGTAATTCCCAGATTGATAAAGGTTTCTCCCACAACCGCACGGCTAGAGGCTATTCTCAGATCGCACATGCAGGCCAGATCAAAACCGGCGCCGATGGCCGGTCCGTTAACAGCAGCTATGACCGGTACCTCAGCCTTATGCAGAGCCAGTGGAACCTGCTGGATGCCGCGCCGGTACTTGTCCTGAATTTCAATAACCGAACCGGAAAACGTTCCGGATTGATTCTGCATCTCCTTTATATTGCCACCCGAGCAAAATGCCGTACCATCTCCGGTTATGATCAGTACCGAGACCGTGCTCTCATTGTTGACCCAGTTGACAGTCTGCAGAATATCATCTATCAGGGCCGTTCCTGTCAAGGCGTTACGTACGTCATTACGCTTAAAGGTCAGAGTGGCAATCCGGTCTTCAGTTTCCAGCGAAGATTCTTTTAACCTGGGTACTTCCATCACATCCTCCACCAAAATTCCATTGCACCCTGTATACCTTTACTTAACATGCATGTCAAATATCAAAAGGCTATCCGGCAGCAGGGCATCCTGCTCAAAAGGTTATGAATCTGCTAAAAAACAGAATAACAGCTAATTTGGCAATTTAGTACCACAATACATATTTAGTGTCAACGCAGAATATTTAATATCCGGCCCTCTTCCCGGTCAGACTCAATATATCTACCCTGACAACAGCGGTTCTATTTACGGTTGCCGCGTCAAACTCACGATTATCGCTGGAATATTGAGCCATGATGATAGCCAGCGCAGCTTTCTTCTCATCGATATTTTCAATAAAAGCAGCCGTACCGAAACCGATGACGCTTTGATATTTCATACTGCAATCACAGGCCTTGTCGGCCTTAACCAGTTCATGACCCATATCAAATTCAAAACATACATGGTTGTTTCTCTTTAAAATCTCTATTTTCTTACCTAGATATGCGGAGTGGAAGAACAGCGCGTTATCTCTGTATCCAAAGTTTAGCGGTACTATGTAGGGTCGGTTATCATCCGATAAACCCAACCGGCACACTGATGCCTGCCGGATTATAGCTTCGATGTCTTTGATATCCGACACTTCTCGTTCAGACCTTCTCATGGCGCCCATCTGTTCACCCCTCATATAAGTGCTTTATCGGTAATATCCAGGGCTCTGTCGATAATTTCGAAAGATTCGCGCAACTGTTTTTCATTGATTATCAGAGGCGGATTAGTGAACAGAACATTCCAGTGAATGAACGCCGCAATTCCATTCTCCCTTAAAAATGCATCCAGGCCGGCCATCGCCGGAGTACTGCCGTTAAACGGCGCCAAAGGCTCTCTGGTTTCGCGGTTTTTGACCAGTTCAATTGCCCCGAAAAGACCGATAGACCTCACATCTCCAACAGACGGGTGCCTCACCTTGAGGCCCTGGTGCAATTCTTTCATTACAATACCCATCCGCCTGGCGTTGCCGATCAGGTCGTCTTCTTCCAGAACCCGCAGAACGGCCACCGCCGCAGCAAGACTCATCGGATGGGCATTATAGGTCAGGCCGCCGTAGAAAACGTTTTTGTTGAAGTAAGCCGCAATCCTGTCACTCATGGCCACGCAACCCAATGGCATATACGCGGCCGTCAAGCCTTTGGCCATGGTGATAATGTCCGGTACGACATTCCAGTTATCAACCGCGAACCATGCGCCGGTCCGGCCGAGTCCGGCCATGACCTCGTCACAGATCAGGAGGATACCGTATTTGTCGCACATCTTGCGCAGTCCCTGCATATAACCGTCAGGAGGAACAATCAAACCGTTGGTGCCGGTGACGGATTCGATGAATACGGCCGCTATTGTGTGCGGCCCCTCGTACATGATCATCTCTTCAATATGACTGAGGCAGAACATTTCACAGTTACTGCAGTTGTCCCGCCCGAAACTGCAGCGATATTCGTAGGGGTCGAATGCACGAATCACGCCCGGGATCCCTGGTTCGTTGGCCCAGCGGCGCGGGTCACCGGTCAGCGTAATGGCGCCGGCGGTTGCCCCGTGATAGGAACGGTAGCGGGTGATGAATTTCTGACGGCCGGTGAACTGCCGGGCGAGCTTGATAGCATTTTCGTTGGCCTCGGCCCCCCCCAGCGTGAAGAAAAAGGTATTAAGATCGCCGGGGGTATGCCTGGCCAGCATCGGACCGATCTCGGCGCGGATTCTGGTGGCAATGCCGGGTCCTGCATAAGCCAGTTCCTGTGCCTGCTCCTTGATCGCATCAATAACACGCTGATCACCATGGCCGATGTTGCTGCACATTAACTGCGAGTTCATGTCCATATAACGTTTGCCGTTTGCATCCCAGAAGTGGATACCTTCGGCGCGTACCATCGGGATCGGATTAACCGAACCCTGGGCCGACCAGGACCAGAATGTATGTTTTTTGCACAAATCAACCATTTCTTCCGCTGTCATGTTATTTGTCACAGGTGTCGTCATTAGAATGTCTCCTTAAAATTGGCAGTTTATTACTTTTGTTTGATTGCTCGCTCAAGCATTGCTCCGAACAGGACATTGCAGCCTGCTGCCAGGTCTGAAGGTTTGGCATTTTCAATTTCATTGTGACTGATGCCGTTTTCGCAGGGAACAAAGATCATACCGGTCGGCGCGATGCGGTTGATGTACATGGCATCGTGCCCGGCGCCGCTGATAATGTCACGGTGCGAATAACCCAGGGCCTGCGCGTTTCTGCGAACGGCATCAATGCAGATGTCCGAAAAATATACCGGGGCAAAATCGGCGATCGGGGTTATGTGATACTCCAGTCCGATTTCATCTGAAATGGAGGCCAATGCCGTTCTCAGTTCCTGCTCCATCGCCCCAAGCTGCTCGACCTCGCAGTGGCGGAAATCGACCGAAAAATCAACCTTGCCGGGAATCACGTTGCGCGAGTTGGGATAAACACGCATGAAACCGACCGTAGAGCAGGCGTGGGGCTGGTGGGCAAGGCCGATACGGTTCACCTCGTTAACGATGCGGGACGCCCCCAGCAGCGCATCCTTGCGCAGATGCATCGGCGTCGGTCCGGCGTGGGATTCGCAACCGGTCAGAGACACATCAAACCAACGCTGTCCCAGAGCACCGGTGAGAACACCAATGGTAATATTCTCGTCTTCCAGAAGCGGCCCTTGTTCAATATGCGCTTCGAAATAACTGTCAACCTGGAAACCGGTTTCTGCCCGATCACCGTTGTAGCCGATGCGAGTCAGTTCTTCACCGAGTGTTATACCATTCACATCCCTGCAGGCATGCCCCTCTTCCAGAGAAAAGAGTCCAATGAAAACTCCTGATCCGATCATGCAGGGGGCGAAGCGAGACCCCTCCTCGTTGGTCCAGGCGGCGACCTCAATGGGAAATTCGGTTTCGATATGGTAATCGTTCAGGGTGCGAATCACCTCCAAGCCGGCCATTACGCCATAAATGCCGTCAAATTTACCGCCGGTCGGTTGTGAATCAATGTGGCTGCCGGTCATCACCGGGGGGTGAGAATTGTTTCGACCGACCCGGCGGCCAAAGATGTTCCCCATCCGGTCAACGGCCACTGAACAGCCTGCTTCGGTCAGCCATTTTACGAACAGGTCCCGCGCCTGGCGATCCTCGTCGGTCAAGGTCAGCCGGCAGACACCACCTTTCGGAGTAGCGCCATGTCTGGCAATCTCCATCAACGATTGCCATAGCCGTCCGGCATTAATTTTTGGATTTATCATGTATTGTTTACTCCAGTCGTCAAGTTGTAACGTTAATCGACTCAGTGAGTTTTCAAAGCCAGATAGCGGTCCTTGACCTGCACATTTTCGGCGAACTCCTTTTGTGTGCCGCTGTAAACGACCCGGCCCATCTCAAGAATATAGTGACGATCGGCCAGTTTTTCGCAGACACTGATATTCTGCTCTACCAGAAGAATCGGAATACCGCTTTTCTTGATTTCCATGAGATTGCCGGCAATTTCCTGAACAATGACCGGCGCCAGCCCTTCCGTGGGTTCGTCAAGAATAAGCAGCCTGGGGCCATTGACCAGAGCCCTCGCAATAGCAAGCATCTGCTGCTCACCGCCGGACAGGTTGCCGCCGCCGTTCTTGCGGCGTTCCTCCAGTCGTGGAAAGAGCTTGTAGACCTCGGGTATTCCCCAGGGGGACTTTTTATTGACAGCAATCTGAAGGTTTTCCTCCACCGTCAGGATGCTGAAGATATGTCGCTGCTCCGGAACCAGACATATTCCTCGTTTGGCGATCTCAAAGGTTTCCATCCCTTTCAATTCGGTACTGCAAAATCGGACCAGACCCTGCCGTGGCTGCACAATTCCCACGATACTTTTAAGCGTGGTTGTTTTACCGGCGCCATTGCGACCAAGGAGGGTCACAAGCTCCCCCTCCCTGACTTCCAGAGAGACGCCCATCAATACATGACTCTTGTCGTAATAAGAATGAATATCACAGACTTCCAGCATCAGACCACCTCCCCCAGATAAGCGATTCTCACCCGTTCATCCTCCTTGACTTCAGCGGGAGTGCCTTCAACCAGCACCTGTCCCTGGTACATAACCGTGACGATGTCGCTGATTGACATTACGATGCCCATATTGTGCTCAATCAGCAAAATGGTCAGCTCTTTGCCAAGTTCATGAATAAGGTTGGTCATAATCGGAATGTCTTCAATTCCCATTCCGGAGGTTGGTTCATCCAAAAGGAGCATTTTCGGCTTTGCAGCCAATGCCATTCCAACTTCCAGTATCCTCTGCTGCCCGTGAGACAGCTCCCCAGCCAGGACATCGGCGTTTGCGGCCAAATCCAGGCGCTCCAGAATCTGATCGGCAATCTCAATCGTTTCGGCCAGACTTTCGACAGCGCCCCAGAACTTCATCGCCTTGACCATGTTGCGCCCCTGAGCGGCCAACCGCAGATTTTCATGAACGGAAAGATTCTGAAAGAGGCTGGTAATCTGAAAAGAACGCGACATCCCTATTCCGATGCGTTTATGATTCGGCAAACGGGTAATGTCCTGACCAGCAAATTCCACACTTCCCGTCGTTGGATTACGACTTCCGGTCAGACAGTGGAACAGAGTTGTTTTTCCGGCGCCGTTAGGGCCGATAACCGAATGTATGGTACGTTCCCTGACCTCCAGATTGACTTTGGACAGGGCGGCAAACTTGCCATAATTCAATCCCAGTCCGGAGGTCTTTAAAAGCACGTTTCTAATCATTCGGCACCTCCAGGGGCGGCGCTTGTCCCTGCTGAGGTTTCCGGCTCCGGAAGCGGTTCATTACTTGCTCCACTCCTCCCCATAGCCCCCCCCGCATGAACATGACGATAGCTATCAGGATAATCCCGAGCAGCAGCATCCAGCGCGGCCAGATTGCCGACAGGGCTTCACCCGCCACAACCATGAAACCGGCTCCCAGAAGAGATCCATACAAAGAACCGGTTCCGCCGATAATTGTCATAAGAACGATCTGCTCACTCATTACAAACTCGATATTGCTGAGTGGCGCAAAGTGAAGGGAGATGGCGTAGAGCGCACCGGCCAGCGCCGTAATCCCCCCCGACATGGCAAATGCCATGATCTTGAAGTAGCGGGTGTTGTAACCCACAGCTAACGCCCTCTCTTCATTTTCGCGAATAGCCAGAAGAGTGCTGCCGAAGGGAGAGTGAATTACTCGTCGCAAGGCGACATACAGCACTATGAAAATAACCGCGACAAACGCATAGAAAGCAGAACCTGTAGCCAGAGAAGAAATTTGCATTCCGAAAAATACAAGCGGGGGACGCGGGACATCCAGCAGGCCGTTTTCACCGCCGGTAATGTCTTTTGAAGTCGAGGCTACGAAATAGGCCATCTGTGAAAATGCCAGTGTTAACATGACAAAGTATATACCGCGTCTCCGTATTGAGAGACTGCCGACTGCGGCCGCCACAACTCCACCTGCGATGACTGCTATTCCAAGGCTGCTCAACAGGCCTGTTCCGAGGCGGATCAGACAAAGACTTGCTGTATATGCGCCAAGACCGAAGAAAATCCCCTGGCCGAACGACAGCAGACCGGTGTACCCAAGCAACAGGTTGCAGCCAAGCACCGCTATGGCAAATATCAGCACCTCGGTCGCCAGCGAAGCGGATGGCAGGACAAGCGGCAGCAGTATCAGGGTAACCAGGCTGGCGATCGTAGTTCCTCTCAGAATAATCGGGATGCGATGTATCATTACGCCCTCCCGAACAGACCGTAGGGCCTCAGAAGGATGACTAAAGCCATTGCGCCGTAAATCATGATATTGGCGCCCTGCGGCCAGAGACTGCTGGCCAGGCTTTGCACAATCCCGATCAATATTCCGCCGACAAGTGCTCCGACAAAACTGCCCATTCCTCCGACGACTACCACAACAAAGCCGATCCCGAGAGCTTCTGTTCCCATGAATGGCTCGGCCCCGCGCAGCGGCGCCACCAGAACTCCCGCCATGCCGGCCAGGACTGCTCCCAATCCGAACGTGACTGAAAACAGTTTGAATATATTAACGCCCAGCAGGGAAACCATTTCGGTATTTTCACTGCCGGCACGAATCAGCGCCCCGAATTTTGTCTTTTCCAGTAATATCCAGAGAATCAAAGCGACCACCAGGGCTAATACGATTACAAACAGGCGGTACCAGGGATAAGCAAATGATCCGAGCGTTACCGCGCCCTGCAGAACTTCCGGCGTCGGCACATTCTTACCCACCGGCCCCCAGAAAATAATGGAAGATTCCTGGATGATCAGGGCAAGTCCGAGGGTAACCAGAATCTGGTACATGTGAGGCAGGTGATAGGTGCGATGCAGCAGTAATTTTTCGACCAGCCATGCGAGAAAACCGACCGCCAGCGGCGCCAGGAGCAGCGACAGCCAGAAATTACCCGTCATGATATGCACCTGGGCGCAAAGATAGGCACCGAGAAGGAAAAATGCGCCGTGAGCAAAATTAACGAAGTTGAGCAGACCAAAAATAATGGTCAAACCGATGGAGAGGAGAAAATATATCATCCCCAAGCCAACACCGTTCAGTATCTGGAAAAGATAGATTGACATCAGAAAGTTCTCCTACTTGGGGAAAGCGCTCCAGGTCAGAAGTGATTACTGCCCCGGAGCGCCGGTTTCATTACTTCATCTTGCAGGCAGAATCTTTCTGGGAAACAAATGACTTGCCCGAGCTCACTATGTCGACAAAATCGTCACCATCCTTCATACCGGACTTCTTTTTGCCCAGAAGCAGATAGTAATCTTTTATAACCTGGTGATCAAAGGCCCGAATTTCTTCATCTCCGGTAAGTCCCTTGTACTTCAGGCCTTCCAGTCTGGAGATCACCTTCGCCGGATCGTCCGTATTAGCAGCGCTGATCGCATTCAGGATCAGTTTTGTTTCGATATAGTCGGCTGCGAGCGGATAGGTGGGATTCGTACTGAAATGTTTTTTGGTGAGAGCAACAAAAGCCTTGTTTTCCGGGTTATTGACCGTGTGCCAATACTGGGCGCCCCAGTAAACTCCCTCGGTAATCTCGGACCCCAGAGAGCGGAACTGATCCAGCCCGGAACTCCAGGCAACCAGAATGGTCATTTTGTTTTTCATGCCGAAACTCATGGCCTGGCGCAGTGTCGCAGACGACTGATTACCGAAGTTCAGCAGAAGGAGGACATCAGGTTTGGCTGCCATGGCTTCCGCCAGGTAACCGGAAAATTCTGTTTCCTTGAGTGAGTGATAGCTGTTGCCGACGTGTGTGATACCCATATCGGCAAAGACTTTTTTGGCATTGCTCAGCAGGGCGTCACCGAACACGTACTGTGGTGTGATTGTGTACCAGCGCTTGGCATTGGGCATTTTTTTTGCGAGCGGTCGTACTGTCTGCTCGATTGCACCGTGTGTGGGAACCGACCACCGGAACGTTGACTTGTTGCACTCGGCACCTGTGACTTCATCCGCGCCAACCGGAGTGAGGAACACCCCGCCAGCTTTATTCACTTCCTTTCCTATGGCCAGAGCCTCGGAAGAGAGGCAGGCACCACTGAAAAACCTGGCATTTTTCTGCTCGATCACTTCCTGGATTTTTCTGGCGGCCTTACCAGGGTTACTTTCTGTATCAATGGTGACCAGATCAACTTCCCGGCCGAGTACTTTACTGGTCTCTTTTACCGCAAGCTGGGCTCCCATCGAGGCAGACTTGCCATATTCGGCAAAAGCTCCCGACAGAGGCGTTGTATTGACAAACAGCAGTTTTTTCTCGGCGGCACCAGCTATCCCGCCACCACTGATGGTCATCAACACGGACAAGGCGAAGCTGGCAAACAGGGCAAGGGTACAGACTGCAAATGCTCTTTTTTTCATGATCTACTCTCCTTTTTAGTGTTTTCTCCAACTCCGTTGTTGGGTTTCGGGTGTAGTAATTACTCCATAATCGCCTGACTGACTTATCATACCGCACAGAGAGATTCAGCTGTTACCGGGAAAAGTAAAAAGCGCTTTTTCTCTTACTCCGCCGGAAGGCCAGCGCTGGGTGATGGTTTTCCGTTTCGTGTAGAAACGCACCCCATCAGGACCATAGGCGTGCAGATCTCCAAACAGTGAGCGTTTCCAGCCGCCGAAACTGTGATAGGCGACCGGAACCGGAAGCGGCACATTTACACCGACCATGCCCACTTTAATGTTGTCGGTGAAGTAACGGGCCGCCTCACCATCCCGTGTGAAAATACAGGTGCCGTTTCCGTACTCATGAGCATCAATCAGGTCCATGGCCTCCCGCATGCTCTTTACGCGCACTATGCCAAGCACCGGACCGAAAATTTCGTCCATGTAGATCTTCATTCCCGGTTTCACCCTGTCAAACAGGCAGGCGCCGATAAAAAATCCCTTCTCGTAACCTGATACGGAGAGCTGTCTGCCATCGACCACCAGTTCGGCGCCTTCTGCCACGCCCAGATCCACATAACCCTTCACTTTTTCCAGATGTTCCCTGGTAATCAAGGGTCCCATATCATTTCTGTTGTCTGTGCCGGGACCAACCTTCATTTCCGCCATCTGATGCTTGAACCTGGCAACCAGAGCGTCGCCAACTTCGTCGCCTACAGAAACAACCAGCGGGATGGCCATGCACCTCTCGCCGCAGGAACCGAAGGCGGCTCCCATCAATGCGCTGACGGCATTGTCCAGATCCGCATCCGGCATGACAATCGCGTGGTTTTTTGCGCCTCCGAGAGCCTGAACCCTCTTGCCATGAGCAGTTCCTGTCGCGTAGATATACTCTGCAATCGGGGTCGATCCGACAAAACTCACCGCCTGTACCCGCCTGTCTGTGAGCAGGGTGTCCACAGCCTCCTTACCACCGTTTACAACATTCAGCACACCTTCAGGGAGACCGGCCTCACTGGCAAGTTGAGCGATATATATGGCAACGGAAGGGTCGCGTTCGGACGGTTTCAGCACAAAAGTATTGCCGCACACAACCGCTAATGGCCACATCCACAACGGAACCATTGTCGGAAAATTAAACGGAGTGATGCCGGCGGTGACACCTAACGGCTGGAATTCGCTCCACGAGTCGATGGCCGGGCCGACGTTCCTGCTATGCTCTCCCTTCAGCAACTCGGGCGCATAACAGGCGTATTCCACATTTTCAATACCTCGTTGCAGCTCACCGTTCGCATCGTTCAATACTTTACCATGTTCATCGGTAATCAATCGGCAGATTTTTTCGGCATTCTGCTCCATAAGTCCTTTCAGACGGAACATGATCTGGGCTCTTCTAGCCGGCGGAGTGTCTCTCCATGCCGGATACGCCGACTCGGCCGCGGCAATGGCGCTCTCGACTTCGTTCTTGCCGGCCAGCGCAACTCTGGCACAGATATTTCCGGTGGCCGGGTTGAAAACATCACCATACTGTCCGCTGGCACCGGGAACAATCCGGCCGTTAATAAAGTGATCGATTGTATTAACCATGGTTGAATCTCCTTTTCCTGATTACTGGTAGTAAGGGAAATAAACCCTCATTGCGCATATGCATGGGAAATGTTGTCAAACGGATAGATGGGGCGCCGTACTTTTTCGTAGGTAAAGAGGCTGTAATCGGAGCTCGAGACACCGACTCCCGCACATTCGACAATATGGCGTGCAATCGGTAAAAAACCGGCCCGGTAGTATATTCGTGATTTTAACATGAGGTATTTCTTTTTTGCCGGCTCAATCCCGACACTGCGAAAGAGTCCCATATCCCACGGCTCGTGGTTACGTGATATGACGATAAATTGAATTGTGCCGGTGTCAAGAACGGCAGTCCGGCCAAGGAAAGTCCATACTCCGGCATAGGTCGGATCATGCGGAGTAAACGTCCCGTCTGTGATGACCCTCACCACTCCGGTCACCATCAGAGGCTCACCTTTACGGCCAAGTGCCGGCATATCAATTTTACCACCCAAAGAAACGGTTACCTTTGAACCTACCCCTGCGGCAATCATCTGCTCAACTGCGGCTGGGTCACAAATTGCTCCAACCGCGACATCGTTCAGACCCTGGCGGATTATTTCAGCAACCACTGTCATTGTATCCTGAGTGGCGCCGGAAGCGCAGTTGTCGGCGTGGTCGATCAGCAGAACCGGCCCATCTGCAAACCCTTTGGCGCGTGCAATGGAGTCCGCCAGCGGCTCGGAATGATAAATAAACTCTTCCCGTTTCTCCCATGCCAGCGCAAGAAGACGGTTACAAATCAACCTGGCTGTTTCTTCCTCCCCGTCAGAAACAACTACGGCACTGACGCCTGCTTCCGGAATATCAGCCATGTTAAATCCTCCAAACACTGTTGCAGCCAGACACCCGGATTTTTCTGACGCCAAAGCAGCGTCAATCAAATCCTTCATAGGCGACTCACCGGTGTTCATCAATAATGTATGAGCAAGTAACGGACAATTGCCCCAAACCATTTTCGGCCGGATTTCACCTTTCAAGGCGCGAATAACAATGGTACCGGCATGACACCCGGCTTCATACATATCAATATGGGGATAGGTCTTATAACCAACAACTGCGGTACAGTTTCTGACTATCCGGTCGGTAAGGTTGGCGTGCAAATCAAGAGCTACGGCAATAGGCAGGTCCGGTGATATTGACCGGATCCGTTCGAGAAGAGCCCCTTCACCGTCATCAGTTGTTTCCGTTACCATAGCTCCATGAAGGTCAAGAAATACGGCATCACACCCCTCTTTAACCGTATTGCAGATAGCATCGCATATTGAGTTATACACGTCTTCCGGCACGACTCCGCTGGGCAGTGCTTCTGCAGCTACCGGTGTAATAATTTGAACACCTTCAGCCTCGGCAAGGTCTATATATGCTGCCATAGGGGTTCTCGTACCCTTATAGGCATCAAAAGCAGCGTCCCCCCAGAGGGGGCCCCCGTTTGAGCCAAATCTGGACAGTGGAGTCGGGACTGGTGAGAAGGTGTTGGTTTCATGCTTCATCATGGCAATAAGGAATTTCATACTCAGGTCTCCTGATTCGGAAATCATCGGCACATGAAACGCACTATACTATGTTCAATAAATTATACAATAAAAATAACCCTATTCCTTATTTTTTTGGTATGATAAGCCATGCCACAATGTATTTGAACAGAATGTAGTCAAATGCAGATTTGTATAATATTTTGAACATAGTTACTGCTGAAATTATCAATGAGTCAAATTCGAAGAGGGGAAAGGAAACGTAATGAACATCAATATTGGCGAAAGATTACGTAACATGCGTGAATTAAATGGCATGTCGCAGCGTGCACTGGCAAAAAAAGCCAATGTAACGAACGGAATAATCTCGATGATTGAACAAAATAGAACAAGTCCATCTATTGCCACACTCAAAAAAATATTGGACGGTATTCCAATATCCATTGCTGATTTTTTTACTTTTGATCTCGAGTCCGAAATGAAAGTTGTGTATTCAGCCAGTGAACTTGTAGAGATCGGGGATAAGGGGTTTTCTTTCAGACAGGTTGGGTCTCATATAAAAGATTTGACTATGCAGATCCTGCATGAACGAATTGAAAGGGGAGCAGATACCGGGGAAGAAATGCTCAGCCATGAATCCGAAGAGGGTGGGATTGTGATACGGGGTAAAATAGAACTCACTGTTGATGGGCAGGTATATTTTTTAGGCGCGGGAGATGCTTATTATTTTAACAGTCGCCTGCCCCACCGTTTCCGGAACATGGGGGATGAGGTATGTGAAATTGTAAGTGCATGCACCCCACCATCATTTTAATCCATTCTGAGCGAAGCCGCCGGTTCTTATCAGCAGACTCCGCTGCAACACCCCCTTACTCAGGCAGGACATCTCACCACCGCTTCTATGAGAGCGACCCGATTCTCTTCAAGGTTGCGTACCAGATTTTGAGCCATGACCCGAAAATCAGATCCGAGAAGGAGATGAATACCGAGTGGCGGATCCCCCTCTACTCTGATTTTATCACTCAGGTTCCGGAACCAGAATCGTGCAGTTTCCGTTTTATCTCGCCAGGTTTGAACCACAAAACCTTCTTTTTCCAGGCTGTTCCTCATCTGCTGTGAAGTAAGCAGAAAACTTGTTGAAGGGTCACGCGCCCAAGGCAGCGGATAATGAGGCGCTCCACCCTCCCCGTCTAGCACATCATAGATCGCCAGAGATCCACCCGGCTTCAATACACGCCGCATTTCGGCATAGAACCTGTCTTTATCGGCAATATTCATCGCAGCGTGCTGCGTCCAGAGCAGATCGAAGGCAGCGTCTTCAAAAGGCATGTCAAGGGCATTGCCATGCCGGTACGTTACCAGTGAGTCGAGGCCGAGACGGCGGGCAAGCATGCTGGCCACCCGGCAATACTCCGAGCAAAGATCTATCCCGGTGACAAGACAGCCAAACTCCTGTGCCAGACAACGTGAAGGGCCGCCAACCCCGCTCCCGACATCCAGCACCTTCATCCCTTCCGAAAGATTCAATTCCCTGGCCAGTTCCAGTGTCGCTTTACGACCCCTGACATGAAACTCGTCGAACGGTGCAAGATCTTCAGGTTTCAGATTATCGGGATCTTTCCCCGCAGCGACCAGTGCTGCGAGGATCGAAGCCTCTAACCCGTCATGGCTGTAATGCGCCTCTACAGCGCCGAATCCCTGACTGGACGTTTTCATTCAAAGATCGTCAAACAAGAGTCAGAAGAATCTGCCCGATCTCGACGGCATTCCCCTGCTGAACCAGAAGCTGACCAACGGTTCCATCCCGATCAGCAAAGATTTCGTTCTCCATCTTCATCGCCTCAAGGATCAGCAGCAGGTCACCTTCCTGCACCTTCTGCCCCTCGCTCACTTCTATCTTCCAGACATTCCCGGTTAATGGGGCCGCAATTCCGTTTTTTACTGATGAAGGGGCTGAGGCGGAAGGTGCAGCGGCTACACTGGCCTTACCCGATGCCGGGCCCGATCCGGCAAAAGTCAAAAGCGGTTGTCCGACCGTAACCGCGTCGCCTTTCTGCACGACCACTTCGGCTATTGTTCCCGCTCTTTCGGCAAAGACTTCGTATTCCATCTTCATCGCTTCAAGGACAAAGAGCAGATCACCTTCTTCAACTTTTTGCCCCGGCTGACAATCCACTATCCAGATATTTCCTGCCAGCGGAGAACCCATCGCTTCATTCCGGGCCGGGGCGGCAGCAGCTCCGGCATCCGTTTGTAATTGAGCCGCTGCAGCGGCTCCACCCACCGCAGCAACCTGGACAACAAAACTCTGCCCCCCTCCGGTCACAGTGAAAGTATCACCGACAGTGACCGCTGATGCGGTCGCTTTCGGGGCCGCCTTGGGAGCCGAGGTCTCCTCACCGGTCGGCACCGGCTCGAAGGCTGAGGGATTGTCACGATTTTCAAGGAACTTGAGCCCGACCTGCTGAAACAGAGCGTAGGTCAGAACATCCTCAACCTCATGCTTGCCATTCTTTACCCCCTTCCGGGCAAGTACTTCGCGCAGCTCAGTGGTCAGCTTATCCATCTCGGCCTCAATCAGGTCGGCCGGACGGCAGGTTATCGGTTCGGCACCCGCCAGTACCTTGGCCTGAAGCTCCTTGTTGACCGGTGCCGACGTCGCTCCATACTCACCCTTGAGGACGGCCGCGGTTTCCTTGGTCATCGATTTGTAACGCTCTCCGGTCAGGATGTTGATGACCGCCTGACTGCCGACAATCTGCGATGTCGGTGTGACAAGAGGAATGAAACCAAGATCCTCGCGAACCCTCGGAATCTCGGCCAGAACCAGATCCATCTTGTGCGCGGCGTTCTGCTCCTTCAGCTGGCTTTCCATATTGGTCAGCATGCCCCCCGGCACCTGCGCCAGGATAATTCTTGCGTCAATACCTTTTAAAGAACCTTCAAACTTTGCATATTTCTTGCGGACGATCGTGAAATAGTCTGAAATCTCCTGCAGCAGCACCATATCAAATCCGGTGGCCTGCTCAGTCTCAGCCATGATCGCCACCAGCGCCTCGGTGGCCGAGTGACCATACGTCATGCTCATCGACGATATTGCGGTGTCGACATTATCGACCCCCGCCTCTACCGCCTTGACATAGGTTGCTGTCGACATGCCGGTCGTTGCGTGACACTGCATGTGGATCGGGATATCAAGAGCCTTCTTCAGTTTTTTGACCAGTTCGTAAGCGGTATAGGGAGAGAGCAGACCGGCCATATCCTTGATACAGAGCGAATGAGAGCCCATGTCCTCGACCCGTTTCGCCAGATCGACCCATTTCGGTATCGTATCAACCGGGCTGACCGTATAGGAGATGGAACCCTGGGCATGCTTGCCCTGTTTGATGACCGCCTTGACGGCAGTTTCAAGATTGCGGGGATCGTTCATCGCGTCAAAGACACGGAACACATCTATGCCGTTGACAGCTGCCCGCTCAACAAATTTCTCGACCACATCATCGGCGTAATGTCGATATCCAAGAATGTTCTGCCCTCTGAACAGCATCTGCTGCGGCGTGTTGGGCATGGCCTTCTTCAGTTCTCGCAGACGTTCCCAGGGATCTTCACCCAGAAACCGGATGCACGAATCGAAGGTGGCTCCGCCCCACATTTCAATAGACCAGTACCCTACCCTGTCAAGCTTCTCCGCGACCGGGAGCATGTCATCAAGACGCATGCGCGTGGCGAAGAGCGACTGGTGTGCGTCCCTCAGGACAACTTCGGTGATGCCGAGTGGTTTTTTATGCTTGCTCATCTCTATTCACCCCGTGTGATTTTGTTGTTAAATTAAGTACTACTCCGACACATAGATTTTGAACTTTACAGTCCCCCTTGATAAAGGGGGATTTAGGGGGATTTGCCGTTGACTTTAAAAGCCAGATCCCCCTCCTTTGCAAAGGGGGGAATTGACCTTCCTGATAACAAACGTCGGAGTAGTAAGGTTTACCCCTTGATAATCCTCGGCAGCAGCATCTGATGCACCGGCGTGATCGATCTCGGATTCTGGTAGTTGGCCCCGGTGAAAGCCTGAATGTATTTACGCAGGTCTGTCAGGGAAACTATTTCATCAACAAAACCGGATTTGGCGCAGTAGGCCGGTCGCGATTTGTCCTGATAATCCTTGATCATCTGGTTCATTTTATCCAGAGTGGGGGTCAGGTCATTGCCCGCTTCGTCCTCTTTGACCAGACGGCGGGCATAGGAGGCGGCAGCGGCCGTCTCACCATGCATGACGTAGATTTCAGTCAGCGGGGTTCCCAGCGTGAAGGCGTTGTTGTTGTTGGCCTGCGGACCGGCCATGATATAATGGGCGGCGGCGGTGCCTTTCCGCAAAACGACGCACATCATGGCCAACTCTGTCTGCTCAATCGAGTAGACCAGAGACTGTCCCAGCGCGAGCAGTTCAGCCTCCTCGGCCAGGTCGCCGACATCAATGCCGGTGGTATCCTGCAGCCAGACGATCGGAAGATTGTCACGCCCGCAGAGCGTAACAAATTCGCCCTGTTTGATCAGACCCTGCCGGTAATGCTTGCCGCCGACGGCCGGATAGGCGCCTTTGGCGTATTCGGGATAGCCGGGAAAGATCCCCTGGCGATTGCCGATAAAGGCCACCGGGAAACCGTCGATTTTGGCGATACCGGTAAAGACCTCAATGCCATAGTCGGGTCGGTACTCCATGAACTCGCTGTTGTCAGTCAGTCGGGCCAGAATCTGGAGGGCGTCGTAGGGGCGTTTCTGGTTGGCGGGCAGAATCATGTTGAGATCTGACGCCGGGAATTTGGGTGAGGCCGGTTCGGCCACCCGGAACATGGTCGGATCGTAGGCCGGCATCATGCGCATGTAATCCTTGATGCCATCCAGAACACCCTGCTCGGTATCATGAGCTTCGCGGAAGTAGGCGGTCTGATCGAAGTGCGTCTCCACCCGGCCAGGATCCTTGGCTTTGAAATTTTTTGTGCCGGTGATAAGCGCCTGGGCAGCTTCGACATCGATATGTCCCTTGGGGTTCATACCGCCAACGATCCCGGCCCCGCCGACGGCGATGTTCGCCCCGTCGTGGGCAATCAGGATGGTCGGGCTGATTCCCTGGTAACCGCCGCCGGCCGGGTTGGTACCGTAGATGCCGTTCAGGATCGGGATGCCGAGATGGTTCAGATCGGCGTGGCGATAGAAAGGGGCTCCGCTGGAACGGCGCCCGGCGTAGACCGTCTCCTGTTCCATCAGCTTGACACCGCTGCAGTTGGTCAGCCAGACCAGCGGCACGTTGAGTCGCTTGGCCATGTCGGTGACCATCAGGATGTTCTCGGACTGCCCGGCAATCCAGGCTCCGGCCATAACCTTGTTGTCAAAGCCGATGATGACCGCCCATTTCCCTTGTATCTTGCCGATACCGTTGACGACACCGGTACACCCCTCCTCATTGTCGCGCGGATTATAGAGGGTGTGCAGAGGGCTCCATGTGCCGGGATCAACCAGAAAGTCAAGACGATCGTAGATAGTCATTCCGCCCCGCTCATGAATTTTCTTGGCAGGAATACCGGCGTTTCTGACCCTCAGGTTCTCTTTGGCAAGTATCTCTTCCTGTTCGAGAACAAGATCGACATTTTCCCTGGAGCGCCGGATTTCTCCATCATTCAGGGCCTTGCCGATATCGGCCATTTTCTCAAAGTACGGGCGTAATGGTGTCTGTTTGCGTGACATGGCAACTCCTTTTTTCTTTTATCTATTTGTCACATCGCCGAGGGCAAAACCGGCAATGATGGTCTTCTGGATGTTGCTGGTCCCCTCGACGGTGCGCAGCGACATGGAGTCGCGCAGAATGCGTTCGGCCGGGTATTCGGTCGAGAAACCGTAGCTGCCGAAGATCTTCATCGTGTCGCTGGCGGCCTTTACTGCGGCTTCCGAAGCGAACAGCTTGGCCATGGAGGTCTGGAACTGGTTGGGCAAGCCCTGATCTTTCAGCCACGCAGCCTGGTACACAAGCAGCTTTGCGGCCTCATGTTCTGCTACCATTTCGGCGATCTGGGCCTGAATCATCTGGTAGGAGCCGATCTTTTTACCGAACTGGGTCCGCTCGTTGGCATACCCGATGGATGCTTCGACAGCGGCGCCGCCAATGCCAAGCGCCCCGGCAGCGCAACTGATACGGGTGTTGTTCAACTGCCACATGCAGATCTGGAACCCCTGCCCCACTTCACCCAGAACCGAATCTTTCGGGATTCTGGCCTGGCTGAATGATATCTCGCCGGTCGGAGCACAGTGAAGACCCAGTTTGGTTTCAATCGGAGCGGTAACTATCCCCTCGTTACCTTTCAGATTGACAATAAAGCAGGTCATACCTTTATATTTCAAACTTTTATCCGTCATTGCGTACACCAGCCCGTAATCGCCCAGATGTGCGTTGGATATCCACATCTTCTGGCCGTTCAGTTCCCAGTGATCACCACGATCTGTAGCGGAGGTTCCCATGCTGACAACGTCCGAACCGGAGTTCGGCTCGGTGATGGCAAAGAAACCGTATGATGCGGCACTTACCCAGTCCGGTATAAAGCGCTCCTTCTGCTCTTTGGTGCCGAATTTGTTTACCGTGATGGCCGGACCGATGTTCTGCATATTGAGCGGCAGACGTGAAGATCCGCTTACCATGGCGAGCTGTTCGGCAATAATGACCGATTCCAGAAAACCGCAGCCGTTTCCGCCGTACTCTTCCGGCAGAGCGCAGCCGAAGAATCCGAGCTCGGCCATCTTCTTGACCAGTTCAGGACGGAACCTGTGATTGGCTTCATCTTCCTTGAGAGTGGGAGCGATCTCTTTCTGGGCAAAATCCCTGGCCATCTCCTGCATCATCTTCTGTTCGTCAGTCAGTCCAAAATGCATAGTAATCTCCTTGTTAATAAGGTTTCCGGCGTGCGCAAGAAACAGCCAATGCTATTATGGCAATCTAGTACCATAATACATATTTACTTGTCAATGGCGAATTAGCACAAAAAACAGTCTCAATAATAGCACACGTCAAACTCCGGCCTGCGTATAGAAATCATGTCTTATAATGAAATATCAGTTGACTAATTTTCGTCTAAGTGACAGAAAATCCATTGTGATAAAAATCCATTTTTGAGAGACAAATAGATGCAGATTAAACGATATCGGGATTGGTCGATTCACTCAAAAATCATGTTCACACCTCTGATCGGCCTCCTGTTGATTGTTGCCGGGACCGAGTTTCTTGCTGTACCGAATATATCTGCCTGGCTGATGGAGCAGGAGATGCAGAAGGTCAGGAATGTGGTGGAAGTTGCCTACCAGCAGTTCACAGAGGCGGAGAACTCTGTTTCCGGGGGACAAAGCAGTATCGAAGAAGCGCAGAAACATGTCATGGCGGCTGTCAAAAAGATGCGCTACAACGAAGTCGAATACCTCTGGATCAATGACCTGGGCAAACCGTTTCCGAAAATGATCATGCACCCGACGGTCCCGGCCCTTGACGGCACTGTTCTCGATGACGCCAAGTTCAACAAGGCGACCAGCATGCGCGATGGTATTAACGGCCCATTCCGGAAATTGGATAACAGGAACCTGTTCGTTTCATTCAATGAGGTTGCCGAGCGTGCAGGGCACGGTTATGTGACGTACGAATGGCCGAAACCGATTGAGACCGGCGGTGTAACGAACGAGCTCTACACCAAGCTCTCCTATGTCAAGGTTTTCAAGCCCTGGGGCTGGGTTATCGGCAGTGGCCTCTATATAGATACGTTCAAGGCAAAAGTGCAGAAACTGCACACGGTAATTCTGGGTTCGGCCGTCGGTCTCTCCAGTTTACTTATGCTGCTTGTCTGGACAATCGCACGTGGCATCAAACGCTCTGTGGACGAAGACCAGGATTTTGCCGCTGCAGTCGCCTCAGGCAACCTGACGAAAACCTTGACAATCAATCACCATGACGAATTAGGCGATCTGGGAAGGTCGCTGAATTCCATGGTTGCCGATCTGCGTTCGATGATCGTCAATGTCAGCCACAACTCTGAAGAACTTTCCAAAGCCTCGGCCGATATCGGACAAGCTTCGCGCACGATGGTTGTCTCTGCAGAGCGTCAGCAGGAGGATGTCCGGGATATAACCGATTCCGCAAACCAGATTTCCCATCTGATCGGCAATGTCAATCAGGGCGTTGACGGCCTTAACGCATCGGTTGTTGAAAGCTCATCAACGGTCATGCAACTGTCGGTCAGTATTGATGAGGTTGTACGTTGCATGGAGTTGCTTACCACATCCGTTGACGGTATCGGATCATCCATAGGCAGTCTGAGCGGAGCCATCAGGCAGATCGACAACGGGGTCCACGACCTCGACCGGACATCGGCCGCCACCGCATCCTCGGTACAGGAATTCGACACTTCCATTCGGAAGATCGAGAATTATGCCAATGAAGCTTTTATTATCTCCGATCAGGTTATCAATGATGCAGAATCCGGCAAACGAGCGGTGGATGACACTATTGCCGGCATCTGTCAGATCATGGATGTATCGAAAACTACCGCTCTTTCGATTGACTCCCTCTCTCAAAAAGCGAAGAACATAGATTCCATAGTGACGGTCATTGACGAGATTGCCCAACAAACCAGCTTGCTGGCCCTTAACGCTTCCATTATCGCTGCCCAGTCCGGTACTCACGGGCGCAGTTTTGCGGTAGTGGCTATTGAAATCAAGAAACTGGCGGAGCGTACCACCCGCTCCACCCGCGAGATCGGCGAGGTGATCAAGGGAGTTCAATCCGAGATCGCGCTGGCCGTCACATCAATCAGCATGGCTTCCGAAAGCATCAACAACGGTGAACGCCTTTCTCAGCAGGCCGGCGCCGTGCTGGAGAAAATCGTCAGCGGTGTCAATCGTACATCGCGACAGTTGTCGGAGATCGCGCGCGCCACTCAGGAGCAGGCGCGGGGGAGCGAAATGATTCGCTCTGCAATGGAGCAGATCGCAGCCATGTCCACCGCCATTGCGCGGAACACCGACCAGCAGCGAAAGGTAAGTGATTCGATTCAGGTTGAGGCGGACAAGGTTCGTCTGTTCTCGGTCGGCGTGAAACATTCCATGAAGGAGCAGGCTAATGTGGGCGACCTGATCGGCAGCATGACCCAGAAGGTTTCGGATATGAGTGAGCAGATACGGAAAGCCTGCCTGGAACAGGCGCTGGGCAGTCTGCGCATCGGGAAATCAGTCGAGCGAATCCAGCAATCATCGGCAGATGTCCGTAAGGAGACACAAGTGGTCGATAGAGGAGTGATGGAACTGGGGAAACAGACAGACCTGCTCCTGCAGGAAATATCCAACTTCAAGGTTTGATGCTCTCATAAAATGTCATTCCCGCAGTGATTCTGAGCGGGAATCCAGCCTTTAAGCAGCTGAAATCATGGATCCCCGACAAAAACATTCGGGGATGACAGATAGAATGTGCGAATGTATCTGGAGAACTGCGTGAAAAACCTCACAGCTGAAGAACTGATCGAGCGGTTAGGTTTGACCAGGCACCCTGAGGGTGGCTGGTACCGGGAGACGTACAGGTCTGATGAAAGCATTCAAGGAAATTCACTTCCGGAAAGATTTGCAGGTAGCAGAGCATTCAGTACAGCGATCTATTTTCTTCTCCAGCCGGGTGACATATCTGCTTTGCACCGTATCCGGTCGGACGAAATGTGGCACTTTTACGCGGGCACGCCTTTGACTCTGCATGTCATCACTCCGCAGGGGGAATACCGGCCCATGAAGCTGGGCGCCACAATCGCAGCAGGAGAGTCGTTTCAATGTGTTGTACCGGGAGGCTGCTGGTTCGGAGCAGCGGTGACCGGAGACGGGTATGCGCTTGTTGGTTGTACGGTAGCGCCGGGCTTCGACTTTGCCGATTTTGAGATGGGAAGCCGTGATGCTCTGCTGAAAAAGTTTCCGTTATACGCAGAGATCATTCAGCTTCTTACCAGGTAAAAGAGGGCGATTACGGGCTGTGGACCACTTTATAATTGAAATCAGCGAAGCGGATATAAGGAGAGAGCGGGAAAAATCACGCGTGCTCCGAAAAAGCCGCTGGTGGCAAAACCGTCTGGCCAGGGGGCGCTGTCACTATTGTGGCGAACGATTTGCTCCGGGGGATCTGACAATGGACCATCTGGTTCCGATCTCAAGAGGCGGGAAAGCCTCACACAATAACGTTGTGCCATCGTGCAAGGAGTGCAACAGCCGTAAGAAATATCTGCTCCCTGTTGAGTGGGAGCAGTATCTAAGCCGGAATTCCGGTTCGGAGTCAGACAGTGAGTGAATTAAAAAGCCGCTATAAGGTTGTCATCTACGATTGTGACGGAGTAATTCTCGATTCGATCGAGTCCAATTACATTTTCTATAACCGGATAATGGATTATCTGGGAAGAGCTCCGGTGGACAGGCTGGATCCGGATGCCCGTAGAGTATTGCATACCTATTCGTTTATCAATGTGATGGAGTATTTCTTTGCCGGTGATATTCAACATGAAGAGGCACTCCGGTTTGCAAAAACCATCCATTACCGTGATCTGATGCCCTTCATGCGGATGGAGGATGGTTTTGTTGCCACTCTCGACCAGCTTAAGGGGAGAAGCTCATTGGCAATCTGCACCAATCGGGCAACCTCAATGGAAAAGATCGTAGAGGATTTCGGCCTGACCGGCTATTTTGAGTACGTGATGACTGCGGCACTGGTAACCAATCCAAAACCCCACCCCGAGCCGCTTCTGAAAATTCTGGAACACTTCGGGGCTGCACCGGAGGAGGCTCTGTTTATCGGTGACAGTGAGGTTGACATGCTGGCGGCCAATGGGGCCGGTGTGCCCTTTATTGCCTATAAGGCGCACCTGCCGGCCATGGCCTGCATCCGGCATCACTCGGAAGTTCTTCCGTATGTATTAACGGGGAAGTAATCGCCAGATATCATTTTACCAGTTTCGACAATTTCTTGAACTCCTCTGTCCCGGCTACCTTCAATAGTTGAAACAACACCGATTCGGTACAGGTCGGAACCGCACCTGAAAGGGTCATGACCTTGATGGCGGTCTGCCAGTTCTGTTTGGTGCGGCTCATGACAGCGTCTCTGACAACGTGGACGTCGAAACCGGCTTCACGCAGCTCGATCACGGTCTGCAACACGCAGACATGGCTTTCCATGCCGGTGATGATAATCTGCGTGCGTCCGGTTGCCGTAAGTTTTTCGATAAATTCGGCGCTCCCGCAACAGCTGAAGGCCATCTTCTCACAGCAGGGCGCCCCGTTTGCTTTTTCCTTCAGTTCCGGCAGCGTAGCGCCCAGCCCCTTGACATACTGTTCCGTTACCAGCACCGGTATATTCAATTCTGCGGCGCTCTCAAGCAGAATACCGATATTTCGGGTCAGCTGGCGCAGCACCTTTTCGTCCATGGCAACGCATAGTCTCTCCTGAACATCGATTACCACCAGTAGCGCCTTCTCCCGCTCCAGAAAAAATCGCTCTCGTACTGACATTGCTGACTCCTTTCGTTTATCTGCTAATCCCGCTTCAATTCGATTCCCAATTCAGATATCTTCTTGCGCAGAGTGTTACGATTAATGCCGAGGATATCGGCCGTCTTGACCTGATTCCAGCGGGTCTTTTCGAGAATGAAGCGAATCAGTGGTCGTTCGACCTGTTCAAGCACCATGGCATGGATTTCTCCCTTTTCGAGCTTTTCCACTCCGTTCATGCAGGAACGCAATTTCATATCAATCAACGCCTCCATTGAGGTATCCTGGGTGTCGGTGCGCGGTTGCCCGTTTACAGGTACCAAGCCTGCAAAATCGAGCGCCGTCAAAAGCGGGTCGCTCGAGAGGATCACCGCCCTTTTGATCGTGTTTTCGAGTTCACGGACATTACCCGGCCAGGAATGAGCGGACAGGAGCCCCAGAGCTTCATCGCTCAGACGTTTGGGGGAAACAGACATTTCACTACAGGACCGGGCCAGAAAATACTGGGCCAGATCAGGGATGTCATCCCGTCGTTCCCGCAACGGGACAAGTGTTATCGGAACCACATTCAGCCGATAGTAGAGATCCTCGCGGAACTCCTTCAGTCGAACCTTTTCGATCAGCGCCTGATTTGTAGCGGCCACAACACGTACATCCACGGCAATATTCTGACTCCCTCCGACTCTGGTGACCTCCTGCTCCTGAAGGACACGCAGTATCTTGGCCTGCAGATCCAACGGCATATCACCGATCTCATCCAGAAACAGAGTGCCCTGGCCGGCCTGCTCGAATTTGCCCAGCTTGCGATCGCTGGCTCCGGTATAGGCGCCCTTTTCAGATCCGAACAGCTCACTTTCAAGCAGATCACGCGGGATTGCAGCGCAGTTGATCGCCACAAACGGCTTGCCCAGACGTCCCGAATTAAAATGTATGGCCTTGGCCACCAGCTCCTTGCCGGTACCCGATTCTCCCTGAATCAGGATTGTGACATCGCTGCCGGCCACCTTGCCGATAGTCTTGTAAAGCTCCCGCATGGCAGGCGAGTTGCCGACAATGTTTTTTTCAACCTGATAGCGCTCCTTAAGTTCCTGTTTCAGCACCAGCACCTGTCCACGAATATCTCGGGCCCGGGCTACTTTTTCAATAATTGCGTCAATTACATCAAGATCAAAAGGTTTCGTAATATAGTCGTAAGCCCCGCGTTTCATGGCTTCAACCGCGTTTTTCATGCTCGCTTCGGCGGTCATGATCACCACCAGAAGATCACTCTTCAGCTCCCGGACCTTATCCAGCAGATCAAGTCCGTTTATGCCGGGCATCTTGATATCCAGGATGGCAAGATCATAGCAGTTTTCCTTGATCAGCTCCAGCGCCTGACGTCCGTCCGGGGCCAGATCCACTTCAAAACCTTTACGCTTGAGCGCCTTTGAAAGCACCCAGCGCATACTTTCTTCGTCATCAGCTACCAGAATTCTGTTGAGCGGCATAATAAAACCTCAATTTTTTAAATTCAGGGTCAAGGGGCAAGGGTATAAAATCTTTACTTGCTGCCCCTTGCCCC
>Ga0194037_1000465_pt1 | contig 31455 bp, 27 predicted proteins | sample JunL306m_MetaG_FD_148653 | JGI IMG/M metagenome (GOLD analysis project Ga0194037, IMG submission 148653) | Anoxic zone freshwater microbial communities from boreal shield lake in IISD Experimental Lakes Area, Ontario, Canada - Jun2016-L304-6m | ecosystem: Environmental > Aquatic > Freshwater >...
ATCTTGCGCGATATGCCCGACACCTCTGCCTTTGCGCCGGAGGTGATGAGCTGGAAGATCATGCGCCTGCTACCGGAGCTGCTCGTTACGGAGCCATTCGGCACGTTGCGTCACTATCTGGCCGATGATCCTGATGGTCTCAAGCTCTTCCAGTTGGCGGAAAAAATTGCTGATACCTTCGATCAGTACACCCTCTTTCGTTCAGAGATGCTGCTTGGCTGGGAGGCGGGAGAGACGCAGCCTTCCGGCGAGGAGTGGCAGTCTATCCTCTGGCGAAAGCTTGCTGAGGGAGATGGAGTGCATCGTGGCAAGCTGAAGGATCTCTTCTGCAGGCAGTTGAATGCTGCGTCACCGGGGGCGAAGGAGATTCCCGAGAGAATCACCCTTTTTGGTATCTCCTACCTGCCGAAGTTCCATCTCGATATGCTCACGGCGGTTGCCAAAGTGACGGAGGTGAACCTCTTTCTTTTGAGTCCGACCCGCGAATATTGGGGCGATATTCTCTCCAAAAAGGCGAGCGCCCGGTTGTCGGAGGAGGAGCGAGCCCTGCGCAGTGAGGGGAACCCGCTGCTTGCGTCGCTTGGGCGCATCGAGCGCGATTTTTCCGAGATGATTATCGACCTGAGCGACAGCGCGTTGCACCAGGAGGAGCACTATGACGATCCGGGGGAGGAGTGCCTGCTCCATGCCCTGCAGTCCGATATTTTGAACCTCTCGGGCACGGGCGAGGAGGGGGAGTTGCGCCCGCTTGACCCTGATGATCGCTCGCTCAGGATTCACTCCTGCCACAGCCCGCTTCGTGAAATTGAGGTGCTTTACGACAACATTCTCGCCATGTTTGAGGAGTACCCCGACCTCAGCCCACGCGATATTGTGGTGATGACACCGGATATTGAGAGCTATTCACCCTACATCTCCAGCGTTTTTGGGGCAATGGGGGGGGCAGGTGGAGATGGAGCTGTGGCTCTTCACTACTCCATTGCCGACCGGCGGATGATGAACGAGGGGGAGATTGCCTCGGCGTTGCTGAAGCTGCTGGCTCTTCCGGGAAGCCGTCTTGCCGCCTCAGAGATGTTTGACCTGCTTGCCTCGCCACCAGTGAGGCGTCGCTTTTCGCTTGACCTCAGTGAGCTTGAGCTGATTCGTGGCTGGATTGAAAAGAGTGGCATTCGCTGGGGAATGGATGAAGGCGACCGCACCTCGCGGAACCTTCCCGCCTATCGCGACAACTCCTGGAGGGCGGGGCTCGACCGGCTGCTGCTCGGCTACGCCATGCCGGACGAGAATCAGCTCTTTAACGGCATTCTCCCTTATGACGATATGTCAGGCTCGGTTGCAGAGAGCCTGGGCAAGTTTGCCGAGTTTGTTGAGAGGGTTGACCGCTTTGTCAAGAGCTTTGAGCACTCCCGCACGCTTGAAGAGTGGTGCGCTCAGTTTCAGGCTCTGCTAGCCGACTTTATTGCCCCCTCCGACAGCTCCGAGCGGGAGTTTGCGGCCATTGCCGAGCTTGCCGAAGAGCTTGGCAACATTGTGACGAAGGCGGAGTTTACCGACGACGTTTCACCTGCGGTGATACTCTCCTGGCTTCGCGCACGCTTGGAGCATCAGGAGCAGGGATTGGGCTTTATGACCGGCGGCATCACCTTTTGCGCCATGCTGCCCATGCGGAGCATTCCCTTCAGGGTTGTCGTCCTCATCGGCATGAACGACAACGCCTTTCCCCGCCAGAGCCGCGCACCGGGCTTTGACCTCATTGCCCGTGAACCGCAGAAGGGCGACCGCTCCCTCCGCAACGAAGATCGGTACCTCTTTCTTGAGTCGCTCCTCTCGGCACGTGATCTGCTCTACATCAGCTATGTCGGCCAGAGCATCCGCGACAACAGCGAACTGCCGCCATCGGTGCTGGTCAGCGAACTGCTTGACGCTGTGCGGCGCGGCTTCTCGCTTCCTGAAGGCGGTTCGGTGGAGGAGCATCTTGTGGTGCGCCACCGCCTGCAAGCCTTTAATCGGGAGTATTTTACCGCAGGCTCTCCGCTCTTCAGCTACTCTGCCGAGAACTACCGGGCGCTTGTGGAGAAGGAGAGCGCGTCGACCCGCTCTCACCATTTTATGAGCGCTCCCCTTGCGGAACCTCCGGAGGAGTGGAAATCCCTCTCGCTGGTGAGGCTCTTGCGCTTTTACGATAACCCGGCAGGATTTTTTCTTGAACAGCGCCTCGGAATCCGGCTTGAGGGCACCGCACTGCCGCTTGAAGATCGGGAGCCTTTCGCGGTTGAAGGGCTTGAACTCTACAGCCTCAAACAGGAGCTGCTTGAGGTGGTGCTTGGGGGAGGGGAGACTTACGAACTGCTTCCGCTTTTCCGGAGTCGGGGGATGCTTCCTCCAGCACGTCATGGCGAGCAGCTTTTCATCAGAATTCTTGCTGAGGTTCAGGAGTTTGCCGCCATGGTGCAGGAGAGCATTGGCGGCAGGGGTATGCTGGAGCCGCTTGAGGTTGATCTTCAGCTTGGTGCTTTTCGCCTCACCGGACGGCTTGATCGCCTCTGGCCGCACTCTTTGCTGCATTACCGATACGCCAGATTGAAAATGAAGGACATCATGAGAAGCTGGATTGAGCATCTCGTGCTAAATGCTGTTGCCAAGCCGGGCTATCCCAAACAGACCCTTCTTGTGATGGAGAATGAGGCCAGAACCTTTGCGCCTCTTGATGGCGCCTCAGCTCTTCTGGAGAACCTCCTCAACCACTACTGGCAGGGCCTTTCAATGCCCCTGCGCTTTTTCCCGCGATCCTCCAATGCTTTTGCCACAAAGGGAACGCTCGAAGCCGCTCGAAAAGAGTGGCGTGACGACAGCTTCAATAACCGTCCTGGCGAGGGGTCAGACCAGGCTATTCTCCGCTGCTTTGGTTCGAGCGAACCATTTGATGAGGAGTTCTGCTCCCTTGCTGTTAAGCTGCTTGGGCCGATGATAGACGCTGCGGGGGAGAATGAACAGCCAGTCGTGAGTATTAACAACAGCAGCACTATCCAATATGGAAAAAATGATTTAATTGTTTAGTATGGAGTAGATATTATAGCAAAATCTTCATCTTCCATGCACAAGTTCAGCATCGTTACATTTCTCTCCCGATTTCTTCTTCTGATTCTGCTGACTACCTCGGTTGGTGGCCAGTTTAGCAGTGCTCATGAGATGCAGACAAGTGTTTCACCGACGAAAACCGGAGAGTCATTTGCCCTTGCATCCGCAAAGCATAGCGACCAAAAAACGTCGCAGAGGCATCAGGAGCACTCCGGCGACTGTCATATATGTTCCAACTGCATAAACCATGTTTTTCTGCCAGTCCAGACGATCAAGCTTGATTACAATGCTGTCATCACGAGCTTCTGCTCTTTCAAGCCCATAGTCAACCTCCCTGAAGTAACTCTTTCCCGGTTTATTCCTCCCCGAAACGTATCCTGACAGCTAACGTCTGCTTGATGAGAGCATAGTTTTGTTCTCTTGTCCCGTTGTGTGGTGCACTTCGGGCTATCGAACCGTTACGATAAAAACATCATAAAAGAGTCTTTTCTTATGGGGAAAAATGTATGCGCACGGGGAGCATTGCTTCTTCTGACAGGAGTGGCCTGTGTGTTATCGTCAGTGTCAGCTTGGGCTGCTGAGCAAACACTCTCTCTGCCCGAGGTTATTGAGTATGCGCTGCACTATAATGGTGATCTTCAGTCATTTCGTGAGGAGAAGGGTATCGTTGATGCAGGAAAGGTCAAGGCTGGACTATTACCAAATCCAACACTTGACCTGGAGGCGCGCTCGGGTGCTTTGACCGGCAGCAGCAGTGAAAGCACCCTCTCCGTCGGGATTTCACAGGAGGTTTTACTGGCAGGCAAACAGAGTATGCGACTGGCTGTTGCCGAACGGGAACGGGATCTCTACAGATACCAGCTTGCAGAGAGAGAGCGGCTTGTCCGTGAAGAGGTAAAGAGCCTCTTCTACGATGTCGTTCTGGCCGAGCAACGACTTGCTTTGGCTGACCGCTCCATTGCGCTTAACCGAAAGCTTCTGGAAATATCAAAAGTACGTTTGGCGGCAGGAGATATACCGGAACTGGAGATGAACCTGGTCAAGGTTGAGCTGGCACGGAGTGAAGCATCGAGAGTTGATGATGCAAAAGTGCTCAATCAGAGTCAGGAGAGGCTTGCCACAGTTATCGGACTGCCGGTGGGGACGCAATACCGTGTCTCGGGAACATTGCACTCGACAACAACTCCGCTGAGAGCGCTCTCAGAGCTGAAACAACAGGCGCTTGCGCAACGTCCGGACATGAAGGCGCTGGAAGCTGAAAGAGGAGGGGCGGAAGCTGCCGTTCGCCTTGCCAGGGCTGAAGGGGTACCCAATCTCACAGCAGGAGTGGTTCTCTGGCGCGACACGAGATCATTGAATATCAATGGCCTTGAAGGCACCGATAAAGCTTGGACAGTGGGCATGAGGCTCTCCATGCCTCTTCCTGTTTTTGACCGCAATCAGGCTGGAGTTCAGGAGGCTCGGGCCCTGCAGAGCAGCGCTGAAATTCGTTGGTCAACGGCAATCAGAAATCTTGAACGTGAGGTGGAGATGGCTTATGCCAGTTGCCTGAGCAGTGACAAAATTCTTTCACTCTACAAGGCCGATATTATTCCCCAGCTTGAGGAGAACCTCAGTCTGACAGAGGAGGCCTGGCGCCTTGGCGAAGTTGGCATCCTCGCAGTCATTCAGGAACAGAAGAAATTTTTCGATGTCAGTGATAATTATCTGATGGCGCATTATAACCGTCAGATTGCTCTTGTCAAACTTGATTCAGCAGTGGCGACAGAGGTAAACGGAGAGATACAGTGAGCAATAGATGGATTGGCATTGGCGTTATTTTCACCATAATTCTGGGTGGAATCACTCTCTGGCACTCTGTCAGCCTGAAACGTGGAGTGGTTGAAAATCCTCAAAAACAAAGAGTCGGCCCTCAGGAGGCAACGGCTGGCGGCATTACCATGAACGCCCGGAAACAGAAGGAGAACGGAGTTGTTGTTGCCGTCGTCACAAAACAAAGCTTCGCTGAAGTGATCACGGCGACAGGTAAAGTGGAGGCCAATATCGACCGGATTGCTCATGTCTCTCCGCGTATCTCCGGCCAGATTGTCTCTGTTGCGGCCTCTTTGGGTGACCGTGTCACTGCAGGGCAGACGCTGGTGGTACTGAAAAGTCTTGAAATGGCCGAAGCGACCAACCGCTTCCACCTCTCAAAGACCAAACTGGCTCTTGCCGAGGGAAATATGTTGAGAATACGGACGTTGGTGGAAAAGAAGATTGTTGCCCGAAAAGAGCTTCTTCAAGCGGAAAGCGACTATACAATTGCTCAAACGGAGCTGCAGAGTGATCAAGAGCGTCTCTCTCTTTACGGAGCCTCAAGCTCAAAGTTGCGTAGCAGCAGTCACCACACCACCACGGTGTCGGTACCCTCCCCAATCAGCGGCACCATTACCGAAAAGCATGCGATTGTCGGGGAATTGTCGGACCCGACAAAAAGTCTCTTCACAGTGGTTGACCTTTCCTCAATGTGGGTGGTTGTGGATATTTATGAAAAAGATCTCGCAAAGGTTCTCACAGGGCAGAGGGCAATGGTCACGGTCGATGCCTGGCCTGATCTCAAGCTGACAGGGTGGGTCACCTACCTTGCCGATGTGCTTGACGCAGCCACCCGCACCCTCAAGGTTCGTGTGGAGGTTGCCAATCCCGATCGCAAGCTGAAACCCGAGATGTTTGCCAGGGTTGAACTGGTCGCTCCTGTCAGTGAGGCAATGACTCTTGCAGTTCCCGAAGATGCTCTCCAGGAGATTGACGGCAAAAAAGTGCTCTTTGTTACCGATGAGAGGCAGGAGAGGTTCAGGCCGCAACCTGTGGAGACGGGCCGCTCGGCAGGCGTCATGGTTGAGATCATATCAGGACTTAAAGAGAGCACTCGTTATGTCGTTAAGGGATCATTCATTTTGAAGTCAGAGCTCAAAAAGGGTGAGCTTAAAGGCGGAGAGGAATAATGCTTCAAAAAATCATTGCCGGGGCGTTAAAGAAAAAAGGGTCGGTCGTCGTGCTGTCGCTGTTGATTACCCTGTTCGGAGTCTACTCCTGGCTGAAACTGCCTCTTGATGCCTTCCCTGATGTCACCAACGTTCAGGTAGAGGTGGTCAGCCATGCCGATGGACTCTCGGCACTGGAGATAGAGCGAAATGTCACCTACCCCATAGAGATGGCGATGCGGGGCCTGCCCGATATTGAACAGATGCGCTCAGTCACCAAGTTCGGCCTCTCGATTGTCACCATTGTCTTCAAGGATCCTGTCGATCTCTACTTTGCCCGGCAACTGGTCTTCGAACGGCTGGCGGAGGCGCGGGAAAGGGTGCCAAAAGGGGTTGCCGTTGCCATGGGGCCGATTGGCACCGCCATGGGGGAGATCTACCAGTATACGCTTGAGGGAAGGATGCCAAACGACCCGCAGCAGCAGATTGCTTACTTGACTAACCTTCGAACCACTCAGGAGTGGATTGTTGCGCCTCAGTTGAAAAGTGTTGCCGGAGTCAACGAGATCAACTCCTTTGGCGGCTATTTCAAGCAGTATCAGGTGATTGTGTCGCCGGAACTTCTGCTGAAGTATGGGATTTCGGTTGCCGATCTCTATGCCGCCATTGGCAGCAACAATGAAAACGTTGGTGGCAACATCCTTGAACGGGGCACCGATCAATACATCATTCGAGGGGTCGGATTGATAAAAAACATCACTGATATCGAGAACATTGTCCTGAAATCAGCCGGTGGAACACCGATCTGCGTCAGGGATGTCGCACAGGTAAAGGTCGGTGAGGCGGTTCGTATGGGTGCCGCCATGAAAAACGGCAGGGATGAATGTGTTGGCGGCATTATCATGATGCTGCGCGGAGAAAACAGCCGTGATGTTGTGCGCCGGGTTGAAGAAAAAGTCAAAGAGCTGAATGAAAACAATGTGCTGCCCGAAGGTGTCCGGCTCGTCCCCTATTATGACAGAAGCGATCTGGTCAATTCGAGTGTTGGCGCCGTTACCAAAGCGCTGATTGAGGGTTCCATTCTCGTTCTGATCGTCCTCTATCTGATGCTGAACAGTCTTCGTGGCAGTATGGTGGTGCTTCTTGCCTTGCCGCTCTCACTGCTTGCCACCTTCATCATCATGAAAATCAGCGGAATCAGCGCCAACCTGATGTCGCTCGGTGGACTGGCAATCTCCATTGGCATGATTATCGACACCACCATCATCCAGGTAGAAAATGTTCAGCGTCACCTGAGTGAAAGCGGGGGAGAGCATCCTGAACTGCAGAGCGTCCTGAAAGCGGTCATGGAGGTCAGAAAGCCGAGTATCTTTGGCGAGCTGATTATCGCCCTCACCTTTATTCCGATCCTCTCCCTTGAAGGGATTGAAGGGAAGATGTTTGGTCCGCTGGCCATCACCGTTATCATTGCGCTCCTCTGCTCCCTTTTTCTCTCCATCTTTGTGATACCGGTACTCTGTATTCTGTTTTTGAAACCAGAGCAGGAAAAAGAGAGCTTCATCATGAAACATGCAAACAGGCTCTATCTGCCGATTCTCGACTATGCCATGAAGATGAAGCTTATGGTGTTGAGCGTTGCAGGAGTGTTGCTGCTTGTTTCGCTGTTTTTTGCCACCCGTCTCGGCACGGAATTTATGCCGAGCATGGATGAAGGCTCCTTTGATATGGATGTCTCCATGCTTCCAGGGATCTCCCTCTCAAAAGCGATGGAGGTGAACCAGCGGGTTGCAATAAAACTGAAACAGTTTGACGAACTGGAGACTGTGGTCTCACGAACCGGCCAAACCGGCGTTGCGCTTGATACACGGGGGCCGGACAAGACAGGTTATGTGGGGATATTCAAGCCAAAGAGCGAGTGGCAGCGGAATATCTCCAAAGAGGAGTTGACCAACAACATGCGGGAGTCACTTGAGTCCGTTGCGGGAATTACCTTCGGATTCAGCCAGCCGATTCAGTGCCGTATTGACGAGCTTGTTGCCGGGACTCGAGCGCAACTCATTGTTAAACTGTTTGGTGACGATATCGGGGTGCTCAGCGAACAATCGGCTGAAATTTCGAGAGTACTGTCGTCCATCCGGGGTGGAACTGATTTGAGTGTTGAAAAAGTCTCAGGCCAGCCCTATCTGACCGTAAACATCGACCGCTCAAAAATTGCCCGCTACGGCCTCAATATCAGCGATGTGCAGCGGGCTATAGAGATTGGTGTAGCCGGTAAGGCTGCTTCACAGTTGTACGAAGAGAACCGCAGTTTCGACATTACCGTTCGCCTGCCTGAAGAAAAACGGAACTCTCTGGAGGCGATCAAAACGCTGATGATCACCACAAAAACCGGTGTCAATGTACCACTCGAGCAGTTGGCCGAAGTCAAAATGATCGAAGGGCCGGTTCAGATAAGCCGTCAGGATGGGGTGAGAAGAATCGGCATTGAGATGAATATTACCGGAAGAGACATCGGCGGGTTTGTAAACGAGGCAAAACAGAAGATCAGGGATCGGGTCAAGCTGCCTGCCGGATACTATATCACCTGGGGAGGACAGTTCGAGAACCAGCAGCGAGCTATGAACAAGCTCCTGATCATCGGCCCTGTCGCTATTGGTCTGATACTACTGCTTCTTTTCGTCACATTCCGCTCCATTCGTCTGGCGCTGCTGGTTCTGTCAAACCTGCCATTCGCGCTGATCGGTGGAGTGTTTGCGCTCTATATTTCCGGCCAATACCTTTCCGTTCCGGCATCGGTGGGGTTTGTGGTACTGTTTGGTGTAGCCGTGCTGAACGGGCTGGTGCTCGTATCACGTATCTCCCAACTGCGAGAGGAAGGGCTTGAGCTGCACGAAGCAATCCGAAAAGGCTCCTTTGACCGCCTGCGCCCGGTGTTGATGACCGCATCGATTGCGATTTTCAGCCTGCTACCGATGCTCCTATCGAGTGAAACCGGATCTGAAATCCAGAAGCCGCTTGCGATTGTCGTTGTCGGTGGACTGATAACATCAACACTGCTGACACTGCTGATTATTCCGTCAGTGTACAGTTGGTTTGAAAATTCATAACGAGTTATGTCATTATATTCAGAATTTGCTCCATGGTATGAGCAGCTTTTTCCGTTCCGTAAAGAGGTTTATCTCTTCCTTTTTGGACATGCCGGTACTTCAGGAAGTTCTATCCTTGATGCCGGATGCGGGCCGGGTCACTATTGCGCGAGGTTTCAGCGTGATGGTTTCCGCTCAACAGGTATTGATCTTGATCCGAAGATGATTGTTGAGGCCGCGGCCTCCTTTCCCGATCCAGAATTCCACTGTATGAGCATTGAAGATGTCGCTTCATTGCGTCGTTCGTTCCGCTTGATCTATTCTACAGGCAATGTTGTGGCCCATCTTTCACCTGCCCAATTTTCAGCTTTTCTTCAGGATGTATATGCCGCTCTTGAACCGGGAGGTTGCTGGATCTTTCAGGTGGTGAACTGGGACTATATTCTTGGGCTTGCTGAGTACCGTTTTCCGGTCAAAACGGTTGATAATGGTTCGGTAACTTTTTATCGCCGCTATCCGATTATTTCTCAGGAACGCGTCATTTTTGATGTCGAGCTTGTTTCAGGTGGCCAGAAGGTTTTCCATGAGCAGACAACACTCTATCCTCTCACTGCCGACAGTTTTCTTCAACGGCATAGCGACGCTGGATTCTCTCTAACTGGCATGTATGCCGGTTTTGATAAAAAGCACTTTAACAGAGAGCGTGATTCCGGCCTTGTGATGGTTTTTATGAAAGAGCAGGAAAGTTCAGTAAATTGATGAGAGGATAAAAAAGCCGGAGAGTTATCATTTTAAAGGAATTATGTTAGCAAAAACAATACTGAAAGTTGCCACTCAGATTCCATGGGATAAAGTGATTGAGCTTGCGCCCTCAGTTGCAGAGAGAGCGGGAACGCTCTGGAAGAGCATTAGAAGCAAAAATAAGCGTCTTTCAGTTGATGAGAGCAGTGTGTATACCTCATATACCACAGAGTTGTCGGAGAGTGATATGCTTAAAGCTCGATTGGAGAGACTGGAAGAGCAAATTCAGGTATCCGCAGGATTGCTTAAAACGTTAGCAGAACAAAATACGTCGCTGGTGCAACAAATTGAGCTGCATCAAGCTCATCTCTTTCGTCAATCTCTTCTTTTTGGTGGAGTTGCGGCTGTATTGGCAGGGTTGATTGTGTATCTCTTTATTCGGTAGTGATTGCCTGACGCTGTGATCCATTCCCTGAAAAAAGGTGAAATTCCGCAACAGGGATTCGCAGAATTCATTTCTCTGACGGCGGTGATGATGTCGCTGGTCGCACTCTCAGTCGATACCATGCTGCCCGCCCTGTCGGAGATAGGCAGGGATCTCGGAGTCATCGACAACAACAGCTCACAGCTTATCATCTCCCTGTTTTTTCTTGGAATGGCTTCCGGTCAACTGCTCTATGGCCCGGTGTCGGACAGTACTGGCCGCAAACCAGCAATTTATCTGGGTTACGGACTCTTCATAGCAGGCTGTTTTCTCTCGCTTTTCGCCACAACACTGAACGTCATGCTGGCAGGGAGATTCCTTCAGGGTTTCGGCACGGCCGGTCCGCGTATCGTCTCAATTGCAATCGTTCGCGACCGTTACGAGGGGAGCGCCATGGCCCGTGTTATGTCCTTTGTGATGACGGTTTTTATCATCGTCCCCATTATCGCCCCGGCACTCGGACAGGGTATGCTGTTTCTTGCCGGATGGCGTGCTATTTTCGCTTTATTTCTTATTCTGGCTTTGCTCTCTCTTGTCTGGTTTTTTATCCGTCAGCCCGAAACTCTGTCGAAAGAAAAAAGAGTCCCGTTTTCGTTCACACGGATCCGCAGCACCGTGATGATCATTTTCGGCAACCGCAGTGCAATGGGCTATACGGTAACCGCTGGCCTTGTCTTCGGCTATTTTCTCGGTTACCTGAATTCAGCGCAGCAGATTTTCCAGGAAGAGTACGCGCTTGGAGCGGCGTTTCCGCTCTATTTTGCCTTTCTTGCTCTATCGATAGGCAGCGCCTCACTCTTCAATGCACGGCTGGTGCTCCATCACACCTTGCAGTCACTTTCACGACGTGCGCTCATTTCCATCAGCGTACTCTCAGCCGGATTTTTTCTTCTCGCGCTTTGGAGTCACGGTCATCCGCCGCTGTGGACGCTCATGGCGTATCTTTTTGCAACGTTTTTTTGCACTGGGATACTCTTTGGCAACCTCAATGCACTGGCCATGAAGTCTCTCGGAAAAATTGCCGGTATCGGAGCTGGTGTTGTTGGTTCGCTGTCAACCTTCATTTCACTCATTGCAGGAACCGCCATCGGTCAGAGCTACAACGGCACCGTACTGCCTCTCACGGCAGGTTTTTTCATGCTCAGCCTGGCATCGCTCGCTGCTATACGATGGGCGGAAAAATAAACTCACAAAAGTTGGACTCTACAAGCAAAGTGTATTCTTTGTGTATTGAAGAATTATTTTAGTATTTTTATCCCGATTCCTTGCTGATGCTTGCAATGGGATTGCGGTTTTGATGGACAATACCTCTGACCGCTTCTTTTCATGATGATTAACAAGGAGTGCAATGATGTATGTGTCAGCAAAGGCATTGGAGCTTCTGCGGATTGGTTCTGGTTATCCCGATGCAGTGTTCCATGATAATCAGGAGACTGCAATTCGTTACCTTGTTGAGGGTCGAGGGCGGTTGCTGGTTGTTCAGAAGACTGGATGGGGGAAGAGCTTCGTCTATTTTATTGCCACCAGGTTACTACGGGAAGGGGGCAATGGTCCATCTCTCCTGATTTCACCGCTGCTTGCTTTGATGCGAAACCAGATTGATGCGGCAGAGCGTATAGGTGTGCGAGCAGCTACCATCAATTCAGATAACCCGGATGAATGGGCTGAAGTTGAAATGGGCATCCGCCGCAATGCGATTGACATTCTGATTATCTCTCCTGAACGACTGGCGAATGAACGGTTCCGATCCAATGTTCTGGGCAGTATTGTCGGCCAGATCTCGATGTTAGTCATTGATGAAGCTCACTGTATTTCTGACTGGGGTCACGATTTTCGGCCACACTATCGATTGCTGGAGCGGATTGTAAAAACCCTGCCACCGAACCTGCGACTTTTGGCAACGACGGCAACCGCAAACAATCGCGTCATGGAGGATCTTGCCGAGGTGCTTGGGCCACATTTGGAGGTGTTGCGTGGTGATTTGAATCGTCCATCGCTCACCTTGCAAACTATCTCATTACCTGATCAGGCAGAGCGCCTCGCCTGGCTGGCCGAACAACTGGCTGTACTTCAAGGCTGTGGAATCATCTACACGCTGACCGTGCGTGATGCAAATCAGGTTGCCTCATGGCTGAAAAGTCGCGGGTTCAGGGTTGAAGCCTATACGGGAGATACTGGTGATCGCCGACCGGAACTGGAACAGGCGCTGCTTCATAACAAAGTCAAGGCGCTTGTTGCAACCTCCGCTCTTGGTATGGGGTACGACAAGCCTGATCTGGCTTTTGTGATCCATTATCAGATGCCTGGCTCGGTTGTTGCCTACTATCAGCAGGTCGGACGTGCCGGACGTGCCCTGAAATCAGCTTATGGCATCCTGCTCAGTGGCAGAGAAGAGAGAGATATCACCGACTGGTTCATCAAGAGCGCTTTTCCAACCCGGCAGGAGGTTGACCAGGTCATTTCTGCGCTTAAGAAGGAGCCTGCCGGTCTCTCTGTTCCCGAACTTCAGGTGAGGGTAAATCTGAGCAATGGACGTATTGAAAAAACCATTGCGTTGCTCTCTCTTGAATCACCAGCTCCTGTGGTCAAGCAGGGGAGCAAGTGGCAATTGACGGCAGCCACAGTGGGTGAAGGCTTTTGGGAGCGTGCAGCTCGACTGACGGCATTGCGTCGTGATGAACAACAACAAATGCAGGAATATCTAAACTTGCCATTTGCTGAACACATGGGCTTTCTTGTTCAGGCGCTCGATGGTGATCCGAAGACGGTCAGTTTGCCTCTGTTGCCAGCTTTGCCGTTAACCGTTGGTGAGAGAGCTGTTCAGGATGCGGTTACTTTTTTGCGTCGTACCAATCTCATCATCGAACCAAGACTTCAGTGGCCCGCTGGTGGTCTGCCCCGCTATCGGATAAAAGGAAAAATCCCGGCGCCTCTGCAGGCCAGAGCAGGCAAGGCACTCTGTTATTGTGGTGATGTCGCGTGGGGTGGACTTGTCAGACAAGGCAAACATCAGGACAACTTTTTTTCGGATGCGTTGGTTCATGCCTGTGCGGAGATGATTCGTCAATGGAATCCGGATCCAGCGCCCGAATGGGTTACTTGTGTTCCCTCCTTGCGTCACCCCGACCTTGTTCCGAATTTTGCGCAACGCCTTGCAGATGCACTGAGTCTGCCATTCCAAAAGGTGATTGCCCGGATAGAGGAGAGGCCCGAGCAGATAACCATGGCAAACAGTTCGCAACAGGCAAGAAACATTGATGGGTCGCTCGCTGTCAAAGAACGAAAATTCCCTGAGGGTCCGGTTTTTCTGGTTGACGACATGGTGAATTCTCGCTGGACATTGACCGTATCTTCGTGGCTTTTGAGATGCTATGGAAGTGGCGAAGTGTGGCCGGTGGCGCTTGCACAAACAGGATATGATTGAAAAATGCAATCACTCTCTTTGAATACAAAAGCCATTCTTCTGCTGACAGCGCCCTTGATTGCTGGTCATGGCAGCGGGGTGCCAGAGCTCCTGTCGCCTGGGAAAGGTTTTCCGTCAAAAAGAATAACCCTATGCTGCAGACGACGCAAAGCAGAACGATTCGGGCCATCCATTGTTGATCTCACCCTTTTCGAGCGATAATACGGCCTCGACCTACCTTACCTGCCGCTGATGCATCGCGCCACAGGGTAATACCGCGTACTACTTCGTCATACATTCCCTGGCCGTAGTTATCGAGGATCCCTTGACGAAACTCCTTCTGCACGTTGTCAAGGTATATTTGAATGTGTCCGGCGAAATCGGGAGAAAGGTCTTCCTTCTCGATTACCGTCAGCCCTGCAGTTTCAGCCAGGGTCGCATAACCATCCAGCGTCTCCATAGAGGGAAAAACCATAAACGTATAGAGAGCCTGCCATTCATCGCTGGCCATTGAGCCGGTCTCCAGCCAGTCGGTAAAGGCAAGGATGCCGCCCGGTTTGAGGACACGGGCACACTCCTCAATAAGCCTTTTTTTATCAGTGATGTAGCACCAGGCATCCTGCCCCCAGACCACATCAAAGGTATTTGCCCGAAAAGGCATGTCGAGAGCGTTTCCCAGTTTGTATTCGACCTTGTTATCCAACCCGGCTTGCCTTGTGCGGGAGATGGCCTCGGCGTGCATCCGTTGGGTTGCATCAAGGCCAGTGACGCGGCAGCCATACGTTTGTGCTACATGACGAGCCGGACCACCAAGCGCACTGCACACATCAAGCAGGTGACTCTCCGCATTGACTCCGGCCTTTTGTGCCAGAATGTTTGTCTCTTGTTCACCGCCAACATGAATTTCTTCGCCCATAAGCATTTCCCAAAGGATACCGCCAGGGCCATCGTAGACTTCATTGACGTTTTCAATCGTGATATCAAGTCTGTTTCCACTCATTTGAACATCTCCATTTTGGATTGTACGAGTTACGCTTCCTGTTACTTTTCCTGAATCAACCAGCATTTTGGATCGAGCCCGTCCGCATCGCCGTTGTAATGCCAGGCACTGGCCCGGCATCCCCAGCAATGCGGGTTGCTGATGCAGGTGTTGCATGGGGCAGGCAGATCAGAGACATCGTGCAGATCTCCGTGGACGAGGGTATTGCTATGGTTGGCGATGATTTCCCGGAATGGCGTTGAGCGAATATTGTCGACGCCTTCACGGATGACCGAGCAAGGGGTCACGTCGCCCGTGAAGGTCACCGTTGCCATCGTGCCGCAGTAGTATTTGTCAGTGTCCATAGCGCCGATGGTGATATTGTCACCACCGTAATTGATACGGTCGCGCTCAGTATAAACTTGCTGCACTTCCGCGAGATTGGGTTCGAACGCTCTCCACTCGGATCCCATTCCTGCGGGGTTGAACATGGTCAGGCAGGTGCGGAGACCTTTCTCTTCAAACCACCAGCGCATCGTTTTGATGGCATCTTCGGGGCCTTGCCGGGCGGTGTAGGTGATGCAATTGATCATTTTTTCGGCTGGTTTGCCCAGATCGAGCATATTCGTCACCCCTTCTACAATGGCATCGATGTAGTGATGATTGCCCCCCCTATGGAGTTTCGCGTAGACTTCCGGAGTGATGGAATCGACGTGAACCGAAACAAAGCCGCCCTCGCTCACTTCAAAGACCTGAGCAGCAATACGCTTGTTTTTCAAGGGCAGGCCACTGGTCCAGACATTGTTGATCATGCCCAGCGACCGGGCATACTGCATCAACTCATACCAGTCAGGCCGGGTGAGCGGGTCGCCTCCCAACCAGTCGATGGCCCGAATTTCCAGCGCTGCCGCATCCCGAAGCATGCTGCGAATTTCATCCGAGGTGAGTCCGCGACTCTCATGGGGAGTGGAACCGGCATAACAGTAGATGCACCCCTGATGACAGGCATCTGTCGTTTCAATTTGAAGGGCATACAGCCTTTTCTGCTCAAAGTACCGTTTTTGTTCCTCCTCATGTCCGACGGCCAAACCGCCGTAACGATTCAGATGATCGTTGATGCACGCAACCATAAAATTCTCTCCTTATCGGGTTCCATTTTTTCCGGGTACCATCGACTGGCTGACGAATTGCTCGGATTGTCAATCTGTGTTCCATCCGCACAGTCCAAAACATCATAAAAATTGTCGTTATCAATGCGGAACTTGTTACTGAAACTTAAGGAAAAGCTGATTGATCACCGCACCCCATTTGAGGATTAGAATGACCCGCTTTTTTGAACTATTATGCATGATCAGGTACATCAATTTCATGATCGATTTGTTGTTGGGAAAAGCACCGTAGGTCATTGAAGTAAGTTCACCTCAATAATATCATCCCACTCCGTCGTATATCGGGCCGACAGCCGCTCCTGATGCGGCTTCCAGCTCTCCGAGTTCTCCGCCGCCAGCCGCACGGCACCGCTTCCATAGCGCTGATTAATTGCATCCATCACCTGCATGATCTTGCTCTCCCGCTCATTTTCGGCAGGCTCTTCCTCCGCAAAAAGCGAAAGCGTTGTACTGCATGCCCCTTTCGGCACAATCCCGCTCACCATAACTCCAGCCTTCTTGTAGCTCATACCGGCACGAAAGAGACCATCAAGCATCGTCTGTGCCGCCTTCAGCATCGCAACAGAATCATTCGTTGGACAGGGCAGGGAAGCCGTTCGGGTACCCCAGTACCGTTCAGACAAATCATTGAAAGGACTGGTAGCGATAAAAACGGTAATCAGGGATGCCAGTGAATTTTCTTTTCGGAGCTTCACCGCGCACTTGCCCGCAAACGTCGCCACAGCCTGCTGCAGCTCCTCCTGCAAGATCACGTTGCGGCCAAATGAGCGCGAGGTGCAGATGCTTTGCTTTGCAGGCCTCAGCAGCTCCATCGGCAGGCAGGATTTACCGTTCAGCTCCGCCTGTATCCGGGCGCCGACAATATGCAGGTGTTTGCGAACCCAGGCAGCAGGTGCAACCGCCAGGTCAGCGGCGCTCTCAATCCTCCTTGCCTGCAACAGCTTGCTCCACTGCCGCCCGATGCCCCAGATATCCTCAACCCTGGTGCGCTCAAGCGCCTCCTGGATTTCTGCATCGCTCCTGAGCACACAAACGCCCTGATAGTGCGGATTCTTTTTTGCCAGCCGGTTGGCAATCTTGGCAAGCGTTTTTGTGGGCGCCATGCCGACACAGACCGGAATGCCGGTATGCTGGCGCACCGTCCGGCGAATCAGCCGGGCATACTCCGTCAGGTCGAACCGCGCGAAGCTCGTCATATCGAGAAACGCCTCATCAATGGAATAGACTTCAATCTCGGGAGCAAGGGCAGCAAGCGTCATCATCACCCGCGCCGACATATCGCCATACAGGGCAAAGTTTGTAGAGAAGACCGCCACCTCATGCTTTTTCAACAGCGGGCGGCACTTGAATTCCGGCATGCCCATCTGTATCCCGAGCGCTTTGGCCTCCTCAGAGCGGGCGATGATGCAGCCATCGTTGTTCGACAGCACAACGACCGGGCGCAAGCGCAGGGCGGGGTTGAACACCCGTTCACACGAGGCATAGAAGTTATTGCAGTCAACAAGGGCAAACATGGGATAAGGTCTCCAGCCGTGTTTATCTCGGTTTATGAATCACATACGCGACCATTCCCCACACCAGAAACTCATTTTCTTCAGTGATTCTGATCGGCTTGAATTCAGCATTGGCTGGCATAAGGTAGACGCCCTCTTCCCGCACTGCCAGACGCTTCACCGTAAACTCGCCGTCAATAAAACAGACCGCAATAGAGCCCTCTTTCGACTCAAGGGCCTTGTCGATCACCAGTAAGTCGCCATCCTGAATACCAGCATCAACCATGGAATCACCTTTTACCCTGGCATAAAAAGTGGCCGCCGGATGCTTGACCAGCTCCTTGTTCAGGTCAAGGGCAAGATCCAGATACTCTTCAGCCGGAGAGGGGAAGCCAGCAGCGATTGCGGTACCGGCAAGCGGCAACTCAAGCTGCGTTGTGAAGTCCGGGGTAAAAAAGTCAAGGACCCGGCCAGCATGTATCTTTGTGAGTCTCATCGTTTTTCCAGGTTTTCATTACAGGAATATACATTCTGAAGATGAACCCAACCAGCGTCATCAACGACGCTCAGCACTCACTCCTGATACACCGTCGGATCCGGCGAATCGATCATGGGATTGAGACGAACCGCCAGAGAGAAAAGATAGGGGTAATCCTCCTTGAGATGCTGCATATAGAGTACCCATTCCCGGATCAGATGACCGAAAACCCGTTTTATGTCGCCATTGATGTGTTCTTTGTCGCTCGGCGGAATACTATCGAACGACTCCCGGGCCTCGAGCTCTTCGATGGTATGAAACGCTGCCCAGAGAAGGTCAGTAAAATTTTCATGCTCAAGCAGATTCTGGTTTTCCAGCAGGCTCAGAAGGAAGCTCCGTTTTCCGACCATGAACTGCTTCAGGGAGGGGAGTGCCTCATTATTGATGCTGATCCTGACGGAGCTTTGGCGCAGATACTCAAGCGCTTCGTCAAAATCCTTTTTTTTCCATGATGCGGTCATACGCAGATGGTCTTTCAGCTCCTCACTTCCGACCACGTGTACAGACAACTCTTTCAGCAGGCGGTTGCCGAATTCACTGAAAAAGACGCCGATAACCATGTTCAGTTTTCTCATAACCGACCGGCGCTCCCTTTCCTTGAGCACTCTTTCAAAGAGGAGCGTGACGACGATGATGTAAATGGGAAGGAAGGCGAGATTGCCGAGAAAGCTGGTAGATATCTCCCTCAAGCTGCCGAACATGCTGAAGTGAATACCATAAAGGGCCAGCGAGATAGCGAAGAGGGCGGAGGCCGTCCATACCTTGTTTATAAACAGTTTTTTAAACATAAAGAGCTGCTATGTTAACCGGAACCAAACAACCTGAAAAACATTGCATAATAAACAAACAGGAGGATACATCTCATCGTTCGCTGAGAAAAGAAAACCAGACAACCCGTGTTCCGCTTGTCACGAACAGCAACATCGTTTGAGGATTTGCAAATGTTCTCGGAATCTCCGGTTATTCGGTGATGATGTATTCATGACCATTTCGTGGTGATGAACGAGATGGTTCCGATTGGCTCGGGAGCTGAGCGCAAAATGGAATCTTATGCGTTTTCCCATTATGCCTGTTATCTGATTGTCCAGAAAGCTGATCCATTCAAGCCTGTTATAGCCAATGGTCAGACATATAGACAAGAGTTGGCTGACGATGAAGCTTTCGATCGATTTCCACGAGAAGGAAAAACGGCTCTTTCTCCGTAACGAAATGCGCGAGCACACCAAGACAGTTTTTGTCCTGTCACCACCAGTATATTCAAAATAAAACGCACGCTTCATTTTGTTCGTAACCCATGGTAATTTGTTTATTTGATGTATATTTTCGCTGAATAGAAGGGCTTTTATTCCGTTATTCTCCGTCCGGCGTTCTCTTGGTCTGAACTTCTCGTTGAAATATGAACAGAGGAGACGGCAGGATATCTTGACAAGAACGGTGCTATACATCAGGGGGGCTGCATGAAAATCATCGACAACATCAACACCCTGCTCGGTGACGACCTGAAGTCTTCCATCCACCCCAAAGACAAGCTCAAAATTGCAGCTTCCTGCTTTTCGATCTATGCTTACGAAGCGTTGAAGCGGGAGTTCTCAAAGATTGAGTCGCTGGAGTTCATCTTCACGGCACCAACATTTGTGGCCAACGAGGTGACCGACAAATTTCGCAAGGAACATCGCGAGTTTTTCATTCCCAAGTCAAACAGGGAATAAAGCCTCTATGGTTCAGAGTTTGAAATCCAGCTTCGCAACAAGCTTACCCAGCGGGCTATTGCACGCGAATGCGCAGAGTGGATGCGGCGAAAGGCTGTTTTCCGCTCGAACAAGACCAAAGCGCCCATGCAGCAGTTTGCCTGCATTGAGTCGCCGGAGCAGAGTGTTGCCTATATGCCGATGAACGGCTTTACCGCTGTTGACCTGGGCTATCAGCAAGGGGATGCGATGTCGAACCTTGTCAACCGGTTTGAGGAACCTGTCTTTACAGCGACCTATCTGCAACTTTTCAATCAGATTTGGACTGATCCTGAAAAGCTTGAAGATGTAACGGCTGTTATTTGCGATCATATTGATTCAGTCTATCAGGATAACTCGCCAGAGCGCATCTATTTTTTGATGCTCTACAACATTTTCAGCGAGTTCCTTGAGGGTATTGATGAAGATGTACTGCCCAACGACCCCACAGGCTATCAGGAGTCGCTGGTCTGGAAAAAGCTTTTCAACTTTCAGCGCGATGCGGCTATCGGCATCATTAACAAGCTCGAAACCTTCAATGGCTGCATTCTGGCCGACAGCGTAGGGCTCGGAAAAACCTTCACCGCTCTCGCGGTTATCAAATACTACGAGCTGCGCAACCGCTCCATTCTGGTACTGTGCCCCAAAAAGCTTGCCGATAACTGGCTGAACTATAACAGAAACCTCAAAACCAATATCTTTGCCAAGGATCGATTCAATTATGATGTGCTTTGCCACACCGACCTCTCCCGAATTTCGGGCGACTCTTTCGGCACTCCTCCGAACCGGATCAACTGGGGAAATTATGACCTTGTTGTCATTGACGAATCACACAATTTTCGCAATAATGATGTTTTCAAAAAGAGAGAGACCCGCTACCAGAGGCTGATGAACAAGGTTATTCGCGAAGGGGTCAAGACAAAGGTTTTGATGCTTTCGGCCACCCCGGTCAACAATCGCTTTAACGATTTGAGAAATCAGCTTGCCTTGGCTTATGAGGGGGATTCCGAGAACCTGAGCAAGAAACTTCGAAGCAAGCGTAGCGTTGAGGAGATATTCCGGCGTGCCCAGGCTGCGTTTAACCTCTGGTCAAAACTTCCGATTGAACAGCGTACCTCCCAGGCTATTCTCGGCAGCCTTGATTTTGATTTTTTCGAACTGCTCGACAGCGTTACCATCGCCCGGTCGCGCAAACATATCCAGACCTACTACGACACCAAGGATATCGGGCAGTTCCCTGAACGGCTCAAGCCGATTTCCTATCGCTGCCCGTTAACCTACCGGAACGATGTGCTTGGACTCAACGACATATTCAAGCAGTTGGCGCTACTCAAGCTTGCGGTTTATGCACCAATCAGCTACATCCTGCCAAGTCGGCTCAGCAAATACGAGGAGCTGTATGACACTCTGGTGGAGGGTGGCAAAAGCAAACTGAGGCAGGCGGACCGCGAACGAAGCTTGCAGGCGCTGATGACAACAAACCTGCTCAAACGGCTCGAAAGCTCGGTAGAGTCATTCCGGCTTACTTTGGGTAGTTTGCTGCGCAAGGTGGTTGGTGCAATAGAGCTTATTGAGGCGTTTCAGCAAACCGGATGATGATTGCCGACGTCACAGCCACCGGTGACGACAACCTTCTCACCGCACAAAGCAGTGATGTCGCTTATCGCAAAGAGCAACTCCGGCGCCTGCAGGATGAAGTGGTCGAACTTGAAGAGCTCAAAACAGAAGTCTCCATTACCGACCTTGGGTTGAATGAGTTCAGGATGGATCTGCTCAACGCTGTCAAAGCTTATGGCGACCTTGGTGATTTGCCCAAAGGGATGCACGCCGTTGTTCCCGCCAACCCGGCAGCAGGCATAAAACCTGGAGTCATTTTCACCCTGCGTAACCGAAACGAAAGCGTGAATGTGAGCTTGCATAACCGCCTGCATCCCTACTACCTGATTTATATTGGACGGGATGGCGAGATTATTTCCAACCATACAGAGGTCAAGAGACTTCTGGATCTGGTGAGAGTAAGCTGCAAAGGGCAGTCGGAACCTCTGCAAGCGCTTTGCCGCCTGTTTAACCAGCAGACCGACGAAGGGCGCAACATGAAGGCCTACTCCGATCTGCTCAGTAACGCGATCCGCTCCATGATAGAGGTCAAAGAGAAAAAAGATCTTGATAGCCTCTTTTCAGGAGGAAAAACCACTGCGCTGCTCGATACCATTGCCGGGCTTGATGACTTCGAACTGATTGCCTTCCTTGTTGTGCTGGAGGAAAGATGAAGGTCGTGCTTTTCGACTATCCAAAAAGTTCTGCATTTGGCCGGATAGTGCCGAAGAGCAAAATCTATGAGCATGTCTCTCCAAGCAAAGCCTTGAAAGAACTCTTTGTTGGCCAGGTTGACCAGATTGTCTGGCAGTACAAGCTTGCACCCGAAACGATCAACTTGCGACAAACGCCTTCCGTGCCGGAAATAGAGATTTTCACCATTATCCTGAAAGATGGCGAGCTAAAACACGATGTACTCCGCTCTATTGAACAGGCGATTCCCTTTCCGCTTCTTTTTGAACTCCTGTATGGTGATAAGTGCAAAGTGAGTGCAGCTTACAAACGCCCGAGCGAAGCTGATGCAGCAAAATGGGTCGTCATCGACTATTTTGAATCCGCATGGCTGCCCATTGAAACGCTCCGCACACCATTGCCGGTAGTCCTCAATCTTGAAGCGCTCTACGAACAACTGCTTGCACCATTGATGCACTATCCCGCCCGACAGGGTGAACGGTTGCAGCAACAGGTTGAACGGATGAGCATGATCCGTTTCAAGCAGCGGGAGGTTGAGCAATGTGAATCACGCCTCCGCAAGGAAAAACAGTTCAATCGCAAAGTGGAGATTAATTCAGAACTGCGAGAGTTGAAAAAGGCACTGACTGGATTACAGTAAGAGCAAATGAGTTTTATATCACACCGATGCAGAAACACGACCAGAGAGCCATCTCTTGAACGATGTTTGACTTTCGCCTGAAGGGTTGCCAAGTAATAAACCCTCAACACTGATATCCTCATCCAACTCTTCCCAGTGAATGCCATACCCTTTTCCAATCAACCGCCAGTTCTGAAGCTCTGATGCTGTTGCATTCATCAGTCGTGGATACCAAGCCAGCGGAACGGTAATGGAGCGACCATCACTCAAATCAACGGTTAATGCATCAAGCGTCACGGTTACCTGCTCCGCTGCAGAAACATTGAGTTCAAGTGTTGAAGTAACCATGCCAAGCCTCCAGTAAATGCTGTTGATGTTCAATAACGATTATTTGAATCCTGGCAATCTCATGCCTTGAAAAACCACCACTCTTTTGCAAGCGAACCGGTTCAAGCCAAAATTTAGCCATATTATCGTCGCATTCAACATGAATATGCGCAGGCTCACTGTGATCGCTCGCAAAAAAGAACAACCGATAACCACTAATACGAAAAACAGTTGGCATTGTTACCCTCTCTATTTTGAAAAGAATAAAACGCAACCAAGCCAGTCGGAATCAGCCTGTTTCTCTGCTTGCCTGATAAAAAGAGTTCTTGCTCAAGTATACCAAACAATTACAAGGCATCAAACACTTTGATCCCCTTGAGCCGCTGAGCAGAGCAACTCAATGGTATGGTAGCTCCTCTAAAGTGTGAAATAAAGCCAGAGGCACCGAGAAATTATTTCTGGTATAACGATTACACTTGAGGTCGCAACCTGTGACCTCAAGCTGGCACGGTGGCAGAAGAGATATTTCGATTGCTTAACAAGGTCTCAAAGGGAAAAAGCGGTTTTATTGGTTTGTAACTCTTCAATTATGGTGTTAATTTGGTGATTAAACACCCCCCACGCATCTCGTCAGCTCTGCGCACCATGGGGGGTTACTCATTTTCAGGGGTAAGGTATGCGCTTTGAAAAAGTAATAAAATGGTGTTGATATGGAAAAACTGAAAATGCACTCTCCGAATTTGACTAACGGCAATATTGCCAGCATTCGGAAGCTGTTTCCCAACTGTGTTACTGAAGCGCGTGACGAACATGGCACTCTGAAGTTGGCTGTTGATTTTGATCAGCTCAAACAGGAGCTGAGTGACTCTATTGTCGAAGGGCCGCAGGAGCGCTACCACCTTAACTGGCCGGGGAAACGCGAAGCGCTGTTGACCGCAAATGCACCGATTGCAAAGACCCTTCGTCCCTGCCGTGAAGAGAGTGTTGACTTTGATACAACGAAAAACCTTTTCATTGAGGGCGACAATCTGGATGCCCTGAAGCTCCTGCAGGAGACATACCTCGGCAAGGTCAAGATGATCTACATTGACCCTCCGTATAACACCGGCAATGACTTCATCTACGAGGATGATTTTGCGGAAAACGCCGATGAGTTTTTGCTGCGTTCAAACCAGAAAGATGAGGAGGGCAACCGGCTTGTAGCCAATACGGAGTCGAATGGACGATTCCATTCGGATTGGCTGAGTATGATATATCCACGACTGAAGTTAGCGAGGAATTTGCTGCGGGATGATGGGGTGATTTTTATCAGTATTGATGACGGAGAGGTCACACAGTTACGTAAAATGTGCGACGAAGTTTTCGGAGAAGGCAATTTTGTGGCCCAGCTTGTTTGGGAAAGAGCATTTTCTCCTAAAAATGATGCAAAATATATCTCTAATAGCCATGACTATGTTTTGATGTTTGCAAAAAGTATTCTGGATTTCAGCATTGGAAGACTAGAAAGAACGGAGGAAGCAAACAGTAGGTACGCTAATCCAGATAATGATCCGAGAGGACTGTGGAGTTCAAGCGATATATCAGTAAAAACGTATGCCGCTGCCAATGATTTCCCTATAAATACACCATCAGGAAAGGTTATAGAGCCTCCAGCAGGCCGCTGCTGGAGTCTCTCCAAAAAAGCTTTTTTGGAGAGACTCGAAGATAACCGGATTTGGTTCGGTCCAAATGGGGACAATGTTCCAAGAATTAAACGTTTCCTTTCTGAAATACGTGAAGGAATGACGCCTACGTCTCTGCTTTTTTACAAAGAAGTGGGGCACAGTCAAGAAGGGTCTCAAGAGGTAAAAAAACTGTTAGAAGGCCAAGGTGTTTTTGATGGCCCAAAACCAGTACGTTTATTGAGAAGATTGCTTTCTCTCGCAAACACAGACCGAGACACTATCATTCTTGATTTCTTTGCTGGTTCAGCCACTACCGCACATGCCGTGATGCAGCTCAACGCCGAAGATGGAGGCAATCGAAAATTCATTATGGTTCAGTTGCCGGAACCCTGCAATGAACAATCCGAAGCATTCAAAGCCGGTTACAAAACCATCGCCGAAATAAGCAAAGAGCGCATTCGACGTGCAGGAAAGAAGATAAAGGGTGAAAGAGGAATGGTGAATGGTGAAAAAAAAGAAAAGAAAGAAAGCGACCTTTTCTCCGAAGCAGAACCTTCACCCTTCAACATTCATAATTCACAATTCACCCTTCACAATTCACCATTAGACACCGGCTTCCGCGTCCTCAAAGTCGATTCCTCCAACATGGCCGAGGTCTATTACACACCCGATGCCGTCAAACAGGAGGAGCTTTTCAATGCCGTTGACAACATCAAACCCGACCGTACACCGGAAGACCTGCTCTTCCAGATTCTCCTTGACTTGAGCGTTGACTTGAGTCTGCCAATCCGCAAAATGAAAATTGAAATTGGAATGGTGAATAGTGAAATAAAGAAAGAACGCGACCTTTTATCCGAAGCTGAGAATTCACCCTTCACCCTTCATAATTCACCATTTAAAACATACGAGGTATTTTTTGTTGACGAGAACGCTCTGATCGCCTGCTTTGATACCGGCGTGAGCGAAGAGCTGGTCAAAGAGCTGGCGCAGCACAAGCCTTTGCGCATCGTGTTCCGTGATACCGGCTTTACAACTGATACGGTCAAAATCAACGTGGATCAAATCTTCAAGCAGTTGTCTCCCGGAACTGAAGTGAAATCAATCTGAGGAGGCAATGATGGATCAAACTCACCTTCAAGCGCTGTTGATCGACCTGATTGCTTCCTGGGAAAACGAAGTCATTGAATTTAAGCAGGCAGGCAAAGACTACTCGACCGACGATATTGGAAAGTACTTCTCTGCTTTGGCCAATGAAGCGAATTTACGTGAAGAAGAGGCCGCCTGGCTGGTTTTTGGGGTTCATAACAAAACACAGCAAGTTGTCGGCTCCGACTATCGGTTGCAATTTGAGCGACTGCAAAGCACGAAGATGCAGATTGCTGAAAATACAGAGCCAAGTATCACTTTTCGCAATATTCATGAACTTCAAGATCCCAGTGGGCGAGTAGTTTTCTTTGAAATACCAGCAGCTCCTCGGGGCTTGCCGATTTCATGGAAGGGGCATTATTATGCACGAGCTGGCGAAAGCTTGACCCATCTTGGTTTGGATAAGCTTGATGAAATCCGGCAGCAGACTATGTCGAGCGACTGGACTGCGCAGATCATCCCTGAGGCGACAATAACCCATCTTGATGAAACGGCATTGCAAAAGGCACGCGCATCGTTTGCCAGTAAATACGCCAATAGGTTCTCGTCTGATGAAATATCTCGATGGTCACTGCCGGTTTTTCTTGATCGCGCAAAACTGACACAGGATGGCAAGATTACGCGTTCCACGCTTTTGCTCTTGGGTAAACCGGAAGCGGCATTTTTTCTCTCCCCTCATCCAGCCCAAATGACATGGAAGCTGGAAGGGCCAGAACGTGCTTATGAACATTTTGCGCCACCCTTTTTGCTCAGTACGACGGCACTTTATCAGAAAATTCGGAACATCCAGCTTCGCATACTTCCTGATGATGCTTTACTGGCTGTTGAAGTTGCCAAGTATGACCAGAAAGTTGTTTTGGAAGCATTGCATAACTGCATCGCTCATCAGGATTATACCCGTAGCGGTCGTATTATCGTTACTGAACAGCCGGACAGACTGATTTTTGAAAATGAAGGTTCCTTCTTTGAGGGAACACCAGACGACTATATCGCTGGCAATAAAACTCCTCGACGCTACCGCAACCCGTCTCTTGTGCAGGCTATGACCGAATTGAACATGATCGATACCATGGGGTATGGCATTCATACCATGTATTTAGGTCAGGCCCGTCGATATTTTCCTATGCCGGACTATGACCTCGGTGACCCGAATGCGGTAAAAATGACGGTTTATGGTCACGTCGTTGATCCCGCTTATAGTCGGATGCTGATCCAAAAAACCGATCTTCCGCTTACTGACATACTTTGCCTGGATCGGATCCAGAAAAAGCTGCAGGTGCCGAAAGCTGCCATCCGTCATTTAAGAAGAAACGGACTCATTGAAGGGCGAAACCCAAACATCCATGTTTCAGCAATAGTGGCGCAGGCTACTGCGAGTAAAGCTGAATATATTCTCACCAGAGCACAGGATGACGCATTTTATGCCAAGCTGATTATTGACTATCTGACCAAATTCGGTAAAGCTTCAAGGGAAGAAATAGACACGTTGTTGTGGACAAAATTAAGTGATGCCTTGGATAAACAACAGAAAAGTAAAAAAATTGCAAATTTACTTGCAAATTTACGGCGCTCAGAACGCATTGATAATGCTGGAACCAGGAAATCTCCTATTTGGCAACTTGCAGAAAAGAAAATGAAAAAAAACTGCTCAGTTGCAGAAAAGAATGCTGAATAGTTTTAATCTAAGTTGTTTTTTAAAAATACTTTACAGAATCGTTCCGTTAAGCGGCTTGCAGAAAAGAAAGTGAAAAAAACTGCTCAGTTGCAGAAAAGAATGCAAAAAGAACTCACAGGATAAAGGCCTATGAAATCCAAGTTTAAAGTCCAGCCCGATCAAACCGGCGCAGTTGAGTCTGTTGTTGACTGTTTTGCCGGGCAGCAACCAACCGAGCAAAATTCTTATACGGTCAAAATAAACGTGGATCAGATCTTCAGGCAATTGTCGCCTGCAACTGAAGTGAAATCAATCTGAGGAGGCAATGATGGATCATGACATGACAATCGATGGAACCCTTTTTGATCGAGTTGTCCAGATTCTTGAACAGGCTCGCTCCAATGTGGTGCAGTCAGTCAATACCAATATGGTCACGGCGTATTGGCTGATTGGTCGGGAAATAGTTGTTGAAATACAGGGCGGTGAAGAGCGGGCTGTGTATGGAAAACAGGTCATTGAAACGCTGTCATTACAACTGACCGAGCAATATGGTCACGGTTATTCTATTCCCAGCGTTAAAAGCTTCAGACAATTTTTTCTTGCCTTTCAGGATCGGTTTATCGAGATCTCTACCCAAACGGAAAACGATCTCTTTTCCTCCCGTCAAAAAAGCTACCCGCCGGGTAGCCAATTCGCCACAAACTTCTCTCCACAACTGACATGGTCGCACTACCGTGCTCTGATGCGAGTCTCGAAACCTGCGGCTCGGGAATTTTATGAGCGTGAAGCCATTGAGTGTGGCTGGAGTAAAACGCAACTGGAACGGCAGATACAAACATCATACTATGAGCGGATTATTGCTCATCATGGAGAGCAAGGGCTGCTGACGGCCAATCGCGAACGGTTGGCTGGTGAAAAACTCCGACCGGTTGACGTGCTGAAATCGCCCATGGTGCTTGAGTTTCTTAATCTGCCTGACTCTCCTGATCTGCATGAAAGCGAACTGGAGCAGGCCATTATTCGAAATCTGCAATTCTTCCTGCTGGAACTGGGTAAAGGATTTTCCTTTGTTGCCCGCCAAAAACATATCCGCTTTGACGACGATGATTTTTATGTCGATCTGGTCTTTTACAACTTCATACTGAAATGCTTTTTGTTGATCGACCTGAAACTGGGCAAGCTTACTCATCAGGATGTTGGGCAGATGGACGGCTATGTTCGCTTGTTTGAAGATCAGTTTAAAGTGCCGGGCGACAATCCAACCATCGGTCTGATTCTTTGTTCTGACAAAAGTGAGGCGGTCGCCAAATATTCAGTTTTACACGAAAGCAAACAGATATTTGCCTCGAAATACCTCAAATTCCTCCCGACGGAAGAGGAACTCAGGCTCGAAATTGAAAAGGAACGGAGGCTGATTGAAGCAAATCTGGCTGACCGGAAAGGACTATCATCATTCGATGAAAACAGTGCGCCGAATGCAGAATAAAATAGCCCATTTGCAGAATAAATGCAGAATAAATTACCGATAACTCTTTAATAAATAATATCTTGATCAAAGTAAATCGTTTTGTTTGCAGAAAAGAATGCAGAATAAAACAGCTCATTTGCAGAATAAATGCTGAAAGCTCTCAAAGGATAAATGCCCATGAAAGCCTCATTGTCAAGAGAAAAAAGCATTACATTATGAGTATAGTATATCAAACAGATAACTTGATTTGATATATAACGTTATCTCCTGAAAAGCATATTCACGACTTCCGCCATGATTCACAGCATCAAACTTGACAATCTACTCTCTTTCGCTTCCGGCAGCCCTGCTCTGGAGTTAAAAAATCTCAATGTATTGATAGGCGCGAATGGCTCTGGTAAATCAAATTTGATTGAGGCACTTGCTCTTGTGAGAACTACTCCCCGAACTTCCTCGAACGATGATTTTCAAAGGACTATCAGTCGTGGTGGAACAATCTGTGAGTGGATCTGGAAAGGAGATGCGAATCATCCTGCCACAATAGAACTTGTTCTTGATAATCCTTTCAGTTCGCCCACCAACAATAAACCACCTCTCCGCCACTCCTTGACATTTCAAGGGGAACAGCAGAGAGTGATATTCGTTGACGAAAAAATAAAAAATGAATCTCCCTATCCAGGTCAACCCTTTCTGGAATATTTCTATTACCGATGTGGTGGGGGAAGTCCGGTCATCAACTCGGAAATTGGAGGAGAAAGGAAGTTGAGCAGGCTCATTGTAAGCTCTGAGTTATCCATTCTTGCCCAGCTCAGAGACCCGGATCAATACCCGGAAATAACCGGCTTGGCTGATCTATATGAAGAATTCCGTTTTTATCGTGAATGGAGTTTTGGAAGGAATACGGTATTCCGCAATCCCCAAGAAGCTGGTAACCGCAATGATCGACTTGACGAGGACTTTTCAAATTTGGGGCTCTTTCTGAACCGCCTGAAAACTCGTAAACCAAAAGCTAAAACTGCAATCCTGAACGGGTTAAAGGATCTTTATAATGGAGTGGATGACTTCAATGTCAGTATTGAAGGTGGAAGCGTTCAGGTTTTCTTTACTGAAGGAGAGTTCACCATTCCTGCGACAAGGTTGTCGGACGGGACACTCCGTTATTTATGCCTGTTGGCGTTGCTGTGCGATCCTGATCCGCCAAAGCTGCTCTGTATTGAGGAGCCTGAACTGGGGCTGCACCCTGATATTCTCCCAAAACTTGCGGATTTACTGATTGAGGCTTCGCAAAGAACCCAAATTATTGTTACAACACACTCGGATATTCTGGTTGATGCCATGACCGAAACTCCTGAAAGTGTGGTGGTTTGTGAAAAACAAGAAGGGAGAACAAGCATGGTACGCCTCAGCAAGGACGATCTTGCAGTCTGGCTTGATCAGTATCGTTTAGGCCAGCTCTGGACACGCGGAGAGATAGGAGGAACCCGGTGGTAAACGCTATAATTTATCTGGAGGGCGGCGGAGAGTCGAAAGAGTTGCACAGTCGCTGCAGGGAGGGCTTTCACAAGTTGCTTGAAAAAAATGGATTTAAAGGGAAAATGCCGCGTCTGAAAGCTTGCGGCAGCAGAAATTCCGCGTTCAATGATTTCAGGATTGCTCATCAAAGCAAGACGCATCCGTTTATAGCGCTATGGATTGACAGCGAAGATCCTGTTGCCGATATCGAAAAAACATGGGAGCATCTTGAAAAACGTGACGGTTGGGAAAAACCTGAGAAGAGTTCCAATGAACAAGTGCTTTTTATGACCACCAGCATGGAAACACTGATTGCAACCGACAGGAATGCACTGAAAGAATGTTTTAAAAATAATCTTCAGGAATCAGCATTACCTCCACTGAATAATCTGGAAAGCAAGAACCGGAAAGAGCTGTTTGACATCCTTAAACATGCAACACGAAACTGTCCCTCTCAATATGAAAAAGGGAAAAAATCCTTTGAGCTTCTCGGTTTGCTGGATGCTAAAACATTGCAGCAACATCTTCCAAGTGTTGAGAGGACTTGGCGTATTCTCGATATCTATCTGTCATAAAATGATCTGCCAACAACAGTTATCAAAGTTTCTCTTGAGGTATTTATATGAATATGACGAGCCAAATGAAATTCAAGTTTAAAGTTCAGCCCTATCAGACCAACGCGGTTGACTCTGTTGTTGACTGTTTTGCCGGGCAGGGTAGCTCGCAGCACAACACCTATACCATCGACCCTGGCAAGGCCTCGATGCCCTTGGAATTCACTGGGTTTAAGAATGCCGATATCCTTTTGTCCGATTCTCAACTGAAAGAGAACCTTCGTGAAGTTCAGCAGCGGCAAAACCTTCCTTTGTCTGACACCCTGATTTCCAGCGCAAAGTGCAGGGTAAACCTTGACGTTGAAATGGAGACCGGTACGGGTAAAACGTACTGTTATATCAAGACCATTTTTGAGCTGAACAAGCTCTATGGACGCTCGCATAAATAACTTGTACGTATGAGCTGATTTTTTACTATTATGATGTCATGAATAACATTGCAATGGTAAAGGCAAAATACCAAGTGCTCTCTGGGCGACTTGATGAATCTACACTGCGGAT
>Ga0194037_1000467_pt1 | contig 31367 bp, 13 predicted proteins | sample JunL306m_MetaG_FD_148653 | JGI IMG/M metagenome (GOLD analysis project Ga0194037, IMG submission 148653) | Anoxic zone freshwater microbial communities from boreal shield lake in IISD Experimental Lakes Area, Ontario, Canada - Jun2016-L304-6m | ecosystem: Environmental > Aquatic > Freshwater >...
GAGAATTATGTTCGAGCTGCCATCAGGTGCTGAAATTCAAGGTATCATTGCCAGTCTAAAAGCAAGCGTTGGATTTTTTATACCTGAAATTTATCTCTCACTGCTTTTTATGCTCCTCATCGTTATCGATCTGGTGGCAAAAGGCAGGAAAAACAATCTGCTTTCGATAACGACCCTTCTCGGGCTTGCGGGCAGCCTTTTTTTCATCTACCAGCAGCACTCCATGCCTGCGGGAGAGTTCTTTTTCGGAATGTATGTTCTCGACGAGTTTGCGCTCTTCTTTAAATACTTTTTTGTTCTCTCAGGAATACTCGCCGTCATCGTTACCATGTCTGACGAGCAGTTCGATACAGAGGTAAAAAGTATCGGTGAATACTATGCACTGATTGTCTCCATGGTCATCGGCATGATCATGATGGCATCGTCGGCTGACCTATTGATGATCTTCCTCTCGATGGAGCTGGTGAGCTTCACCGCCTACATCCTGACAGGCTATTTCAAACGCAACGCACGATCCTCAGAAGCAGCATTGAAATATCTTGTCTACGGCGCTGTTTCCTCGGGTCTCATGGTTTACGGATTTTCTCTTATTTACGGCCTTACCGCACAGACCAACCTGCTGAAAATCAGCGCCGAGCTGGCCACCCACGGCTACGATCCACTGGTGATGATCTTTTCAACCCTGCTCATTCTTGCCGGTTTTGGCTACAAGATAGGTGCCGTACCCTTTCACTTCTGGTCACCCGATGTCTACGAAGGAGCACCGACACCAATCACCGCCTACCTCTCCGTTGCGTCAAAGGCGGCGGGTGTTGCACTGCTCATGCGCTTTTTCTACATCGCAGTTCCCCATGGCGGGCATCCTTACGAAGACATTATGGGTGTTGACTGGCTCTCACTCCTTATTCTTGTTTCGGTTGCTTCCATGATTTATGGCAACGTCGTAGCGCTTTGGCAAAAAAACGTCAAACGACTGCTTGCCTATTCATCCATTGCCCACGCAGGATATATTCTCCTCGGCATTATTGTCATGGACAAACTGGGTACCCAGGCAACCCTCTTTTACCTGCTCTCCTATTTTCTGATGAATTTTGGAGCCTTCTATGTCGTTATTCTTATCGCCAACAAAACCGGGAGTGAAAATCTTGACGATTACCGTGGTCTTGGCAGAAGAATGCCCCTTGCCGGTGCGGCGTTAACCGTTTTTCTCATCTCACTTGTCGGCCTTCCTCCGACTTTTGGCTTTATCGGCAAACTGCTGATCTTTTCAGCACTGCTGGCCAAAGGCTCCATCTATATCTGGCTGGCACTCATCGGAATCATGACCAGTGTTATCTCGCTCTACTATTACATGCTGATCCCTCTCAACATGTACCTTCGTGAATCAACCCAGCATGATGAAAAGGAGATGTCTACCGGAATGCCTGCACAGCTTCTTATGGCGCTACTGATGATCCTGACCATCTATTTCGGACTCTTTTTCGCGCCTCTCTCCGATTTTGCACAATATTCATCAGCCATGTTCGGAATTACGCTTCATTGACTATTCTGTCAGCAGCCGGCAAATCATGCAAGCCTGTTTAGCCGCAAGGATAAACAGGCTTTTATTTGTATTTCAAAACATAATAGAGTATAATTGAGAAGAAGATGTTTATAACCTCAAAGCCATATAAAAATGAAGCTCTCTAAAGCATCCATTATTCCGGCTCTCTTTGGTTTTCTTTCCTTGCATTCACCGGATGCGGGGGCAGCGCAAACCAGCGTAACCACCTATATGCCCAATAATCATGGTAAATCCATAACAACACCTGTCGCATGGGGCGCTTACAACAATGTTGTCTTTCTGGGTGCGGGTGGAACAGTTCCTTCACCTTATACAACGAAAAATGACGGCGCCGCTGTTCTGGGTGTGGGCCTGGGTGATCCTGTAGAGAACATTGGAGTACAGGCATCATTAATATCAATTGATATTTCTGAATGGAAAGAATACTCCTCAGCCTTTCATCTGTTCAGGGAACTTGGCAACGCTGATGCCATAGGTGTTGGTGTCGAAAACGTCATGCTCACCAGTGGCGGAGATGCCGATAAAAGCTTTTATGTTGTCTACAGCCGGGGATTACAGTACGAATCCGTGCTCAATAAAGACATTAAAACTACAAAGCTCCATTACAGCGTTGGTGCAGGCACCGGCCGATTTGGAGACAAGAGCCCTCAGGACATTGCAGATGGTAAAGGCAGGCATGGAACATACATTTTTGGTAACCTCGCTTACGAAGTAGCCGATTCCTTCAATATCGTTACCGACTGGAACGGATTGAACCTCAACGCGGGTGTATCAAAATCGTTCACCATAAGCAATGTGCCATTTGCTGTAACCGCTGGTCTTGCTGATCTTACCCGTAACTCCGGTGATGGTGTCCGCTTTGTCTTTGCAGGTGGTTTTGGCTTTAAACTGTAAAACCCTATCAGGAACAAAATCATGAATAAAACTATTGTACGCGCAAGTATAGTTGCTGTCGCTCTTTTCAGTTCAACAGCCTCACCGCTCATCGCGGCTGTTTCAGGAAATGCCTCTGATGTCTCTGCCACAGCTTCACTTGGAGCGCTCAGTTCTACGATCGGAAGCAGTGTAGGCGGTTCTGTAGGCGGTTCTGTAGGCGGTTCTGTAGGCGGCACAACTGGAGGCACAGTCGGAGGTAGTACTGGAGGCACAGTCGGAGGCAGTGCTGGAGGCACCACTGGGGGCGCTGTTGGTGGTAGCACTGGAGGCAGCGCACAGCAAGGAGGTGGCGCTTCTCAGCAGGGAGGCAGCGCACAGCAGGGAGGCGGCAGCACAGAACAGGGAGGAGGTGCCTCTCAGCAGGGTGGTGGCAGCACAGAACAGGGTGGTGGCAATGATCAAGGTCAAGGTGGTCAGAGCGATCAGCAAAATGACAAGAGATAAGGATGCATCACTACGTTCAGGCCAGATCTCTTTTTTGTGAGCTCTGGCCTGAACGTTTCTATGACTACAAAAACCAGAAAACAGATTATTTTGTCCCTGCTCGACTTTTTTCATGATGGCCTTGTTATTTCTGGACTTACCTCTTTATGTTTGACCGGCATTGTGGTTATGACGCAGCAATTGCATGGCAAGCACTCGCATGACACTTTCGACGGACCACAAAAGTTCCATATTGATCCCACACCGAGGGTGGGTGGTTTGCCGGTGTTTCTTGCCCTTGTTGTAGCATGTTTTGCCTCTCCTCAGTCAATATCCACTCTTCTTTGCCCGATGGTTATTGCCAGTCTGCCAGCATTTGCTGCTGGTCTGGTTGAGGACCTTACCAAACGTGTCAGCGCTCTCAATCGCCTCCTTGCAACAATGCTCAGTGGCATCGCTGCCTGGTGGTTTACGGGCTATAGCATAACACATCTTGAGATTATCGGTGTGGACGCTCTTCTTGCTTATCTTCCTTTGTCTGTAGCCTTCACCGTCTTTGCCGTGGCTGGTGTTGCTCACGCTATCAACATGATTGATGGTTTCAACGGTCTGGCTTCTGGCACCATAATGCTCCTTTTTGTTGCCCTTGGGTTGATTGCTCTTGAAGTCGGTGACCGTGAGCTGGCACAGTTGTGTTTGACGATTGTCGTCATCCTGACAGGTTTTATTGTTTTTAATTATCCGTTCGGAAAAATATTCCTTGGTGATGGCGGAGCTTATGTACTCGGATTTCTTCTTGCCTGGGTGGCTGTGATGCTGCCGATGCGTACCCGCCAGGTCTCCGTGTGGGCTCCGCTGCTGGTGTGTGCCTACCCTATTAATGAAGCGCTCTTCACCATGGGTCGCCGTTACGTCCAAAAAGCCTCACTTGGCATGCCCGACAGCGCGCACCTCCACAGTCTCATTAAAATAAAGATTATTCGTCTTTATTTCGGGCACTTGCCACAAAAAATACGGAACAGTCTTGTGGCTCCTTTTTGCTGGACTTATGCAGCCCTTGTATCAGGTATAGCTGTTTGGCAATACAGTCATACCGACATTCTTGTTGCAGCATGGGTTATCAGTTTCTTGCTTTACGTACTCATCTACGCTTACCTGCGGCATTCAACAATTCCTGTCATGAAAGAACATCAGGAGCTTCCCCGGCAATGACCAGTGTTATCAGGCAAGTGTTACCTTTGTGGTGTAGCAAGAGAAATTGAAGGTTTATTGTTAAAAGGGTAGATTTCCCGGAAATATACTATATTCCGACCAGGAAAATTATGCCCTATACCTGTCTCGTGATTCTTCAGCTCATGTGACTGAAAAGGGCGCAACTTTTTTTAAAAGTGGACAGAGCTAATTCATGATGTTCCAAAACATCTATCGCCCCGTAATGGCGCTCTTTGCCGTATCATTTTTTATGTGTGGCTGCGCCTCATATAAAGATCTGCCGGCAGGTACACATCAACGTATCAACGCAATACCTGACGCTCAAGTCATCCGTGAAGTAGTCGACATTGGAGAGACAGCATCAACATCACCTCTTCCGCCGCAGTCTCCTGACTACTGTATTGGTCCCAACGATGTGCTCTCCGTCAACGTCAGCGGAAAATCAGAATTTATTGGTGGAGGGGGGAACGGTACTTTTAAAGGGTACAGGGTTGATGGCAGAGGGTGCATTTACCTCCCCATTGCAGGAAAAGTTGTTGTAGGTGGATTACCGCTTTTTCAGGTACGTGACCGGATTTACTCTGTCATGCGGCAATACTTCAACGACCCCTGGGTTGTTGTCGAGATTGCCGAATACCGCACACGCCAGGTCTTTGTGTTTGGCGCGGTTAAAAAATCTGGCCCCCAGCCAATTCCGGCATCAGGGGTTAACCTTGCACAGGCCATCGCAAGCGCGGACGTGCTCGACAGGGGCTCAAATCTTCAGAAAATAAGGATTATCCGATCCAACACCCCAACGCAGGGGGAACTTCTTGTGGTAGATTTTGACAGTATGCTGCGCGGCAAGGCGGTACCAATGCAGCTTCAGGAGGGCGATATCGTCTATGTCCCAAAAAGTACCATTGTGGGCTGGAACGAGGCTCTTTCAGAACTCTTGCCCTCACTCCAGACAGTCAGTTCGATACTTCAGCCATTTGTCAATATTAAGTATCTGAAGCAGTAAAACCAACGGAACAAAAACAATACTAACCATTCATCCCGCAGCGTTGTGACTGAAATACAGGAACAAAATCAAAATACTCTTAAACAGCAGGAGATACACCTTTCCGATTATATCAACATTATTTTTCGCAGGCGCAAGGTCTTTCTTACGGTATTCCTGACAGTATTTTTCAGTGTTACCCTTTATACGGTTTTGATGCGTCCTGTCTATCAGTCATCATCGACAGTCTATGTTCGTAATAACAACGCAAAGCTTGGAATCAATGAGCTGGTCATGTCGGGGGGTAACAACTCGATACAGGCTGAAATAGAGATCATAAAATCCAGAACCATTGCTGAACAGGTGGTCAGCACACTGAACCTCGACTGGAATATTACCCCCTCTTCTGCAACTTCCTCCTGCAAGATCCTTGATATTTCAGCTTCTCCGTCAATAAAAGCACTGAAAGTTATCATGACCGGAAAAGAGAGCTATGAGGTAGAAGAGAGCAGCGGTAAAAAATTGGGGAGAGGCAAGAGCGGTATTCCGCTGCGTATGCGGGGTATTCTCCTCAACATGCAGCTTTCTGGTGAACACGGTGATTCTTTTGAGTTGGCACAGATACCCTTGTACAGGGCGGCTGCTGCCATTAAATCGGCAATAAAGGTCACTGAGGTGGGCAGAGCGACCAATGTGATCGAAGTCTCTTATGAGAACACCAATGCTTCGCTTGCCAGGGATGTTGTCAATACCGTGGTGCAGGCTTATCTTGATCAGAGTCTTGCCTACAAAAGCCAGGAGGCCGGCAAATCGGTAAGTTTTATTGAAGAGCAGTTGCAAAACATAAAAAATGAGTTGAACAGGGCTGAGGTAAACCTGCAGGAGTACAAGACATCGACGGGAGTTGTCAAGCTTGATGCCGAGGCTGAGGAGCTGATCAGGAAATTCTCTATGCTTGAGCGTGATCGTGTAGGGCTCAACCTTCGCAGAAAGCAACTGGAATTTGCACTCGCTTCACAGCGGGAAAATCTGGCACAGGGCATACCATACTCTCCTGCGGTGATGAATGATGATCCACTGGTTGCAGGGATGGCCCAGCAACTTGCCAACCTTGAGGTTCAGAAGCGCTCCTTTCTGGTAGAATACACAACAAACCATCCGTCAGTCCTGAATGTTCAGGCCCAGATTGACGAGATCCAGCAGAAAATCAGGAACACCTACAAGACAGGGATCAATAACATTGCCAAACAGGAGGGTGAGGTTACCCTGCACCTCTCCTCTTATGAAGGTCAGCTTCGAGGTATACCCGTTGAAGAGCGGGATCTTGTACGCTATACCCGCCTGGCAAAAGTAACCAGCGACATTTATACGTTCCTGCTCCAGAAGCACGAAGAGGCCCGCATTGCAAAAGCATCAACCATCAGCAACATCGATGTCATTGATAAAGCAATTATTCCAGCAACACCGGTTCGGCCAGAAAAAGTCAAATACCTGTCGCTTGGCATTTTCATCAGTCTTATTGCGGGCATTGCTCTTGCATTGCTTATTGACTACCTTGATGACACCGTTAAAAATGAAAATGAGGCGAAAAACCTTCTTGGCTTTCCTTACCTTGCGACCATACCCTATATTGGAGGTGGAGAGGATGGAAAGAGTAAAGAGGAGAATCTCTCCCTCATCGCTCATACCAAACAGAAATCCATTCCAGCAGAGGCCTTCCGTTCACTGCGTACCGCCATTCATTTTTCAACACTGAACCAGAAGCGAAAAGTTATTGTGCTCACAAGTGCCTTTTCAGGAGAAGGCAAAAGTACAATCAGCACCAATCTGGCCATTACAGCCGCACTGACAGGTTCACGTACGGTACTGATTGACTGTGATTTTCATAAATCAACCCTTTACCAGAGGATTGATATGAAACAAATTCCTGGCATTACTGAAGTGCTCGCGGGAGATGTTCCCCTTGCCACAGCCCTGCAGCCGACGATCATCAATAACCTCACCTTTTTTTCGACCGGTACACCTCCCCCGAACCCCTCGGTGCTCCTTGGATCTCCAGCCATGAAAGAGCTTATTGAACGTCTCCGGGAGATGTTTGACCAGATTATTATCGATGCTCCCCCAACCCTTCCAGTGAGTGATTCTATTGTGCTGACCACATCTGCTGACCTTGTTCTGGTTGTGATGGAGGCTGGACGCATTCCAAGAAAAGCCGCAAGCCGACTTGGTGAAATGCTGCAAAGCGCAAAAGCGCCGGTTGCCGGGTTTGTTTTTAACAACAAATCCCTCAGAGGCACAGGCTATGGCTATGGCTATGGCTATGGCTATGGCTATGGCTATGGCTATGGCTATGGCTATGGCTATGGCTATGGCTATGGCTATGGCTATGGACAGGAGGAAAAGGAGAAAAAAAGAGGGAAGCTCTTCTCCTTTGTCAAGGAGCTGATCGCAAAATCCAGGTGACAACACGTTTCGCAAGGCGTGAGCGACAGAGTTCAAGAGTTAACAGCCCGGACAGCCCGAACATGGCCACTGAAGTCCTTGCCGTAGCCGTTTTGGCTGCCATCGCCGAAGCCTCTGGTCCACACGTAATCAGCATCGCACTCAGTAGAACTCCAGTAGATGTCGTCAACAAAACCGCCAACAGCATCTCTTTGAAGATAGAGTTGATTCAACTGCTCCCTGTCTGGTAAAAACCAGTCACTATAACCGTTGCTGACCAGATTATGGCAGGCCGTTTTGGCATCGTACCAGGAAAAACAATCCTCATCAAGAATTGATGCAGGTTGAGGCACATCTTTCCTGGCGGCAATGAGATGACACCGCCCGATTGCATCGGTATAAAAAACAATGCCCCCGCCATACTCATCACCGATTTTCAGAGCGGTTACAGACGAACCTGAAACAAGGGGTGTCGCACGGCAGGGGACTTTGCCGGTTTTTACCCACGAGTCGTAGTCTGATGATGCAACCGCCAGGTTAAGATTACGTCGTTTCGCAGCCTGCTCACACACGACTACAGGAAAACAACGCTTCATGATTTCGTCAATACCGGCGATAGCCGATGCTTTCAGATAGCCATGCAGCGCTGTCAGCGACAGACACGACATTCGCGTGTCGGCAACGTTCTGCTTGATCCACAGATACCCTTTCGCAGGTGGCATTGTCGTATAGGCGCAGGGACATTCATTATCAGCACACGATGTCTTTTGGTGAAATGGGGAGCACTCCATCATCGGTAACCCCGGGATCACCGGTTTGGCGACAGGTGAGGATGCAGAAGGAGCCACTTCATTTTCGAAAGTCCGTCCAACACTGTTTGGCGCCAGAGAGGCAACGCTCCCAACAGCCGCTGAAAACTTTTCTTCATGCTGTTCAAGAAATGCTGAGGGTATGCTCTTCTGCTTGTGCACTAAGATTTTGGCCAACCAGCTCATTCTGACTCCGATTACAGTTGACAGGGGTATACTTGTTGCGGGTTAACCTGAAATTCATCAGAACACGCAAAATATTTTTTAAATAATGCTTGCAGCTTACTCTCCGATGTGACTATATTCTGCTGAAAAGTGGGCATGGGTTGATGATGCTTTTTGAAACTCCCACAATAAAAGCAAAAAATCAAATAAAATCGCTATACCATTTTCAGGGGATAAGCGGGAGTTTGTGTGTTTTGTATCCTTTTTCTTTTTTCAACAGGTTTCAGCGTGAATTATTGAGAAGTATTGATTGTACCTGCCGAAGTGCAGGCAGGCTCATATTTTCTCAGATTGTCTTATAACTATGACATATAAATCTAAAAGGGGTGTTTTATGGATATTGGGTATGTTGTTGCCTCTGGCAAAGGTAGTTCGAACGCCACAGATCTTCAGGTAACTGTTTTTTCCAACAACACTAAAGATTATGCTATGATTTCTGCCGGACGTGGATTGGTTCTTGCTGATGCGGCTTTGCAAGATGTCGATGTTTTAGTTGGCCAGCTTGACCCCGGGACGGATCTCTTGCGTATAGATTCCGGCACAGATGTTGAAGGTCTGCTTGAAAAAGCGTTCTCTGCCGGTTATGACCGGCTCCACTTTTTGGGGCATGGTCAGTCTGGTGCCATAACTCTTGGCGGAAAAAAGCTCGATGTTGAAGATTTTAAAGCCTTGTCAAACCGGCTGGCCAGCCCTCCATCCGTGCACTTCTGGTCATGCCTGACCGGTGCTGGCGAAAAAGGACGTGCTTTTGTTGATGGTATTGCCCACGCATTTGGTTCTGTGGTGACTGCTTTCAGTGGTCTCGCTGGCGCAAGCAGCAAGGGCGGCAGTTGGTTGCCTGATGTTTTTTCGCACGAAGGAGTCTCTGTCGGGGTTCCATTCGGGAATGCTTATACTTACGCCTATACGCTGGCGACCACGGCGGAACAAAATTTGATAAACGCCGTTAATGCCCAGGTTTTTATACCGTCAACGACATCCACCACGTTCATCTCTTTACTGAATGCAGTTGGTGCGGATGCTGGTTCGTCATACAGGGTTCAAGCGATGGCGCTGGCTACGTCACTAACTACTCTTGATGCCAATCGCTTTACGGCGCTTAAATATGATTTGGTCAGCAATTGGGCACATGAGGCCACGCCAGTTCCTACTTATGGATCCATCACTGAACTATGGGGTCAGTTGCAGCCGCTGGCAGACCTTCGTATTGCCGCAGATAACGGGTTTAAAGCAGCCAAAGCCGGAAATTTGACTCTGGCTCACTTTGAAGCCATGAGCGCCTCCGTACAAGCTATACCCGTAGGCACAATAGTGAGCGGTCAAGCAATTACCGCCGATAATATTGCGTCTGCAAGTGTGCTGGCCGATCAAATAAGGACTATCTATCCAACCAATCGGTTCCCGCAGCTTTCAACCTTTTTGCAGGGCTATGCCAACACACAAACCAACCCTACACTGCAGGATGTATGGCTGGTCCTTACTCAGCAGGCTCAGAGTAATACTTCCTCACCAGTTTTTACCTCCCTTGCCAGTGCCTCGATAAATGAGGGTGCGCTTGTTGGTACGCCGATATATACAGCAGTGACGACGGATAGTGATATTTATGCGTATCACACCTACACGCTTGGTGGTGCTGATGCCGCTTTGCTTACCATTAGCTCCACCGGGGACGTAAAGCTGAAGGTTGCAGCGGATTACGAAACAAAGACCAGCTACAGCTTCAGCGTTACCGCCAGTGATGGTGTTGCTGCTCACAATGCGACCAAGGATGTGGTTGTTTCGGTCGTGAACCTGAACGACAATGCACCGGTGTTTACCTCGGGCTCAACTGGTGCGGTTGATGAGAATGCAGCGATAAGCACAGTGATCTATACTGCTGCGACGACTGATGCCGATAACCTTCTTGCTCGAACCTACACCCTCAGTGGAACAGATGCCAGCGCACTGAACATCACTTCGGCGGGCGTGGTAACACTGAAAGCGTCGGCGGACTACGAAGCGAAGACAAGCTATAGCTTCAATGTTATCGCCAATGATGGCGCGAACACCACAACAAAGGCTGTGGTGGTGTCGGTAAACAATCTGAACGACAACCCGCTCAGCGCCGTTACGGATTCGAATGCGGAGGTCAACAGTGTGGCAGAAAACGCTTTGGCAGGCACAGTTGTTGGTGTGACAGCCCTGGCGACGGATGCTGACAGAGGAGCTGTGGTCACGTATAGCTTGCTGGATAATGCCGGTGGAAAATTTGCTATTAACAGCGCCACGGGAGTGATTACGGTTGCCACCACCGGAGCGCTTGATTATGAAAAAGCGTTCAGTCACAATGTGATTGTTTCGGCAGCAAGTTCAGATGGGTCGCCCAGTACGACCGAGATTTTCAGGATTAACGTGACCAACGTCAACGACACGCCGCCGGTGTTTACTTCAGGCAGTACAGGGTCGGTTGATGAGAATGCTGCAATAAGCAGGGTGATCTACGCGTCAACCACAACGGTTGCCGACAACCTTGCAGTTCCGCGCATCTACACGCTTGGGGGCAGCGATGCCGCCCTGGTTGACATCAATGCAAATACCGGTGCTGTGACACTGAAAGCTTCCGCCGACTACGAAGCTAAAACAAGTTACAGTTTTGATGTTATTGCTGCTAACGGTCTAAACACCGCGACGCAGGCCGTTGTAGTATCGGTGAACAATCTGCCTGATGGTTTGTTCAATTTTACATCACCTGCCACTGGTTCGGTTGCAGAGAATGCGGCGACGAGCACGGTGATCTACACAGCACATGCTGAGTATAAAGACGGTACAAGTTCAACCCCAAGTTACAGTCTGGGAGGAGCTGACGCAGCCTTGCTCGACATTACCTCTGCCGGTGTTGTAACACTAAAAGCGTCGGCGGACTTCGAAACAAAGACAAGTTACAGCTTCAATGTTATCGCCAATGATGCTGCTAACAGTGCCACCCAGGCGGTGGCAGTCTCGGTAATAAACCTGAACGACAACAGCCCGTTATTTACCTCAGGAACAACAGGTTCGGTTAACGAGAACGCAGCGATCAGCACGGTGATTTACACGGCTGCGACGACTGATGCGGATAATCTTGCAGCACGAACCTATACGCTCGGCGGAACCGACGCCTCTTTGCTTGATATTACCTCAGCAGGCGTGGTAACACTGAAAGCCTCTGCGGACTATGAGTCGGGCAAAACCAGCTACAGCTTTAATGTTATTGCCAATGACGGTGATATTACGCATAACACAACACAGTCCGTTGTCGTGTCAGTAAACAACCTGAACGACAATGCACCGGTGTTCACCTCTGGCGCCACTGGTTCGGTTGATGAGAATGCAGCGACGAGTACGGTTATCTACACGGCAGCGACGACGGATGCGGATAACCTTGCTGCCCGTATCTATTCTGTGGGTGGCACTGATGCCAATTTGTTCGACATTACCTCCACTGGAGTGGTAACGCTGAAAACCTCGGCGGACTACGAAACAAAAGATAGTTACAGCTTTACGGTTATCGCCAATGACGGCTCGAACAATACGACGCAGGCTGTGGTTGTGCAGGTCAAAAATCTGAACGACAACGCGCCGGTATTTACCTCGGGTGCTGTCGGTTCAGTCAACGAAAACGCTGCGACAAGCTCCGTAATCTATATAGCAACAACAACCGACAAGGACAAACTTGCTGAACGTACCTATACTCTCAGCGGAACCGATGCCAGTTTGCTCGACATTACCTCAGCGGGCGTGGTAACACTGAAAGCGTCAGCCGACTATGAAACCAAAAGCAGCTATAGCTTCAATGTGATTGCCAATGACGGCGCTAACAATACAACGCAGGCCGTGGTGGTGCAGGTAAACAACCTGAACGACAATGCGCCGGTGTTTACTTCTGGTGGCACTGGTTCGGTAAATGAGCATGCTGCGACAAGCACCGTGATTTATACTGCGGCCACGACTGATGCAGATAATCCAGTGACACCACCAACCTACACCCTTGGCGGTGCCGATGCAGCTCTGCTCAACATCACCAGCGCCGGTGTTGTAACGCTGAAAGCAACAGCAGACTACGAAGATCTCAGTCGTCCAGGTCATAGCTACAACTTTAATGTTATCGCCAATGACGGCGCGAACATCACAACGCAGTCGGTAAAAGTAGCGGTAATCAATTTGAACGACAATGCTCCGGTGTTTACTTCAGGAGCGACTGGTTCGGTTAATGAAAATGCCGCGACAAGCACGGTTATCTATACGGCAGTGACGACTGATGCCGATAACCTTGCTGCACGCACTTATACGCTCAGTGGAACAGATTCAGCCTTGCTGGATATTACCTCAGCAGGCGTGGTAACACTGAAAGCTTCTGCGGACTACGAAGCGAAGACCAGCTACAGTTTCAATGTTATCGCCTATGACGGCGATGTTACCCATAACACAACGCAGGCAGTGGTCGTTTCGGTCGTGAACCTGAACGATAACGCACCGGTATTCACCTCAGGCTCAACAGGTTCGGTTAATGAGAATGCTGCGCCAGGTACGGTAATCTATACGGCAGCGACGACTGATGCCGATAACTTGGCGGCACGCACCTACAGCCTCAGTGGAACGGATGCGGCTTTGCTGAACATCACTTCGGCGGGGGTGGTAACACTCAAAGCCTCTGCGGACTACGAGTCGGGCAAGACCAGCTACAGTTTTGACGTTATCGCCAATGATGGTGATGTTACCCATAACACAACGAAGGCAGTGGTCGTTTCGGTAAACAATCTGAACGACAATCCAGTCACCACCATCACGGATAGCAACACGGTGCCCGACAGTGTAGCAGAAAACGCAGGTACAGGAACGCCCGTTGGTATTACCGCCTTTGCGACAGATGGCGATGCAGAGACAACGATAAGCTATAGCCTCACTGACAATGCGGGCGGAAAATTTGCCATTGGCAGCGCAACAGGCATCATAACGGTAGCCGGAGCGCTGGATTACGAGACGGCGACGAGCCACAATGTGACGGTTTTGGCGACAAGTTCAGACGGTTCAACCAATACCCGGAGCTTCACGATTGGCGTGAAGAATATCAACGACAATCCTGTCTCCACTATTTCAGATATCAACACTTCGGACAATAGAGTCGACGAAAATGCGGTTGTTGGAACAGTTGTTGGTGTTACAGCTTTGGCGACAGATGGCGATGCAGGCACAACGATAAGCTACAGCCTGTTGGACAATGCAGGCGGAAAATTTGCTATTGGCAGCACAACAGGCATCATAACGGTAGCCGGAGCGCTGGATTACGAGACGGCGACGAGCCACAGTGTGACGGTTCAGGCGACGAGTTCTGACGGTTCTGCCAATACACAGTTATTTACGATAGGTGTGAACAATCTGAACGACAATGCTCCGGTGTTTACCTCTGGCGCTACAGGTGCGGTCGACGAGAATGCAGCGACAAGCACAGTTGTCTACACGTCAGTAACGTCAGATGCCGATAACCCGGTAGCACTGCCAACCTACACCCTTGGTGGCACGGATGCCAGTCTGGTTTCTATCTCCAGCACAGGAGCTGTAACGCTGAAGACATCAGCCAACTTTGAGGCAAAAGCAAGCTACAGCTTTGATGTTATAGCCAATGATGGACTCAACAGCACTTCAAAGGCAGTGCTCATTACTGTAAACAATCTCCTCGAAGGAGGCCTGGAGTTCACCTCGGGCGGCACCGGCTCGGTTGACGAGAATGCACCTGCAAGCAGAGTGATCTACACACCGACGACTACTTCGACAAGTCCCGCTTCTGTCACATACTTGCTTGATGGAGCTGATGCCAGTTTACTTAACATCAATGCCAGCACAGGAGCTGTAACGCTGAAAGCTTCGGCGGACTACGAATCGAACCAGAAGAGTTATAGTTTTAATATTACGGCAACAGACTCCTCAACAAGCAATGTTACGAAGCAGCCGCTGTTAGTTTCAGTCAACAACCTTAACGACAATGCCCCGGTCTTCACCTCTGGCGCTACGGGTGCCGTTGACGAGAATGCCCCGATCAGCACAACGATCTACACGGCAGCCACGACTGATGCAGATAACCTTGCCGCACGAACCTACACGCTCAGTGGAACGGATGCGGCTTTGCTCGACATTACCTCTTCCGGTGTTGTAACATTGAAAGCTTCAGCCAATTACGAAGCGAAGACCAGCTACAGTTTCGACGTTATCGCCAATGATGGCACAAATACAAAAACGCAGGCAGTGGTTGTGCAGGTCAACAACCTGAACGACAATAACCCGGCATTTAGCTCGGGAGGTACCGGAACCGTCAACGAGAACGCAGCGCTGAGCACAGTGATTTACACGGCAGCGACGAGTGACCTGGATGGAGGAACAAGAACCTACTCACTCAATGGAGATGACGGCAACTTGTTGAACATCAATGCCACCACAGGTGCCGTAACCCTGAAAGCTTCAGCCGATTACGAAGCGAAGACAAGCTACAGTTTCGATGTTATAGCCAATGACGGTGATGTTACCCATAACGTAACGCAGGCAGTGGTGGTGTCAGTAAACAACCTGAACGACAACAGCCCGGTATTTACCTCAGGTGCGACAGGTTCAATTAATGAGAATGCTCTGGCCAGCACAGCAATTTATACAGCGGTGACGACGGATGTGGATAATCTTGCGGCACGCACCTACACCTTGGGTGGCACCGATGCTGCTCTGCTCAATATTACCACAGCAGGCGTGGTAACACTGAAAGCCCCGGCGGACTATGAGACAGTCCAGAAAAGCTACAGTTTCGACGTTATCGCCAATGATGGCATAAATACCAAAACACAGTCGGTTGTTGTCGCGGTAAACAACCTGAACGACAACAGCCCTGTATTTTCCTCCGGGGCTACAGGCTCTGTTAACGAGAACGCAGCGATCAGCACAGTTATCTACACGGCCGCGACGACGGATGCGGATAATCTTGCAGCACGCACCTATACGCTCAGCGGAACCGATGCCTCTTTGCTTGATATTACCTCAGCAGGCGTGGTAACACTGAAAGCCTCTGCGGACAACGAAGCGAAGACAAGCTACAGTTTCAATGTTATTGCCAATGACGGTGATGCAGCCCATAACGTAACGCAGGCAGTTGTGGTCACAGTAAACAATCTGAACGACAACGCTCCTGTGTTCACCTCAGGCAGCATCGGTTCAGTTGACGAGAATGCAGCGACGAGTATCGTCATCTACACGGCAGCGACAACTGATGCCGATAATCTTGCCGAACGAACCTACACCCTTGGCGGAACTGATGCGGGAGCGTTTACCATTAATGCAACGACTGGTGAGGTGAGGCTGATTGCGTCAGCCGATTATGAGGCGAAGGCCAGCTACAGGTTTAACGTTTTTGCCAATGATGGCGCTAACTCTACTCCGCAGGCAGTGGTGGTCACGGTGAACAACCTCAACGACAATGCTCCGGTATTTACTTCGGGTACCACCGGTTCAGTCAACGAGAACGCCCCGATCAGCACGGTGATCTACACAGCCGCAACCAGTGATGCTGATGGAGGAACGAGAACGTACACGCTCAGTGGAACCGATTCCGGCTTGCTTAACATCACCTCAGCAGGCGTGGTGACACTGAAGGCTTCAGCCGACTATGAATCGGCCCAGAAGAGCTACAGTTTCAATGTTATCGCCAATGACGGTGTTGCTGCCCACAATGCAACGCAGGCAGTGGTGGTGTCGGTAAAAAATCTGAACGACAACGTGCCGGTATTCACCTCAGGAAACACTGGTTCTGTTGACGAGAATGCTGACGCAACGAGCACGGTCGTTTACACAGCAGTGACGACCGATGCAGACAACCTTCTTGCGCGTACCTACACTCTGGGTGGAACAGATGCCAGTTTACTCAACATTACAAGTGCAGGCGTGGTGACGTTGAAGGCTTCAGCGGATTATGAAGCCAAAGCGAGTTACAGTTTCAACGTTATCGCCAGTGATGGCGCCAACACAAAGGAGCAGTCGGTGTCGCTCTTTGTCAATAACCTGAACGACAACAAGCCGGTGTTTACCTCTGGAGCCTTTGGTTCAGTTGACGAAAACGCAGCAACAAGCACAGTTGTCTATACGGCATTGACGACAGATGCTGACAACCTTGCTGCACGTACCTATACTCTGGGTGGAACAGATGTCAGTTTCCTCAGCATTACAAGTGCAGGAGTGGTGACGCTGAAAGCATCAGCAGACTACGAAACCAAAACCAGCTACTCGTTTAATGTTGTCGCCAACGACGGAGCCAACACGACAACACAGGCAGTTGTTGTTTCGGTGAACAATCTCAACGATCTGCCCCTGGAATTTACTTCAGGAGGCACAGGTTCGGTTACCGAGAACGTGGCATCGAACGCCGTGGTCTACACCGCAGCAACGGCAGGAACGAATCCCACACCGGCGACATACACCCTTGAAGGAACCGATGCCGGGTCGCTTACCATTACGAATGGAGTCGTGACTCTGAATGCAATACCTGACTATGAAGCCAAAGCCAGCTATAGTTTTACCGTTATCGCTAATGATGACACGAACACGACGCGCCAGCCTGTGGTGGTTTCGGTGAACAACCTGAACGACAATCGTCCTGCATTCACTTCGCCCACAACAGGATCGATCAATGAGAATGCTCCAGTCAGCATGGCGATCTATACTGCAGTGACGACTGATGCAGATGGCGGCGCGAGAACTTACACCCTGAGTGGAACCGATGCTGGTTTGCTCAACATTACCTCCGCAGGTGTTGTAACACTGAAAACGTCAGCGGACTATGAATCTTCCCAGAAGAGCTACAGCTTCACTGTTGTCGCCCATGATCCACTTGCCACTGATACCTCAGACCATGCTGTCTCACTGGCAGTGGTCGTGTCAGTAAACAACCTGAACGACAACGCACCCTTGTTCACTTCCGTTGGCACTGGCTCGGTTGAGGAGAATGCGGCGACAAGCACAGTGATCTACACGGCAACGACGACCGATGCTGATAACCTAGCCCCACTCACCTACAGCCTCAGTGGTGCAGACAGCGCATTCCTCAACATTACGAATGAAGGAGTGGTGACACTGAAAGCGGGAGCCGACTACGAAACCAAAACCTCTTACAAGTTCAATGTTGTTGCCAGTGACGGCGATGTTGCCCATAATGCCACGAAGGCAGTGGTTGTAACGGTAAACAATCTGAACGACAATGCTCCGGTATTTACTTCGGGTGCAACTGGATCGGTCAACGAGAATGCTGCGACCAGCACGGTGATCTACACGGCAGTGACGACGGATGCAGATGGAGGAGCCAGAACCTATACCCTCAGTGGAACCGATGCTTCTTTGCTTGATATTACCTCTGCAGGTGTTGTAACACTGAAAGATTCAGCAAACTTCGAAACGAAGACGAGCTACAGTTTTAATGTTGATGCTCATGATCCACTTACTAATGGTGGCACTGAAAAACCAGCCTCGCAGGCAGTAGTTGTCTCAGTAAACAACCTGAATGAATTCGCTTCAGTATTTACTTCAGGATCAACAGGATCAGTCAACGAGAACGTTGCGACGAGTACAGCAATTTACACAGCGGCGACGACAGATGGCGACGGAGGTACGAGAACCTTCACCCTCAGTGGAACTGATGCTGGTTTGCTCAACATTACCTCCGCTGGTGTGGTAACGCTGAAAGCTTCAGCCGATTTTGAGTCAGGTAAAACCAGTTACAGTTTCAATGTTATCGCTCACGATGCGCTTGCCACTGATGCCACAGACCATGCTGACGCGCAGGAAGTAGTTGTGCAGGTAATCAATCTGAACGACAGCAAGCCGGTGTTTACCTCAGGCGGTGCTGGCGCTCTTGACGAGAACTCATTAACGAGCACGGTTATCTATACGGCAGCGACGACTGATGCTGATAACCTTGCTGCACGAACCTATACGCTCAGCGGAACAGATTCTGCTGCGTTGAACATTAACACGACAACCGGTGAAGTAACACTTAAAACCGTGGCTGACTATGAAGTTAAGACAAGCTACAGTTTCAATGTTATCGCCAATGATGGTGATGCTACGCACAATGTTACACAGGCGGTTGTGGTTTCGGTGAACAACCTGAACGACAATGCTCCGGTATTTACCTCTGGCGCCACGGGATCGGTGGTTGAAAATCCTGCGAGTGGTCCGGCGATCTACACAGCGGTGACAACGGATGCCGATAACTTTGGCACCCCAACCTATTACCTCCGTGGTGTTGATGCAGGCTTGCTCAACATCAATACCCTCACAGGAGTGGTAACGCTGAAAGCCTCGGCCGAGTACGAAGCGAAGACAAGCTACAGTTTTGACGTTGATGTCAGTGATGGAACCTTCACCACGACAAAGCACGTTGATGTTGCGGTCGTGAATATGAACGACAATGCGCCTGAGTTCACCTCAGGGGCGACAGGGTCAGTCGATGAGAATGCACCGGTCAGCAGAGCAATCTACACAGCGGTGACGACTGATGCCGATGGTGGAGCGAGAATCTGGACCCTCAGTGGAACCGATGCCGGATTGCTCAACATCAGCTCGGCGGGCGTGGTAACGCTGAAATCCTCAGCGGATTATGAATCTTCGCAGAAAAGCTACAGTTTCAATGTTATCGCTCATGATCCGCTTGCCGCTGATGCCACTGATCATGCTGTCTCGCAGGCAGTGGTGGTGTTGGTGAACAATCTGAACGACAATGCACCGGTGTTTACCTCTGGCGCTACCGGTGCTGTTGATGAAAGTACAACGCAAATTCCGCAAAGCCCGTTGATCTATACGGCAACGACCAGTGATGCCGATAATCTTCAGGCAGCCACCTATACCTTGGGCGGAACGGATGCCGCCTTCCTTGACATAGGTCTCAATACGGGAGCTGTAACGTTGAAAGCACCCGCCAACTTTGAGGCAAAAGCAAGCTACAGCTTTGATGTTATAGCCAATGATGGAGTTAACAGCACCACAAAGGCGGTGGTTATTTCTATAAACAATGTCTACGAAGGAGGCCTGGAGTTCACCTCGGGCGGAACTGGCTCGGTTGACGAGAATGCACTTGCAAGCAAGGTGATCTATACTCCGACGACGACCTCGACAAGTCCCGCCTCTGTTACCTACGCGGTTGATGGAGTTGACGGCAGTTTACTCAACATCAATGCTGGCACAGGAGCAGTAACGCTGAAAGCTTCGGCGGACTATGAGACCAAAACCAGCTACAGCTTTAACATTACTGCCACAGACTCTTCAACAGGCAATGTTACGAAGCAGCCACTGGTAGTTTTGGTGAACAACCTGAACGACAATGCACCGGTGTTCACCTCTGGCGCTACCGGTTCAGTTGACGAGAATGCAGCGACAAGCACGGTTATCTACACGGCAGCCACAACGGATGCTGATGGAGGGGCGAGAACCTATACCCTCAGTGGAACCGATTCCAGCTTGCTCAACATCACCAGTGCTGGCGTGGTGACACTGAAGGCTTCAGCCGATTATGAATCCTCCCAGAAGAGCTACAGTTTCAATGTTGTCGCCCACGATCCGCTTGCCACTGATGCCTCAGATCATGCTGTCTCACAGGCAGTGGTAGTGTCGGTAAACAACCTGAACGACAATGCGCCGGTATTTACCTCAGGGGCGACTGGTTCTGTTGATGAGAACGCAGCGATCAGCACGGTTATCTATACCGCTGCGACGACTGATGCCGATAACCTTGCCGCACGCACCTACAGCCTCAGTGGAAAAGATTCAGCCTTGCTGAATATTACCTCAGCAGGTGTGGTAACACTGAAAGCCCCGGCGGACTACGAATCAGCCCAAAAGAGCTACACCTTTGATGTTATCGCCAGTGACGGCGCTAACACAGCAACGCAGGCCGTGGTGGTTTCGGTCGTGAACCTGAACGACAATGCTCCAGTGTTTACCTCAGGTGGCACCGGTTCAGTTGACGAGAATGCTGCAACGAGTACGGTGCTCTACAGCGCAGCGACGACTGATGCGGATAATCTTGCCGCACGCACTTATACTCTTGGTGGCACTGATGCAGCTCTGCTCGACATTACCAGTGCAGGCGTGGTAACGCTGAAAGCATCAGCAAACTACGAAGACAGCACTCGTCCAACCCATAGCTACAGCTTCGATGTTATCGCCAATGACGGAGCCAACAACACAACGCAGGCAGTTGTTGTGCAGGTAAACAACATGAATGATGCCCCGACGGGCAGTGTGACGATTGGTGGTACCCTGGCTCAGGGCCAGACGCTGACAGCAAGTCACACACTTGCTGATCAGGATGGACCTGCCACCTTGAACGTAAGCTACCAGTGGCAGGCAGGCGGGGTTGATATTGTCGGAGCAACAAGCCAGACACTGGTTTTGGGTGAAACGCATGTCGATAACAAAATTACTGTTGTTGCAACGTACACTGACAGCCTTGGTATTGTTGCGAGTGTGAACAGCGCAACGACCGCTGCAGTTGCCAACGTGAACGATAATCCGACCGGCAGTGTGACGATTAAAGGTCTGGCAATTCAGGATCAGACATTGACGGCCGCCAACACTCTTGGTGATGCCGACGGACTTGGGCTGATCAGCTATCAGTGGTATGCTGATAGTACCAGGATTGTTGGAGCCACCAATGACACCTATACCCTTACAAAGGATGACGCAGGCAAGAGCTTCATCGTGAAAGCAAGCTACATCGATGGCCATGGAACCAGCGAGAGTATCAGCAGTGATGCCACGGCTCCCGTACAACGTTTGGTGAGTGGCTCGATTATGGATGGCTATCTGGATCATGCCCTTGTCTGGGTTGACACCAATGGAGATGGAGCGCTTAACTGGAATGATACCAATAGTAACGGCAAATGGGATGCCGGAGAGCTTGCCTCTGAGTCTTGGACGCTTACTGACGGTACCGGACAGTTTACCGGGCTGGTGGGGAGTGGCACTCTTCGTATTACGGCGAATGATCCACTCAACAGCACTACAAATCCGACGGGTTATACGACGAAGGATATCTCAACTGGCAAAGTATTTACAGGGAGCTATTCAGCGCCATCGGGTTACACGGTTGTCACTCCTCTGACGACGCTCATTGTTGCGGCAGGAGGTGACAGCAATGCTGCTACCCTGGTGAAAAAAGCGCTTGGTCTTGATGCTTCCCTGAATTTGGCCACTTATGATCCTGTGGCAGCAGCTTCCAACTTGTCGGCAAGCAGTGATACGGCAGCAATCGCCATAAAGGTACAGAGCGCCACGATACAGATTGCCAATATCATTGATATTGCCATGGGTGTTGCCAGTGGCGCTGGCGGGGATACCTCCGGCACAGGTATTGCCGATAGTGTTGCCAACGCATTAATGGTTAACGCAGCAGCAAATTCGGGATCGGTAAATCTTGCTGACAGCTCAGTTATATCCAGTACGATTACCTCTGCGGCACAAACAGTAGTGAACAATGGCGACCAATTAGCGAAAATAAATAATACCGTAGGCGTAATATCCACTGCGGCTTCAGTGGTTAATGCCAATATTGAATCAATATCCACTGCGGCAGCGATTGACTCATCAACGAAAGGCACTGTTGATGTAACAAGTAGCCTGAAGAGTATCGTGAGTTCCCAGCTTGTTGGTCAAGACACGGCAACCCAGGCGAACAGTGCTGTAACAGCCAATGACACCAGTGGTGTTATCTCCGACAAGGCAACTCTTGACGAGAACACCACTCAGCAATTGGCAAATGTCAAGGAGGTAACGGTAAACCATCTTCCACTGGGTGTCGTTACCATTGCGGGTATCACGGATCCTGGTGAAAAGCTGATGGCAAGTAACTCGCTTACGGATGTTGATGGTCCAGATGTCCTGAACATAACGTATCAGTGGTATGCCGATGGCATTCAGATTAATGGAGCTGCGAGTAACACCTATACCCTGACACAGTTTGAAATTGGCAAGGCAATTACGGTGAGCGCGAGTTACACCGACGGGCTCGGAAAGGTGGAGAGTGTCAGCAGCAGCGCCACCCAAGCTGTTGCCAATGTGCCGACGAGTTTGTCTGATGTCGCTGTTGCGCTCAAGAGCGACAGCACCAGTGACACCGGTACCTCTGACAGCGACAAGCTTACCAGGAACACCACCCCAACGGTTACGGTTGATTTGACTGGCAAGGCAGTAGTGGCCGGTGAAATTGTTGAGATTGTGAACAGTAACCATGGCAATGCAGTGGTTGGCAGCTATCTGGTGACGGCAACCGATGCACTGACCGGGATTGCCACACTTGATATTACTCTTGCCACCCCGTTAGCTGATGCTCCTCATGCTCTGGTTGCGCAGTTGACTTCAGTGTCAGGCGCCAGTGGTTTGGCGAGCAGGACAGCAACAAGTATCACGGTCGATACGTTGCCGCCTGATACCACCATCAGTGCTGTCCATATCAGTGCAGATACCGGTAGTGTTACAGACTTCATTACCAAAACGGCATCGCAGACGATTACTGGTACTCTGAGCGCTGCGCCTGGAACAGGGGAGGTACTCTATGGCTCGGTGAACAATGGCGCAACATGGGAGAATATCACGAGCAAGGTGAGTGGTACCGCGATAAGCTGGGATGGTGCCACGCTGTCGGGCAGCAGCGCCATCAAGCTTGAGGTGCGGGACGCTGCTGGTAACGCAGGCACCGCAGCAAGCCAGGCATACGTGTTGGATGTTACAGCACCAAAGGTGAGCACGGTAACCGACACGACAGCGGCCAGTGTCACGAAGGATTCGATAAGCTTCACCGTCACCTTTGATGAAGCTGTTATTGGCACGGTAGGCACAAGCAGTTTCACTGCGACAAGCGGTACCGTGAGCAGCGTAGCCTCAGCGGGTGGCAATGCATATACGGTTGCAGTGACCCCGACGGCGGGAGTTGCCGCAGGGAATGTGGCGCTGAGCCTTGTCGGCACCGGTTTGACCGATGCAGCGGGCAATACGGTTGTGTCAGCAGACCTGAGCAGCAAGGACAGTCAGGGAATTGATACCCTTCCACCACCCGCCATCAGCGCACTGTCGATTATTGGCAATAAGGTGAGCGCGACACTCAGCCATGTACTTGAAACAGGAGAGGCGCTTTATGGAACCATTGATCAGGGTACGCCAACATTGATTACTGATAAAGTCACAGGCACAGTAATCTCCTGGGATGTTACCTTGCCCGCAACAACCTCAATCAAGCTTGAGGTGAAGGATGTGGCCGGGAACAGCGTGAGCAGCAGCGGAGAGAGAGTGGTCAGCAATACCACCGGGACGACGACGACAACAACCTCCATGCCTGCGGCAACCAGCACGGGTACCGTTGCACTGGTCATTGATACGAACACCGCACCAATCCTGGATCTTGTTTATCCACAGGGTCTTGGCTACGACTTCCATGAAGTAACTCCGACCGCCACCGGGTTGAGTCAACAGCTTCAGGCTTCAGTAGCTTCAGTGGCGTCCATAACCCCCGCAGATCTCCTTAACTTCCAGGATTCTATTGCAGCCTATATTGCGACAGGTCAGCAAAATGTGACGGTACGCACCATCAGCTTTACCGATACAGTCCAGGTGCCAGCCAACCAGTTAATCGTGAATGGCGCTAATGCGACTGATCATCACGAGGCTCTTGTGATCGATACCAACGGACTGGTCGCAGGATCCGAACTGAGCCTGAATGATGTTGACTTTGCGATTATTGTCGGAAACCATGCACAGATACGTGGCGGGGCAGGTAATAATATGGTGTATGGTGATGCATCTGACCAGAATATTGTTCTTGGCGCAGGTGATGATACTCTTTATGGAGGCGGTGGCAATGATTCTATCGGTTCTACCCTGGGCAACGATATCTTGTATGGTGAAGCAGGCAAAGACACGCTGAGTGGCGGTGACGGTAACGACAGCCTTTATGGTGGCGATGGCGATGATAGGCTTATAGGCGGCACTGGAAGCAACTTTCTTGATGGTGGCGCTGGTGATGATACGGCGGTGTTCAGCGGCAATTATGCCCAGTATACTATAGGCGCATACAATACGGCCACACACAGCTACACAGTAACAGGTCCTGACGGCATCGATACTCTCACGAACATCGAACACCTGCAGTTTGCTGATCGTGCCTACGATTTTGCAGATCCCTATGCCCAGGTTGACTCCACCCACGACAGTACCGCTGCGGTTCTGATTGGAGTTGGGGCGATTGGTCTCCTTGCATGGGCATTGTGGTAGTCCTGCAAGCAGGATACCGTGTTGGCAGCATCCCGGAGGATGCTGCCAAACGGAGGAGGTGGGGGGTAACAGCGTTGGCTGAATGAACTTTCGTTGAGGCGCAGGTTAGTGGCGAACCTGGATCAGGGATCGCGCGGGCAGGATCACGGCGGTCAATTTTCCCAGAAGTGGATCTTTTTTGAAGACACAGCCGGTGTCGATGGAGATAAGCCGGTCAAGCATGACAGGGGTGCTTTGCGGTGTATGGGCGCATACAAGGGTTTTTTCCCATTTATAGTTGTTTGTTTCAATAAACGACTGCCGCATGTGCACCTGCTGCCAGCAAAACTCGTAAGGTTTGTAGTAACGCAGATTATCTTTTACCGATAGTTCAGGATCAAGCCCTCCGTGTGCGAAAAAATAGTTTTCCGTCTCAATAAAGTATTGGCACTCATAAAAAAAATCAAGATGCTCTTTCGGCAGATCGCGGCCATGCTGGCTGTTATACGATTTCAGCGTAGCCTGCCCTCCGCTGGAATACCATATCGCTGAATTCCCTGTTTTCAGGTAATCAAGGTACATCAGCTCATGATTTCCCATGATGAAAAAGCAAGAGTATCGGAGTCGAAGGGCGAGGAGATAGTCGACCACCTCTTTTGAATGCTCTCCCCGATCAATGACATCACCCAAAAACAGCAGTTGGTCGTCGGGTTGAGGGTTGATCTGTTCGACCAGCTTTATGAGGGCCTGCAGACATCCATGAACATCTCCAACGGCGATAATCCGCCGGGTTTCTGATAACGCAGGTTGCATGAGGGTATCTGTTTTGATTATCTCTCTGATGTTTGCAGAGTTCATGCAGGATCTTTTCCGAACGATCTGCTTTAACCCCTATCAACAGAATATAAAGAACGTTGTGAGAAAAGTGTGCCTGTTTTTCCAAAATAACAGGAGGCTTTTTGCACAAGACACCTTCATAGTAGCCACGTTATACATTTAGCCCGATGGTTATTTTTTTTTTTGTATTAAATTGAGTATAATGGCTCCGGGTAAGTGCGGGCCCTGGTTCCACCGTTTGAGTCGTTGTGACTTAAAGTGGCGGAGCCTTGATAAGCGTTGCTTGTTCATCGTTGCTGATAACCGATAAACAGGGCACATCGAACGTCTCACGTCGCAATTGTATTTGTACCAAATCCAACCCATTCATGCACGGTTCAAGAACGCTCTTCATACTTCTGTTTTTCATGCTGCTGAGTTTGGCACCTGTTGGCATGAGAGCAGATGTGCTGGCTCCCGTCACAACACAATCCAACTTGTACCGCCCTTACTACAATCCTCTTGGCTTGCCGGAGTATCCTTTGTCCCAGAGCTCCTATTTCACTGACGATAACGGAAATATTCTTATGACCATCAATGTGCTTGGCGAGGTCAACAGGCCGGGGCCATTAGTGGTGCGGGAGAGTGTGGATTTAGCCTCTGTTTTGTCGCTTGCCGGTGGCACCAAGGGCCAGGCAAACCTGAAAAGGGTGCTGATTACCCGCCAGGAGCCCGACAAGAATGGCAAGATGGCCTATATTGTTGATTTGGACAGCTACTACAAAAAAGGTGATCGCTCATCATTTATAGCGTTGAAGCCCAACGATACCATTGTGTTTCCTGAAAAATCCATCAGTCTTGAAAAGCTTGCCCTTATTGCGAGTATTGGGTATGGGGTGACCGGTATGGAAAATCTGCTCTATATCGTTGGTGTGGGGTATCCCATGGCATTTCTCTATTCAACACTTTTTCAGTAACGTTGCAAGTCGAAGCAGTATAATGGTCAATCAGAACAACGGCAGCGATATCCAGAGTCAGCAAGGACGAATACAGCAAGATGAAGTCAGTTTTGAAAAAATCTTGTCGATTGTTTTTCGGAGAAAAGGTGCCATTTTTCTGATTAATACTATTATAGGCCTGACAGCACTCTTCTTTTATTACTCCCGGACTCCTGACTATCGAGCCTATTCGGTGGTGATGATCAACGAAGCCAAAAATAGTGGCGATGTTCTCTCATCTGTACTGGTTGGCACTGCAGGTATGGATAGCAGGGCGGCAAAAAAAGATGTGGAGTTGCTGAAATCGATGCCTATTGCCGAGCTTGTAGTCAGAACTCTCTATAAAAGCAGCATGAGGGATTCGCTTGAGTTTTTTGGTAACAGACCCTATTACAGTCCGGTTTCCCGTTTTTTCAAGTCGCTTGTTTTTTGGGAAAAACACAAAAAAAACACGCCATCACAGGGCGGGAGTGCTTTTTTTCGCCGGTATGCGATGAAGCTGAATGCTCGAATCAAGGTGGATGCTACTCGCGAGAGTGGTATCCTGAGGGTATCGGTGGCCAGCCCTTTTCCTGACGAGGCTGCTTTTTTGTCGAATACTCTTTGTCAGGTCTATAAAGAGGCCGATATCGACAGAAACTCTGAAAAATACGCACAGGCAAGCCGTTTTATTAACTCCATGCTGAGTGAGCAGGAGCAAAAGGTAAAAGATGCTGACGAAGCGCAGTCAAAATATATGGAGGGGCATGAGATTTATGAGTTTTCGGGCAATACCCAGAAGTTGCTCGACATGCTCATTGAGACTGACGCAAAGTACAACGGCGCTATCACAGAGTATAATATCACCAAAAATGGCCTTGATTTTCTCGAATCAAAGCTCTCACAGCAAGACAAGGCGTTGAGCGCCCGAATTGTTCAGAGTGTCAATAGCCAGCTTGGCGCCATCATGGATGAAATACGTAGTGCTGAGAGCGCCTATGTTCGTTTGGTGAGCGAAAAGGGGGCTGATGCTTTGGAGGTAAAGGAGAAGAAGCGCCAGCTTGATATCGTAAAAACCCGGTATGATCAGTTGAGCCGCAGCAAAATTGCCGGCCAGATTGGTTATGAGGGGCGCGCTCAAAAGTTCAGTATCGACATGATCTCCGAAAAGCTTCAGGTTGAGCGAAAACTGAACGATTTGCGATTCAGCTCGTTGGAATATAGCCGGTTAAAGCAGTATTACGAACGTCAGCTTGCAACGCTCCCCAAAAAACAGCAGGATTATGCCAAACTGGTCCGCGACAGGGATGTAGTGAACAAGACATACGTTTTTCTGAAGGAGAAGCTTGATGAAGCTCGTATTCTGCTGGGTTCCGAGGTTGGCAGTGTTGTGCTTGTAGGCTCTGCGTTTCGTCCATTTACTCCGGAGTGGCCAGATTTTAAAAAAGTTATGCCGGTTGGTCTTGCGCTTGGGTTAATACTGTCGGCCGCTTATGTCTATGCGGCTGAATCTCTGGATGATACGGTGAAAAGTGAGGAGTTTTTCAAGGACTTTGGCTTGCCGTTGCTCTCCGTTATTCCTGTTGTCAGTCAAGAGGGGAAGACCGCGTTTTCAGGGGAAGAGTTATTTGTCGTTCGCAGGAAAATGGTAAAACTGTACAATCGTCTGCTTGAACAGGCGGGCTCGGTTGCAGGCAAGGATGGAGCAAAAACTACTGTTGAGCCTCCCGTTTTGCCCGTTAAATTGCCCATGCCAAAGATCACCGATAGTATGAGCTCACCCTTTGCTGAAAGCTTTAGAGTTCTTCGTACGTCGCTCGATTATTCACGAATTGATGGGAAGTTACACTCGATTCTTGTGTCGGGCACGGCTATGGCCGAAGGAAAATCGACCGTTTGCGCCAATCTTGCCATGGCTTATGCTCTTGTGGGGAAAAAAACATTGATTGTTGATTGCGATTTACGGCGAGCTTCACAGCACACAAAATTTACGTGCAAAAAACATCATGGACTTACTGACTATCTGTACAGCGCCGCGCATAGTGTTGACAGCAGCTATATTAAGCCCACCCACATGGATAATCTTTTTTTGTTGACCTCGGGTAAAAAGGTGCCAAACCCGAATGAGCTGCTTGGCTCCCCTAAAATGCTTGAGCTCCTTAAAGAGTTAGAGAAGCAATACGATATGATTATTCTCGACAGTCCTCCTCTTTTTTTAAGTGATGCAGCCCAGCTTGCAAGGGCCGTTGATGGCACCCTTATGGTTGCACGTATAAAGTACAGCAGCAGAAAACCACTTGAAGAGTATGCGACTGATCCATTTTTGAGGCCTCTGAGCCTTGGTGTTGTTGCTATAGCGCCACGCGATTCTAACCGCTACGGTTATGGGAAGTATGGCTATGGGAAGTATGGCTATGGGAAGTATGGCTATGGGAAGTATGGCTATGGGAAGTATGGCTATGGGAAGTATGGCTATGGGAAGTATGGCTATGGGAAGTATGAGGAGGATGAAGAGAGTGCCTCTGTATGAACCATCACAACCCGGATGGTCACCGGAAAACCATCGATTACCATTGCCATATTCTGCCGGGCGTTGATGATGGGCCAAAGGCACAGGATGAATCGATTGAGATGGCTCGTCTTTTTGCTGAGGCAGGGTATCGTGATGTCTATTGTACGCCTCACCTGATCAAGGGCATGTATGAGGTCTCCAACGAAGAGGTGCTTTATGAGCGCGACAAGCTTCAGCACAAGCTGGAGAACGAAGGCATTGGCATCAAACTGCTTGCCGGTCGCGAATACTACCTCGACGAATATCTGCTCGACTACATCAGTAAGCCATTGCGTCTCGAAGGCACGAACTGTATCATGATTGAAATTCCCAACAACACCTCTGTGGATTTGGTGAAAGAGACGATCTTTTCGGTTAAACGCCGAGGCTATACTCCTCTCATCGCACACCCCGAGCGCTGCTTTCTGCTGGAGACGGCGCAACGTGAACCGCAGAGCGCTGGAAGTTGGAAGAGATGGTTTTCACGAGGCATTGCGGTGAACAACGACAACGAATCGGGCAATGAGCTGCTCCGTTATCTCAAACAATTGGGTTGCCAGTTTCAGGGCAACCTCGGCAGCATCAATGGTCAGTATGGTGGCAGGGTAAAAGCGAGTGCCCGGTATTTTGAAAAAAACGCTTTGTATACACATGCTGGCACTGATGCGCATTCACCTGATGCCGTCAAAGATATTCTGGGGATTGGGTGAATTCAATGAAGTCAAATAACGTTATGTGTAAAATAAATCCCCGCGTTGACTTCGCGTTTTTAAAGCTCTTTGGCAGCAAAGAGAATAATGATTTGCTGCTCTCGTTGATCAACGCCATTGTTTCGGAACAGGATCAGGTGGTGGAGGTGGAGTTAAAAAATCCTTTTCGCCTTCCCGATTACCGGATAGATAAAATCCCCTTACTCGATATCAAGGCAAAAGGCGGAAATGGTCGCTGGTTCAACATCGAAATGCAGATCAGCGGAGATCGGAATTTCCATAAACGCGCTATTTATTACTGGGCAAAACAGGTGACGGAACAGCTCGGTGATGGGATGTTAGACAAGGAGCTGAACAAAACCATCAGCATCAATATCAACATTCTGGATTACGATCTGGTGCCTGATACTACTGAGGTTCACAGTTGTTATAAAATAATCAATACAGCGACGGGCAAAGATGACGGGCTGCATGATTTTATTGAGCTTCACTACATTGAGTTAAAAAAGTTTACAAAAAAGTATCATGAAATCCAGAGTGCGCTGGATCGCTGGAGCAGCTTTTTGACGACAGCGCATCAGCTTGGAAGGGAGCATACGCCAAAAGAGCTGGCATCAGACAAAAATATTGTAAAAGCCATTACTGCTATTGACAGGATGTTTAATGAAGAGGAGCGTCAAGTTTATGAGGTTCGTCTGAAAGAGTTCGCTGTTGTAGCGAGCGTCATTGCCTCAGGAGCTGAAAAAAACATTGCCAAAGGCCGCGAGAAGGGTCGAGAGGAGACAACCGTAAAGATAGCTCTCAAGCTGATACAACAAGGTGTGGAGATTGAAATCATCAAAGCGGTAACAGGGTTAAGTGCTGCAGGGATAGAGGAGCTTGCAAAGAGCGGCGCATCATGTTCCGCTTGATTTCCAGCCTGGGGCTTTGCATTTACAGGGCGCAGACTTGTGATGCAAGAGATAATCGTGTTGTTTCGAGCGTTAGCGAGGGATCAGAAAAAACCGTTATTGGAGAATAAAAACTGTATATTTGCTGTATCTAAAAACATAAATATACGCATGTATGTCCACCACCCAACCCCCTGCAAATCCGGCTGACGACTATGACAGCCCATGGAAAGAGGCCATTGAACACTATTCCCGGAATTCATGGCATTTTACTTTCCTGTCGCTTATGATGGTATTGACTGGTCAAAAGAGTACACTTTCCTTGACAACGAATTGCGATCTCTTCTGCCGGAAGCCGAAGTAAGCAAGCGTGTTGTTGACAAGTTGGTGCAGGTAGAACTCTTGAAAGAAAAAGAGACGTGGCTCTATATTCACATAGAGGTACAGGGCGGACAACCAGCAAACTTTGCCAAGCGAATGTTTGTTTACCACTACCGTATTTTTGACAAGTACGATAAACCGGTAGCAAGCTTTGCGATTCTTGCC
>Ga0194037_1000468_pt1 | contig 31365 bp, 25 predicted proteins | sample JunL306m_MetaG_FD_148653 | JGI IMG/M metagenome (GOLD analysis project Ga0194037, IMG submission 148653) | Anoxic zone freshwater microbial communities from boreal shield lake in IISD Experimental Lakes Area, Ontario, Canada - Jun2016-L304-6m | ecosystem: Environmental > Aquatic > Freshwater >...
ATCATATTGAATTGGAAGCTCGCCATGAAATCGAATTAGAGAACTACTTGAAAAAAGTACAGATCGAAGGTCGTGTTATGGGTGATTTAGCTTTGAATCACATTATCCCTGCCGCTATTAAATATCAAAATGATTTATTGAAAAATATTAATGGCTTAAAAGAAGCGGGCTTACCAGAAGCTGCTTATGCTAGTCAGTTTTCAATATTGAAACAAGTAAGTGAACATATTCAAGTAATTCACGAGAAAACACACGCAATGGTGGAAGCTCGTAAAATTGCAAACAATATAGAAAATACCCGCACAAAAGCAATCGCTTACGAAAGCCAAGTGAAAGGTGCCTATTTCGATATCATCCGCTACCATGTTGATAAATTGGAAGCATTGGTTGATGATGAAATATGGACTCTACCTAAATATCGTGAGATGTTGTTCTTAAGATAATAATTTTTTGACTTGAGCATTGAGCATTTATGGCCCTGTTCCTTTTGGATCAGGGCTTTTTTTTTAACATCTACATGCCGACAAAAAAAAAGCCTTCACCGATAATCATTTTAAAGAATCAGGCAATTGCTAACTTAACAATAGAAAAATAAAAAATATGAAAAAAGTACTTGCCTTAGTAGCCCTGGTATTGATCGCTTCATTCAATACAATCATGGCTCAACCTCCAGGTGGTGGTCAGCAAATGGACCCCGCACAAATGCTTGAAATGATGAAGCAAAGAGTAAAACCACAGTTAATTGAAAAAACAAAAATAACTGATGCTCAGGCTGACAAAGTATTGGAAATACAAGTAGGCTCTCAAGGCGCCATGCGAGGTATGCGCGAATTGAGTGATGAAGATCGTATGGCAAAAATGAAAAGCATCAGAGAAGAAAACAATAAAAAATTCAAAGCCATCCCTTTAACCGATGACCAAATTAAAGCGGTCAATGATTTCTATGACGAGATGCGTAAGAATCGGGGACAGAGAAACAATTAAAAAGTAAAAATTAAAAAATAAAAAGCTAGAAATGAAATAGCCCCTGAAAATTCAGAGGCTATTTCATATGTAGTATTATTTTTACTTTTTAATTTTTACTTTTTACTTTCAATTCTATTTCATCTTAAAAGATTCCAGGAATTTGGTTGTGAAATTACCTTTTCTAAAATCTTCGTTTTGCATGAGTTGTAAATGGAATGGTATCGTGGTCTTTACTCCTTCAATTACATACTCGCTCAAAGCACGGTACATGGTATCAATTGCTTCTTGACGGGTTTGGGCCACAGTAATCAGCTTACCAATCATGGAATCGTAATAAGGTGGAATTACATATCCTGCATAAACGTGACTATCCACACGAACACCATGTCCGCCTGGAGTATGCAAATTTGTAATTTTACCTGGAGAAGGGCGGAAGTCGTTATAAGGATCTTCGGCATTAATTCTACACTCGATGGCATGCATTTGAGGCTCGTAATTTCTTCCAGAAATTTTCTCACCCATCGCAATTTTAATCTGTTCTTTGATCAAATCAAAACTTACCACTTCTTCTGTTACGCAGTGTTCTACCTGAATACGCGTATTCATTTCCATGAAATAAAAATTGCGATGTTTATCTACCAAGAACTCAATGGTACCAACGCTTTCGTAGTTAATGGCAGATGCTGCTTTAATTGCGGCTTCACCCATTTTATGACGTAATTCAGCAGTCATAAAAGGCGAAGGTGATTCTTCCACCAACTTCTGATGACGGCGTTGAATAGAACAATCACGCTCGCTTAAATGACACACATTTCCATATTGGTCACCAGCTATTTGAATTTCAATATGACGAGGTTCTTCTACAAATTTTTCCATGTAGATACCATCGTTTTTGAATGATGCAGCAGCTTCAATTTTTGCAGTGGTATATGCTTTTTCAATTTCTTCTTCATTCCAAACTACACGCATTCCTTTACCACCACCTCCAGCAGTTGCTTTAAGGATTACAGGGTATCCCACAACTTTTGCTAACTCTTTAGCTTCTTCAATACTTTCTAATAAACCTTTTCCACCCGGCACAACAGGAACTCCTGCTTTGATCATCGTTTCCTTAGCTGTGATCTTGTCTCCCATTCTATTAATCATATCCGGAGTAGGTCCAATAAACTTAATGCCATGGTCTGCACAAATCTGAGAGAACTTAGCATTTTCGGCTAAAAATCCGTAGCCAGGATGCACCGCATCTGCGTTCGTGATTTCAGCAGCCGCCATGATATGCGGTATGTTTAGATAAGAATCTGCACTCTGGGGTTTACCAATACATACAGCCTCATCAGCAAACTTTACATGAAGACTGTCTTTATCAGCGGTAGAATAAACCGCAACGGTTTTAATACCCATTTCTCTACAGGTACGAATAACACGTAACGCTATCTCACCCCTATTGGCAATCAATATTTTTTTAAACATGGATTCAATTTAATGAAGAAAAAATTATGCAGGCTCTACCAAGAACAATGGTTGGTCGTACTCAACGGGACTAGCGTCGTCAACCAAAATTTTTACAATTGTTCCGCTGATTTCGCTTTCAATTTCATTGAAAAGCTTCATAGCCTCGATAATACATACCACTTTACCAGGAGCAACTTCGGTACCAATCTCTGCAAAAATGGGTTTGTCAGGAGAAGGACGACGGTAAAAAGTACCGATCATTGGGCTCTTAATAGTGATATAGTTATCAGCTTTAGCAGGTGCAGCTGCAGGAGCAGCAGGAGCACTAACAACAGGCGCTTGCGCAGCTGCTGGAGCTGAAGAAGTTGTATAGACTTGGTGTTGAGGAGCTGATACATTAATAACAGGCTCTTCTTTTTGTTTAATGGTAACCTTACCATCTTTGTCTTCTATACTAATTTCACCAATATTACTTTTATTGACGATTTTGATTAATTCGTGAATTTGCTTCAAGTCCATAAATGGCAGATTTTTAGTAAAAAACGGTTAATTTAGGTCAAATCGGGTGGCAAAATAGCCCTTTTTTACCAAAAAACGCTATTTTCTTTAAAATGGGTAAAATTAGATTTTTCAAAAAATAAAAGCTTATTAAATGAAAAATGGCAGCTCAGGGCTGCCATTTAAATATTTGCATTGAGATTATTATTCTTTCACACGCTCAACATATTCCCCAGATTTTGTATTCACTCGGATCAGTTCACCGTCTTCTACAAATAGAGGAACCATTACAGTTGCACCACCTTCTACTGTAGCTGCTTTTAAAGCCCTGGTAGCAGTATCACCTCTTAATCCTGGTTCACAATAGGTAATTTTCATAACTATTTTTTCAGGCAATTCAGCACCAATTGGAAGTTCAGTTTCTGTATTAATATATACAAATACTTCAGAACCATCCTTTAAAAACTGAGGGGCATCGATCATTTCTTCGCTTAATGCGATCTGTTCGAAATTTTCGTTATTCATTAAATTATAACCACTTTCATCTTTATACAAGTATTGAAAAGCTTTCTTTTCAACTCGAACAGGGTACACAGTTTCACCACTATTCCAGGTTTTTTCAATAGAACGCTTATTATCTACTCCTTTCAATTTTGCCCAAACTTTCGCAGCTGCGCGGGCTGTTTTGTTTTCTCCGAATTCCACAACTGAATACAAACTTCCGTCCAGTTTCAGAATCATTCCACGGCTGATGTCGGCTGTATTTGCCATAATTTTTAATTTTTATACTGATTTATGCAGGCGCAAAAGTAGTCATTGACAGCCAATTCCACGCTATTTTTTTCAAAGTTTTCATCTCGAATCAAATAAGATTTTGAATCAAAATTTAGAACACACAAAAAATATTTTATCTCAAAAAGCTGCAAAACGAAATAGCAGGGTATCTCTATAAGTACCAAAACAAAGTATATGAACAAGAATTTTCGTCTTCTCTTCGTACTGTTTTTTCTTTCTTTTCAAACAGTGGTATCAGCCAATACAATTATTGTAAAAGGTACCGTAAAAGATAGTAGCAATCATTATTTAGCAAATAGATTAGTAAAAATTTATAGCACAGATAGTATCAATGGTGGTTGCACCTTATCACATACTGTTTACACAAATCCAAACGGATTTTATATCGATACTTTAAAGTGTATTGGTGATATAAAGAAACTATACATTATTGTAGAAAATTGTGATGGCAAAAACATCACGCATGACCCGGCACCTAACACTACAGGTGTTATTGAATCAAATTTTATCATCTGCTCTAATCTAAATATCCCGCAACCTATACCAGGATGTAAAGCTGTAATTGCATATACACTGAATGATAGTGTTGCACAATTCAATAGTAAAGAATCTTTTGCAGGCATAGTGCCAGGAACCATACCAGACAGCATTATCAGCAGAACCTGGAACTTCGGTGATAGTAGTTCTATTCTTACAGGAAATAGAATTGACCCCATACATATTTATAAAAATCCAGGAGAATATACAGTAACACTTACAATTAAAACAAAGAGTGGTTGCGAAAGTAGTTATCAACTACACATAAAAATTATTAAGCCAGTTCCTCCTACAAATTGTAAAGCTTTCTTCATAAGCACTGTAAAAGATTCTATTGCACAATTCAATAGTGAAGGATCATTGGCAAGTGTAACAAATGGTATAGCAAAAGATAGTATCATTAGTAGAACCTGGTATTTCATGGATAATTATCCTACCCTATCTACACTTACAGGAAATCATATCGACCCAACTTATACTTATTCAAAACCAGGAACATATCAAGTATATCTGGTGATCAAAACAAAACTGGGATGCGAAAGTAAATACACAGAATCTGTAACTATCAAAGCCCCTCCAGTTCCTACAACTTGTAAGGCCCATTTTACAAAAACCATAACCGATGGTTTGGTAAAATTTAATAGTTCAGATGCATTAGCAGCAGGCACCAAGGATACTATAATTAACAGATACTGGATCTTCGGTGAAACAACTGCAAGTTCAGGAGTTTTGCAGGGTAATATCATCGACCCATCACATACTTATACAAAACCGGGAAAATATATTGTACTGCTTTATATCAAAACCAAATCGGGTTGTGAAAGCAAATTTGCAGATACCATTACTATTTCAAATGTGATTTGTAAAGCAAAAGCAGATTTTTCAATAGAAAAAATTGGATTGAAAAAAGTGATACTCAATAGCGAACTAAGTACTGTTCAAACTGGAGATAGTATTGTTCAGCGCACTTGGAAATTTGGTGACAATAGTTATTTACAAGGTAACAGTATTAAAATTGAGAGAGAATATCCTATACAGGGCATTTATACAGCCTGTTTACAAATAAAAACATTAAACGGATGCGTAGCTGATACTTGCAAACAGATAGTAAATCAGGATACAGCTAATATTCGACCAATACCAGTTGACTTTATCAAGATATTAGCCATTAATCCAAATCCAGTGATTACTAATTTCCGTGCAACGATTTATAGTAGCGCCAAGGATATTGAATGTGAAATTGATGTATATGATATTTATGGAGCGTTAAAGAGTACCATGAAAAAAGTACTGGCTAAAGGAAATAATATCGTGGAAGTGCAAACAGCCAACTTATTTCACGGTCCTTACTTCCTGAGAGTAATTTCGAAATCGGGTAAAGACACCAAGATTTTCTATAAGCTCTAATAAAAAATTATAAATATTAGATTTTAACACTAAATGCTACTTGGTTTTAACCTATTTTTGCCGCAAATTTTAAGTAATCCATGGCAGTTTTAGTAAATAAACAGTCTAAAATCATCGTTCAAGGTTTTACCGGCACTGAAGGTACATTCCATGCAACACAGATGATCGAATACGGTACCAATGTGGTAGGTGGTGTAACTCCTGGAAAAGGCGGAACCCTACATTTGGACAAGCCCGTTTTTAATACGGTTTCAGATGCTGTTAAAGCAACAGGAGCCAATGTGAGCATCATATTTGTACCACCTGCATTTGCTGCAGATGCCATCAAAGAAAGTGCTGAAGCTGGTATCGCTTTAGTAGTATGTATCACAGAAGGTATTCCAGTTCAGGATATGATTCATGTGAAAAGCTATTTGCAAACGACCAATACACGCTTGATTGGACCAAACTGTCCAGGCGTGATTACTGCAGACGAAGCTAAAGTGGGCATTATGCCAGGCTTTATTTTCAAAGCAGGTAGAATTGGAATCGTTTCAAAAAGCGGAACACTAACTTATGAAGCAGCTGATCAAGTGGTGAAAGCCGGTCTTGGTATTAGTACTGCAATCGGAATTGGTGGAGACCCTATCATTGGAACCCCTACCAAGGAAGCAGTTGAATTGTTGATGAATGACCCTGAAACTGATGGTATCATCATGATTGGTGAGATCGGTGGTAGCATGGAAGCAGAAGCTGCTCGTTGGATCAGAGACAATAAAACTAAACCTGTTGTAGGTTTCATAGCTGGACAAACTGCACCTCCAGGTCGCAGAATGGGACACGCTGGAGCCATTGTAGGTGGAGCCGACGATACAGCTGCAGCTAAAATGAAGATCATGGCTGAATGTGGTATCGAAGTAGTTGCAAGTCCTGCAGATATCGGTAAAACGATGGCAGCAGCAATTGCAGCATTAAAAAAATAAAGAAATCACAATACAATATAATCCCGGTCAGGCAACTGACCGGGATTTTTGTTTTTTGGATTTACTTGAAAAGGTTTTGTTAAACGGTACTTTCGTTTATGCATTGGTTGCGAAATTGCATCTAATCAGAAACAGGCTTAATTATTAGCAATATGAATCTAAAAAGATGGGCATTTATAGGGATTCTATTTTGGGCAGGAAATAGTTTGATGGCACAAGAAATTGAAAGCAGCTTTTCCAAACAATGGATTGAAATTGACAGCCTCCTGGGTATTTCACATTTGCCTGAATCTGCACTTGATAAAGTGAATCAGATTTATGGGCTGGCTGAAAAAAAATCTGACAATGTACAAAAGATCAAAGCCCTACTTTATCGAACAGCCATTGAAATAAATGTAGCCGAGTCTGATCTCAATAAAAACATAAGTGCATTTAAATTAGAACTAGGCAAAACGAATGACCCAAGTTGCAAGGCTTTAATACACGTTTTGATTGCTAAACAATATCAAAAGTATTTCAATGATCATCGCTGGCAATTATATGATCGATCTAAAATTAAAGCTCAAAATTCAACCGATATTTTAAGCTGGTCGGCTGATGACTTTTTAAAAAATATCGAAGCTGAATATGATTGCTCTTTAACAGATAAAGATTTTCTTAAAAAAACTAAACTGAATGCCTACAGTGCTATTTTATGGAAAGGAAATGCAGAATACTTAAGACCTACTTTATATGATGTAATTGCTCAAGATGCATTAGACTATTTTAAAACCAGCCTGCAATCCAGCACAAAAGCAAAAAACAGTTTTACTATTCAACAACAAGCATCTCTTGGAACTTATGCAGAATTTGCTGCGCTCAAACTTATAAGCAATGACAGTAATGCGCATACATTTAGAGCGCTTCAATTATTTCAAGACCTGACTCTATTTCATATAAATGATTTACAAAAAGATGCTTTCATAGATCTTGATATCGACCGAATCAACTGGGTTTATCAACAGACAATTTTTGAAAACAAAAAACAATTAAAAGAAAAAGCATTAACCGCCATCACTACAGATTTTGAAAGTAATGCTGCAGCTTATGCATGGCTGCAATTGGCTAAGGACAAAAGTGAATTGGCTGCGACTTATCACCCTTTTCAAGACAGTAGTGAAAGATGGCAAAATCTTACAGCCATTAAACTGATTGATGCTGCCAATAAAAAATTTACGGATAATAATCCAGTAATGAACGAATTAGGAAATCTAAAACAGCGTATACTTCTTAAAGACGTAAGTATATATTCTGAAAAAATAGAAATCCCTAATAAACCATTTAAAGTATTGGTTGAATACAAAAACGTAGATACCCTATATCTTAGAATTTTAGCAGTACCACTCGAGTTTACAAAATCAAATAATAGTGGTGAGCAACTCATCAATCAACTTTGTAATAAAAGTTCTATTCAATCAAGCGAGCAATGGCTTCCTGTTACAAATGATTATCAAAACCATTTTGTAGAAATAAAATTAGATCCTTTAACTCAAGGTGAATATGTATTGTTGTCTTCTACTGGAAAGAATTTCAATCCTGCTAGGGATATTATCAATTATCAATCATTTCAGGTTTCAAATATCAGCCTTATTCAAAACAAGAGTGATTTTTTTGTTCTGAACAGAGAAACCGGGAAACCTATTTCAAAGGCAAACATCACTATTCTGAGCAGGGCTTCAAACGCTCAAAGCAAAGAATGGGATAATGAGGGTGTAAGAATCACTGATGAAAATGGATATGTAAAAATGGATGGTCAAAAAAGCAATAGATATTATTCTTTTATCATTGAAAGCAAAAACGAAAAATTTAGAACTATCAACCCCACATGGTTTGAAAATGAGCAAACCCCAAATAAACTCACGGATTCTATACATTTCGAAAAGAGAAATCAAAGAACTTTCTTTTTTACAGACCGATCTATTTATCGGCCTGGGCAAATCGTATATTTCAAAGCCATCATCTCTACCATTGATTTTAACAATCAAAAAAGTAAACTTCTAGCAAAAACCAATGCAACTGTATTTTTGAGAGACGTAAATTATCGGATCATAGATTCATTAAAATTTATCAGTAATGATTATGGCTCTTATCATGGGAAATTTACGCTGCCGGAGAAAATACTCACTGGTAATTTTTCGCTAACTGTAAAAAACAATGAAGCAGGCAATACTAATTTCTCGGTGGAAGCTTATAAACGCCCAACCTATTCTATACAATTTGAAAAAATTGAAAAGCCATATCAACTCAATGATACCATTGAATTAAAGGGAATTGCAAAAGCATTTGCAGGGAATTTTATCACTGGGGCCAAACTAACATATCATGTTGTTAGAAATGCCAGGTTATTGAATCCTTATTTTAGAAATCGAATGTTTGCCAATAGTCAATCACAAGAAATTGCAGAGGGTACTATTCAAACAAATGATAAAGGTGCATTTACTATTCGATTTAAAGCTGTGCCTGACTTAACAAAAGATGCCAGTTCAAAACCAGTGTTTGATTTTTCAATTGATGCTACCATAACAGATGCCTCAGGAGAAACCAGAACTGCTAATAAACAAATTAGCTGCGCATATCAAGCACTTATTTTAGAAGTCAATCTTCCTCAAATTACAAATGGCAGGAAGGATATCAAGATTAAAATGGCTTGCACAAATTTGAACGCAGATAAAGTGTCAGCAATCATTGATTTAAAAATTTCTGAATTAGCTGGTCCAGATAGAATTTTGAAAGATCGTAATTGGTCAAAACCAGACCAATTCGTCTTGAGTAAAGATGCGTTCATGAAAGAATTTCCTTATGACATTTATGATAATGAAAATGAGATCAATAATTACCCATTTGTAAAAACTAGTTTAACAGCTACCATTGATTCAAAGAATCAACATGAATTAATAATTGAAGGCGGAAAACTTAAAGTGGGGTATTATGTAATCGAAGCCACTGCAAAAGATAGCTTAGGAAATCAGGAGATCCACAAAAGTTATTTACAGGTTTTTGATCCTTCAAGCAATGCAGTTGCAAATGGAAACATAAACCTGTTCTATGCCAATGATCAACCAATGGAGCCCGGTGAGAATGATACCATCTATTCCGGAACCATCGCAAAGGACTTATTTGTTATTCGACATATACAAAAAGAAAATGGAGCATTTCAATTCATCAATAGAAAAAAAGGAATTGAACCATACATTTATTCTGCCACAGAAAAAGATAGAGGCGGTATTTTTATTGAAGAACTTTTTGTTTTTCAAAATAGAATATTCATTAACAGTTTTTCAAAAAGAGTGCCTTTCACAAATAAAGAATTACAAATAAAATATCAGAGTTTCCGTGATAAGACCGAACCAGGATCGAAAGAAAAATGGACGGTTTCTATTTCAGGAAAAAAAGGCGAAAAAGTAGCCGCCGAATTATTGACATCCATGTATGATGCTTCTTTAGATGAATTTAAAATGCAACAGTGGAATCAGCCAAACTGGTGGAACGAAAAATACCAAACAGATCATTGGGAATTTAATTTTAGTGTAAATATTTCTGAGCAAAATAATATTACTCAATATATATGGAAGGAAGATACTGCAATTGAGTATGATAGAATTCGTGATAATTTTGGGATATTCCAGGCATATGAAAACGATACAAAAATGGGCCGACCTATGTTGTATATGAATTCCCTTGCCTCACCTACCTCAGGTAAAAAACAAGAAGACCAAAATAAAGAAGTTCATTCAAGTATATCTCCATTAAAACAAAATTTTATAGAACCCATCGAAACCCTCATTCGTAAAGATTTTAATGAAACGGCTTTTTTCTTTCCGCAATTGAATGCCGATAGCTTAGGCAATTATCAATTTAGTTTTAACATGCCCGATGCAGTAACAAAATGGAAGTGGATGAGTTTTGCTCATACCAAAGATTTGTCATCCGGTATGCAAACTGCAGAAATACAAACTCAAAAAACTTTAATGGTACAATCCAATGCACCGAGGTTCATGCGCGAAGGTGATAAAATGGAATTCAGTACACGCATTGCCAATTTGAGTGATAAAGAATTAACGGGTCAGATTACGCTTGAGCTAATTGATGCAACAACGAATACTTCTATTGATGGTTGGTTTCAGAATATATTTCCAACCCAATATTTCACAGTTGGAGCAAATCAAACAGAATCCATTAAGTTTCCTATACAAATTCCTTTCAGTTATAATAAACCATTGATCTGGCGGGTAGTTGCAAAATCCGGCAACTATAGTGATGGAGAAGAAAATATGTTGGCTATATTAAGTAATCGTGCTTTAATAACAGAGAGCCTTCCAATATTAATGCAGGGCGACACTACTCAGCAATTCCATTTCGATAAATTATTGCATCAAAATAGCGGCAGTTTAAGCAATGAATCTTTAACAGTAGAATTTAGCAGTAATCCGATCTGGTATGCAGTTCAAGCACTTCCCTATTTGAAACAGGGAATGGACAATTTTGCTGAAGCAACCTTTAATAAAATATATGCAAACAGTATTGCAGCATACCTCGTAAATAAAAATCCGATTATTAAAACCTGGTTCGAAAAAAGCAAAAAAGATACTGCATCATTATTATCGAATCTTCAAAAGAACCAGCAACTAAAACAAGCTTTGTTAGAAGAAACGCCTTGGGTATTGGCAGCAAATACTGAAGGGGAAAGAAAAAAGAATTTATTAGAATTGTTCAACTTATTAAAATTGGCCGAATCCAATCAATCATCCCTTGAGAAATTACAAGAGTTGCAATTGCCGAATGGAGCATTTAGCTGGTTCAAAGGAGGTTATGAAGATCCATATATCACCACATATATTTTAACTGGAATTGGAAGACTAAAAAGATTGGGGGCTATTACACCTGATATGGCTATCCGCTTCAAACCAATGATCGTTAAAGCAGTTCAGTTCACAGATGATAATATTAATACCGAGTATCAATTTGCATTAAGCCATGGTATAGATCCAAAACTAAAATATATAAATGAAAGCCAAATTCAGTGGCTCTACATGCGAAGTTTTTATGGAGATATTGCAATGAATTCAACATTAGCTTCCAATTTTTATACTAAACAATGCAAATTGTATTGGAATCAATTTTCGGTTTATTATAAATCGCTAATTGGACTGATTCAATTAAGAAATAAAGAAGTAATATTTGTTGGCAAAACTTTACTTCCTTCCATATTTGAAAATGCGGTAGTTGATAAACAAAAGGGTATGTATTGGAAACAACCTTCTAATGACTGGCATAGTTCTACAATAGAAACTGCATCGATGGTAATTGAATTAGTATCCGAATACAATCAACAGAACAATTCAACGGAGAGGATAAAAGCAATTGATGCAATTAAAACCTGGTTGATTTTAAATAAGCAAACCAATAACTGGAAAACCAGTATTAAAACTGCGAATGCTTGTTATGCATTATTACTCAATGGCTCAGATTGGCTAGAACAAGAAAAAACTGTTCAAATAGCTTTAGGAAATACTGTAATTAAAAGCAGTAATGAAAAAATAGAACTTGGAACTGGTTATTTCGAAAAAAGAATTGACGGGTCAAAAGTTGAATCTGAAATGGGTGAAATTAAAGTAACCACCAAAACAGTAAATAGTGGCAACAAAAAAAACAATCAACCCGCCTGGGGTGCTGTTTACTGGCAGTACTTTGAAGATCTTGATAAAATCACGGAAGCTGCATCTCCCTTGAATATTCAAAAACAATTAATGATCGAAAAAATAACAGATAAGGGAAAAGAATTGGTAGAAGTTGATTTGAATAACCCATTAAAAGTGGGCGACAAAGTGGTTGTTCGTTTGGTTATTAAAACAAATCGTGAAATGGAATATCTGCATTTAAAAGATCTGCGTGCAGCTGGGATGGAACCAGTAAATGTATTGAGTGGTTACAAATGGCAGGATGGAATGGGTTATTATGAAAACACCACAGATATAAGTAGTAACTTTTTTATTAATCATTTGAATAAGGGAACATATGTTTTTGAATATCCTGTTTACATCACACATACAGGAAATTTTTCTGTGGGTCTGGCCAGCATTCAGTGTATGTACGCAGCTGAATTTAGTAGTCATTCAGAAGGAATAAGAATCAATGTGGCCGAATAAAGTTTATATTCATAATTCAATTCCCACAAATTGATTCGAAAATCAACCATTCAGCTATTACGAATTCCGTTTAGCTTTTTTTTAATGCCAGTTTACTGGTTTGCTTTAAGTATAACCCCCCAAATCAATTTGCCGAGGGCCATTTTGGTTTTCATTTTATTGCATGCTATACTTTACCCATCTAGCAATGGATATAACAGTTATAATGATAGGGATACAGAAAGCATTGGCGGTGTTGCCAAACCGATGCAGCCTACAAAACAATTGTATTACATAACATTAGTACTGGATATCATTGGGTTTGTTCTATCATTTTATATTAGTCCTGTCTTTGCAGGTTGCTTTCTATTTTTTATTATTTGTTCGAGGTTGTATAGTTGGCGAGGCTTACGTTTAAAGAAATACCCTATTCTTGGTTATCTATTGGTAATTAGCAATCAAGGCTCATTAGTTTTTTTTGCCATTGCACATGGAGTTAGTAGTAATCTTAATATGGAAGTCCCTTTATTACTAATTGTTGCAGCAGGATTATTAATTGGGGGATTTTACCCCATTACGCAAATCTACCAACACATTCAAGATCGAAAAGATGGCGTTAAAACCATTTCTATATTATTGGGGAAAAGAGGCACTTATATTTTCTGTGCAATCCTTTATTTACTTGCATTTCTTTGCCTCTTCAAGCATTTTCGAACACAAAATGAGCTGACTAATTTTTGGATTATTCAACTTTTTTTCATTCCAGTGGTTCTATATTTTGCGAGTTGGGCCCTGAAAGTCTGGAAGGATCCAGATCAGGCTAATTTCAAAAATACGATGCGTATGATTTGGTTAGCAAGCACTTGCACTAATCTGGCATTTATCACTTTATTAATATTGAATCATTTTGGCTGATATCGTATCTATAGCAACTGCATCTCCACCATTTGCACACAAACAAGCGGATATATTGCAATACATGCAAAAAGCCTATCAGTTAGGTGCTGATGAAAAAAGAAAACTGGCTTTTCTATACCACCATAGTGGCATTGAAACAAGACATTCTGCCATCCCAGACTATGGATATACAAATGCTAACTGGAATTTTTTACCTAAGAATGATCAAGATGCATTCCCATCCATTGAGCATCGAATGGAATTGTATAAAAAAAATGCTTCCGTATTATCTATTGAGGCTATTAAGAAGTGTATAGATTCACATATCAATAGCGATCAAATTACTCATTTGATAACGATCAGTTGTACAGGAATGAGCGCACCCGGATTAGATTTAGAGATCATGGAAGCAATGCAACTGTCTCCATCTATTTTTAGAACCTCCATTAATTTTATGGGGTGTTATGCTGCCATACATGGATTAAAAATGGCAAAATTTATTTGTGACAGTGAACCAGATGCACAAGTGGTTATAGTTGCCACAGAATTATGTACCATTCATTTTCAAAAAGAGTATACCCTTGAAAATGCATCAAGTAGTCTTTTATTTGCAGACGGATCTGCAGCAGTTTTGGTAAGTAATAATAGTACATGCACAAAAGCGCTACAGATCGAAAGTTTTCACTCGCAGGTTGCATTTCAAGGAAAAACTGATATGGCATGGGAAATCAGTAGTAAAGGTTTTTTAATGACATTAAGTAGCTATATCCCACAAATCATCAAAGAAGATATTGACTTACTCATTACAACAGCACTTGCGAAAAAAGATTTGACTGTTGATGATATACTTTATTGGTGCATCCATCCTGGAGGTAAAAAAATAGTTGATGTGATAGAACAAAAACTATCATTAACAGCATCACAAACAAAATTTGCAAGAAAAATATTAGCAGAAAATGGAAACATGTCCTCTCCTACGATTCTTTTTGTTTTAAAAGAAATCATGGATTCAGAAATTCACTCTGGCGAGAATGTATTTGGTATTGCATTTGGGCCAGGTTTAACTATGGAAACCTTCCTTTGCAAAAAGAAATAATTTAACTTAAAATGAATTTTAAAACCAGATCATATCAAAAGGAATTGCTCGATGGAGAAGGAATTCCTTTTGCGGATATAGCTCAAACCATGCGCGAGCTGAATACCATTAATACGTTATTGGGTGGCCATGCCATTACTTTAGAAGGTTTTAAACAGTTGGCCAAAGACAAAAAAGAAATTACGGTCTGTGAAATTGGTTGTGGTGGTGGTGATAATTTGGTGGCCATTGTTAAATATTGTGATGCTCACAAAATTAAGATTCATTGCATTGGAATTGATTATAATAATGAATGCATCGTTTTTGCTAAACAAAATGAATACTTGAAAACAAATACCGATTTTATCTGTAGCGATTATTCTAAAGTTTATTTTGAAAACAAACCAGATATTATTTTCTCTAGTTTATTTTGTCACCATTTTACAGATGAAGCATTAGTTTTTCAACTAAAATGGATGACAGAAAATACTGAGCAAGGCTTTTTCATCAATGACTTACAGAGACATTGGCTGGCATATTATTTAATAAAAATATTGACAAATCTATTTTCAAATTCCTATTTAGTTAAAAACGATGCCTGTTTAAGTGTTGCCCGTGGTTTTATTAAATCTGATTGGAAAAATCTTTTCTCGAAATCGGGTATTGAAAATTATAAAATTACTTGGAAATGGGCTTTTCGTTATTTGATAGTAAAAGAACATGGACTTTATAATGACTGAAGAATTTGATATCGCAATTATCGGAGGAGGCCTTGCAGGATTGAGCCTTTCAATTCAATGCGCAGACGCCGGATATAAAACAATATTATTCGAAAAAGAAACCTACCCATTTCATAAAGTTTGTGGCGAATATATTAGTAATGAATCTCTTCCTTTCTTAGAAAAATTAGGCGTACCAATTTCAACCTGGGGGCTTCCCAGTATTAATGAATTAAAAATATCCGCCCCAAATGGAAAGTCTTATCAATTTTCACTTCCTCTTGGTGGTTTCGGAATTAGCAGGTTTAAACTAGATGAATATTTATATCGAATTGCATTAGATAAAGGAGTCACATTTTTTACAGGAACCAAAGTACAGGACCTTGCATTCAAAACAAATGGATTCGAAATTAAAACAGATAGTGGCATTTATTACAGCAGGATAGCTGCGGGTAGTTTTGGCAAAAAGAGTAATCTGGATATTCATTTTTCGCGTCCTTTTACAAAAGCGAAACCCAATGCTTTAAACAACTTTATTGGCGTTAAATACCATATTCGATACCCGCATCCTAGAAATCAAATTGCTTTACACAACTTTGATAATGGCTATTGCGGTATTGAAGAAATAGAAAATGGAGATTGTTGTTTGTGTTATTTAACAACGGCTGAAAATTTGAGAAAATCAGGGAATAGCATTCCTGAAATGGAAGAACGCATTTTATGGAAAAACCCCTTTTTAAAAGACATTTTTAAGAACGCAGAATTTATTTATAAAAAACCGCTGACAATTTCACAGATAAGTTTTCAAAAGAAATCACAAATAGAGGAACATATGTTATGTGTTGGAGATGCAGCTGGCATGATCACACCTTTATGTGGTAACGGAATGAGCATGGCGTTACATGGAAGTAAAATTGCTTTTCAAAATATTGATTACTATTTCAAGAACGGACAAAATCGCTCCGTCTTAGAATCGAATTATGAGCGGCAATGGAAAAAACAATTTGCAAAAAGGGTTTTTGCTGGCAGAACAATTCAACGCCTTTTTGGAAAGGATTATGCCACGAATCTATTTTTACAAATCATGCAATATCTTCCTAGTCTATCCAGAAAATTAATCCACTCTACACACGGCAAGCCATTCTAATTCTTCAGATTCAGAATTATTGTCGAATTTCGCAAGCATGCAGTTTGATTATATTATTGTAGGACAAGGACTCTGCGGCACATTCCTGAGCTGGAATTTAATGAAAGCTGGAAAGACTGTATTGGTAATTGATGATGACCAACCTTCCACCTCTACAAAAGTGGCAAGTGGAGTGATTAATCCTGTAACTGGAAGAAGAATTGTACGTACCTGGGAGATCGAAAAATTATTGCCTTTTGCCTGGAATACTTATACTGAATTAGGAAACGAATTGGGTGTTTCGTTAGTTAGAAAATGTAATATTCTTAATTTTCATCCTACTCCTCAAATGGAGTTGGCATTTCGGGATAGAATGCCAGAAGAAAAAGAATACTTGCGCTTACCTGAAGATCAGGAAGCATGGCGAGCCTATTTTAATTTTCCTTTCAGCATTGGTGAAATTGATCCTTGTTTATTGATTGAATTGCATGGCATGCTGAAAGGATGGAGAAAAAAATTAGTTGATGCAAATGCTTTATTGTATGAACGTTTTGATTGGACAGTTTGCGAAATAGAAACAGATCTGGTTCGATATCAAAATCATATCGCTCAAAAAATAATTTTCTGCGATGGTGCAGAAGGAATCGACAATCGGTATTTTAATTTATTACCCTATTCTAGAAATAAAGGAGAAGCCATTATTGCAGATATTCCAGCGCTTCCTAGAAATCATATATATAAACAGGGCATTAGTTTGGTTCCCTGGCATAATAATTTATGGTGGATCGGCTCAACTCATGAATGGAATTTTACTGATCTATTGCCAACTTCTGAATTTAAAAGAACTACACAAACCCAATTATACCATTGGTTAAAACTTCCTTTCGAAATAGTAGATCATATTGCATCAGAGCGTCCCACAAATATGGAAAGAAGACCATTTGCAGGTCTTCACCCCATACATCAATCAGTGGGCTTATTCAATGGCATGGGCACTAAGGGCTGTTCGCTTGCCCCTTATTTTGGCAAACAATTTGCCGATTTTCTAACAAATCAAACTCCAATGGACTCCTTAGTAGACATTGACCGCTTCAAGAAAATTTTAAGTCGCTAATTCATAACAAAAAATTAATTTAGCGCCAACTTCCAATCATAAAGCAAGCATGGATAAAATGGCAACCGAAACTTTGAACGAGAATATAGTTGATGGACATACTGTTTTGAATGTCATTCCTTCTAAACCAAATGATGCTTTATATAATATTCCACTGCACTATCGCAAGATGGAAAACCTACATATTGTCTTCTGGCTTTTTAAAGATGTAGCATGGTGCATGGTTTGGAAACCTTTGGGAATTGTAATGATTTTTCCTACCCTGATTGTTTCAATTATTATCGCATGGAGAACCCGTCAATTTGTATCTGAACTCTGCCATAATCTGGCCATTACCGTTTGGATCACCGCAAACTCCTACTGGATGCTAAGCGAATTTTTTGGTTTCGATACACATATTCTATTTGGAAGTTATACCATGAAGCATCTCGCTATTATTCCTTTTACGATAGGTTTAATGATTTTGGGCTATTACTACCTTTATTGGAAGCCTCGTCACAAAGGCGAACTTGAAACAATGTAGCAAATTTTGGTGCTTTTTTTACTGTTTTACCACTCTTCATACATACTCTACCATTGGTATGAATGCCAGTCCCGCTAGACCTCTATCCCCTTTGAAGCAGGCCATGCATCACTATATCTTTACTGTATCAAAGTAAATGGAGCCAGTCTCCCAACCACATGAACCACTTATTGGAATTTCTATTTGCCCGTTGCAGACAGCGTGTAAAAGCCCCAGAAATTCACCGACTATAAATTCAGGGCAAAATCCATCAAAAATTAAATTAACAGAAAGCAATATCCAGCTCGAAGCTGGTTAACTTTAGCGTCAACCTAAATTTTGATGGTGGTCGATCTACGACCAGAGTATCAACCAAATTGAAAATTTACACTTATGTATACCATGAAACCGATCGTATTAGCGATATTGGGAGGCGCTGCCTTATTATATTTAATTTCTTGCCAAGACCCTCAACCCAATGAGGATGTAACTAACCTAGTAAACAAATCTGGCGCTATTGAAAGCTCTGTGAAAATAGAACACTTAGATAGCCTGCACGATATTCTTGTAACCACTCATGCAGTATGGGCACACGATAGTATCATAAAAAATATTGTATATCGTGATACCTTACCAGGTTTGGGAATTCATAACACTTACGCAGAAAATCAGGATGGCGACACAAAAGCTGTTTCTGTAAAAAAGGATTATGAAATTTATATCACTGTTAAGTAAACTAAAATGAAGAAATCAAAATACATCCAACTCGTGTTGATTACTGCGGCTTTGGCAAGTTGTAATCAGGCAAAAAAACCAGATTGGGGTGATAATACAAATATGCATATCCGAAGTGATTCAACAGCACCTTATACCAATGTGCATCATCATGGAGGTATTGGTACTGCTTTGCTTTGGTATTATGCATTTAGACCTTATGGAAATTATAATAATGGTTACTATCAGCGTGCCGGGTATTATTCCAGTGCCATCCACCCCAGTTCAAATATTGGAACTAATGGATTTAAAGCAGCTGTAAGCAGAGGTGGATTTGGAAGAAGTGGATTTAGCGTTTCTTCATAAAATATTATCAGAAAATTATCATGCAAAGAAATAAGATCACTGCCCGAAATAACTGGCAGAACGAAGTTGAAAAATTAGGTTTTGGTTTTCATAGTACCAATGTTCCTTATTGGGATGAATCTGTTTATTATAGTTTTTCGATGCCCGAAATTTTGGCCATCGAAAAAGCTACTAATGAATTATGGAATTTATGTTTGGGTGCAGTTCAACATGTGATGGATAATAATTTGTACCACAAATTCAATATTCCTGATTGGGCGATTCCAATGATCGAAAAAAGTTGGACCGAAGACCATCCTGCTATTTATGGACGCTTTGATCTATGTTACAAAGATGAACAAATTAAATTATTAGAATTCAATGCTGATACGCCTACCAGCTTATATGAAGCAGGTATTGTGCAATGGTTTTGGTTACAGGATTTTGATAAAAACAAAGATCAGTTCAATAGTGTACACGAGAAGTTGATCAACTATTGGAAGTATTTAAAAAACTATTTGAATCCTGGCATTTTACATTTTACATGTTTGAAAGAAACATTGGAAGATTTAACGAATACTGAATACTTACGCGATTGTGCTATTCAGGCTGGCATTGAAACCAAATTGGTTTTTATTGATGATATCGGTTGGGATGAACAGGTAAATCAATTTTTAGATTTGGAAGATCAGCCGATCAAAAATATTTTCAAACTATATCCCTGGGAATGGTTATTGACAGAGTCATTTGGAAAAAACATTTCGAATGATACCAACAGAGCATTATGGATTGAACCCGCATGGAAAATGATCTTATCAAATAAAGCCATACTTCCTATATTATGGGAACTTTATCCTGACTGCCCTTATTTATTACCTGCGTATTTTGAAGAAGGTAAACTTACAAATTATGTGAAGAAACCAATCTTATCAAGAGAAGGTGCAAATATCGATCTGGTGATGAAAAATATGTCTTTGGCAAAAACAGATGGGCAGTATGGCAATGAAGGATATATCTATCAAGAATTATTTACACTGCCAAATTATGCAGATCATTATCCAGTGATTGGTGCATGGATTATCGGCCAGGAAGCAGCAGGCATGGGCATTAGAGAGGCAGAAAGTTTAATTACAGATAATAAAAGCAGATTTGTTCCACACTTAATTCAATAAAAAATTAAGCCCATTTTACTCTACTAGCAAGAATAGTAATACTGAAACCCAGTAGGGCAATTATTGTAAATGACCAACGCAAACTAGAGTATTCTGCAATGGTGCCGATTAAAGGCGGCCCCATTAAAAATCCTATAAAACCAATGGACGAAATTGCAGCAAGTGCAGTTCCGGGCGACATGGTCTTAGATTTTCCAGCGGCACTATACACTAAAGGCACCACTGATGAAACACCTAATCCAACAAACATAAAACCAATACCTGCAGTAATGATATAGGGAAAAATAACTGCAATCAATAATCCACTTGTGATACTAATTCCACTTGCAATTAATACTTTTTGAATCCCAATTCTTTGTGTAATTCTATCGCTCACAAATCTGCCGCTGGCCATCATTCCCATGAATAATAAATATCCAAGAGTTACCAAATGCACAGGAGCATGTACTATTTTTTGAAAGTAAACACCACTCCAATCAAACATGGTTCCTTCGCAGACCATGCAACCAAAAGCTATCAATCCATAAATCAAAATAAAACGATCTGGTTTGGTAAAGAAAGAAGTCTGGGCCGCTCCTTTTTTATCTCTGATAGTGTATTGTGAAAAATAAATCGCTACACTAGCAGCTAAAAAAAAGATGATTAAAAAATGAAAAAAGGGACTCAATCCTAATGCTATAAATAGTGTTCCAAAAGCTGCGCCGCTAAAACCAGCTAAACTCCAAATACCATGGAAAGAAGCCATAATTGTTTTTCCATACATCTCTTCTACTGCTATGGCTTGAGTATTCACAGATATATTCGAATAATTTCCAAAAGTTCCAAAGCAGAATAGTGCCAGTGCTAATTGCCAGGGCGCTTGCACAAGACCAATCATTAATAAAGTAGTAGGATAAAAAAGGGCAGATGCTATTAAAACACGTCTGCTTCCCAGCTTGTTGATCACCCATCCTGTAAAGGGCAGACTCAACATAGTGCCAATGGGCATAGCGAACAAAATGAGACCTAATTTTCCATCGCTCAAAGCTAAATGACGTTTAATATCCGGGATGCGACTAGCCCAGCTTGCAAAACTGAGGCCTGCTATAAAAAAGAAAACCGCAATGGCTATCCGGTAGGTTTTGGGGCTGATTGTACTCGAATTCATTCAATTAAAGGTAGTACAAGGAAGGGAAGTCGCCCAATTCGGTTATATTTGCGACCCGAAACTTTAGTAGTGTTTCGTAAAATTAAACATTTCAAATTCAAATTAGTTTATATGTATCGTTCGCACACTTGTGGTGAATTAAGAATCAGTGATGTTGGCAAGAAAGTAACTTTAGCAGGTTGGGTTCAAACCGTTCGAAAATTTGGTGCCATCACTTTTGTGGATCTACGCGATCGTTATGGCATTACCCAATTGTTGATGGGCGAAGATTTGAATGCAGTGTTAGATGCGAATCCATTAGGAAGAGAATTTGTATTGCAGGCTGAAGGTATTGTTGCAGAAAGAAGTAATAAGAATAGCCATATTGCTACTGGTGAAGTAGAAATTACCATCAGTAGTTTTAAGATTTTAAATAAATCTGCAGTACCTCCTTTTACCATTCAAGATGATACTGATGGTGGTGAAGATTTAAGAATGAAATATCGTTATCTGGATTTGCGCAGAAATGCTGTGAAAAAAAATATGGAACTCCGATATGCCGTGAGCAGATCAGCCAGAAACTATTTACATGAAAATAATTTCATGGATATTGAAACTCCATTCTTAATTAAATCTACTCCAGAAGGTGCAAGAGATTTTGTAGTGCCATCAAGAATGAATGCGGGTCAGTTTTATGCATTACCACAATCTCCACAAACATTCAAGCAATTATTGATGGTGAGCGGTTACGATCGTTACTATCAAATTGTAAAGTGTTTCAGAGATGAGGATCTGAGAGCTGATCGTCAGCCTGAGTTTACACAAATCGATTGTGAAATGTGTTTCGTGGAGCAAGAAGATATCCTGAACATGTTTGAAGGTTTGGTAAAACGCATTTTCAAAGACGTTAAGAATATCGATTATACAGAATTAGTGGAACGCATAAGTTGGGAAGATGCGATGTGGCAATTCGGAAACGATAAACCAGATATTCGTTTCGGAATGAAGATTGCGAATTTGAAATCGGCTTTCTTAAAAGCTGGCAACATTGCTGCAACGGGCGAACTCATTAATGGTGCAGGATTTGGTGTATTTGATAATTCAGAAACTGTATTGGCAATTGCTGCTCCGGGTTGCAGTGAATATACGCGTAAGCAAACAGATGAACTTACAGACTGGGTGAAGCGTCCACAGATCGGCATGAATGGTCTGATCTATATCAAATGCAATGCTGATGGAACTTATAAGAGTAGCGTAGATAAATTTTATGCAGAAGATAAATTAAAAGCCATCGCAGATACTGCAGGTGCAGTGGCAGGTGACTTGGTGTTGATTTTAGCAGGACGTGAAGAAAGAACCCGTAAAGCAACCAGTGAATTAAGATTAGAAATGGGTAAGCGCCTAGGCTTTAGAAAAGAGGATGAATTTAAAATGCTTTGGGTATTAGATTTCCCATTATTCGAATATGCTGAGGAAGATAATCGCTGGGTGGCACGTCACCATCCATTCACTTCTCCTAAACCAGAAGAGATTGAGATCATGATCAACAACAATCCATTGATCGAAAACGCAGAGAAATATTTAGAGCATCCCTATTCCAATATCAAGGCCAATGCTTATGATATGGTATTGAACGGAAACGAAATTGGTGGTGGATCGATTCGAATTTACCAACGTGCCTTGCAAGAAAAAATGTTTGCGGCATTGGGTATGAGCGAAGAAGAATCGAATCACAAATTTGGATTCTTATTAGGTGCGTTTGAATATGGTGCCCCACCACATGGCGGATTAGCTTTCGGATTTGATCGCCTTTGTGCTATCTTGGGTGGAAGTGAAAGCATCCGCGATTTTATCGCATTCCCTAAAAACAATAGTGGACGCGATGTAATGCTCGATGCACCAGGTCCAATTGACGAAAAACAGTTCAGAGAATTGCAGATTAAATTAGATATTAAATAAAATAAACATATTAACTTTTTTAAAGGGAAATCTGAAAATTTTCGGGTTTCCCTTTATTTTTTTACAATATTTTACTATTTATTATAGATATTTTCTAAAATGAAGGGAAATTAATGGAAAATTCTCTTAAATTACGTAAGTTGAATTTGACTAACCAGGTCACTGAATAACTTTTTTGTAACCGACCATACAATTTGATGCTTATGACGGGTGAGACCCTTTTTAACCAATACCCTATTGCCTCCCATATTTGGGATGAGATGATGAGTGCCGAGGGTATCAGACAACAATATCATTCTATTTACGAGACGGGGAGACAACTTCACTTAGACGATTTTCTTCAAAAGCACAAATTAGCAGCCGAGCTTTTCATGAGTCAGGGTATAACTTTTACTGTCTATAACGAAAATGAAGGCATTGAAAGAATCTTTCCTTTCGACATAATTCCCCGTATTATTACTGGTGCTGAATGGGACCATATCGAAAAAGGAATCAAGCAGCGTTTAACTGCTTTGAATATGTTTTTGAAGGATATCTATAATGAGCAACAAATTGTAAAGGATGGTATTATACCAGCCGATTTGATAGCTTCTTGTCCGCATTTCACCCGCGAAGTATTCGGCATACAAGTTCCGTTTGATATCTATGTACATATAGCAGGTATCGATTTGATCAGGGGCGACGATGGTACTTTTTATATTTTAGAAGATAACTTAAGAACGCCATCAGGAGTATCTTATATGTTGGAAAATAGAGAAGTTACCAAACGTATATTTCCAAATTTATTAGGTGATAGTAATGTGCGCATGGTGAATAATTATCCATTGCTTTTGCACGACAATTTAATTGCTTATGCACCCAGACAAATTGCAAATCCAACGGTAGTTCTTTTAACTCCCGGCATGTATAATTCTGCTTATTTTGAACATACTTTTTTAGCCCGTCAAATGGGCGTTCAATTAGTGGAAGGTCGCGATCTATTAGTGAACGATCATAAGGTATACATGAAAACTACTGCCGGTCTTCGTCAGGTAGATGTGATCTATCGAAGAATTGATGACGAGTATTTAGACCCATTAGTATTTAGACCTGATAGTGCATTAGGAGTACCCGGATTAATTAGTGCCTATAGAAAAGGAAATGTGGCCATCGTAAATGCACTGGGAAATGGAGTAGCAGACGATAAAGCAGTCTACGCTTACGTTCCAGCTATGATCAAATATTATCTTAATGAAGATATCATTCTTCCCAATATCCCTACTTATCATATGAATAATGTAGAGGAAAGGAATTATGTATTTGAGAATATGAACAAGATGGTAGTGAAAGAAACCAATCAATCCGGAGGATATGGAATGGTGATGGGAAATAGTGCCACTGAAGAAGCTTTGAAAAAAGCGAAAGAAAATATATTGGCGAACCCTAGAAATTTTATTGCACAACCCATTATTCAATTATCAACAGTTCCCTGTTTAATTGATGGAAAACTTCAACCAAGACATGTGGATTTAAGGCCTTATGCTTTATGTGGACCCAATGGTATAAATATTGTTCCGGGTGGATTAACACGTGTAGCATTAAGAGAGGGCTCATTAGTGGTTAACTCTTCACAGGGTGGCGGAAGTAAAGACACCTGGGTAGTAGATTAACAAAAGTATTGTGTAAACAAATTGATCATCAAGAACAATTCAAAACATGTTAAGTAGAATCGCAGACTCCCTATATTGGTTACATCGCTACATGGAAAGAGCAGATGGAATGTTACGCTTAATGAAGACCAGCTATATACTTTCATTTGATAAGGTGCAGGCTAGTAGCATGACATGGGAACCATCATTAAAAATATTCACTTCTCTTCCAAAAGATGAAATAGATCGTTTAAAAAAAGATAATGCTGCTGCTTTACATTATTTGTTCTTAGATAGTAAAAACCAAAACAGCTTCAAAGTAATTATCACAAGGGCACGTGAAAATGCAAGGGGTGTGCAGGATCAAATCACAAAAGAAGTTTGGGAACAGGTAAATCAAATGTATCATCAGATTAATCAACCAGGTTTAAAAGCAAAACTAGCTGGCCCGGATGCCATTATCACCATTGATGCATTCATTAATAGTAGTGATCAATTCTGTGGAATTTCTGATTCTACCATGCCACGCGGTCAAGGATGGAACTATATGAACCTTGGTAAGTATACCGAACGTTGTTTATTAACTGCAGAGTTTACACACTCGTTTTTCAAAAAAATCGACTTTAATTTAAAAGATGAACAGGATATCATTTTTTGGCGCAGCTTATTGCTAGCATTGTCTGGATACGAATTACACTTGAAGAATTATAGTAATTTAAACCACAATTACAATGTTTTACAACAATTAGCTTTCGATAAAAATTTTCCCCGATCGCTTTATTATGCTTTAGATAGAGCAAACAAATATTTAACCGATATTGCAGCCTCTAATCCGGTGGAGGGAAGTATTCAATTACTCCGAACCTATGGCAGGCTATATAGTTCTGTGAAGTTTGCAGATATTGAATTAGTGGAAAGGGAAGGGTTGGAAAAATATTTGATTTATGTCCGAAAAGAGCTCAATGAGTTCAGCCGAGATTTAGGCAGAATTTATTTCTCTTATTCTTAAACAAAACCAAGAATGTCTGTTTTTACAATACATCACATTACAAAATACGAATACGATAGGCCAGTAAAAGAGAGCGTGAACGAAATAAAAATATTTCCTTATGCTTCAGAGGATCAAGAGATTTTACAGCATGATGTGATTATTACCGATCAGCCCGATATTTTATTGTACGATGATTATTGGGGTAATAAAACGGGAAGTTTCAATTTGCTTTCACCGCATAAAGTAATGGTGATTGAAAGTAAATTAAAAGTGCGTACTTCTAAAGATCCAAACCCACAATTTCCAATCCCATCATTTGCAAAGGACCTTGAAGCTGTTATAGGTAAAGACCTGCATTTATTAGAGCTGGCTAGAACTGCAGAATCGAAATCAATCGATACCATGCGTGGTTATATTGACCTCTTTTATAGTTCAAACAAATCAATTGCTGATACTGTAAAAGACTGTTGCCAATTTATATTTACAGAATTCACCTATATCAAAGGCATTACCAATATTGAAACAACTGTAGATGAAATTGTAGAACACAAATCAGGTGTTTGTCAGGATTTTGCTCACGTTATGTTGGAACTACTTAGAATGATTGGAATTCCTTCCAGATATGTAAGCGGATATATTTGTCCGAATAAAAATGGTATGCGTGGCGAAGGTGCTACACACGCCTGGGTGGAGGCTTTTATTCCGCATTATGGTTGGATTGGAATTGACCCTACCAATAATGTTTGGGCTACTAACAACCATGTTAAATTAGCTGTTGGACGCGACTTTAAAGACTGTACCCCTGCAAAAGGAACTTTTAAAGGTCCTGCTCGACAATCTTTATCTGTTTATGTGTCTGTTGGCTATGAAGATGGACAAGTATTTGAAGAAATAACAGATGTTCAACTTCAAAAACAAGCCGGTTCTGAGGGTGCTGAATTAATTATTGATAACTTAGCCGGACAACAACAACAGTAGTCCTTTTTTTATATGAAACAATTATCCGTCTTCCGCCTGCTAACTTATATTCTTTTGCCATTTGCATCCTTTTTTGCAGTCATGGATTTAATCATGCTCTTAAGTGCATTAGGCAACCCTTCCTTATTATTTGCAGTGTTTTTAATAGCTGGATTCTGCATCTATGTTTTTGCAAGTATGATTTTCTTAATCCGACATATTGACCGTAATAAATATGCAAAACCATCTCTTAAGGATTGGATAAAAGTAAATGCATACGTTAGTCTTTTTTTAGGCTTTCAATTCTTAATATCTGCAGTAGGTATTTTTTATATGGGTGAACACGATTTGAAAAATGTAGTGGATAAATTTTTGGAGACGCAACCCAATATGCCAAGCGGAATCAATGTTGCATTATTTGTTAAGATTATGAGAGGCGCGGCCTACTTTTTATTCTTCTTTTCATTTGTTTTATTAGTGCATATCACCATGGGATTTAGAATACTAAAACAATATGCGCATCTTTTTGCAGAAGAGATTGAAAACCTCGATTAATATACATATCTGTTTGATCCATCCTTTTTTTGTACTTTAGAAATGTGAATACTTCTACTCCTTTAGCAGAAAGAATAAGGCCTAACTTGTTAGACGATTTAGTGGGTCAGGAACACTTGACTGGCAAAGGATCCATTCTTAGAACAGCTATTGAAAATGGCCGTATCCCATCTATGATTTTATGGGGACCGCCAGGCGTTGGCAAAACCACCATTGCAAATATTATTGCTCATACTTTACAGGTTCCATATTATCAATTGAGCGCCATTAGTTCTGGTGTGAAAGAAGTAAGAGAAATCATTGATGCTGCTAAAGAACATGCCGGAGCAGTATTATTTATTGATGAGATTCATCGTTTTAATAAAGGTCAACAAGATGCTTTACTAGGTGCCGTTGAGAAAGGGATCATTACACTAATTGGCGCCACTACAGAAAACCCTTCTTTTGAAGTGAACAGCGCCTTATTGAGCAGGTGCCAGGTATATGTTTTAAAAGCCTTGACAGAAGAGGGTTTGGTGAGATTATTACATCATGCTTTAGAACAAGATGAATTCCTTATTAGTACTAAACCCGAGTTAAAAGAAACTGAAGCACTCATTCGACTTTCAGGTGGTGATGCCAGAAAATTATTGAATCTTTTAGAACTAGTGGTTAGCTCATTCCCCTCTAAAGAAACATCAAGAATTATCACAGATGCATTTGTAATGAATGTGGCTCAGAATAAAATTGCTTTGTATGATAAACAAGGGGAGCAACATTATGATATCATATCTGCATTCATTAAAAGTATGAGAGGCAGTGATCCGAATGGGGCAGTATATTGGCTAGCCAGAATGATTGAAGGAGGTGAAGATGTAAAATTCATTGCCCGGAGAATGGTTATTTTTTCGAGTGAAGATATTGGCAATGCAAATCCAAATGCCTTGTTGATGGCTACTACAACTTTTGATGCCGTTACTAAAATTGGTTATCCCGAAAGCAGGATCATACTTACACAATGTGCTACCTACCTGGCTTCTTCACCAAAGAGTAATGCAGCAGTGGTTGCCATTATGGAAGCACAAAAAGCAGTGCAACAATTTGGTGATCAGCCAGTGCCCTTGCATATTCGAAACGCTCCTACTAAATTGATGAAGGATTTAGACTATGGAAAAAATTATCAGTATTCGCATTTGGGAGAAGGCAATTTTATTGATCAGGAATATTTGCCTGCACCACTTGTTGGAACTAAGTTTTATAATCCGGGAAATAATTTACGCGAAAATGAGATTCGGAAATTTTTGAGAGATAAGTGGAAGGGGAAGTATCACTATTAATAAGAAAAATTATCTAAACGAGATTAACCACCCCGTCTGTTCGCTCAGTCGCTCCAGCCACCCCTCCATCGCATGCGATGGAGGGGAAACCTTTATTTTTATACTACTTACTTTATCAACTTTTCTTCACTCTTCAATCTTCACTCTTCACTCCTCACTCTTCACTCTTCACTTTTTCACTCTTCACTCTTCACACTTCACTCTTCATTCTTCACTTCTCACACTTCACTCTTCACACTTCACTCTTCACTCTTCATTCTTCACTTCTCACTTTTCACTTTTCACTTTTCATGGGTACTAATCGCTCTGCAATTTTCTGTTCTTCCTCTGCTCCTCGCATTCCACCTTCATGGTATTCTGCGTCTTCATTTACATCCCATAAATCGTATAGCTCTTTACCAGCGATAATATTTTTTGCAGCAAGCATCGCCGTCATCATACTATGATCTTGGTTATTGTATTTGTGCATGCCATTACGGCCTACCAGATACAGTCCAGGATAAGCTTTCAGGGCTTCTCTTACATCTTCTACATTTTGTTTGTAGCTATGATCATAAACTGGATAAGCTTTAGGCTGACGAACTACATAACCATCAACAACTGCTGAAGCTTTCGTTAATCCAATTTGTTCAATTTCTTTTTTTCCTAAGCTGATTAGGGTCTCATCGGAACTGGTCCATAATCCGTCTCCTTCAAAGCAGAAATATTCTAATCCATAACAAGCCATTTCTGGATCAGGAACCATATACGGACTCCAGGATTTAAAATTTTGAACCCTTCCCACTTTTACACTAGGGTCGTGAATATAAATCCAGTTATCGTTAAATGCATCTTCATCTTTACAAATCAGAACAACAGTAACAAAGTCGCGATACCCTAATTGTTGTGAGGATGCCAAAGGTTTTGCAGGAAACTGGGGAGCAACTGAAGGTATTAATTCACGCATAGGTGCAGAAGACAACACATAATCAAAACCATCAAGTGTTCTACCATCGGAGGTTTGCACTGTCCATTTTCCATCAGCCTGACTAATTCCATTGACCCCTGTATTCATTTCCACCTGAACTCCCATCGCAATGCATTTCTGAGTGCAAACTTCCCACATCATTCCAGGGCCTTTTTTAGGGTACCTAAAAGAATCAATTAAAGTTTTGATCACTTTATCTTTATCGCCCTTCGCAGCTTTTGGTTTGAATAAAGCATTCCAAATGGCGCTGCTTAAGGAAAGTCCTTTAATTCTTTGCGCAGCCCAATCTGCAGATATTTCATTACAAGGAATGCCCCATACTTTTTCGGTATAGGTTTTGAAAAATATATTGAAGAGTCTTTTTCCAAATTGATTGGTAACCCAATCTTCAAAGTTGGTTGGATTTTTAACCGGGAAAACTTTTGCCTGCAAATAACTCATCACACATAAAAAGCTTTCCCAGATTCCTAATTTCATTAAAGCTTCAAAAGCCACTAACGGGTAAGAGAAGAATTTTTTATTGTAAAAAATTCGGGAAGAACGGGGGCGTTCTAACATTTCGTCGCCCAATATTTCTGTCCAGAAATCTTCCACTTCTTTGGATTTAGAAAAGAAGCGGTGACCACCAATATCAAAACTGTATCCTTTATACGTTTCAGTACGCGAAATTCCGCCCACATATTTTGGGTCTTTTTCAAAAACCATCACTTGCTGATTTTCCTTAGCCAATAAATAGGCTGCGGTTAAACCAGCAGGTCCAGCTCCAATAATGGCAACTTTTTTCTGCATAGAATTGATTCAAGTAATTGTAAAACTTGCAATTAAGGTTGCAAAGATGTAAAATAATGGTGGTTCTACCATTAGTTTTGCAGCCTAATCACTTAATTTAAGGCCGAATAAACATTTTATGAGCGAAAACACCTACCAATGGACATGTAAAACATTTCAAGAACTAAGTGTTGATGAGCTTTACAGCTTATTAAGGCTACGTTCAGATGTTTTTGTGGTGGAACAAAATTGTGTATTTCTGGATCAGGATAATAAGGATCAATATTGCTACCACATCATGGGATGGGATGGTAAAAACTTGGTGGCAAGTACCCGATTAGTACCCAAGGGCGTTTCTTACCCGGATTATCATAGTATTGGTCGTGTGGTTAATAGTAGAGACTATCGTGGTTTGGGTTTAGGAAAAGAACTTATGGAATATAGCATTGAAAAATGCATCGAGCATTTTGGAAATGGTCCTATTAAAATTGGGGCCCAACTCTATTTAAAGAAATTCTACGAAACACTGGGTTTTGTACAAAGCAGTGATATTTATGATGAAGACGGAATCGATCACATTGAAATGATTCGTCAACCACAATAAATAAATAGGGCAGTGTAAAAACACCGCCCGTTCTACGATTGCTTGCCAT
>Ga0194037_1000469_pt1 | contig 31314 bp, 42 predicted proteins | sample JunL306m_MetaG_FD_148653 | JGI IMG/M metagenome (GOLD analysis project Ga0194037, IMG submission 148653) | Anoxic zone freshwater microbial communities from boreal shield lake in IISD Experimental Lakes Area, Ontario, Canada - Jun2016-L304-6m | ecosystem: Environmental > Aquatic > Freshwater >...
TTTCAATATAAATATATCAGAATCCTTATAATATCTCTAGTTACACTAAGTCTTGCTAGTGTTTTCGCATTTAAATCAGCCAAAATGGATATAAAAACAAAACTACAACATGCTAACGCTGTTTTTATGACCCTTCAAGCGTATACAGATAGTGGTGTTAAATTTCCTGCGCTAGTTGTGGATGAAAGTGACGAAATCAATGCATACACAGACGGCAAAACAGTTACAATCACGACAGCGATGCTAGAATTTCTACAAACAGACGATGAAATGGCTATTATTTTAGGCCATGAAATTGGTCATGTTATGCTAGGACATTTATTAAATTGGGATATTCCCGTTATATCTCCTACTATTAATGAATCAAACGCTGATCGATATGGTGTTTATTTAGCTTTGCGTGCTGGTTATGACCCATGTGCAGGTGAGGCCCTTTGGCAACGAATGATTGATAAATATGGTCATGAAACTATTAGTCTTGACAATATTCACCCTCCTTTAGATACTAGAGAAGCTAGTATGGATTTTCCAATGTGTCATTTAATATATAAGTTTTAATTTTATTTAAAAATTCTAGCATTCCTCGAATATTTTATTTTAAATTAAACTTTAGTTTATTTATATGCTATTATATCTAATAAACCTTGACACAAATGTAGATAAATGTTATTATAACCCTATAGACATCACACTATAAGGTTATAATGAACAACATAAATATAGTTAGTCCAGATGTAGCTTTAGAAGCAGCTTTGTTAAACATACTGTCGTTTAAAGCTGATTATGACAGTTATATTTATCTCTTAGATATTAAAAGACTCCTTCCTGACACTAAACTAATCTTACAAGATTATAAGAAATATTATTCTCAGTTCGCGAACCACGAACACATAGATTTTGGTTTATTCTACACAGAATTTTCTCAAAACTGGCATTATAAAGATTTATCAAATGAAGAATTAGATTACTATAAAGATTATGTATTTCCCGCAATTAAGAATGCGGCTCCTGAATCAAGAGAGTCTTGCCTAGTTAACTTTATAAAACAAATTGCTATTGAGGATTTAAATAAAAATATTAATAATTTAAATATTACAGAATTACGAAATATTTTAGATAAATTTGAATCAACAACTTTCACATTAACACACAATGCTGTTGACCCTGATGCTATTACAGCCACTACTGTTGATTTAGAAATACTAGATAAATCTAAGGGTATTCCTTACTTTCTTCCTGAATTACAAAATAGTTTAGGAGGATTAATTCAAGGGCAGTTTGTTGTTATAGCTGCCGATAAAAATACTGGTAAATCAGCATTTACTATATCTGAGGCAGTACATGCTTTTAAACATTTATCTAATGTAAAAGACTCAGGCCCTATTCTTTATTTTAATAGCGAAGGAACGCCCGCAGATATTTATGGTAGATTTTGGTCTAATTTATATAGAGATGTATATAAAGAAGGTATGGAAGAAATTGTTGAAAAACGTACTGAAATTCGTGCTAAATTCATAGAAGAATATGATATTGATAAATTTGTTGTATTTCAATTAGGAATACAACAATTGGATTTCGTAGAACAAAAGATTAGAAAATATAATCCATCATTAGTTATTATCGATATGTTAGATTCATTAGCTAATGAAGAGGATGCTATATCGTTGAAGAAATTGTACGATAGTGTTAGAAGAATTTCACTTAGTTCCTGCCCAATTATAGGAACTACACAATCAGGTAATACAGGATACTTTGATAAAGAAACTGGCGAAGAAAAGACTAAACGCTTCTTAAGTGAACAAGATGTATTAGGTTGTAAAGCTAAAGTGGCTTCAGCCGAAACTTTTATTGGTATTGGTAGAGAACCTAGTAATCCACATTTGAGATTTATTAGTACCCCTAAAGTAAAACGTGGGGAACCTATTAAATTTACATGTCAGATTAATCCTAAATATAGTAGTTACGAGGAACTTGCATGGTAGATCATAGTAGATTTGATCATTATATTAAAACTAATACTTTATTAAATAATGAAAATAATTGTGTAGAATTTACTAAAGTTGTTAATGAATGGGGATATGCTAGAGTAGGTAAAACATACGTAGGAAATAATTATGCACGATTATTACATCGAGCTGTTTGGATTAGACACAATGGTCCTATACCAGAAAAATTACTTGTATGTCATAAATGTGATAATCCTAAATGTTTAAATTTGCAACATTTATTTTTAGGAACTGTTGCAGATAATAATAGAGATAAGATGCTTAAAGGGAGATGTTCAAGAGTGAAGGGTGAATCTCGGCCTAATTCTAAATTAACAGATATTAAAGTTAGAGAAATAAGAAACTATCAAGGAAAGTTGTCAGGCCCTAAAATTGCAGCTTTATATAAGGTTCATTCTTCTTTAATTTATCGTATTTGGACAGGTGAAATTTGGAGTCATGTAAAACAAAATTGATGGTAATGGAGAGACAAATGACTAAATTTTGTGTTCTAGATACAGAAACCAGCATTGGAAAAACTATCCATTCAGGCACATTTCGTGATCCTAAAAATGATATATACACATTAATTTATGGGACACATCCTAAAGCTATTAATGTAGAGCATAATCTACAAGGATTCAAAAGAACCTTGTCTGAAGGTTGCGTCAAAGCTTTAGAACAATCCGATTGTATTATCGCACATAATGCACCATTCGATTTAGCTTACATATGGCATGACAAGTCTTTTCAAGCCTTTATTAAAAGAGGGGGCTTTACTTGGGATACTCAAATTGCTGAATATCTTATGTCTGGACAACGACATGCATTTGCTTCCCTTGCAGAACTGCAATTAATCTATTTAGATAAAAAAGTAAAAGAAGATAGAATTTCTAAACTATTTAAAAAAGGGATTGGTGCTGATGTAATCATAACACATAAAAACAGTCATAAAAGAATATTTGAATTATTTAATAAATACTGTTATGGAGACGGCAGTTCTACATTTGAAATAGCTGTTAAACAAATAGAAAGAGCTAAAAGACTCGGTATGGTAGATGTTATTAAAACATATAACATGTATATGTTGGCCTTAGTATCTACAATGACTACAGGGATTAAAGTTGACCTAATAAATACAGAAAAAACATTAAAAGCTTTGAAACTTAAATCTATAGAGTTTTTACAAAAGTCCGAAGAGATTGTTAGCCAATTCTGGTCTGATCCAGACTTACCACCATTTAATATACAGTCTCCTACACATAAGAGTGCCCTGTTGTTTGGTGGAAGTATTAAATGTAAGAAACGAGAAGACGCTGGATTTTATAAAAATGGTAAACCCAAGACTAAAATTATTGAAACTAATATAGAAATTCACGGATTTAACTTGCCCATAACACTAACATCACCTAGTGAAGTAAACGGCAGGTATAGAACTGGTGCTGAAATTATTGAAAAAATTTCTAATACAATTGAAGATCCATTAGTTAAACAATATTGTAAATTACAAAAACTGTCTATGAAAGTGGAGAAAGTGTGCTCAACTTATCTTGAGCCATTTCTTAACTATTCTATTGACGGGATATTGTACCCACACTACAATAATACAGCTACAACAACTGGGCGTTTAAGTTCATCTAAACCTAATTTACAAAACATTACAAGTAAAGGAGGCATGGAGAAATATATTAAAAATCAATTCATAGCACTAGTCGGTTACAAATGTGTGTCTATAGATTTTAGTCAGCTAGAAATTTATATTCTAGCAATGATTAGTGAAGATCCTAAACTTACTAATGACCTATTAGACGGAGTTGATTTTCATATATTACGCCTTTCTTACGCAGAAGATATGGCCTATAATGACGTATACAAATTGTGTAAAATAGATAAATTACCAGAATGGGAATTAAAGCGTAGTAAAGCTAAGACTATTAGTTATCAAAAAGCCTATGGTGCTTCACCTAAAAAACTAGCCCTGTCTACAGGATTAGATGAGGATGTTATTAAAAAGATCTTTACCAAAGAAGATGAAGATTATCCTTGCGTTAAAGAATTTAATGATAAAGTAGTTAGTACTGTAAACAGTAATAAATTTCCTTCATTATCTAAACACATACCTAATTTTCGAAAAGGGTTTAATAAGTACTCTAAAAGATTTATTGGTGGAATAGAATTGCTTCCGATTATGAAAGATAAATTAAACGCAGATTACATAAATGATAGATTTAGAGATATTGGTTATTACCAATCTATTACAGGTAAGCGATATGCATTTGAAGAAATGGGACAATATGATAAATTTGGAAAGGTAAGAGCAGGTTTCTCACCTACACAGATGAAGAACTATGCGGTACAAGGCGGTGCAGCAGATGTTGTAGCTCTTGCAACTAGTGAAATCTTTCAATACATTCTATCATTGAATAATGACGATGTTAAGATGATTAATCAGGTGCATGATAGTATTGAGTTTTACGTAAAAGAAGATAAATTAAGCTTGACAGTCCCTAAAATTAAAGGTATAATGGAGGATATACCGACTTTATTTAAAAAGTATTTAAAGAAAGACGCCCCTTTTAAATTTAAAGTAGATGTAAAAGTAGGTAATAACTTCTACTTAATGGAAAATTATGAAGCATAATATAAAATTACATAGATACTTATACTTTGTTTCGCTAAGCTGTGTAATAACGGGGCTATTTGTAGGCAGTCATACAATTTTATTGTATGCTACAGTAGCCAACGTTCTTACCGGTATTTTAAAAGAGTTTGATAACATGAACTAAGGAGATAACTATATGGTTTTCACGAATGGACAGGAATCACAACAAAAAGGTAAAATTACGGGCTACGAACGTACTGGAGAAGGTACTAAAGTAGATAAAATTACTATTAACTACATTCGTACAGATAATGACAGTAACCAAGCATCTACAGCCTCCAAGTTGACAAGTAATTTCTCTAATGAAGAAAAAGAACTGCTAAAATCCGCAGCTAAAAATGGAGATGAACTTGTCTTAGTTAAAGTCTTTGCACAAAAAGAAGGGGCTCCTCAAGGTTTCTGGAATTTAAAAGAAATTAAGGCGGCCAGTACTTTTACATCTAAACCTAAACCCGCATTTAACAAACCCGCATTTAACGGAGGAGGGGGCGGAAATTCTTTTGCAACTAAAACACCATATAATGAAGCCGGTGTTAAAGTAGGCGCTACATTACACGATGCTGTAGCTATTGTTGTTGCCCAACAAGGCACTAAAACAAGTGTAGAACAAGTGGGTAAAGTAGCTAGAGAACTTCTAAAACTTAGTATGGCATTAGAGCAGGAGGTTAAATCAGGAGAGTATAATAAACCTAATGAGTCAAAACCCAGTCAAACAAAAACAATTACTCAGTCAATTAAAGCAGATTCATCTTTAGATGACTTAGATGATGATTTTGAATCATTAGAAATTGAACTTTAATAATACCTAAGGAAGGGCGCTCTAATTGCGCCCTTTATATTAAAGGTGAATTATGTCCAATCTTATTCTTAATATAAAAGCAATATTTAATGAGTTGGTATCAAGAAAGCAACTTGATCCTAATAAAGAAACGGCTAAAGCTATTGAGGAGGCTAGAAAGGGTGAAGGAATTGTAAGATGTAAAGATGTTGATGATATGTTTGATAAATTAGGCCATGATTCGAGTGAGGGATTATGAGTAAATTACTATTAAATATAGAAGCCGATGAAATTCTCTATCGCTCCGCATTTGCAGTCGAAAAACAGGCTTATAAATTAGTAACCCCTAAGAAAACCTATGATTTTGGTAATAAACACACTAAATCACAAATTATTCAAAAAGTCAAGACGTTAGCTCTAAAAGAATTCTCTTTAGAAGGATATAAAATAACAGAACCTTTAGAACATGCGATTTATATTGTAAAATCCCAATTAAAATCATTAAATAACATTGGAGCCCTTAATTTATGGCTCTCTCCTTCTAATGGCTCTAATTTTCGTTTTAAGCTTGCTAAAACACCTGGTCCTAAAGGGCTAGGTTATAAAGCCAATCGCCCCGCTAGACCCCTTCATTATGCCTCTATTAGAGAGTATTTAATTAAGCATTGGGGTGCACAGGAAATAGATGGATTTGAGGCTGACGATGCCTTGGGGATGTATCAAACAGACAACACTATTGCATCCCACATAGACAAAGACATTTCTATGATAGAAGGAAAACATTATCACTGGGTTAAACAAGAAAGATATGTAGTAAATGATAGTATTGGTGTTTTACCCATGGATGGTCAAAGAGGGACAGGAAAAGCTTTCTTCTTTCACCAAATGCTTACAGGTGACAATGTCGATAATATACCAGGAATACCTAACATTGGACCTGTCAAGTCATCAAAGCTATTAAGCAAGGCTAAAACAGAGAAAGAAATGCTTGCTATTGTTACAGAAATGTATTATAATCATTATAAGGATGAATATAAAGAAAAACTATATGAAATCGCTAATCTCTTATATATTGTTGATAATCAGAAACGTAACGGTGAGGATTATTTAAATGATCTCAGATAAATATACTTTTATTATGGAAGGTGATATAGATGTAGAAGGCTATAGAAAAGTCTTAGTGTCTGGACAACATCAAACAATAGATGAAATTTTAGAAGATTTTAAATCTTTTCTCTTAGCATGTCAATTTAGCGCCAAAATAGTTGCCGAAATTAATAATGATGGAGACTTATAATGAACATTAAAACTTGGGGCATACGCTTAAAAAACCCAGAACAAGAAGAAGCTTTAAAATATTATCCCCTACCTAACCACCCAAATTATTTTGTAACAAAGAAGGGAAATGTATACTTAACAAAAGCTGGTGTTTATAAGAAATTAAAACCAGCACTACACAATGCCGGTTATTTAGCTATCATGCTAGCTGCAAATAATGGAATATATAGTATTGATAATGCCTTATACTGGTTTGAGTGTGGGGTATTGCCACAAAAACAGTATAAAATTTATTAGATAACTGGGATTGGAGAAGCCCATTGTAATGCAAAATTAACAGAAAAAGATGTTGTGCAGATAAAAGTATTATTAAAAAAAGCTGTATTAAACCAAAGAACTATCGCTCGAATATTTGGTGTGTGTGAGCAAACAATCAGCAACATTAAATTTAACAGAGTTTGGAGAAGAGTATGAGTTATAAAGTGTGGGGTATTACCCCAAAAAATGAAGAGCAAAAAGTCGCTTTAAAATACTTGACAGACCCTTCTGTGGAGCTCGTAGTGCTTAATGGTGGGGCAGGTAGTGGTAAGACCTTATTATCGCTTGCAAGTGCATTAGAATTGGTTATAGAGCAACACATGTATAAAGAGATAATATTTACTCGAGGACCTACAGGCGTCGGTGAGGATTTAGGACATTTACCAGGGGAATTAGAGGAAAAACTATTGCCTTGGATGGGTGCTTTAATGGATAACTTAGAGATGTTAGTAGGAGACTCTAAAACTACACAATCTATTATAGAAAGTAAGATAAAAACAATCTCTATTCAACATATTCGTGGTAGAAGTTTACGCGGTAGATTTGTAATTATCGACGAAGTGCAGAATCTCACACCACAGCAATTAAAGGTTATTATCACCCGCATAGGTGAAAACTCTAAAATTGTATGTCTAGGCGACACCTCACAGATTGATAATCGAAAACTAACTATTCACAACAATGCCCTTACAATTCTAGAATCTAGAATTGGGAATGAAGACTTTATTAAAGCTGTTTATCTAAAAGACTGTGAAAGAAGTAGACTTAGTCGATGGGGCGGGGAAAATCTATGACTTTAATGCTCCTTATAGCAAATATAGCCGTGTTCTTTAGTGCCCTTATAGGCATGCTATGTATTGCTAATAAAAACAAATGGGGCTTTGTCATCTTTATTCTAGCAGAATTATCCTTGGCATACATAGGCTACAGCACTAAAAGCTATGGCTTAATATTTACAGCGGGTATGTATGCCTGCATGAATGTATACAGTTGGATTAAGTGGACGAATGAAAAAATTAAAAGATAGACCATTTAATGGTGGATCGATGACTGAGGCAGCCTTCTTTGGATGGATACGTTCAGGTTTAAGACGAATGTCTATTCGATGGAGACCAAAGAATGAAGTATTAGCAGAAATTAGAAGACCTAAAGAGAATGGAGGGAGAAGTAAATGGGAATATCCATGTAAAACATGTAAACAATGGTTTATAAGAGCACATGTAGAAGTTAATCATATAATTCCCTGTGGCAGTCTTAAAAGTTTTGGTGATATTGGACCATTTTGTCAACGACTATTCTGTGAAAAAGATGGATTTGAAATTTTATGTCTTGACTGCCATAAAAAATTAACGTATAATGAAAAGAATAAGGAGAAACTATAATGAATTATTTAGCAATTCCTATTATAATAGCTTTAGTGCTACTCAATGTATTTGGTCCAGATGGTGTTTTATTAGTATCAATAGCAGGACCAATGTTTATAATGTTTTATGTTACTTATAGATTATTTAGAACTATATTTAATTGGATAGATAAACAATGAAAAAATTAATAGATTTTTATTATAATCTTAAAGCTTTTAAAGACAATCTTAAATGGATGATCCCTGCTGCTTGGAATTTTAGATGTTGGGATTATCAATATAATATTGATTTATTTTCTAAAAGTTTAGAGGTTACAGGAAATACAATGATTAAATACGGAAACTGTGTTAATAGTAAAAAGCATGGAAGAAGAGCTATTTATGCAGCACATAAATTAAAAACTGCTTATAACTATTATGATGATAAAAGTATAAACTATTTATTTAAAATTAATCCACTTATAAGACAAAATAATACATTAAAACATACATATAAACATTCAGAAAAGTATTTTGATAAACTATATGAAGTAGCGTCTAAAAGAGTAAAAGAAATAGAGAAAAATAGACAGAAAGAAGCTTGGACATATTTACATAAACACTTGCCATTTTTTTGGGATTAAGAATGAAATTAACTAAATTAGTTTTATGCCTTGTTGTATTACTTCATTATGTAACTTTTTTAAGTTTTGTGCTTACTTGTTTAATTAGTTTTTTATTTATACCGTGGTTTGTCGCTATAACTCTTATTGCTTTAGTTATACGAGTAATATTTAGTCCGGATGAGTGCCCTTTAACAACTTTAGAAAATGTCTTTAGAAAAAAATTAAATTTAAAACCATCTAAAGGGTTTTTAAAAGACTATATTTTACATATCAAAGATACATTAAAATACCTTATTAATAATTAATGTTGACACAAACAAATTTTTATAGTATTCTATAAATAATCCTTTTAGGAGTAATTAATGAATAAAGTACAAGGTGGTGTTAAAAAGCCTTTAATTCTCTTTTATGATTTAGAATCGCTTCCGCTACAAGCTTATGTCTGGGGTTGCGGCGAAAATCATATTCGACATCAACAATTACTTCCTAATAAAAACATGTGGGAATTAATTTGTATTACATATTGCTGGAATGATGACCCTGTACAAATTATTAAATGGACACCAGAAGGCGGTACAGAACAAATGATGAAAGAGTTTGATCTATTACTTGAAAAAGCCGATCACACTATTGGTAAGAATAGTGATAGATTTGACGTTAAAATTCTTAATGCACATAGAATGTTGCAAGGTCTTCCAGGTAATCCGTCTTGGTCTAAATACGCAGACGACTTAGAAAAACAAATGAGGAGATATTTTAGACTTCCCTCACAATCGTTAGATTATATATCTGCGCAATTAGGCCTAGGTGGTAAGGTTAAAATGGAACTTCAAGATTGGATTGATATTGATAGATATTTTGATGTTCAAAAATTATTACAAGATAAACGCTTAGATGAAGTCAGTATAAATGCTGTATGCAATAACCAATATAGAACATCTATAGATGATATATTAAAAGTTGGTAAAAAAGCAATGGATAAGATGTGTTTCTATGGTAAGAAAGATACATGTGATACTCGTACTCTGTGGAACAAACTTAAAAAACATTTTGAACCCAAATTAAATCTTGCTACACTTTACAACTCTGCTACGGACATTACTTGTAGACATTGTAATGGAAGTAATTTAACAAAATGGGGAACTAAAGCATCAGGTAAGACCTTATGGCAAACATATCAATGTAAAGACTGTATGTGTTATGCTGGTAGAACACCTATTAAAATGACAAGTAAGACGAGGTTATCATAATGACTAAGCTGTATTATGTAGTAGAAATCAAGGCAGGGGGTCGTGAAGAACTTACTGTTAGATGCCTGCCTTCATCTATATACAAACTAAAAAAGAGAAGGGGCGTTATATACACATACGACCAATTAATAACATGTGCGGGTTCCATGCTCCTTCATAAAATTAACAGCTACATGATATTTGGTTTAGTACTAAATATACAAAATCCTGGTTCTTTAAAACTAAATAATCATAATTTAGAATCTATATTAAAAACTAGGCTTAGCGATCAGTTAGATAAATATATTATGTTTTCTATGTTGGGAGAAGGATTAATATGACTTTCTTATTATATAAAAAAGAAGAAGAAATTAAGGATGACATTTCAATTAAGTCTGTGCGAGATTCATTAAAATCGTTAAATGGACAATTAGGGTATTTAGCTTGTGCTCCGATACTTAGTATTGAAGATAAATTTGCATTAAAAGCTGCCATATCATTTATATATAAAGCATATAGCACACTAGAATTGGTTATTGACAAATAGTTATAAATATATTATAATGAGAAAAAGGAGATATTTATGTATAATGAAAACTATGACTACATATTATTTGAAGTAGTACTACTCAAAAAAAGACTTAAAGATTACTACCAAGAAGAAGTAACAGATAATAAGGCAGATATTCTAAATGGTAAAGCTATATTACTTGCTAATGCTTTACAAACGATAGACCATTTAGCACACACACTAGAATTATACGATAGACAATTTATTAGTAAACAAGAGGATGTTAACTAGTCAATGACTTATGGTATTGCAGTGAAGACTGCCGTAAAGTCAATAAATAAGGAGTGCTTATATGAAACAGGATTTAAATTACGATTTAATGGCAGGATCAAAGAATTTTTATTTCGATTTAATGGCAGAATCATTAGTTGACGACATTAAAACAGCTTCATCTATTAGTGAGGGTGAAAAGATTCTTTCTGACCAATTACAGTATATTTATACTCAGGGACTTGAACAAGGTGTATTAAATTGTATTGCTAAATTAGAGCACGAACGATTAGTCGGGATCTGCAAATGATAAAATGGCTCACTGCCCTAGGACTAGTAAATATATTAGAAGTATTATTAGTCTTAGGCTTGACATTCTGGAGAGAACATTTCTGGAATGCAATATCTACTAAAGATATTCATGGATTCTTTTTTTATTTAGGTATATTTGCCGTATTAACCCTAGTTCTTTGTTTTGTAACATCCTCCAGTGTTTATTTTGGAACAAGAGCAGCTATTTCTTGGAGAGAGAAACTTAGCGCTTTAGCTAATAAATTTAAGACATCAAAAATAGAAAACGTTTCTCAAAGAATTCAAGCTGATTGTTTTGACTACCCTAACTTATGTATTGTATTAGGCGGCGGTGCTTTTAAGGCTTTCCTGTATGTTCTCTTATTCTCTTTATCAATCATATTCAACTTTAATTCTGTGTGGCTAATATGGATAATAGGTTATAGTATTCTATCCACTGTCATTGCTCATTATATTGGGGCACCATTAGTCCACCTTAATTATAAAAATCAAATGCTAGAAGCTACATATAGAAATTCCTTGACAAAATTAAATTTTCGTAAATGTATTGACATTCAACTAAAACTAGCGAAGAAACTCAAGCATCTACAGTACTTCCAGAGCTTCTACGGACAACTCGGCGTGATTATCCCCTTGCTCATCATAGCACCAGAGTACTTTAGTACAACGATGACCCTGGGCCATCTAATGCAGGCTAATAGCACAATGGGGACGCTTTCTGATTCACTTAGTTATGGCATTAATACTTTTGATCAATTCAACAAACTCCGCTCATGTAAAAAACGCTTGAAAGAGTTAAAAATCATCTAGCAATTCTTCCAAATATATGTTATTATATATAATATATACAACAAAAGGAAATGATATGCTGTACTCTAGAAGTAACGAGACTATTCTTAAAGAACTAGACCAAGTGGTATATGGACACAAAGCAGCTAAAATGGCTTTGATTACACTAGTCAATCGTTCTAAGATGCGTTATCACCAAATATGGCATGCTGAAACACCTGTAGCTCAGGACGATTTAGTTAAGAATGTTAACTGTCTATTGATTGGTAATAGTGGTACAGGTAAAACCCATTTGGTTCAATCTTTGTCTAAGATTTGTGATTTTCCTTTGGTTTGTATAGATGCCAACCAATTAGCACCTACTAACGCGTCTGATGGATTTAGTGTTGATAGACTGATTAAAACTCTTAAAAAAGAAGCGTCTAGGTTGGTAGAAGAAAAGCCAGAAATATACTTTTCTAAAGATGGTGCTCTAGATCAAATGGTTGTGTTTATCGATGAAGTAGATAAACTAGCCAAAGCATTCGACAGCACTGGTAGTTGGAACCAACATGTACAAGCAGGGTTTCTATCTCTGTTTGAGAACACTACTGAATTGGCCAATCTTTCATTTATCTTTGCCGGCGCATTTGATAAAATGACTCTTAGTAAAGAAAGTAATAAAAGATCTATTGGCTTTAAAACAGAAGTACATGAAGTAAATAATGAATTTGATTTGGAACAAGAAGTTATTAAATATGGACTACTTCCGGAATTAGTAGGTCGTATTCATAATATCGTACCTCTTGACAAATTGGAAAAGGCTGATTATAAGAAGATATTGAGAACTCTTATTCTTCCAAATATGAGAAAAGAATTGAAACATTTTAATTGCCCAAACTTCACCTTGTCTGTTAAAGAAGAAGAGGATATAATTAATAAAGCTGTAAAATCTAAGATGGGTGTTAGAATACTTAGGAAAGAAGTCTTGAAATTGGCTCAAGAAATAGAATTTGATTACGAATGGGAGGTTGTAGCACCAAAACCAAAACCAAAATCTAGAATCTTTGAAGCAGAACTTAAAGACTTGATTGCAAATAAAAAGGACTAAACTATGCCAACTGTAATGATGATAGCTTTAGGTATTGGTGTCCTAGTCCCATTAGCGGGACTAGGTTTCTTAACTGCAGCACTTGTTATCTGGTGCGTTTATAATGAAACTACTTTTTAGACTTGTCGTCTAAATAAGAATCACCTGGCGGTGCTAAATAAGTATCTGTAAAACCTTGTGGACCACTACCATCAAATATATGAGCAACACGTCTTGCAGACATACCAGGACCAGCAATAGATACTTTATCTAAAACTTTTTTAAATGTCATTAATAATGTTTGTTCATTTGGTTTAGACATTAATTTAGCAACGTCCGGTTTCCATTTCCCATTAATTGTTAAATCAACCAATGCTTTATTATATCTACCTAGTGTAAGATCATCTACGAAACTTGAAAGACGACTAAAGATAGTCGCAGATCCATTCATAAGATTTCCTCTTATAGAAGTACCTGCATTAACGCCTTCTGGTTTTGCTTTAAGCAATGATTCTAAAGGCGATTGTCTAATCTGATTTAATACTTGTATTACATCAGAAGCTTGATAGTCATTACCACCGGTACGTTTAACAGCTTCTATAAATCTAGATTGTTTTTCAGGAGTGCTCCATAATTTATTATACATCTGATCTAAAGTAACCTCACCATTTATAGCTCTAGGTTCTGGTTTAATCATTCCTAATTCTTTATTAATCTGACTCTTTAATGTAAGTCTTTCAGCTATTTTCCTAGCTTGAGCATATTGAGGATATTCACTATCTAATCTATCAACAATCTGTGCTCTAGCATCTTGTAAAACAGATTTTTCAGAAGCTGATATTGTTTTTTCATTTCCATTTAAAAATGTTTTATTATTATATAATTGACTATCAATCTCTTTTTTTACGGCATCAAGTTTTAATACGCTGTTATCAGGCATTTCTTTTAAAGCTTGAGGCATCAAAGGATTTTTATTTAGTGCTTGAAGTTCATTAGAAATTACAGGATGACTTAATAAAGCTTCTGATGTTTGAGGAGTAGCTTGTAAGGGTGCTAAGTCTTCATACATTTTAGCTTTAGTTGTTTTAGCTACTTCATCACCTTCAGGAACAAAATTATCTATAAGGTCTTTAACTTTTGTTTTTAATACACTAGATCTGTCATTTAAATATTTAGCTGCTTCTAGTTTACTTTGTTGAGAAACTAAATATCCTTTCTCTGCCTGAGGTAATATATTACCTCCCACAGTTTCTCCTGGAGTTAATGTTACACCGACTCTGTCAGCAGCTTGTCCTCTAACTAACGTATTGTTTAAATTAGTTGTATTACTAATATTAGAAGCAATTTCCTGTGTGGCAGCATCTTCTGGTTTGAATAATTTCCTTAATAAACCTGGAGAAGATTCAGCCGTGGAATTTAATAAGGATTTAGCACCCATCCAGCCTAGTTCACCTGCAGCCCCAAATACGCCAGACATTGCAGCCCCATATAAGCCTCTTTCTTGTCTTTGTTCTGGAGATCCATATTGACTCCCCATTAAAGTTCCACCTGTAGCAGCATAAGATGCTATTTTAGTAGCAAGATTAGCTTTAGCTACTGGTAATAAGGCCTCTTGTCCAATATATCCTGAAAACTCCCCTATTTTTGAAGCTACTGGATGATCTATAAGATCTTGGGCATATTCTCTTTCTTTTTGTTGATTCAATTGTGTAACAGCTTTATTAAATTTATCTGGGAGATAATTAGATAATAATTGTAATCCGCCTTCAGCAGTTCTACCAAAAGCCCTATTCCAGCCGTCTATAGCAGACATAAAAGCACTATTATGTACTGGCTCTTGTTGTGCTTCTTGTTTAGGAACTAAATCTTGAAATTGATTTTTAGGCGAAGCAACAGAATTATCTGGAGTAGTGTTAACTTCAGGAGAACTTGTATCTGGCTGTTTAGGAATTAAATCATCAAAAGAACCCATTATTGATTTCCTTTTAGTAATTCTTTAACTCTCTGATTTACAGCAGCTTTACTAGCGCCCGCTGCTACAGCAGCACGAGCCTGTTCAGCAATATCTGGTGGGACATTAGGTTGCATCCAGTCATTAGGAGAAGAAGGATCATATATTGACAAATCTTTTTCATCAACACCAAATTTCTGTGCCATTCCTTTATACCTATCATTTATAGTTTGTTGCTTAATAGAAGCTTTTTCATATACTTTATCAACTAATATTCTAAGTCTTTGAATTTCTGTAGGGTTTAATGCTTGAATACCGTTAGGGCTATATACACTTTCTAATTTCTTTCTGGCAACTGCAACAGTATTATCACTATTAGCAAATGCAGCAACGTCAGGTTCAGATAGTGCGCCTTTATTAAACATCATAGCGACATTTCTATAAGCAGCTGTTTGCGCAGCACCACCACCACCACTAGCGATAGCATCCATAGCACCTTCAAATGTATTCTTTTGGTCTTGTAGTTCTATAAATCTCTTACTTTCAGCTTGTAATTTAGAATTCATATTAGAAGTAATTTGATATTTAGCTGCATTAGCTTGTGCTTGGTCTTTTGCTTGTCCAGCATTAACCATCATATTTTTATATTGTATACTGTCTAATTTTTCCTTATTATAGTCAGCATTAACTTCATGCTGTTTATATTCAGAAATCATTCCTCTAAGTGATGGACTATTTTCCATAGTCTCACCATTCTGCAATCTAGATCGAATATCAATATCTAGTTTACCCATAGCAGATTCAGAAGTTAATTGAGCTCTCTGAGCACCAAATAATTGACTCTCTGGCATAGCTTGTCCAGCAGCTAACATAAACATATTAATTGCATTAGAATCTAATCCATCAGACGCGTTAGGATTAATAGTTTTAATAATAGGTAACATATGTTGATACATACCACTTCTATCTTGTTCAGGAGCATTTAATAATGACTGCCCCATTTTACCTATTACATTATAACCTTCTACCATAGCTTCTGCTTGTTTACTTGGTACTAAAGATTGCATTACTTTATTGCCCATAATACTAGCATCAAGTTCTAATTTTTGTTTAGTAAAATCCATAGCTCTTTGAGGATCATTAGCCCCTAAGAAATCTATAACTCCTTCATAACCACCTTGTTGGAATGATGTTGCCATTCCTTGTTGAATAAATTGTTCTTGGGCTCTATCTTGTCTTTTCCAATCAAAAGACTCTGCTCCGTGCATAGAAACACGTTCTTCTCTGATATCGCCATGTTGTGCAATATCTAACATTCCTTTTCTATTAGCATCTTCATTTTGTTTAAATTGAAGATCTTTAGCTGCCATGACCCCCTGCATCCAACCAAGTGATGGATCAGCGCCAGCAGGAACTATAGGTGCTTGTTGAGCAGGATTAGTTGCTCGATATTGTACATCTCGTGCATCTGCATTAGGAAGATCTGTACTAAGTAAATCAGTTTTTGTTAACATATTAGACTACCCATCCTGAAGAATTTCTATTTTGATTTAACATAAGTCACCTATACTTGCCAATAGCCAGACGGTCTAAATGATGCACCTGAGTTAGCAGCAAAAGAATTAGCTTGTTGCTGATTTTGATAAACATTATATCCCCATGCTGCTGCATTAGTTCCAGCATTCATTATACCGGCGGTAGCACCTAAAGCAGCATTACTAGCAGCTTGTTGTCTATCTAAATTAGCTTGTTTCTGATTATATTGGAAAGCAGCATTAGCTTGAGCAGTTTGTTGAAGTAAATTAGCTTGGGCTGCATTACTACTATTTATAGAATTACCAATATTATTATACGTTTGTGCACCAGCACTACCAAGACCTGTAGCTAAACTAGATTGAGCAGCACCTTCACCTACTTGGTTATTAGCTATAGAATTAGTAAATTGAGCTCCCAAACCAGAAATAGAATTTAAATTTCCCATATATTGACTAAAAGTATTAGCAGCTAATCCTTGGCCATATTCAAGTAAAGATGCTAATGTATTACCACTATTTAACATTCCAACAGCAGCCCCTCGTCTAGCAATGGCGGCAGTTCCTGATGCTAATTGATTTGCATATCCTGGAGTTGAAGCAAGTTTTGCGCCAACTTCTTCACCTGTATATGCTTTCTGACTTTCAGGGCTGTAGAATTGATTGTAATCATTAGTCAATCCTTGAAGTTTATTTCCTGTAAGCGTAGCTGCAGCATTTTGAGTCTCTAAATCAGCTACTTTAGCATTATAATCTTGTTTCATACTAACAGCGGAAGCTGCGGCATCTCTCCTTGCTGTGAACCCAATGTTTTTGTCAGATAAATAAGCTTCTTCTTGACTAAATGGTTGTCCAGCATTATATTGATTTCTTACATTCTGTAAAGCTAATTGATGCTCATCAGGAGCAACTAGGGCCGCTTTCTTTCCTGCTAAATCAAAAGGGGTATTTAAAGTATTAAGTTTTGAAATAATATCTTGTTTAGCCGCAGCACGAGCTGCTGGATCTGTAAGGTTTTCAGCAGATTGAATTTGATTTTGTAAATCGGTAGTATTACTAACCCCAATTCCATTAAGTCTGTTAGCATAACTAGAAGTAAGGGAAATAGGTTGTAATCCCAACATTTTCATTTGTTCTGCCATGGCTTGTTGCCCAGCTATAGAAATAGGTTGTAATGTAGCATTAGCTGTATTATAACTTTGTTGTATTTGCTGAGAAGCTGTATTTACAGCCTGTGTATAATATTGTAGTCCTTGTTGATAATATTGTTGTTGTGCTTGTTGTCCTGATTTTAACAAATCTACCATATTATTTGGATTTATTTGAATAGCAGAATTTAAGGCTTTTGCTTCTTTAGTTTTACCACCGCCTTGACTATAAACTAAGTTAGGTCCAGCATTAGCAACATTAGTTGATCCTGCTAAGCCTGATGCAGATTGTGTAGTACTTGCCATTGTTAATTACCTATTAATAATTTATTTTCTACTTTTGGAAGTAATTCTCGACCAAAAATAAGTAAATCCACCAATTGTCCTCTCCAAATCATTGATTTAGTTAAACAACCCTCTTGTTTAAATCCCAATCCTTTTATAGCATCATGTACATGTTTACAAGGTGTAGGGCTAATTATCATAACTTTTTTAAGATTTGGATAATATTTTTGTAAATATTTACCATATTCTATATGTAAAGGTTTTAATATACCACTATGGTGTAAATTACTTTTTAAATATAAATGAAGTGATACAGTACTTTCCGTAAATAATGTTGCTTGTACTATACAAATTAATTTATTTTTATGATAAATCCCTGTTATTGTACATGGGGCAGGGTTATATCCTCTATTATTATCAAAGTCTTTTAGGGCTTCATCTCCTAGTGCCATAAAGCATAGGAGAGGATCTTCTAAAAAAAATTGTGCTGCTTTTACATTGTCTATGGTTTTAAAAGCAAATTTCATATAGCTATTATATCATATAATTAAGTATTTCTAATTCCATAGACATAAAATAGTCCTGTAGATATATTTCCACTATCCATAAAAAATCTTACTCCATCTATTGCGGTTACTGAGGCAGTATATAATGCAGAACCTGGTGCACTAAGTAAAGCACTAGATTGAGAATAATATACTGCATGCCAAGTGGCCATATGATATTGTACAGTATTTGCAGGATTATAAAGTAATAAATCAAAGTTAAGAGTATTATAAGTACTATTTCCTAATGGATCACTAGTGGAATTAATAGCTATAGATGTAGTTCCAGCGGTACTTCCTGATAAACCACTGGCAACATCAGTATTTCTAAATAAAGAAGATTTATAATTACTTCCTGTATCAAAAGTTCCTGCTGTAGAATATCTCATAGATAATGTAACATTATTATTAACAGGTTTTATCTGAGTACCAATAATTCTAAGTGCACTATAAGTAGATAAACTTAAACTTGTAAAATCTACTGTGGCTTGACTAGATGCTGAAGCAGATGTTAATAATACTAGACTACCTGTAGTGGCTGATGCCCATGTACCGTCCCCCCTCCAAAATGTAGAAGCAGAGGCAGATGTACCGCTATTTAAATTACTAACGGCTAAATTCCCTGTGACACCAGTAGCCAATGGTAAAGATGTGCCACCAGATAATGAACCAACTAAATGATCTGTAATAATTACATTGCCTGTTACAGTTAAATTACTTGCTGTAGAAATAGCACCAGTAGCTTGTATAGTGCCTGTTACAGTAGTATTGCCTGTTATAGTAGTGTTTCCAGTTACAGTAGTAGCACCTGTTACAGCTAATACTCCTGAGCCTTTAGTTGTAACTTGAAGACCAATATTAGTATCTGTACCCGTAACTGTAACTACAGGAGGATTTGTTGTTGTACTATTTCTAATTTCTAATCGATTAATAGCACTAGCAACTGCTGTAAAAGTAATAATTGGGTTGCCATTGACATCAACAATTTCCGAAAAGGAATTAGATGTAACATCAGCAATATTATCTACAGTCCATATAGTATTTAACAACGCATCTTTTAATATTAATTTAGTAGATCCTTTAATAATAATATTAGCTTCACCTCTACTATTTAATTGTACAGGATTACTATTGGCGTTTGTAGAATTAGCCGCATCTGTTAATGTAGGATAGGTTGCTAATGGTGTAGAAGATCCTGCGGAATAACTATATACAAAACCCCCATTTAAAGGATCTCCATTGTTATCAAATGCAGAAAATATTGGTTCGCCTATTATTTTGCTCATGTTATACCTCTATTTCTGTAATATTTATGCTTCCACTAACAATAGACCACTTAATTGGAGCAACAATTGTAAATTCAAATATCCAATTCGCTGATGACCCAAGTCTATTCCAAATAATTCTTTTTCCATATTCACCAATTTGTCCTAATGACCGCATTTGCTCATTACTCCAAGTATATCCACCATCATTCGAATATCTCATACTAATCATAGGATCTGATCCACTTCCTGAGGAATTAGCTAATCCTGTGGTACAACATAATTCTAACATATCAATACCAAAATATTTAAAATCTTGATTAATTTGAGCCGTTGATCTTACACAATAAATATCTGTGCCCGCATCATTAAAATAATTTGGGTGTGAAATATATAACTTAGAAGAATTTCTATTTCCAACAACTGTTAATCCATTATTACTTACAGCCATTTCTGCCAAATCAGGATCATATACATCAAAAGTACTATCATAAAATGTTCGTTCGTGCCAAGTTTTTGTTGTTAAATCATATACCCATGTTTTATTTTCTGTTGGAAATGTAATTTGATACATTAAATGACCACGTTCTTGATAACCGCAAGCCACAGCATCCTCAATTGTTTCGTATTCAGAAAAAATATTATTCAAAGCATCTGTGCTTACTGATACTGCAGCATTACCTGTAGTTTGTGAAGTTACTGCAGATGAATCAACAGCCATGGCAATAAATTTTCTACTGTCAAACCAGTATAAGGTATTATCAATATTAATAACTGAGGCAGGAGCAATACACCCAATAGATAGTTCACTGCCTATTCGTGGTGCTAACGGCATTCCTGTTGCATTAGCTGCATCATACCATACTTCTATGTAATCTTTTTTAAATATCCATAATTGTCTATTTTTAACTTGTAAAGATACAATAGGACTATTATTAATTTCTGCTGTAGCAAGGTCTAATGCATCATATGCCGAACCATCATTTATTTGACTAGCATAAAATCTATTACTATCTGGAACAGCAATAAAGAAATAACCATCTAAAAATGCTACACAACTTCCACCTTGAAAATCAGGGTCTATTATTTGAGCAAAAGCATTAGCTGTTCCTGTAGAAAAAGGGCCTGTAGATACAGTGATACCATCTGTCCCTGCAGTAAATCCTGTTCCACTCTCAGTAATAACTATAGGAGTGGAATCAATTCCTGTTAATGTTAATATTCCTGTACCCCCGCTAGCTGCAGTAATATTAGTAGTGCTTGTCAGTGTATTGATTTTAGTAATTAGTGCTACAACAGTTAGGGCAGTAGTTACAGCAAATGCTGTATATATTGGAGTTCCATTAATTGTTAATGTATATGTATCTCCTCCTGTACCTCCAATAGGTCCAACTGTGACAGCATTATAATTTAAAGGGGAATATAACCATCCAGATGTTGTCCCGTTAACAATAATAATTTGATATGGATTAGCTGCTATTGATACCAGCCCTGAATAATTATTAATTGTCCCTAATTCTGTAAAAGATGCAGTGTGTGCTGTATAATCAATTACCACTTTAAAAAATTTATTACTTGCTACAACATAAAGAACATCATCAAGAAATATCATTTCTCTAATTGTTGATACACCAGTAAGAGTAGTCATTAATTTTTTACCTACTCTAGAAATAAGAGTTGCTTTTCCTCTACCTTCAGGTCCGGGGTTTGTAATATAAGCATTTATACACCGTTGATTATTAGTCGCAAGTGAATAATGTTCGTATGAACCACCATTTATACTTAGATCCATATTAAGTCTCAATATCTGGTTGTAGAGATACTGAAGTAACTTCACTATCCCAATCTAATAAATTTTGTAACATACTCTGTGCTATAGGAGCAATACTATTAATCATTTTTTGATCTTTACCAAAAGCAGGGCAAAGTCTTAATGATAATTGCCATGTGATAGGTTCAAGCCATTCACTTGGAAAATCAAAATTATCACCAACTGCATCTAAATCTTCAATCATTCTTTCAGAGGTAAAGTTTAATCTATAGATACCACTAGTAGGGCGTTGCCACACATATAATATACCTGTAGTATTTGTTGGATCATAAGCAAATTGATTAGGAAGACCAGAATTAGTTTTACTAGGAAGATTCATATAATCGTAATAAGAAATTTCTGCCATTTCTACTTCTGTAAGAGATGTAGTAGCACCATTATCAATACCTTGTGCTCTTCTACAACCTAAAATTCTTAGTGGCTTACTAATTTTAGTAGTAAAGGTATATACCTCAGCATTATCAGAAGCTGCAGTGGTAATACCAGAGGTCAATGTTAATGTAGTAGAAGTTGGTATAGTGGCTATAGTAGTATAATGAACAGCTGTACTTGTAAGGACTATTCCAATATAATCTCCTACAGTCATTCCTGTTGTGCTATCTACTGTTACAGATGTGGCACTTGCTGCTAAAACCCCATTTAATCTAGTAATGATTGCATCACTAGCTAAACAAGCATTAGCCGTACTGCCTAATGTATATGAAGCTTGATCTTTAGTTAAAAATAATGTATTTTCTTCTCGTGTCCAAAGATGTAATCCTTGAGAACCCCAAGCTTTAATCATTTTATTTAATGTATTACTAGCAAAATTAAAATCTTCAGAAGATATTGTTCTACCTAAGCCATAAACACCAATATTTTGAAAGGCGTCATTAATAACATCACTTTTAGTCTGTGTAAAATTAGTGCTTCCTGAAGTAGCCAATTTATTCTCCTTTATCTATAGCAACTAGAGTTACTCATGCTATCACCTTCGGATATTTATTTTTTATAGCCTGTATTCCAGCTCTCCACGCATCAAGACCATCGTGAAATATGGTGTCTAGCTGGTCTGGTATTGATGGATAGGCTTTTGCACGAAGCTCTGCGTAGGTTGGCCCCGTATAGGACGCCCACTCCAGTCTAATATTAGTTTCTTCCTCATCGGACATTACCACTGTTTTTCCGTCCACTATTTTTGTAAGCATTATGCTTTTGCTCCATAAAGGTAAACTGTCCCAGATGCGATGTTTCCAGAACTCATTAATAGTCTAAATCCGTCCACTGCAGTAGTTGGGGCGCTTTGCCCACCGCCAACGGTCCCAAGAAGAGTAGCACCATAGTAATATCCTTGGCTTATACATTTCTTTGATTTTGTTGTATTTGAGCAATTAAAAAAGTCTACTATCCAACTACCGGGATTGGTGTTTACCATAGCATCACCAGTCGCATCTAATATAATTCCTGTTGCCCCAGCCGCTGATCCACCAAAACCCACAGCCGCCGTTGTCCAGCGCAAGTTTTGGTACGAGTAATCGGCTGTTGATCTAAATACGCCGGCAGCTGATGTTCGAAGTAACAAATTTACACTGTTTGTTGCAGGTAAAAAATCCCTTATAACAAGTCTATAGGAGTCATATACTGAATTGCTAATCGAGGTGAAATCAATAGTGGCGGATGATGAAGCGGTGGCTGACGATATTAAAACAAAATCGTTAAAGTTTGTCCATGCTGAGCCATTATATCCTTCAAACGCTGTGTTGGTAGTATTAAACCTAAAATACCCTGCTACTGGACTTCCGTCTCTTTGTGCTGTTGTTCCAGTAGGCAGAATCTCCGAACCTGTAGTAGCACTTATTACTGCTAAAGCAATTTTAGCAGCATCAGTCGTTGACCCAGCAGTACCGCCATTAGCAACAGGTAATACTCCTGTAACATCAGTAGTTAAAGTTGCTTTAGCAGCAGTCCAATTAGTGCCGTCAGAACGAAGTAAATTACCTGCAGTACCAGGCACTGCATAAGTTTCTGTACTAGCAGTCCAATTAGTACCATCAGATTTAATCATTTTACCAGAAGTTGCTGAAGCATTAGGGAAAGTGGGGGTTGATAGTACATAATTTGTGCCGTCAGATAATAATAATTTATTTGCTGTTGCACCAGCACTAGTTGGTATTGTAGAAGTACTCCATGTAGGAGTTGTACTTGATCCTGATAACAGCATTTTATTAGCTGTAGCAGTTCCTGAGAGCACCGCTAAGGCACTTGCAGTGGAATAGACTACCCCACCATTAGATGCTGTTAAACTTGCTGCTGTACCGCCTCTAGTTAGGCCTAATTGACCTGTCCAACCTAGAGTGAGAGATGACGCTTGTAAAAGAGCTGTGGCAGGTGTTCCACCAAGAGTTAATGTAACATTAGTGTCGTCTACTTTAGTAAGGGCTGCAGGAGTTAGCGTGGCTTGGTAACCTGGAATTGTTAAACCAGAGGGTAATGTAGTAGAAGCACTAGGTACACCAGAACCGTTATAAGAAAGAACAGCATTAGCTACAGCAGTTAATTGTGTTAAGGTTGTAGCACCTGTAGCATATAACATTGAATTAGTACTATAAGAAGCAATACCTGTACCACCATAACCAGGTGCTATTGTTGTTGCATTCCACACTCCTGTAGTTAAAGTGCCTACAGTAGTTCGAGCTGTACTACCAATATCAGAATAAGTTATAAGAGAAGTTGTACCGGCTACACGTTCACCAACTAATTTATCTCCGGCAGTAATTACTCCTAAACCTGTTAAATCCTGTACTTTAACTGTAGTTGTCATTATGTATTCCCTGCTAATATGTATGCACCACTACCATTAGTTATTGTATAACTAGTTTGTGATGTTATTAAGTATTTATCTGTTGGGCCTAGAACAGTATCTGACCGGTTTACTGGATAGTACGCAATAGTAGAAGGCCCCATACCAAATGTATTAATAGCTGCTATTGTATATGAATAATCTACAGAAATATCTCCCGTTAAATCTTCATAATATGTTGAGTTAATATTTGTATTGGATTCAATAGTCTCATCCAAAGTTAGTTGTGGTTTTGCCCGAGTTATTTGATACCCGATAATTGGGCCACTTCCAGCATTTACCGGACCTTGCCATTGTAATATAATAGTACTATTAATAGGATGTATAGTAGCTATTGCTAATTGAGGAGCACTCGGAACTCTATTATCATAAGGATTTACAATATTAGTATCTGGTGCTTCACTTCTTACTAATTTAGGATTAATAATATTTAATTCGGAAATAGAAAATGGAATATTCTGAGGATTAGTTTTATCAGCATCATCTTTACAGACGAGTAAATTCGACTGAGTATTATATCTATCAGTTATTAATATTGCATCTTTTTGTCTGATCTTTCTACCACATACATCACATAATATATAGGCATATCCTGGACCAGTTTTCCTTTCTATTGGCATTAATTAGGTCTAACTTCTAATATTAAAGTAATTTTATTGCCTGAAGCTAAACCAGTAGTAGTTAATAGAATATTACCTGTAATTCCTGTTCCGGCTGTATTTTTTAATCCGCCTATATCTTTAAAATTCATATCCATACTGTAACCATTATACGGCATTGCTAAGGCTAGGACTTTTGTAGAAGCGTCAAAATCTAAATTTACAACACCTAATGCAGCATTAGATACATATCTTGCCCGTATAATAGTAGATTTTAAAGGGTCCGCTATTCCGATAGCTGTTGCTACAGCACTGCTATTATAAATTATTGTGTTTGTTTCTTGAGTTCCATCACTCGCAATACAAATATATTGTATAACTCTTTGTTCATTAGCTAGTAATCTAGTGTTTGTTATTGTATTAGCCAAAATAAATCTCCTCTTTTAGCTGTTTATAATAATGTAAGAAGGGGCTTTCGCCCCCTTTTTATTAAGAATCAGCACCTGGTAGTAGGTAGCCAGACAATGCAACAGAACTAGAGTATTTATTTTCCATAAACATGAAACCAGAAGATGCTGTTACTAAGATTTCAGATGTGTCATCTAAACTTGTAATTAGATTATATCTGATAATACCAGCATTAGTAGTTCCATCAGTAGTAATAATAATACCTGTAGTTGCTGCTTGAGCACCAACTAAACTAATAACATTTCTGCTAATCTCTACATCTGTAACTACTTTACCTGTGGCAATAGGCATTAAACCTGCAGTGCTTGTAGCAGCATGTTTAACAATACTGTCTTTAATAGTTAAACCACGATTAGTTCCATTCATTTTTACAAGACATGAACCAGAAGTAGTGCCTAAACCATTCATTTGACATTCAATAATAGCTAAACCATCAGTATTATTGGAAGTAGCACTAGTATCAACAATAGCTTTAAAATTAAGAACTGATGAAGTATCTCTAAATTCACAATTATTTAAACTGAAGCCTTTAGCTGTAGTTGTAGTGAATAAAGCTGCAATAGCTAAAAAATTAGCTACAAATAGACAGTTACTAATTGAAATATTAGCTGCTGTAACATTAATAGTAGCTGTATTAGCTGTATCTAGGGTAAATGTTGGTCTTAGAGACCCTACACCTAAACCTACAATAGCAACACCAGCAACACTGAGTGTTAGAGCTGTAGCACTTGAAATTGTTTCGGCATGTCCAGGCATAACCATGATGATATCACCACGACTAGCTGTACAGGAGGCCATAGCACCACTTAATGTGCTGAATGGTTTTTGATAACTTCCGAGATTACCATCACTACCACCAATACCGCCATCGGCAACTACTGCGGAGTTATTTAAGAAGAATACTTTCCCTGGATGAGCTAAATTAATAGGGAGTCCACGTACCGTAAGGCCGTTGGCAAATCCATGTGGGTAATTTGAAATTGGCATATATTTTATTTCTCCATTATTATAGTTATCTATAATTAATTGTTAAACTTGAGAAGAGCTGGCCCCATAAAGAGGCCAATTCTAACTATTTCTTTGCGTTCAAGTATATTATAGCATTCTTTATTCGAATACTATCATATAATTGGATAAAGTCCAGAGGTTTTTAAATTCTGGACTGTTGATTTAAGCACCAGGACTTCCATATATTCCGCGAGGATCAGTCCATCCAAAAGAAAATCTTTCAGAAGCTTTGAACTTAACATTTTCAGTATCGAAGTCACTATCATCTTTGATTTCTAGTGCTCTACGAGAGAAATGTTTTAGACCTTCAGCTACGTCAGTTTTAATAAAGAATGCATCAGTGTCAGTTAGATAATGATTCATTACAATACCACCTGGCAACATACCAAGGCTAACCATAGCATTAATATCTCTTTCAGCAGTTCCTGGACGATCCATATTCTTAAGAATACGTTGAGCTTCAAATTGAAGTTGGCGAGGAATAATTAATTTCATTCCGCGAGCACTCATTCGAAGATTTGCATCATCAACAAAACCTGCGATATCAATAAGAGCTTGTTCTAAAGATGCTTCACTTAAATCTGCAGCTGTAGCAATCTTGTTAGAGAAAGTACCGCCTTTAGAAAGTAAATGAGCTGTAGAACAAAGTTCTAAAGCATCAGCACCAGTATAAGAACTATTGAATGCTCTATTTAGAATATTAGCAGCAACGTTTTCTTTAGTTTGTTTCATAGAACGAGCCAAAGCTTCAGAACGTTGTTGAGCTAATTTAATATAGAGATTATCTTCAATAGCTTCTCTAGAAATTACATAACCTAATGCATAAGTAACATGAACATAGCGTTTCAAGAACCCTTGTTGCATACTATCATATGATAAAGCCATGCCTTCTGGTTTTACTGCTGCTAAACCAAATCCATTAACATTAACATCTTCTTCAAAATTCATTGATGACATCATTGTATCGAAGATTTGTTTATATTCTTCTGGATATTGATTATAAGCAAGACCAAACCAGGAATTTACTCCAGGGCGCAAGGCCTTGGAAATCGCACCTGTATTTATCATATATTATATCTCCGTAACATTGGTAGCACTAGCATTAACTTCAGTATGCAAGTTGGGTCTAACTAACCATTTAGCATATGTTCCTACAGCGTTATCTGATTTTGGAGAAAGACCTACGATAATCCAGGTGTTGTTTGTAGCTTTAGCATTATTATCAATTTGATATTTAGAACGACCAATAGTTGTATCTGCATTTAATGCAGTGACGCTATTAATATGTTTACCAACATCTGTAACAGCTAGTGCAGTGCCTGCTCCACCCTCTTGTACTTCAAAGAGTAGGTTTGGGTCATCAGCAACTAATACATAACCAATATCAGCAGCAGCTAAGTAACCTACTTGACTTAGATTTCCTAGGACAGGTTCAATACCAATAACAACACCAGTAATAGCAGAGCCAGTTGTAGCACGAACGATTTCAGGGCCACCGTAGGGATCGGAACTTGATACAACACGAATTACAGGATCGCCTACGCCAATAATACCGGCTGTAGCATCTTTATAATACCGATTGCATTGGCCTGTGTAAGGTTTACCATCAGAGTGTCGTACAGGTTCAAAACCGCGTGGCGCGTTTAAATTTGCCATTTGTTTTTTCCTTTAATAAATTATTTAATCTCCATATCCCCATAATCTGCACCGGATTGGGCAAACTTACTTGGGTCATATGAAGCCTCGACGCGATCAATTTCTTTTTGTTTATCTTTTTGATCTTCATCATAAATTTCTTTTGGAATCTCCATTAAAATTGCTGTTCGACAAGAAGCATTGATATCTTTATTCACTACTTTTCGTACTACTGAGCCTAATTGAGATTCTGATTGAGCTCTTTCATCGCTACTATTAGCATTTTTATCCATTACTGGAGTCCAACCTGCTTGCATGTAAGATTCAATTCTATCAGGAGTTTCATTAACATACCGTCTTTCCCATCCTTCCCGATGAGTGGCTGCTAATGCTCGCTGCTTATGTAATGGCGTTCTCTGTGGCCTTTTACTACTGTCTAAATGTTTATTAGTCATACTCATAACTCCATCTAAATTATTTAAGTTCACCTAAGTCAACTAAATCTTTTATGTATTTCTCTACAGTCATTATACCACGAGATTTAAAATCTTGTGCTACCTTCTTCTGTTCATATGATAAATCATTAAAAGAATATTTTCTATTAGATGATTTTCTGGCTACATTATCACCATCCCCCATTTCAACATAAGAATTATCTCTACTAACGACTTCTTTTTTATTAAAATAATTAGGGAATCGTTTTACCATATGTTCTTCTAGTGCTTGCATATGATCTTTTGGAGATAATTTTCTAGACATTAAATCAATATCACGTTGTTTAACGAATTCAGCAATTTCCATTTCTTCAAATCCAGGAGATTTAAAGATATGTCCATATTTGTCTGTGAAAGCATCAGCTTCAGGAATAGATGCTGGAACTGCGGTTAATTTTGCTTGTTCATGTTCAATTTGTGTAACAGTTTGTAAGTCACCTCTTAAAACAGCTTCTTCTTTTTCTTTTCGTAATGTATCTAAAGCTCTATTGTACGCTAATTTTTCTTGTTTGGTCATATGCTCTGTTAAAGAATCAATAGCTTTCTGCATTTGTTTTAATTGTTTACCACGAGCTTTGATTTCTTCATATAGAGGTTCTGTGCGAGCATATTCTTCTGCTGATTTAACACCATCAGGACTCCAACCTTTATCCATCTGTTCTTTTTCAAAAGCTGTATAATCTTTACCAGAATGGTCTACAGGTTCTTCTATAATTTCTTCATGTTGTTCTTTATCTTCAATAATACCCTGAGCTTTTAGTTCTGTTTTAATTTCGTCTTCTATTGACATATCATTCTCCTACAAAAATTGCTTGAACATCTTCGTCATTAATAATTCTATAGATTTCATCATCTTCAATATCAGTTCTATCATCACCTGAATATCGACAAATCATGACAAGATCTCCTTCTTTACACCATGGGTGCCCATCATCAAATGCTTTAAAAGCTGTAGGCCCTAAAGCTACAATTCTAGCTTCTTGAGTACTAAGTTTTTCTGCATTCAATTTCTTGTTGGTTTTTACTTCAACAATAATTTTTTGGTCTCCATAAGTGACTTCTTTTACTTCACTTACTCTTTTTAACTTCACCAAAACTCTATGTCCTGCTGGTTTTATCTGTCTCTTCAACATCTAAGTCGTCTCCATCGTCTAAGTCTTCACAAGTTATCTCTAACACTAGATCAATTCCTTCTCGCATGCCCAATAATTTAGTCATACGTGATTGGCAATCCTCGGCGAGGATATTGTTAGCGTTGATCATACCACTTTCAATATTTTTTCTTACGTCTTCTAAAGCTTTAAATAAGGCAATTGTAATTGGATCTTTTTTCCAAGTTCTAAAATTACTAATGTCTATTTTCATGTATTAAATCCTTGTAGATCGTCTACATTTTCATAATCTGGCAATAAATCTGCGGGGGTCGCGTCATCAGGAGTCATAATCCCTAAATCATCTATATTAACCATTGGATTTCTTGTTTTAAATTCTTGATATCCTTGTGCCATATTATCAGGTATTATCGGCATATATGATTCAATTTTAGGAACTTTATTTGGTATATCCATATTAGGTATTTTAAATGGCTCGAGACCAGGATCTGTTGTATCATCTACATTAATCATCTCGGGTAATAAATCTACTAATTCAACAGGTTTCTTTCTCATGATTTATCCTTTTCTTTCAGAATATTTCTGACCTGTTCAGGAGATAATCCCTTTAATTTGGCCGTATGTAAAATATCATGTTCAGAATATTTTGGTATTCCTTTTTCTTTAGCATCCAACTCTATTTTTTTATTCTCAGTCTTATCTTTAATAAGTGTTTTAGTTAAATCTGTACTTACTTTAGTTGCTTTAGTTTTAGCATCCATAGAATTTAATACTAATTTAGCTTGATCTAGTTCTTGTTTATGATTAAATTGAGCACCCTTCATTAAATCAGAAGAATTAAGTTTAGCCGCAGCAATAGCAACTTTACTATCACCATGAGAAGCATCAATTTGCATTTTAACTGTTCTAGCAGCAGATTCTTGTATTTGTGAATCTGTCATAGCAGCTTTTAATGCCATATCTTGTTGTCCAATACTAGCATTTTGAGCCAGCACTGTCATTTTGTGCCCCATTTCAACTATTTGAGCATTAATTAGTTGAATTTGCGCTAAAATAAGTTGTTGATCTGGAGGAGGGGGTGCACTAGGGTCTGGTTTTGGTAATAATCTATCAATAGTTGATTGATCTAAGCTCATAGATTGTAATGTATACTCATCAGCAGCTCTCATATCAACTGTAGGGAGTTGGTGCATAACCATAGATCTATTTAATCGTTGTTGATCACTAGATAAAGAAGGGTCTGATACAGGATAAACATCCATACTATATAATTCAAAATCTTTTTTAGCATCTGCTTCTGGATCATCCATAATTTCTTTATATTTTGCATCAGAAAGATGGTGAGCATTTAAAGCATAAAGTTTTGTATATTCTTTTTTTAAACTTCTATATAATCTTTTGTTAATTGCAGCAAATATCTTACTACCTTGCTC
>Ga0194037_1000470_pt1 | contig 31255 bp, 30 predicted proteins | sample JunL306m_MetaG_FD_148653 | JGI IMG/M metagenome (GOLD analysis project Ga0194037, IMG submission 148653) | Anoxic zone freshwater microbial communities from boreal shield lake in IISD Experimental Lakes Area, Ontario, Canada - Jun2016-L304-6m | ecosystem: Environmental > Aquatic > Freshwater >...
GGACGTCTAGCACGTCACCCATGTTTTCAACCCCTGGATTCGAAGATGAGGTGTTGTTAGTGGCCATGGCCTTGCTCCTTGATGCCTATATGCGATGGTTGCATATAGGTTCATACCGGCTGACTAGGCGTTTTTTCTCAGTAGGGTGGGTTGGTTGCAGGAAGATTCCCTGGGAGTACGACAGCACTACGACGAAGGCCATCAGCGGGCGGCGAGCGCGCCGGTGGACTGTTCTTCTGCAACGGCGGCTGCCTTTTGTCGGTGACAGCTTTCGGGTTGCCAGTTTTCTTTCCGAACTGAAGTTGTTCGTGGCGTTGGGTATGGGTGCAATGCTCTGTTCTCATATTTTCAAGAGGTTCTCCAACTACGACACATTGGTTTGGTCGGATGCAACGGGTTTGGCAGTACCGATGTGCCACTCACAGAAGCACCATAGTTATTTTTTACCCGGGTGTTATTGACAAAGTATTTTTATCCGGATATTATTAGTTCATCCAATTTAAGTCAAATCTCACCGTGATTCATACCGCTACGCCTTCCTACACCAGCTTCAATGGCCACAAGCGAATCGCATCTGGCAGCTTGACGGTCAATGCATTGGCTGTGAAACACGCTCTGGCGTCTGACGTATCCAGTCCGCTGCTGACATTCTGCGACCAGACTGGCCAAGTTGTCGAAATTGACATTCGAGGAAGCGAAGCCGACATGTTGGCACGTCTGCCTCCAGAGGGCTGTCAGCTTCAAGGAAACGAATCGGCACTGATCAATTCCGAGGAATCGGGTGAGCCACGTGGCCGTGGTCGACCAAAGCTTGGGGTTGTCGCGCGAGAAGTCACGCTACTGCCGCGCCACTGGGATTGGTTGGCTGCACAGCCAGGCGGTGCATCGGTGACTTTGCGGAAACTGGTTGATGAGGCACGCCGGGCCAACGGGGACCGAGACCGGCAGCGCCGGGCGAATGAATGTGCTTACCACTTCATGTCAGCCATCGCTGGTGATATGGCTGGCTTTGAAGAGGCCTCGCGTGCGCTATTCGCAAACGACGCGGCAAAGTTTCGCCAACAGACCGAAGCTTGGCCGGTCGACGTTCGCGATTACGTCAAGTACCTAGCTTATCAACTGCCGCTGACAGAAGTCCCATCGCTTGCACCGTGACTCATTTGGAACAAAAAGGATCGATGATGACAAACAGGAAAACGCTGAAACGAAAGTATCTGGAGACGAAAACCCGAGCCGGTGTCTATGCAATCCGTAACCAGATCACGGGCCGAGCGTTGGTTGCCGGAAGTACGAACGTTCAGGGCACACTCAACCGGCATCGTTTTGAACTGCAGCATGGACAGCATCGCAATGCGAGGCTTGCGCAGGACTGGATCGCGCATGGCGAGACCAACTTTCTCTTCGAAGTAATCGACAGGGTCAAACCTAGCGAAGATCCGGCGTTCAATGCCACACACGAATTGGAAATGCTGGTTAGCCTGTGGCGCCAGGAAGTCCCTTGTGTCGGCGAACTCGGCTACGACGAACCAAGGAGCGAACCTCGATGAACACGAATCTCGGCTTCTGTTTGGCGCTACACCGTGCCCACGCCAGCCTGCAACTCAAGTTTGACGGGGAGTTGGGCATTCAACATGGCATCAGTTTCAATGACTTTGCGCTGCTGAATTTGCTCGCGCAAGCGGAGGGTGGTCGGGTAAGCATCCCGGAACTCGTACGTCCGATGGGTCAGCCTCAATCGGCTGGGCTGCGTCAGTTGATCTTGCTTGAGAAGATAGGCCTTGTTGTGCGCGAGGGTGCGAAAGGAGATCGTCAGGCCGTGCTTCGCCCAGCCGGGCGTGCGCTTGTGCACGTCGCGCGCGAGACCGCCGATAGCATTTGCACCGAAGCCGTCGCAACAATCGCGCCCGCAGTGCTTGCGACAGTTTCCGGAGCACTGGTAACACTTGCAAAGACCACATGTTATGCCCAAGATTAAAGCGAACGGAATTGAAATTGAATACGATTGTTTTGGCAATATCGATGCGGAAGTGGTTCTTCTGATTTCCGGTCTGGGCACGCAGATGATTCGTTGGAACGAAACGTTTTGCCAGATGTTGGCAGAAAAAGGCTTCCGCGTGATTCGCTTTGATAATCGCGACGCTGGCCTCTCAACCAGCTTCCATAGCGCGTCGATGCCAGATCTCGCTGTAATTGCCGACGCAGCCTCACGCGGCGAAGCGCCCAATGTCCCCTACACGCTCTTCGATATGGCGAACGACGTTGTAGGACTTCTCGATGCGTTGAAGATCAAGCGAGCGCACGTGGTTGGACGATCCATGGGCGGCATGATTGCACAACTGTTGGCCAGTGAGCATGCTGAACGCGTTCTGTCTCTGGTTTCCATTATGTCCAGCACTGGCAATCGTAATCTGCCGCAGGCCAGCCCTGCAGTGATGGCGGCGATGACATCGCCAGCGCCACATCCGCTAAAAGACGAACAGGGCTATCTCGCACATTGCGTTGCCTTTTCTCAAGTGATTGCCGGGCGAGGCTATCCGTTTGACGAATCAGCTCAACGAAATCAAGCCTTAGCCGAAGTCAAACGAGCCTACAACCCAAGCGGATTTTGGCGGCACATTGCAGCCATCGCAGCAACCGGCGACTTGCGTTCACGACTAGCCAAAATCCGTGCTCCGACACTTGTATTGCATGGGTCAGACGACCCACTGGTTCCCCCGGAAGCTGGGAAGGACACGGCGGCCAATATTAAAGGAGCTGAACTACTCATCGTCGAGGGAATGGGCCACGATTTTCCGTCATCGCTGTTTGGGTTTGTGGCCGAAGTCATCGCTGATAACACACACCGCGTGCGCCAGAACCTTGAACGGCATATTGGCCCTGATGACGCGCTGCGTCCCCTTCCTAGTCTTCGGATTTGACAACTTCACCACTAACTGGAACGGCATATGACTCAAACTTTTCGGCGCGTCCTGGCCTCGTTGGCCACCTTACTCGTCGCAGGACATGCGCACGCGTATGAGGCCGGCTGGATGCAGATCCAGACCGCTGGTTCGACACCAGATGCGCCCTCGACGCCCGGGCGCTAGTCACCTCTGCGAAATCAAATCCGCCTTAAAAAGACCAACAGAGCACGCGCGAATTTATGCTGATCAACCCACTATTTTTTGGCAAAAATAAATAACCCTATTCGGATTAGCCTTGACGCAGATCACCCCACTTGCAGCTGATTTCAAATAAAGTTACAGTGATTTCATCCCCCTGACCGCATCACTTGGTAACCAAAAAATGAAACATCAAGCTGAGAATCTGCGCCGCCTCATTGACAAGTATTCGACCCGTTACGGCGAACAGGATCCGATCGTTATCAATTTAAAAAATGACCTCGCGTTGCTCGAATCGACACCAAAAATTAGGGTGTTAGGTAAGGTCAACACATTTCCATCAAGCGGCCAGCGGATCGCCCACGATCAAAACCTTGAGAACGCGGCACACTAGCGGTGCACGCTATTCCGGGGTGGACGGCAAGGCCGGAATTTGTGAATCGCCCGTCGGTCATCCGTACGGGCGACCTGTGCCTGATATTACGCTTGCTACCGTTAGCGTGATAGGGCAAACCACCTAGGCATGTCTTTGCAAAAGCTATTCAGCCTCAGCCTCCAAATCATCCTCATCAATTTCCTCGTCTTTTAACGCGGCCTCCTCCGCATAGGACACCGCTTGAATTTGGTGCCCATAGGCCAGGTAGGCCTGGTAGGCGGCACCCTGAACGTCATCAGCCTCGTCGGCCTCAGCAGCTACCAACTGGTGCCTTGCAGCCGCAGCAAAGTGATGCGCAGCCAAACGATGCAAATCGGCCGCCTGCATGTGGTACTCGTGTTCCACGGTGTGAGCATCTGCAGAAACCAAACCTTGTTCTTCAGTCATGTGAATACTCCTGTAACGCCGAATAGATCGGCAGGGTTAAAGTGGCTTGACCAACGGTTGAGCCAGGCGCACCGCGCGCGTGATGGCTCGATCCGAAGACTAGATGCGGCTTGTGACAATTGAACAGCGGACGTGTCGGTCATTTGTCCATTACTTGCTGACAAACAGAAGTGATCGGATCCAACAGTTCACCTTTCATCAGTGCCCAAGGGGAAAGCCAATAAATTGCAACGTTGTGGAAGGGATCCAGAACAATTTTTACGGCCCACGCCAGACCAAAGGCCGGCCCGCGCACGGAAAATAAGTAAACGGAGCGAAGCACAACACCTCCAACACCCAAGCCCAGCCACGCCAGCCCAACGTCGTGCCAATACGACCCGACATCCTGCGCAGGCTCAATCAAACCGAAAATACTAGGCCAGAGTAACAACATCAACGGGAGTCCCAACCACACGCCAATCAGGATGGCCTTGCGACGCATGTTGTAGCCCACCTTGATCGATTCCTTATAGGCGTCGGTCACACCGTTAACCGCGTCAAAGCTACGCGGCTCGAAAAACATATGGCCAGACTGACGGGTCACCATGCCCACAACCCACCCGATGATCCCCGCTGCCGCGGGATCAACGAATAGAAGTCCATACGCGACCAAGAAGCTACAAGCGCTTACAAGGTGTAAGGTTTGGTTGATACGACTCTGGTGGTAGTAGCGGTGGTCGTCCCACTGTAATTTTTGCACTTGCTTCAAAAATGCCTTCATTTCATTTTCCTTCCATGTGGTTGATCGACACAGTGTTGAAATTGAAAATGACAAAGAACAGAAAAATTGGTGACTAAATGGTGAATATTTGGCAGGGTTTGATATAGGTCAAATCTGTGCGATTTGAATCAAGACGGTCTACGACCCGCTTTGTTTGCCAGTGTGGACACTATGCCTATACCGATTAATGTGCAGAGTGGACGCGATCTCGGCCAGGGAGCTTGCATATTCCCCCATACCCGTGGATGGGTGTATGCTATACACGTATAGCAACTGAAAGGAGCCGTCATGCTGGCGTTAAGACTACCTGAAGAAATTGAAATCCGACTGGAGAAACTGGCCAAATCCACGGGACGCACCAAGAGCTTCTACGCGCGGGAAGCGATCATCGAACACCTTGCTGATTTAGAGGACCTTTACCTTGCTGAAAAGCGCCTGGCGAAAGTTCGGAGTGGAAAGTCCAAAACGGTCAGCCTAAACGCGGTGGAGGCAGCGCTTGGCTTGGCAAATTGAATTTGATGAGTCTGCAAAAAAAGAGCTAGCCAAGTTAGATCGACAAGTTGCCCGAAGGCTTATTGATTTCCTGAAAAACAGAGTCTTGAACCTGCGAGATCCCCGCAGTGTCGGACAGGCCCTAAGGGGATCGACACTTGGGTCAATGGAGTTGCTGAGCCAGATCTCAGCGGCAAACCTGCCTCCATTGAAATCAACTCTAGAGATGTTTGATATGCCCCAACTCACCGAACTGCAATGGTTTGGCGCGTACATAGTGGTTGGGGCATGCGCGTTGGTATTGATGCGCCTGTATGTGAAATGGGTGGTGCGCCCGCCACAGCAAAGCGAGTTCGTCACAGAGATGATGGCGGCCATCGGTGCCGATCAGCCTTACGACTGGCGCAAAACGGCCAAGTCAGTGCTATTCGTGCCCTTGGCTGTGCTGGTCTGGCCACTGTCGATCGCAGTAGGTATTGGTGAGATTCGAAAACCTGCCAAAACCTACCCGGAGCCCTCGCCTGAAGAGAAGTTCCGCTGCCAGCGCGAACACCTGAGGATGCCGATTAGCATCGCCGAAGCGGAGAACTTAGGCGTGATCACAGACCCCTTAGGACGCGCGCCCGCCCTGCCCTTTGGACATCTGAACGGCGCGTGGCTAACGTTTCTCCGCGGACAAGAGGCAGACTTTTCTCTTTGGTACTTTGAAGTGCCACTGGAAAACGCGCTGGTTCGCTATGAGCGTGCCTGCCGGATGGGCGTTGATTCATGTCTATTCAAGCGTGTGAAGTCCAGTTGAAGAATGCAATTTCAACTTCAATATTTCGATTTTCATTAAACGATGCTTGGAAGATAGCGAGGTGGGTGCCGCGCGCGCGTAACGTGCTCAAACGCATAGGCTAAGTTAAGTAACTTCATTTCACTCCATGCGTCGGCGAAAAAACTCAAGCCGAGCGGGAGCCCACGTGCGCTTCCTGCTGGGACGCTGATGCTGGGTGTGCCTGCTACGGCTGCTGGAGAACTGCTACCCCAGACTGCATGATCACCCAACATCAAATCGACGCACCAAGCAGGGCCACCGGTGGGTGCCATCAACGCATCCAATTGGTTCTCTCTAAGTACCTTTTCGATTCCATCGCTTCCAGCAAGACGACGGCAGGTGGAAAGTGCCTCAAGGTACTCGCTGTCAGACAAAGGTCCCTGGGCCTGCGACATAACTAGGAGGTCCTGGCTGAACCATGGCATTTCTCTGTCGGAATGGATTTTGTTAAATTCAATTAACTCGGCCAAGCTGCTAACTTGCCCGTACGGCTCCCGTCGTTGAAGGTATTCGTTTAGACCGGCCTTCATCTCATAGAGTAAGACGGTCCTCTTTGCTTTCTGCATTTGCTCAATATTAGGCAATGTAACTGGATCGATGAGTACGGCGCCCGCGTTCCGCAAGGCCGCCAGCGCCGGTGCATAGGCTTGCTCCACGATGTCATGAAAACCAAAATACTGCCGCAAAACTCCTAATCGAGCGCCTCTCAGCGACTCACTATCTAGGGCAACAGAATAGTTTTTTAGGGTATTTGAGATGCTTTCTGAGGTGCACGCATCGTGACTGTCAAAGCCGGCCATTGCACCGAGTAAAAGTGCACAATCACGGACCGTTCTCGCCATCGGCCCTGGCGTATCCAGACTGCGTGCAATCGGAATGACGCCTCGTCGGCTGATCAGACCCACCGTGGGTTTAAGGCCGACGATTCCGCAAACTGAAGCTGGGCTCAAAATCGATCCGTCAGTTTCAGTTCCGACAGCCGCAGCGCAAAGGCTCGCCGCTACGGCAACAGCTGAACCAGAGCTTGACCCCGATGCGCTTCGATCCAGGGCATACGGATTGCGCGTCAGACCGCCGCGTGCGCTCCAACCACTGCTGCTCTGACGACTACGGCCATTCGCCCATTCACTCATATTGGTTTTTCCGAGAATCACGGCACCTGCCTCGCGCAAGCGTTTCACTAGGAAAGCGTCTTCATGCGCGGTCGACCCCGTCAGTGCCAACGAACCAGCGGTAGTCGCCATGCTATCCCGCGTGTCGATATTGTCCTTGATAAGGATAGGAATGCCATGCATCGGGCCACGCGGCCCCTTCTCTTTCATCTCGCCGTCCAACGCAGTCGCTATCTGTATCGCATCTGTATTCAGCTCAATCACGCTGTTCAGGCATGGCCCTTTGCGGTCTATTTTCTCGATGCGCTCCAGGTAACAACCGACCAACTCCCGGGATGTGACCCGTCCCGATGCAACATCAGATTGCAGTTCGGAAAGACTAATCTCCTCGATGCTGGCAATTTTCATATGCTGTCCAATCGGCAGTTCACTTGTTTGCGTCCCAACTAAGCGATTCGCTGACCGCAGCTTCCAAAATTTGCTTGTATCTGGGATCGTCGTTTGCCTGATTGAAGGTCCCGCATATGACAATATCGGTTTCTGATGAGCGCAACATAAAACTGTTCCAGTGCCCAAGGTGCCCCCAGAACAAAGTATCCGAAATTGAAAATAAGGAAATCCCGGCAGCAGTTCTAATCTTGCGAGTTCCAGTGCCGACCGGCCCATCGGTCCCAAGCTTCATGAACTGTAGCGTTTCTTCATTAGCAAACACCGCCTGTCCCAGAAGGCTAGTGATGAAGTGATCAAGATCAGCGGCAGTAGAAACCAGTCCGCCGCCTCCGAAGGTGTCAAACGAAGGGTCAAAGTTGGCAGTGTCAGTTTTTCCAGAGAACGCATGGGCCACAGGCCACTCCGTAGCAGTCTCACACCCCTCAAGATAAGTGCTTTTGAGAGCGAGCGGATCTAGCAGACGCTCCCGATAGACCGATGCCAGTGAGGATCCGGTTGCGGCCTCAATTATCAAAGCTAACAGGACGTAGCCGGTATCGCTGTAGGCAACGCCTTCATCAGGCCGAAAGTAAGGTGTCCCCGCGCGTATGGCTACTCTTAATAGGTCCAGTGCGGACCATTTTTTTGCGGGCGTGTCGAACACATTTTCGATGAACTGTGCAGTCGTCGCATAGTCGAAAACTCCACTGCGATGCCGAAGCAACTGTGCAATGGTGATGTCCGAGCCAAAGGAATGACCTTCATAAATATGGATCTGATCACAGATTTCATTCGACAGATAAGTCGTCAGTCTGTCATCTAAGGATAAAACTCCTTCCTCCACCAAGAGTAAAACCAGTGCTGCCGTGAAGGTTTTGCTAATGCTTGCGGTACGAAACGCATGCGTTTCAGACGCGTAGGTGGTCGGTCCAGTCGATGCGCGGTTAGAACCCTCCCACCATGTTGAGCCACGCCGGACCCGCAGAATACATTCGTCGGTAAGCCTTGCAATCAGACTTGCTAATCGGGTGCAGACGGCACTGGAAAGGTTGCCGTTCTTTACATGTGTTGTCTGACTTGATCGACTCATGGGGTGACATCTCGGCAGTGACAAAAAGCATAGCCATTCTGTTCGAATGGAACACGAATTTTATTGTACTTGAATTCAAATTCAATTCATGATAGGATCAATCATGGCCCCCCAGTAGGCGGTTTTGTTCATAAACATGGGCCTCAAGTCTATTGTTCCTTGTGAAGTACGCCTGCAAGTGAGACCTCGCACTTCTCCCCTTGATATGGCAAGAGAAGGTAGCAAACGCAACAAATTGGAGAAAAATATGACAAAGGTATGGCAAGACCTAAGGCCTGGATCTAAGTTGGGTGTGAGCCCTTGGTTCGCGCTAAAGCAAGAAATGTTTGACGAGTTCGAGGTGCTAACGCTTAGCAATGACAAGCTGCACACAGATGCAGATTGGGTGGCGAAAAACACGCACTTCAAGTCCATTATTGCGCCCGGATTCTTTGTTGCGGCACTTCTTCCCTATTTCCATGCACAAGTTTCGGCTGATTTGACTGGTTACTATCCTCTAAATTATGGATTTGACAAGATTCGGTGGGTGGAACCCGTGCCAGTCAACTCCAGAATTCGAGCTGAATTCACTGTGATGGAGATCACGCCGCGCCCTGATGGCGGGTCACTCTTTAAGACGCAGGTCACGGTTGAGATCGAGGGAGTGGACCGTCCAGGGATGGTGGCAGAGTGGCTGGGCGTAGTCATGCCTCACAGCGCCGTCTGAGGCCGTCATGAATCTGCTGAAGGCCCGCAGGTCATCAATGCTGGACTACCTGTCCGAACACGCACGACTGCATCCAACACGCGAGGCCGCCGTAGAGGGCGAGCAAAGACTAAGCTATCGTGAACTTGCGTCTCAGGTCGATGCAGTTGCATCGAGACTTACCGATCGAGGCATTGGTGTTGGCCATGTAGTTGCCTATATCGGACCGCCTGGCATTCAGTATTTCATTAGTCTCTTAAGCGCTTTTCAAACTAAGGCAACATGGGTCGGTCTGAACCCCAAATACCGCTGCGATGAATTAGCCTACGTTATCGGTCACGCCAGACCCTGTTTGATCATTGTTGCTGACACGGCAGAGGAGCGAACCCGAGGCGAGCTCGCACTAGCAATTAGCAAAACAGATTCTGAGGCTGACATCATTTTTGCGGAGGAAAGTGCGGGAGGCCTGCATGCCTCCCTGAGCAGAATCGGCTCTACTCGTTTGCCACCCCACGAACGCCAGATCGACATCGCAGATCTAGAAGCCGCAGTTTTGGTTTACACATCAGGTTCCTCGGGCAAGCCAAAAGGTGCCTGCCTGACGCAGTCAAATTTGGTTGAAAACGCTTGGTGGTTAGCGCGCAGGTTAGGTTTTGAAAGTGGACGATTTTTAATAAACCTCCCGGTTAACCACGCGGGCTGCATTTCAGACACCACACTGGTGGCTTTACTCAATGGAGATACGCTGGTGTTCATGGCGGCATTTGAGCCGGTAGAAGCAGGTCATTTGGTGCGCGATGAGAGGATTACTACACTGGGTCAAGTACCGACGCAGTATCAGATGATGCATTCCGCCGGCGTCCTTGGGCCTGACTATTTGGGTACGGTAAAACACTTGGGGTGGGGTGGTTCTGCCATGCCCAGTAGCCTTATTGCCTTTCTGTCCAATTTCATCCCGGACCTGTTTAACAGTTACGGTTTAACTGAATCCTCCGGCACGATCACCATCACCCAGAAAGGTGCAAATGCGGAGCAACTAGCCAATACGACTGGCATTCCTGTTTTTGACGGTGCGGTTCGCGTTGTCGGTGCCGACGGATATAGCGTACGTACGGGCGGAGCGGGCGAAGTTCAGATCTGTGGGCGCCATGTGTTTGCAGGTTATCTGAGAAACGAAGCTGCCAACAGCGTTGCGTTCACCGGTGATGGCTGGCTTAGAACTGGAGACACTGGGCTTATTTCGCTCGATGGCAGTTTGCGTTTGATTGGGCGCATGACGGAAATGTACAAGTCTGGTGGCTACAACATTTATCCGCGTGAAATAGAGTCGGTGCTTGAGTCGCACCCCGGGGTTGCCATGGCTGCGGTCATTGGGATCGAGGATCCACTTTGGGGTGAAGTCGGCCACGCGTTCGTTCTTTCATCGTCCGGTGACATCGACAGTGCCAGCTTAAACGCGTTGTGTCGCGAACGTCTAGCTGCATACAAGGTTCCAAAAGTAATTGAAGTTCGCACCGATCTCCCATTGCTACCGATCGGAAAAATAGACAAAAAACAACTTGCAACATTAATTTTTAAATCCAAATTAATTACGGATATTGGCTCAGCCTAATTTGACTTGGATTAATTATGAACTTACCTTTAAAACGCGCTCAAGTTGGATCACGCATGTCAGGGATCGCAATTTATAACGGGACCGTTTATCTTTCCGGGCAGGTTCCTTTAAATACCGCAGACGCCGACATCGCAACACAAACAGATGAAGTCTTGGGTCATGTCGAACGCTTACTGACAGAAGCCGGCACCGACAAATCGCACATCCTGCAATGCCAGATATTTTTGCGAGACATTGCTGACATATCTCACATGAATGTAGTGTGGGACGCCTGGGTTACAACGGGTCACGCTCCCCCGCGTGCCACTGTCCAAGCCGCGTTGGCTGATCCGCGCTGGCGAATCGAAGTTCTCGTCACGGCAGCCCTTGCCTAAAGCCTAAGGTCTACTGAAACGGTAAATACACCATGGTCGATACTCAAATCCTTGAACCGGGGGACGATATTTCCCTTGATGACAAGTACCTGCTTGAACATGGTCGAGTTTTCATGTCCGGACATCAGGCGCTGGTGCGATTGCCGATGCAGCAGCGCATACGCGATGTGGCAGCTGGAAAAAACACGGCGGGCTATATTTCCGGTTACCGCGGCTCGCCCATGGGGCGATATGACATGGAATTGTGGCGCGTCGATGCCCTGCTTAAGCAACACCACATCGTATTTCGCCCGGGCATCAATGAGGAGTTGGCAGCAACAGCAGTTTGGGGATCGCAGTTTGTAGGCGATCAGCCAAAAGCGCGCTATGACGGTGTGTTTGGCATCTGGTACGGAAAGGGCCCAGGCCTGGACCGGTCGGCGGATGCGATTAAGCACGCTAATTATGGCGGCAGCAGCGCATGGGGCGGTGTGCTGGCAATAGCGGGTGACGATCACGGTTGTAAGTCATCAACTATCCCCAATTTTTCCGACCCGATTTTCATTGCCTGCGGCATGCCGATTCTTTATCCAGCCAGCACGCAAGAGCTGCTCGATTTCGGATTGCATGGAATTGCGATGAGCCGATACAGCGGATGCTGGGTTGGAATGAAGGTAGTGACCGACATAGTTGAAGGCAGCGGTATTGTCGACGTGGACCCGACATTGCCTCATATTGTGCAGCCGCAAATGCTTTCGGCGCCGCTCGGTGGTCTATTTGTTCGCCCGCTTGAGCATGGCGCTTTACAAGAAGCTCGGCTCTACCAGCACAAGCTCCCAGCGGCCCTTGCCTATTGCCGCAGCAATGCATTGAACCGCTTGAACGCAGAAGTTCCTGACGCCCGCATTTGCATCCTATCGGCGGGCAAGGCGTACCAAGATGTAATGCAGGCTTTACAGCTACTGGGCATCGACGCCGAACGCGCTGAGACACTGGGTCTTCGCGTGGCCAAAATCGGCATGATTTGGCCGCTTGATCCAAATTTTGTGACGGAGATCGCCCGCGGTCTGGACGTTCTGCTGGTTGTCGAGGAAAAACGGCCCTTGCTCGAAGACCAGGTCAAGGCCATCTTGTATGACGCGGCCTCCGACGTAAAGCCACGGGTCATTGGCAAATACGCCGGAGCCAACGTTTGGTCGCAGGAACCTGGGCAGCAGCTTATGTCGATGGCGGGTGAGACCGCTCCGCCGCAGATCGCGCAAATGATCGCAGCGCAGCTTGCCCTGTTCCATACGGAATTTTCAATCCCTGTTGCCGCCAGTACTGTGACGTCGACTCCCGGACCTGTACGCCTTCCTGGGTTTTGTTCCGGGTGTCCTCATAATCGCTCCACACGCGTACCCGATGGTAGCCGCGCACTGGCCGGTATAGGTTGCCACACGATGGCAGTGCTGGTGGACCCAGTGCGCACAAACTCGATCTCTCACATGGGGGGCGAGGGCGTCATGTGGCTGGGGCAGCAGCCGTTTACTGATGAAGCCCATGTTTTTGCGAACATGGGTGACGGCACTTTTTTCCACTCCGGGTTTCTAGCGATACGTCAAGCGGTCGCATCCCAGGTTCCCATTACCTACAAATTATTGGTCAATGGTTTTGTTGCCATGACGGGTGGTCAGCCGATAGAAGGCAATCTGAGCGTCCGCCAAACGGTTGAAGGTCTACTGGCGGAAGGCGTCCGCAAGATTGTCGTAGTCACGGATGAGATCGGGAACTACCCACCCGGTGCGCTACCACCTTCAGTGCCAGTTCGCCATCGTAGCGAACTCGAAGCTGTGCAGCGCGAGTGCAGAGATTATCCAAACGTTTCGGTTATTGTGTATCAGCAACCATGCGCTACTGAACGCCGGCGCCTGAGGAAACGAGGTCTCAGCCCGGATCCTGAAAAACGTGCATTTATCAACCCAGCTGTGTGCGAGGGCTGCGGTGATTGCAGCCAGGCTTCAGGCTGCTTATCTATCGAACCACTTGAGACTGTATTCGGTCGTAAGCGACGCATCAATCAAGCGTCGTGCAACAAGGATTTTTCCTGCGTTGACGGGTTTTGCCCGAGTTTCGTGACAGTGCATGGCGGGCGCCTGCGCCAGTCGGATGCGTCCAAGCTTGCCCCTAAGTTGCCGCCACTTAAGACGCCGGAACTACCATCAGCTGGTGGTGGCTACGGTGTACTGATCGCTGGCATCGGCGGCACCGGAGTCGTGACCATGGGTCAGATCCTTGGTGTCGCAGCACACATCGATGGCTTACATGTTTCAGTGCTTGATATCACTGGACTGGCTCAGAAATATGGGGCTGTGCTCTCCCATGTGGTAATTTCTCCAAACCCTGTGGACCTGAACGCCGCGCGTATTTCTTCTGGCGCTGCGAATGCTTTGATTGGCTGTGACCTGGTTGTAAGTGCTGGCGACGAAGTACTGTCCAAGCTGCGAACGGACATCACTGGCGCAGTTGTGAATACCGACTTGATTCCCACAGTTGATTTCTCGAGGAATTCCGACTGGTCGCTTGACCCGAAAGCACTGATCAGTCGCCTACAAAACGTGTTAGGTGAGCGTTGCACGGCCATTGATGCCACTGGCTTCGCCACCAAGCTGTTGGGGGACCCCATAACAGCCAATTTATTCTTGCTTGGTGTAGCCTGGCAAAGTGGTTTACTACCCCTCACTCTGGGGTCACTGCAACGGGCCATCGAACTCAACGGCGTGCAGGTCCAAAGCAATCAGTCTAGCTTTGACTGGGGGCGCGCTGCTGTGTGCGACCGGGAGTCGGTTACCCGTCAAGCCAAGTACATACCCGCCCAGACCGATGGCGTTGATACGCCTTCAGACCTTGCAACTCTGGTGCAGCAACATCGCAAGTTCCTATCACTGTACCAAAATCAGGACTACGCACAGCGCTATCAAAGGCTGGTGCAACGCATCGCCATGAAGGAAGGCGTGGTCGCAGGCGAAGACCGATTAGCCAAGGCAGTTGCCCGCAGTTATTTCAAACTTCTGGCCAGCAAAGATGTGTATGAGGTGGCACGCTTACACAGTTCACCCGAATTTCGTGCCGAAATCGAGCGCCAGTTTGAAGGCGACTTCAAGCTTCACTTTCACCTTGGCATGTGGCCGTTTGCAAAGCGCGATAGCAGTGGAAAGCTGATTAAAGGAGAAGTTGGCTCTTGGATGATGGTGGTTTTCAGAGCATTGGCCGGTCTGAGGTTCTTGCGCAATACTTGCCTCGATCCCATGCGCAACTCGCATGATCGCCAGATGGACCGCGCATTGTTGGTTGAATTTGAAAGTGATATCAATTTGATGGTGCAGCGCCTGAGCCGGGATAACCATACAGTCGCACTCAAGCTGGCCGAATTGCCGCAGAAAGTTCGTGGTTTTGGGCATGTTCGAGAAGCGAGTTCCGTCAAGGTAGCCGTTGAGCGCACTGCCCTATGCAAGCTGCTGGAGAACCCGGTTCCCAGTCAATTTTCCAAATCAAACTAATCGAAATTACGACCGTGCTCCTTGTTGAGAGGACAAAAGCGGTGCAACTGTAGATTGGACGGAGTCTGTGGAGGAGTGCTTTATGTCAGATTTATTTGAAAATCCGATGGGTTTGATGGGCTTCGAGTTTGTCGAATTTGCCTCACCAACCCCGGGAATTCTTGAGCCCATATTTGAACGAATGGGTTTTTCGTTAGTGGCACGCCATCGATCCAAAAAAGTCGCTTTATTCCGTCAAGGAAATATTAATTTTATCGTCAACAGCGAACCAAATAGCATGGCGGCTTACTTTGCCGCGGAGCATGGCCCTTGTGCCTGTGGCATGGCATTTCGCGTCAAGGACTCCCACCATGCTTATCGGCGCGCCCTGGAGTTGGGCGCACAACCTATCGAAATCCCTACCGGGCCGATGGAGTTGAATTTGCCGGCCATCAAAGGCATCGGTGGTGCACCGCTGTATTTGATTGACCGCTTTGAAGATGGCAAGTCGATTTACGACATCGATTTCAACTTCATCGACGGCATCGAGCGACATCCGGTCGGTCATGGACTTAAGTTGGTCGATCACCTGACCCATAACGTTTACCGTGGTCGAATGGCCTTCTGGGGCAATTTCTACGAGAGACTGTTCAATTTTCGGGAAATTCGCTACTTTGATATCCAAGGTGAATACACGGGCCTTACTTCGCGTGCTATGACCGCGCCCGACGGAAAAATTCGGATACCACTCAACGAAGAGTCGAAAAAAGGCGGCGGACAAATTGAGGAGTTTCTGATGAAGTTCAATGGCGAAGGTATCCAGCACATTGCACTGATCTGCGATGACCTGATCGCGACCGTTGACAGGCTGGCCAAGGCCGGTGTACCACTGATGACGGCTCCCAGCAAAACCTACTATGAAATGATGGAGGATCGTCTGCCCGGCAATGGACAGCCGGTGTCTGAACTGCGGAAGCGCGGCATCTTGCTTGATGGCAGTACAGAGGGTGGCAATCCCCGCCTTCTACTGCAGATATTTTCAGAAACGCAATTGGGGCCGGTGTTCTTTGAGTTCATCCAGCGCAAGGGCGATCAGGGCTTTGGCGAGGGCAATTTCAAGGCTTTGTTTGAATCGCTCGAACGTGACCAATTGCGCCGTGGTGTCATCAACGCAAAGGACTGATGCCATGAAAATTGACGGCATTCATCATGTTGCCTATCGCTGCAAAGACGCCAAGGAAACTGTGCTTTGGTATCAAAGAATGTTGCACATGGACTTTGTACTGGCCATCGCCGAAGACCTGGTTCCATCAACCAAGGCGCCCGACCCTTATATGCACGTCTTCCTGGATGCCGGGCAGGGAAATGTGCTGGCTTTCTTCGAATTACCAACGCAGACACCGATGGGCCGTGACTTCAATACGCCAGAGTGGGTGCAGCACATCGCTTTCAAGGTTAAAGACCGCGCTGAGTTGCTTGAATTTCGAGCCCACCTCGAAGCGAGCGGTGTTGACGTGCTGGGCGTGATTGACCATAGTGTTTTCCACTCGATCTATTTTTTCGACCCGAACGGACACCGGCTGGAGCTAGCCTGCCCGGACCCCGATGAGGCGCTCCTGCTCGGGCGACTGGACGCCGTAAAGTGGGACATGCTGGAGGAGTGGTCCAGAACTCGTAGGGCGCCCAAGCATGCTTCCTTCCTGCACCAACGCGAGTTCAAGTGATGAGTGCTCCGATTGACGAAACCCATAGCCCGTCATTGCGAAGCTGGGTCGAATCAGCCAATGACCCGACGAGTGACTTCCCGATCCAGAACCTGCCTTTTGGACGATTCCGACGAAGCGGCGAGATCAATTGGCGACTCGGTGTGGCGATCGGTGACCAAGTGCTGGACCTACGCGCTGCCAAACTAATCTCGGGACGCGACATGAGATTGCTAATGCGCATGCAAACGACAGCACGGCGAAAACTACGTTTGCAGATGGTGCGTGGTTTGCAAGTAGGAAGTGAACAGCAGACCGCTTTCCGGGCTGCGTTGTATCCGCAATCCGGGGTCGAACTCGGCTTGCCCTGTGAGATCGGCGACTACACCGACTTCTATACCAGCATCCACCATGCAACCAACATTGGCAAGCAGTTGCGCCCCGACAATCCGCTGTTGCCCAACTACAAATGGTTGCCGATTGGCTACCATGGGCGTGCTTCAAGCATTGTGGCTAGCGGCTCAAGCTTTCATCGCCCTCTGGGTCAGACGCGGTTGGCAGACCAGGACCGCCCCAACCTGGCGCCAAGTCGTCGGCTCGATTACGAACTTGAACTGGCGGCCATCATTGCCCACCCAAATACCTTGGGCGACCGCGTTGACCTGGCGCAGGCAGAAGACCACGTATTCGGCTTGGCGCTGCTCAACGATTGGAGTGCACGTGACATACAGGCCTGGGAGTACCAACCACTAGGGCCGTTCCTAGCCAAGAGCTTTGCCAGCACGCTTTCGCCTTGGGTGGTGACGCTCGAGGCGCTGGCACCCTTTCGCGAGTCTTTTATGAGACCCGAAGGTGATCCACAACCGCTTCCTTACCTTGATGGGGATCGGAATAACGAACGGGGCGCCTTCAACATCGAGCTCCAAGTCTCTCTGCAGACGGCGCAGATGCGGGCCCTTGGCTATGCGGGTGACCAACTCTCGCAATCCAACTACCGCAGCGCATACTGGACGATTGCGCAGTTGGTGACACACCACACGATTAATGGCTGTAATCTGCGCCCCGGCGACCTGCTTGGCACCGGTACGGTGTCGGGCCCAAAGCAGGAGCAAGCTGGTTCACTGATGGAGTTGAGCACTGGTGGTCAGCAGCCCATTCATTTATCCAATGGCGAAACGCGTACCTTCCTGGAAGACGGCGACTGTGTGATTTTGCATGGACATTGCCAGCGAGACGGATTTCGACGTATCGGCTTTGGCGAATGCCGCGGAACCGTGCTTCCAGCAGCATAGAGCTGAGCACACGTCTATTTTCATGCAGCTGCATACCTACTTTCGCAGTTCGGCGGCGTACCGCGTGCGCATTGCGCTCGAACTTAAAAGACTGGACTATCAATCAATCCCCGTGCATCTGCTGCGTGGTGGGGGCGAACAGCATGCGGTCACTTTTGCAAGCCTGAATCCGGCCGAACTGGTGCCGGTGCTAGTCGACGGTGAAGTGACATTGACCCAATCGCTGCCCATCATCGAGTACCTGAACGAGGTGCATCCTGAGCCCGCCTTGCTGCCCTGCGATGCCGCTGGTCGAGCCCGGGTACGTGCCTTGGCCCAGACTATTGCCTGCGAGATTCATCCGCTGAACAATCTGCGTGTTCTTCAATATTTGGAGGCAGGTCTGGGCGCAGATTTACAGACAAGAAACGCTTGGTATGCCCACTGGGTGGGACTTGGCTTTCGGGCGCTTGAGCGCTTGCTCGGCGAGGACGCCAGCAGCGGACTGTTCTGCCACGGCAACACACCGACGCTGGCGGACTGTTGCCTCGTGCCACAAATTTACAACGCTGAACGTTTCGCCATTTCGCTGGCTGCCTACCCAACGATTCTGCGCATCGGACAGAACTGCCGAAACCTGGACGCCTTCCGGCGTGCCGCACCCGACATCCAGGTTGACGCCGGCTAAATAAAATTGGGATGGTTGAACTCGTGCCAAACCCGATTGCATCCTCCAAAAAAACAGCCCGACACCGTAGGGCTACAAGTGGTGACGCAATGCCTGCACCAACGCATCAATATCAGCCTCGCTGTGGTCGGCGAAGGTGGCGCAGCGAATCATACCTTCGGGTCCGGAGCCAATGTAGCTCGACAGGGCAACGTGTACGCCGTCATCAAATAGCAACCGTTGCAGCGCGAGCATGTGCGCGTTTTGTCCCACCGAAAAAGCGGTGATGGGTGCGGGCGTATCGACGATTTCCAATCCAAGCCCACGCAGGCCGTGCTTGAGGCGCTGGCTGATCGCATGCAGGTATTGACGTCGCTCTGGATGGGAACGGGCATAGCGCATGGCCGCCGCAGCGACCAATACCGATACGGGAGAGCCAGCGCTAGCGCCACGTACCGGCGGCAGACTCCGCACGCGAGCCGCGAAATCTGAACTGCAGGGCAACAATCCGCCGTGGGCGCAAAAACCTTTGCTCAAAGTGCCTGCGTGCCAGCCTGTCGAGACGCCACAGTACTCTAGGGCGCCACGGCCGTTGGCACCCACTACACCGTAAGCATGTGCTTCGTCGACAAACAGAATTCCCCCGACTTCGGCTACGCTTTGTGCGTAATTGGCAAGCGGTGGTACACGCCCGGTGGTGGCAAAAACACCGTCAGTGAGTACCAGCGGTCTTTGATTGGCCGCAGAGCATGGGCGCAGTGCGTCATGCAAGCCGTTAGCGTCGGCATGTGCAAAAACTACTACCGGACAGCCACTAAGGCGCGCGGCATCAAACAGACTGAAATGCGCCAGTTCATCGATAAAAATGACGTCAAAATCGGGACGCAGACCCGCTACGGCGGCGAGTCCGCAGAAGTAACCTGAAGGCAGAAAAACGCTGGTCTCAATCCCAAAAAATGCAGCGCCTTCTCGCGCCAACTCTTCAAATACGGGGTCGCTGCCACCCTGCGTCCCGCTGCGCATCTGTGACCAGGGGTGTTCAAGCTCAACAGCCTGGCGACCGGCAGTGCGCAGTTCATCCAAGGTTTGCATCGCCAAATAGCTGCATCCAACGAAGTTGATATACGGTTGCTCATTAATCCAGAGTCTGGCCGATTCGGGGCCCCGCAGGGTTCGACCCGTCAAAAGAGCAGTGGGATGCGTCATATCTGAATCAGTGCGGACTGCTGGCTGGTGCTACGACTCCAGTTCCAGCAACTTTTGCACCACCCGTCGAAACTGTGTAAGCCCCAAATCGGCGGCCATGGAGAGCATTTTGAAACCTGGATCCAGTGCTAGATTTTTTGCTTGGGCCGTAATGATGCCGCGATCCTCTTCGAAAGCGACGGCAATGTTTTGCATGATGCTGCGCGTCACTTCCGGTTGGTCAATCAGAAAGTTATGCGGATGTGCAAAAAAGTAATGGGTGGAGTTCTCGGTCTCTGGGGTAACAGCCTGGCGACCGCGGAACTCAAGCGCATTCTCGCGCCTGCCCGTTTCCCGGGCTTCGATGCCCTGGCCCGCGGGCACCATCCCTGAATCCATGAGCAAAATCCCCGGCACGATGAAGTCGTAAATCATCCAGCGGTCCACCAACTTTCCTTCATAAGCACCAAATTTTTTGGAATACTCCGGCGGCTGCGTGTTAAAGACCCATTTGCTCGTGCGCACGCCACGTTCCAGTCGTTCCACGCTGGGTAGCACAGCGGCATAGTCGGGTGATCCGCCCAAAGTAGTGGGATGCAGGTAAGGCAGGTGCGTAAAGTCCAACAAGTTGTCGCATAACAAGAGATAGTTCACCTCGTAATGGATATGGCCCCCCATGCTGGCCCAAGCCGGGTCGTCCAGATAGTGCGTGTCACTGATCAGAGACTCGTCGGCCAGTGCAGGGTCGCCCATCCAGATCCAAATCCAGCGATGCCGTTCAACTGCCGGAAATGTACGCACACTGAATTTTGGAGGAACTTTTTCCTGAGATGGAATTTCCACACAAGTTCCAGTTTCATCGAACTTCAAACCATGATAGCTGCATCGCACACAGTTGCCCTCACGTCGCCCCATAGAAAGAGGAGCACCACGGTGACAACAACGGTCTTCAAAGGCTATCACTCTGTTCTCAGCATTTCGCCACAAGACAATGGGCACTGAAATAATGGTCCGTGCCAAAAATCCCTCGGCAGAAACCTCGTTGTCCCAGCCAGCGACATACCAACAATTTTTGATAAACATGGATCAGTTCTCAGGTGTGGCCGTTTGTAAGAAGCGCTGTACCGAAAGGGCATGTGCGTTGATGCCCTGGGCCAGCAAAGTCTCTGGCATAGGCTTGCCTTTGATTAGCGAGGCTGAAAATATTGCCAATGCCGGTGCAGTCTGGATACCATAGCCACCCTGACCGGCTAACCAAAAAAAATCTGAAACTTCAGCATCAAACCCTGCGACCGGCGTTCGATCTGAAGCAAATGTGCGTAGCCCCGCCCAGCGCCCCGTTATATGCTTGGGGCGCAACAAGGTCATCCGCTCCAAACGGTCCAATACAACAGCCACATCAAACTCATCAGGTTGCGCATCGCAAGGCGGGGACGGTGTTTCATCGGCAGGCGATGCGAGTATTCGTCCCGCATCGGGTTTGAAGTAGAACTGTTCACCAATTTCCACGGCCAGAGGCCAGTTCTGGATGTCCCAGTTTTGCTGATCCTCGAACACAATAGCTGTGCGGCGCATCGGCGTTAATCCAATTGGCTGAACGCCACAGCGAAGGGCGAAGTCATCAGCCCATGCGCCTGCTGCATTTACCAGCAGTTTTGTAGTGCAGTGGCCGGCTCGGGTGTTGAGTGCCCACTTGGCCTGGCTGTGCTGGGTGGCGTCTACTTGAGCATTGCAAATCACCGTAGCGCCGCGTCGGCGCGCCCCAGCCAAATATCCCTGGTGCAGAGCATGGACGTCGATGTCACATGCGTCAGGTTCAAAAATTCCTGCCTGCGCCGCCTCTGGCCGCAACGCGGGCAAGCGGCCTAGCAGAGAATTGCCCTCGATCCAGCGCAGCTTAGAAGCGCGTGGTGCGACCTCTGCATGTACGGCGTGCAACTGCTCCAGTCCGTCGAGACCTGCAAAGAACAATGTTCCACGCGGCATCAAAAGCGAGCTTTTAGAAAATCCCTCAGCAGGCGTGCTCAAGAAAGAACGACTACTGCGTGACAATGCACGCACGGCGCTGTTGCCGTAGACCTCGCTAAAAAGTGCCGCGGATCTGCCGGTGGTGTGGTAGCCAGGCTGGGACTCTGTCTCCAACAAAAGCACCCGCAGCTCTGGGGCCAGTTCATAGGCAAGTGAGGCGCCCGCCATCCCCGCACCCACTATCACCGCGTCAAAGTCCCCAAGGAAGGGCGTGCCAATGCGGGGGTTGGAAAAAAAGCGAGTCCCGTCTGACACTTTTTACTCGCCTCGATCTTTCGCGGTCAGCTTCACATCCGGCTCGACCATTTCAGACAAGGGTTTGGTCAGCTTCAACTTGCCCAATGGTGGGTTCTCCAAATACATCGCCCGGTACCAAAGGGTAGACAACAGTTCCGCAATTTCCTGTGGCGCTGTTAGAAGCTTCCGCAAATCGTTGCTTCGATGTACATAAACTTCGGTGATCAAGCCATCGACCATTGAACCCAAAGCGTAGGCGACGCTCAGGCTAACGTTAGCGTTTTTCCGCGTTTCTGGCAGTCGCCGCGATATGCTCTTCGCGATACGGCGTGTCCAAGCTGTGTTGTGACTATTCCAAAGTGCGCGAAATTCAGGAACTTCGTCGGCGACCTGTATAAGACAGCGCATGAGCCCAGGGTGTTCCTCATAAGCCATGGTCCATACCAAAGTTGGGATATAAATCACATCATAACGGTCTTGTGCTTCGGGGTGTGGTGTTCCTTCCAACTCTTTCAGGAAGTCACCTAGAACTTCGCATGTGACGGTTTTGAGATCAGGAAAATAGTGGTAAAAAAGGCCCGCAGCAATCCCTGCCTCAGTGGCTACGTCGGTCACTTTCATTGCATGGTAGCCAACCTTTTCAAGCACCTTGCGCGCTGCTAGCTTTATCATTTCGCGACGCTTTTGTCCCCGCGCTGTAGAGGGCTCAATCGTGGGTTCTCCGACAATGGACTGAACTAGACTTTGCTTATTTTTCAGGGTTCGACTCGCCAAAACGTGTTACTCCGTAGGACCAAAATTATCAATTTTTTGGTGATGTTGGTTTGTATTTTTGCCTTCACTGCGAGCTAGTTTACCTCAAATTGAATGCAAATTCAACTACACTTAAAATCCTACACACTTGGCGACCTGTCGTGAGGCTCACGCGGCAAGTTCTGCCCGACGCCGAAAGGAATCTTGATGCGCATTTTTGCTGCTTCCTTGTCATGCGAGACAAATACGTTTTCGCCACTCCCCACTGGTTTGTCCTCATTTCAGGAACGCGTTTACTTTCCTAGTGGCACTCACCCTGTTGAAATGATGCACTGTAGCGGCCCACTTTGGGTCGCCCGCGAACGTTGCAGGGAATGGGGATGGGAGTTGTTTGAAGGGCTAGTGGCTTCTGCAATGCCCGGCGGCATCACAACACGTAGCGCTTACGAAACACTTCGGGACCATTTGCTGGCCGATCTCCACCTCGCACTGCCAGTCGACATCGTGGTACTTGGGCTGCATGGCGCCATGGTGGCCGATGGCTATGACGATTGTGAAGGCGATTTGTTGCGGCGAGTGCGTGCGATGGTGGGAACCGAGACCACTATTGGTGCGACGCTCGATCCGCATTGCCATTTAAGCGATGAGATGCTTCAACATTCAAATTTACTGGTGTGCTTTAAGGAATATCCCCATACCGACATCAGAGAACGCTCCCAAGAACTCCTTGAGCTTTGCCGTGCGGCTGCATTGGGCCAGATACGTCCCGTTTCGCAAGTTGTCGACTGCCGCATGATCGCTGTTCTACATACCAATAGAGAGCCTGCTCGCGGGTTAGTTGATAAGATTCAGTCAATGGAGAGATACAACGGAATTCTCTCAATTTCGATTGTTCACGGATTCCCTTGGGGTGACGTGGCTGACATGGGGACGAAGATTCTTGTTTACAACAACGAATACGAAATGGATGGCCTGTCTGTAGCACAGTCTTTGGCCGACGAATTGACAGCTATGCGCGATGAACTTCGTCTGACATACCCAAGTGTTGACGCCGCGATTGATCAAGCACTGGAGCACGACGAGTCACCTGTTGTGCTGGCAGACTCTGCTGACAACGCAGGGGGCGGCGCTCCTGGAGACTCAACCTTCATCCTTCGCCGTTTGCTGGAGCGCAATATTGGCTCTGTAGCCTTGGGGCCTCTGTATGACCCGATGGCTGTTCGCATAGCATTTGAAGCCGGTATCGGTGCCCGATTGCTAATGCGTGTTGGTGGGAAAGTTGGACCGGCTTCAGGTGATCCAATAGATGCCATGTGCACTGTCATGGCCTTGCATCCAGCGATGATGATGACGGGTCTTGCGGGGACGAAAACTCCATTAGGAGACTGTGCTTTGCTTCATTTTGAAGGAATCGATCTGGTCCTGTGCTCAGTACGATGCCAAGGGCTGGACGTGGACCTTTTTACTCAACTGGGATGTGATCCAGCAAGCAAGAAAATAGTCGTCGTCAAATCGTCTCAACATTTTTACGCATCCTTTTCTAGGATCGCAGCGAAGGTCATCTATGTCGACAGTCCAGGTGCGCTGTGCACCAATATCGCGTTACTTCCGTACCAAAAAATTAGGCTGCCCATGTGGCCAATGTAATTTTTTCAAGCGATGAAAACCACCGAACCTCTACTCACAAAGGCTTGTAGCGTATCAGAAGGATGACGCAGACAGCGCCTAATATTCCGGCAATAAAAATCACATTTGCGTAGCCGATTACCGCAGCCAGTGCGGGTGCAACGACGGAGGCAACAGTGCCAGCCATCTGGTTAATCGCGCCCTGGATGGTGAAGTTGGTGCCGAAATCCGGACTCGAAGACGCTTTGTCAATCACCACAATTTTTTGAGCCAAATTAGTCAGGGAAGCGACAACAACGGCAAGCACAACTATCGCTATGGTCATAATTTCAGGGTAACTGTTGGTCGCAATTGGCATTTTTGCAAAACTAAATATCGCGCCGAGTGCGATCATGCTGGTTAGTGCAATGCGTCTTGTAGTCCGCGCGAAGACGTATCCGGCTGCAAGGGACAGCACTGCTGCGATGAGTGGCCCGGCAATGTTGGTCACAACCCCAACGCGAGTCAGGCTCCATCCGTTGTCAACTAGCATTAAGACCAACAGACTGGGTCCCGTGATTCCGGCCAAAGTCATCAACATAATCAGTCCAGTCCATTGGGCGTTGCCTCGGTAGCGGAAGAATGCTATCAGCGCATATAGCATTGACTTAGCTTGACCCGACGGCTGAGCTTCAGTTGGCTGGGAGTCCGGTTCCTTAAACAGAAACATCATTGGTATGGGAAGCAGCGTTGCAATTACAAGCAGCCAAACCGACCCTGCCCACCCAATCGTGTCGTAAAGAGCGAGCAGCATTCCACCTCCTAGCACCATTCCCAGCATGAAGCCGGCCGACATGTACCCGTTTGCCGTGGGAATCTCACTTTGCGCAAGGATCTTGACGGCGAGGCCATCTTGGGCAATATCGCGGAAGGAAGCCGACAGGCTGGCCACAACTAGGCAAACGAAAACGGCGTAAAAATCTTCTTTCGGCTGAAAAGCTAGCAAAGCAAGCAGACTGATTCCGCATAAGCCTTGCATCAGGAGATACCAGCCCTTATAGGTCGGCATCCCAAAAAGACGAACTCTATCCACCAAGGGCGCCCACAAGAACTTGAACATGAACAGAAAGCCGGCTGACCCCAATATGCTTATCTGGGCCAACTCCACGCCAGATCGCCTCAGAATCGCGACAAGAGCGACACCGGTGAATCCGTAGACAACCCACCGGGAAGTCATTAGAAGCGCCAGCATCAGGTATTTTGGTTTGAGAGTCCAACTTTTCATACACATTCTCAACTTTTCTTACAGCCAGTTTGTACCAGCAAACGCGAGTTGGGAGGTGGTTTAGGTCCCCCACAAATTTTTCAAAGGATCTCTTGCGAACTTTGAAAAACTAGAATATAGTTGAAACTGAATTCAACGTCAAGTCTATGAAGTGTCGGATTCACCCGCTATGGCGGTGTTTGGAAATCGCGATTTCAACAATCAACAAAGGAGAACAACATGACGCAAAGCAACCGGTTTCGTTTAACCATGATCGCGGTGGCAGTAGCAGCCACCGCAGCATCGCACGCCCAGGAGAGTCCCCAGGCTGACTCAACTGACTCCAGTGCTCTTGAAAAGGTGACCGTCACTGCGACCAAGCGAGAAGTGGTACTGACTGACGTATCCCTCGGAATTTCGTCTGTTTCTGGAAAAGCACTGGAGGCTCGGAGCATCGTCTCCTTAGAAGATCTCGGTGCAAGTGCTCCAGGGATGAACATCATCAAGACAAGCCCCGGTGACAACCTGCTGGTGTCACGCGGCATCTCAACTACTCAAACGACGAGCATACAAAGCGGGCCGGCTGTTGGCGTTTACATCGATGAAATACCACTAGTAGGATTGAGCTCAGGCGTACCAGACTTCGGTTTATGGGACGTGTCTCGGGTCGAAATGTTGCGTGGGCCGCAAGGCACGCTTTATGGCGAAGGCGCTATGGCAGGGACGATCCGGATCATTTCTAACGCGCCGGATTCAAGCAAGCTTGCGGGGAAAGTCCAACTAACAGGATCGGGCGTCGCCAGCGGTTCGGCTGGGCAAAGCGTGCGTTCAATGATCAATATTCCACTGTCTGAGGGTGCGGCTGCACTACGTGCAACGGTCTCTTACAACAAGGATCCAGCCTGGATTGATGCGCCTGAGCTAGGCCTGAAAGACATCAATACGCGTCAGCAAAACGACTCCCGCGTAGCTCTTCGATTGACCCCGAATGGCAAGCTAAAAATAGACGCCAGTGTGTGGCAACAAAGTTCAAATTCTGTTGCCAGTAACAATCAAACATCACCCGGCGTTTACTCTCCAACCAGTTTGGGAATCATTAGCGGTGCCGGAATAGCACCGATTGCGAATGGGCAACTGAACACTGACAACCGCCGCAGTAACTCAGCTAATCTGACCGTAAATTATGAGTTTAGTGATTTCAGTTTGGTTTCTGCAACTTCACACACTTCTCAAAGAGCGGATTTCACAACCGATAGCAGGGATACCTTGCCTATCGCGTTGGTAGCTTTGGGCGTGCCAGCCGGATCGGTACCTTATGTGTTGGATGGCACATCTGTATCGAATATGCGATTGAGAACGCTAGATCAAACCAGCCAAGAGCTGCGGTTGGTCTCCAATGGAGACCAACGCCTAAACTGGAGTGTAGGCGGGTATTTCCAAAAACTTGACCGCCATGTAGACAACTACTGGAACATCAATGTTCCATTGGTATTGGGGCCAGCAGACAATAGTCTCGTGATTTCCGATACGAGTTCGAAGTCCAGTGCATACTTCGGAGAAGCCGATTGGAAGGCAACGGATACGATAACCTTGACCGGGGGGCTGCGCGCTTATAATGATGATCGGTCAGCAACTGCAAATGTGACTAAGTTCTCAAATGTCTTCGGAGTGCCGGTGGGCGTTTACGGACCTACCACGGTCACGGAACAGCAGACCACTTACAACGCAATTATTTCGTGGAAGCCCAATGACAAACTAAACTTGTTCGCGCGCGCAGCGACGGGTTTCCGTTCTGGGGGTCCCAATTTGTGGGTCCAGGATCCAGTGAACATTCCAAAGGAATTCAAGCCTGAAAAAATTCAGAGCCTTGAGGTTGGCCTAAAGGCCAATCCAACGCTGTGGTTGGTGGCTAATACTTATTTGTTCACAAATCAGTGGAACGATAAGCAGATTGGTATCTCTACGCCAAATGGGCTCTACGACTATATTGCCAATGCTAGTACTGCGCAGTCGCAGGGAGTAGAGTTTGAATTTCAGGTCTACCCCACAAAAGGGCTTAGCTTGATTGGTGCCTTGACCTATACGAACGCAACCATCACTCAGGATGTACTAGATTCAAGAGGACGGGTGGTAGCCAAGAGTGGCAATCAACTCCCCTATGTATCGCCGTGGGAACTTAAAGCCGCAGCTGATTACCGGTGGCCCATGGAGCAGGGTGGCACTGGAGTGGCTAGCCTAAGTTACGTTTATCGCAGTGATAATTTTTCGGAAATATCAAACGTTGCATCAACTGCCAATGGAAGCCTAAATCAGACCAATATTCGGGCAGGAGTCGAGTCTCCTAAGAAGACCTGGGGTATTTACGGCTACGTCAAAAACTTAACAGACTCGCAAAGCATAACCACCATCCAACAAGCTGCGTCCTCCGGATATGGGGTTCGTTATCCAAGCTATATCCAACCGCGCACTATTGGTGTGGAACTTCAAAGCTCATTCTGAGTGTTGGCGCCGATGAAATTAGCTTAGTGCTGAGCATGGGCTCTTCCCAAGATTGGGAAGAGCCCATTTTCCACCTCATCGGGCGTCGGTTTTGGCATAGAAAGTAAAAATGTCTACATTGTATAAATCTGGTTTTCCCAGGCGGATTGCTCCCTTTTTCCGCCAACTGGGGGGAGAACTTCTGATCGTGCTTTTTGCCGGTTTAGTCTGTTCGGGAGCATCACTGGCTAGTGCTACACCTGACGAACGCGATGGGCAACTGCTAGACGAATTGATCGGGAAATACGTCTCGTCCGATGGCGCTCCAGGCGCGGCAGCGGCATTGGTTCGGCGTGATGGGAGCGTGACACTGCGCGCTTACGGTGTCGCCGACTTGGCGACCAAGCGCCCGGTAGATCCTGACAAGACAGTGTTTAGGATCGGATCTATCAGCAAGACTTTCACTGCTATTGCCATTTTACAAATGGTAGACGAAGGTAAATTGGAACTCGAAGCGGATGCCAATCGATACCTCAAGGGAGTGCAGATTCCCGCCGGGGCTTCGCCGGTAAGGGTTCTTGACCTGCTAACGCATCGAGCCGGGTTTGATGGCGAACTTACTGACGTTGGGTTAGACGATCGTTTGGCTGCAACCGAATCACCCAACCGAAGATTGCAGGGTGACATTATTCGTATCAGGCCCGCAGGGATGATCACCTCTTACGACAATATGGCATGGGGACTGCTCGGCCAAATCGTGGAATCCGTTGATGGAATGCCCTATGCGCAGGCCATAACAAAGAGAATTTTTCTGCCACTGGGGATGAGCAGATCAGCGGTGGGACTCCCATCTGATTTGGCGAATGTCGCGACACCGTACGAGGTCGGTAGTGATGGGAAACCGCGCGCCAAACCACAAATATATCTTCGTCACGGATGGCAGGGCGCAGGTGACATTAGCACAACAGCCGCTGACATGACGCGACTTCTACAAGCCTTGCTGGCCCAAGGCGTCTACCCCGGTGGGCGTCTCCTCAAAGCTGAAACTTTTAAACTCCAAACCGACACCTCGCGATTCAGCTTTCATTCGGGAGTGCACGGAACCGGCCTGGGAGTGTATGGTTTGGGAAATATCAAAAACGGTAGCTTTGGCCACGGTGGCACCATCCGGGGCTTCAATGCTTCTCTAGTGTTCCTGCCAAAACAGGATCTAGCGTTTTTTGCTGTGATGAATTTAAACAGTCCTGCACCAGAAATGTCATTGCGAGGCTTGTCTGATTACCTCGCACACCCACCGGGAGTGAGTCTGATTGATCCGACCGATTACATGACGATCGAGTTGCCTTACCGCTTAGAAGGGCTCGTTGAGCCTAACAGCCAACCATCGATTGCATCGACACTGCCGCCGCAAGACGGACCAAAATGGAACGGACGCTACAGCGGCCTACGGATGGAAAGTTATGAAGCACTGTTGCCGCGCCTGGCCGTTGCATTGCTACTACAGCCGAAAACGGTCCGCACACAGCCAGATGGCACTTTGTTTATCAACGCGACCGGACCCTATCGGCAGACTGGTCCGGATTTGTATTCGCTTGACAAACCCGCAGGTCCACTGCTCAGCACCGTCGGGTTCTCACAGTTAGGTTCAGATATTGTTATGGGTCCGCATGCACTTCAGCTCAGCCGCCGGCTTTCGTGGTACGAGCGTCCGATATTTACGGTCGGGGGATTGTTGTTCGCGCCAATCATCTTGTTTATTGCAGCGTTGCTGCGTCGTCGCAACGCCGACCAAAGAGATAGGCAAATTGAACGTATTCAAGCCTGGTCATCGCTCTTTTTCTTGGTTGGAATCGGCCTAGAACTATCGATTGCTTCAAGTTGGCACAGGATCGACTCCTTTCGCTGGATCGTATCGACTTGGCGAATAGCGTTGGGGGTGGCTTTGCTGGTCATCTTGGCTTCGGCACTTCTCTTACTAAAGCGCGCATATATTTCGTTGACACAGGTAGAAAAAAGCAATCTGCATCCAGGGAGCTTCTATGCGAGTGCAATGTTTTTGTTGGTACTGTGGATTTGGTTTGCTGCTATCTATTGGCAGGTTCCATCCCGTATTTTTTGAAGCAAGCGTTAGCAACCAATAGCAGCGCGAAGCATTCGCCAGTGCGATTGTTTTCATTGAATCTTAGCAAGCTCCCACTGAGACTTGCCACCCGAAACTTGTTTATATAAGGAATTACTGTGCTGATAATTTTCGCTCGAATCATCGTGTCCTGCGCTTGCATTCTGGGAATGGCACTTCCGCTGGCACCCATCACCGCGCACGCTCAAACGGCTATGAGCTCAGCCAGCCAGAGCGCATCTGCGTCGCTGCCCACTGCTGTGGACCCCATAGTCCACCGCCGCAAAAGAAAATAGAGCCCCCGCCCGAGATGCCCAAGGTGCAGGCGCCGCCACCGCCCTTTGTACCGCCGCCAGATACCCCACCGCCGGTGTCCAGCACTGCACCTACGATTCAGTCGGTGGCCACACCGCCGCCCACGCCACATGTGATTGCGCCACCTTGACCTCCCCCTCCTGCACCGCCAGCGCCGACGGCGCCTCCTGCGCCACCACCTGCGCCCCCGGCACCCAAGACGATTGGCGTCTTATGCCCGACCCAAGTTGCGCCCGAGATGCCCAGACGCGCGCTTCAAGACGGCACGCAAGGCGTGGTCAAGGCGCAAATCGTGCTCAAAGGGGGCGTGGTGCAGGATGTCACTATCCTGGCCGGTCCACGCGTGTTTCACGCCGCAGTGAAGGCGGCCATCATGCAGTACAAGTGTGTGGCCGATGGCGCAGGCGCTGAAGTGACTGTGACGCAGGAATTTAATTTCAAGATTGATTAGGGCGATCAGCGTAAACTTTTTGCAAGTCACGCTTTAGGATGTGCACAAGGTCTGCCAATGCAATTAGTTAAGTGGAAATCAAACAGTCGGCGCAAAGTGAAATCACTCAAGCCCACTTGATTTTTCAATTTAGGCTGAGTGAAAATTGGGCAAAATAGCAGTTTGTTGCATAATGCAACAAAATTAGGTATTACACGATTTATTACACGGTCAATTTTTACCCGTATAAGTCATTGATTTATATAGTTATTTCAAGAACCTAGTTTTCTGTTAATCCGTAGGTCCCTGGTTCGAGCCCAGGTTGAGGAGCCAAAACCCCTTTAAAAACAACAACTTAGCAGGTTGTTTTTATTTAAAGCGTCAATTACACGGTTATTACAC
>Ga0194037_1000471_pt1 | contig 31220 bp, 28 predicted proteins | sample JunL306m_MetaG_FD_148653 | JGI IMG/M metagenome (GOLD analysis project Ga0194037, IMG submission 148653) | Anoxic zone freshwater microbial communities from boreal shield lake in IISD Experimental Lakes Area, Ontario, Canada - Jun2016-L304-6m | ecosystem: Environmental > Aquatic > Freshwater >...
GGTGGCTAAGAACCGGGTCTGCGCTGATTTCAAAAGATTCCTGTTCCAGCCAGTAGGCCAGCATGCCCGAGGTGACGCGGTGCAGCGCCGGGATACTGCGGCAGATCGCGCGGAATTGCTGTTCAGGCGGTGGTTGTGCGAACCAAAGCTCCAGCAAATTGGTGGCTTCGGGTACCTTTCGATGAAGTTGGGCCAGGACTGCTGTTGCGGCGCTCGGAAGGGCAATGCGCAGTTGTTCGACTCTAGGGCTGACCCACGCGTCGGTTTCCTGGGTCGAGCGCCAACCGGCATAGCGCCGGGGAGGTCGTCTATGCAGACAGGATCCGTCGATGTCGACGCTCCAGTCGTCAGAACTGTCCTTTGTTAGCCTGCTGGTCAGGACAGTGCGCAGGGAATTTCCGGTTTGAATGGCGGCGAATAGGAGGGTCGCGATTTTGAGCGTGCCCAAGTCCTGGCCGGGCCATGCTTGTTCAAACCATTGATTCAGCGCATGGCGTTCGTACGCGTTTGGACGATTCCAGCTGAAGGGGAGAAATTGGTAGTCCTCGACGGAAGACAGAAGAACCTGCTTTACCTTGATTTCCTGGCTGGCTGGCGTGTCGTTCTCATCAACCCCCGCGACCTGATTGACATCCTCATCAGCGTCGTCGGCATCAAAACACTCGATTCCTAGGTCCTGGGCGTCCAGGTTGTCCTGGGTTTCATGCGTCGGCAGCGATGACGGCAATAGTTCGGGGGGGCGACGTTGAGAGGCCGGGAGGTCCAGGTAACGCTTGAATAGCCCGCCTCCTGCCGAGGCAGTGGGGTTGGCCTCACTCGTTGGAGACTTGCCTTGACAGAAGTTGCGAAGGGTCTCCAGCAATTTTCTATGACTGGGTAGATCAATCGGGTGCTTTGTATCTTCCAGGAGATTGTTCGCGCTGGCCCCAAGGTGACGGGTCAGTTCGGTAAAAGATGAAGTCGAACCTCTCAAGCGAACAAATGTGTCGAGCCAATCGGTATCCTTGTCGATGCCAAGACGCAGTTTGCTGGCCACGTCGATCAAATACTGGGTGGGTTCAGTCTTGCTGTAAATGGCGCTTAGAAACTGAATGAAGCACCAATCACGCAGCGCTTCAATCCATGACTGGTCATGTACTGAGACATCCTGAACGGGGCGAATGATCAAGGCGACGAGCGGATAATTTCGCAGATCTCCAGCCCAACCGACAACAGCAAGCTGATGAACGACAAGTTTTTGCGGTGGCAGGTCAGTCAGTTCATCAAGCAAGCCACGCTTAACTCGGACCTGAGTTTGCACCACGCACGCCACACCTTCGCCAATCGAGTCGGCTTGATTCTGATGCAAGGCACCAGCAATATTTGGCCGAACTCGGTCTCAGCCGCGGTTTCTCGAATACACCGGGCGCACGTGCGTCAGCTCTTGCTTTGCACAGAGGCAGTCACCCGTCGCAGCCTGTGGGCTCTGGCCCGGCTATTGGGACATGCACATCCACAAACAACGGTTCGAAGCTACCTGCATTTTTTGCCGGAGCTCGCTGACCAGTACGTATGGGATCAGCAGACAGGCTTAAAGAGGAACTGGCCGACACCCTTCATTTGTGCGGCAACCGAGCGGGACACTGGCATTGGGGAGTATCTGGCGAAGATAAATGGATGAGCCAGACAGGCGTCGATCAGATTGCAAAGTCCTGGTAAAAACGGCAACTCTTTCTGCCAAGCCCTAATGCGGTTTCTGGTCGTGGATCGTGTCAGGTAGGTCAGGGCGGTCCCTGTGTAGAAGTGACGAGTTGCGCAGCCGGTCGCATCAAGAACCAAAAAAAGTGGCTGTTCGACCCAGACGTTTGCGGCCCACCGGGATAGGTCAAGAAGTTCGTCAGGCAACCCAATGGTCGATATTTCGACATCGGCCGCAGCGCCGTTCGCTGACCGCGGTGACATTGTGATGGGATCCCGAGTGTTCAAAAGGGCTCGACTTTTCAGACATGAGCAGTCAGAATAGTCGTTTTCGCCCTAAAAAACAAGTTTTAAATAGATTTACGCTAATTTGAAACGTTTAATATGTTGCTAATGAGGGTAGACTCATAACCATCCGGGCGGTGCCAGGGGTCGACATGCGTCATCAGGTTCAGCACGCGGTGCCGCTGCAGCACACGCTGTCTGGCTTCCACTGCAATATCGTGGCCCGCCTCGACCGAGATGTTGGCGTCAACCTCAATGTGGGCATCCACCACGATCATGTCGCCCATCTTGCGGGTGCGTACATCGTGCACGTCACTGACACCGGGTGTTTCCAGCAGGGTTGCCCGAATCGCCTGCACCTCCTGCTCGTCCACGGCGCGGTCCATCAGGTCATGCAAGGCGTCCCAGCTGAAGCCCCAGCCCATCCGGGTGACCATAAAGCCCACAATCAGTGCTGCAATCGGGTCCAGAATCGGGTAGCCAGCCAGATTGCCGATGATGCCTATGCCCACCACCAAAGATGAGGCGGCGTCAGAGCGGGCGTGCCAGGCGTTGGCAACCAGCATGCTTGACTTGACGCGTTTGGCAACCGACAACATGTAGCGGAACAGGAGTTCTTTGGCGATCAAGGCACCACCCGCTACCCACAAGGCAATGATATGCACGGTCTGCACGGTCTCGGGCGCTTCGAGCTTGCGCGCAGCCGACCACAGCATGCCCACACCGACCACCAGCAACAGGGTACCCAGTACCAGCGAGGCAGCAGTCTCAAAACGCTGATGGCCGTAGGGGTGATCCGCGTCAGCGTCCTTCTTGCTGTGATGACTGGCCAGCAGCACGACGAAGTCGGCCACCAGGTCCGACAGCGAATGGATGCCGTCGGCAATCAAGCCCTGGGACTTGGCCAAGACGCCGACCACCACTTGCGCAATCGTCAGGACCAGATTGACGCCAACGCTGACCCAGGTGCTGCGCGAGGCCGCCGCCATGCGCTCGGTCGGGCTGTGCTCTGTGTCTTCGGCGTCGTCAGCGAACTCAGTGAATTTCATGATTTGCGAAGTGTAGGGCAACGCAGCGATCAGGTCATGTGCTGAGTGCCTGACGCGACGGTGGTGCGCGCATCGCCAGGATGCCCACCCAGCGAGTAGGGAATGGAAAGAAATGCAACCAGCACCACGGGCACCAGCGCCGCAAGCGCGACGCAAAGCCACTGACGAATGAACTGGCGAAGGAATAAATTCATGCTGAACCTCTCTGATAAAGTGAATCCATGCCGCGATCTTGGGCGCGGCGCCTTAAGGCAGTCTTAGGGCGCAAAATAAAGCAGTTTCACGATGACTTCTGAATCCTTCAACAGGGTCTGCATTTACGGTGCTGGCGCCATCGGCGGCTGGCTCGGCGCACGCCTGGCGGCTGCGGGTTGCCGCGTTAGCGTGGTGGCACGCGGTGCCACCCTCGATGCATTGCAGCGTCACGGTTTGCGTCTGCGCGAGAGTGGCGCCGAGAGCGCCTGGCCGGTGCAGGTCAGCGCGGACCCGGCGCAACTGGGCGTGCAGGACCTGGTCGTCATCGCCGTCAAGGCGCCGGGCCTGCTCGACGTCGCGCGCTGCATCGCGCCCTTGATCGGTCCTGACACTGTCGTGCTGAGTGCCATGAATGGTGTGCCCTGGTGGTTTTTCCAGGGCTTTGGTGGCCACTTCGAAGGCACACTGCTGGGCGCGGTGGACCCCACGGGCGAGATCGGTAGAGCCATTCCCGGCAGCAGCGTCATCGGCTGCGTGGTGCATGCCAGTTGCGCGGCCGAGCCTGGATATGTGCAGCATCACTTTGGCAACAAACTGATCATTGGTGAGCCGGGTGGGCAAGTGAGTGAACGGGTGACGCGACTCGCGGCACAGCTGCAGGCGGCGCGCTTCGAGGCCAGTGTTTCGGAGCAGATTCAACAAGACGTCTGGTACAAGCTGTGGGGCAACATGACCGTCAACCCGATCAGCGCCCTCACCGGTGCCACGACCGACCGGATTCTGGACGACGAACTGGTGCGCGGCTTCGTCTCCAGCGTGATGCTGGAGGCCAAGGAGATCGGCGCACGCATTGGCATCCCGATTGCGCAGCAACCCGAAGACCGGCACGCCGTCACGCGCAAGCTCGGTGCCTTCAAGACCTCGATGCTGCAGGACATGGAAGCCGGCAAGCCGCTCGAACTCGATGCGCTGGTCACAGTGGTGAAGGAACTGGGTGCCCTGACTGGCGTGGCCACACCGTTCACCGATGCCCTGCTTGGCCTGTCAAGGCTTCAGGCGCGAGAGCGCGGCCTGTACTGACCCCCGCCTGTGCTCGGCTTGCGTTTGCGCACGGACGGGCTGGTTCATTGGGTGTAAGCTGCCAATTACGATGAACAATGGACTGAGCAGCGCCGAGGCTGGCGAGCGCCTCCAGCAATACGGCGCGAACCGGTTGGCGCCGGCGACGCAGCGCTCGGTGGTCTTGCAGTTTCTGGCGCATTTCAAGAATCCGCTGGTACTGGTGCTGCTGGTGGCCAGCGGCGTTTCTGCCTTGACCGGGGATCTCACAGGCGCCCTCATAATCGGACTGATTGTGCTGATGAGCGTGACGCTGGACTTTGTGCAGGCGTATCGGGCTGGCCGCGCGGCGGAGCAATTGGCACTCAAGGTGGCGGTCACGGCCAGTGTGCTGCGGAACGGCAGCATCCAGGAGCTGCCTGTCACGCAACTGGTGGTGGGCGATGTGGTCCTGCTGTCCGCTGGCAACCTGGTGCCGGCCGATGCCCGAGTGCTTCAGGCCAACGACTTTTTCGTGAATCAGGCACAACTCACCGGCGAACCCTTCCCGGTTGAGAAGCGCCCACCCGCCATGCCGGCAGCGGAACACACGCAGGCAACACTGCAGGACTGGGCATTGGAGAGCACAGACTGCGTCTTCATGGGCAGCTCGGTGGTCAGCGGCTCGGCGCGTATTCTGATCGGACGCACCGGGGGCAGCACCGCGCTCGGACAGATAGCGGTCAGTCTGGCCACAGACGCACCGCCAACCGCCTTCGAGATCGGTACGCGGCGCTTTGGCATGTTGATCATGCGGCTGACCTTGCTTCTGGTGCTGTTCACCCTGCTGGTGAACGTGGCCTTCGAGCGCCCGTTGCTGGAGTCCTTTTTGTTTGCTGTGGCGCTGGCGGTTGGCTTGACGCCGGAGTTGCTGCCGATGGTGGTCTCGGTGACCCTGACACGCGGCGCCCTGCGTATGGCGGCGCTGAAGGTCATCGTCAAACGGCCCTCGGCGATTCAGGACATGGGCGCGATGGACGTCCTGTGCACCGACAAGACCGGCACGCTGACCGAGGCGCGCATCCGACTCGAGCGGCATATTGATGCCAGCGGCCAGAGCAATCCGCAGGTGCTGGCATTGGCGTATCTCAACAGCTATTTTGAGAGTGGTCTGAAGAGTCCGTTAGACGATGCGATTCTGGCGCATCAGGAAATTGATGTGTCTGGCTGGAGCAAGATTGACGAGGTGCCGTTTGATTTTGAGCGGCGCCGCGTCTCGGTACTGGTGCAGCGTGAAAGCGCGCGCCGCCTGGTGGTGAAAGGCGCACCGGAGGACGTGTTGCGCTTGTGCACGCGGTACCAGAGCAGCAGCGGTGCCAGCGTGGCGCTGGACCCTCCGGCGCGCGCGCGCATCGACGCCCTGTTTGACAGCCTGGGCCAGGAGGGCTTTCGGGCCTTGGGCATCGCCTGGCGCGATGTGGCACTGGACCACCCGCACGCGGTGGTGTCGGACGAGAGTGAACTGGTGTTCGCAGGCTTGGCGGCTTTTCTGGACCCACCCAAAGCCAGTGCCGGACAAGCGCTCCAGGCCATGGCGGCCAGTGGTGTCGCGGTGAAGATCTTGACCGGTGACAACGAGCGAGTGACGCGCCACGTCTGCACCGAACTCGGCGTGCCTGTCAATGGTGTCTTGACCGGTACCGAGATCGCAGCCATGAACGACGATGCGCTGCGCGCACGGGTAGCTGATGTGAATCTGTTCTGCCGCGTCAACCCGTCGCAGAAGAACCGCATCATCCTGGCGCTGAAAGTGCGCGGTCATGTGGTCGGTTACCTGGGCGACGGCATCAACGACGCGCCTTCGCTGCACACCGCCGACGTGGGCATTTCGGTGGAGGGTGCGGTCGACGTGGCCAAGCAGGCCGCCGCCATGATCCTGCTGGAAAAAGACTTGATGGTGCTGCACAAAGGCATCCTGGAAGGGCGGCGCACTTTTGGCAACGTGATGAAGTACATCATGATGGCTACCAGCTCCAATTTTGGCAATATGTTCAGCATGGCTGCCGCCACCCTGTTCCTGCCCTTCCTGCCGATGCTGCCACTGCAGATTTTGCTCAATAACCTGCTCTACGATGTGTCTGAAATTACCTTGCCGCTGGACAATGTTGACGCCGAAGATCTGGCGCAACCCAAGCGCTGGGACATGACTTTCATCCGCAACTTCATGCTGACCATCGGACCGATCAGTTCGCTCTTTGATTTTCTGACCTTTTATCTGTTGCTGCGGCTGTTTGACGCGCATGAATCCCTGTTTCGCACCGGCTGGTTTGTGGAGTCGATTGCCACGCAGGTGTTGGTGATTTTTGTGATTCGCACACGGCGCAATCCGTTGCGCAGCCACCCCAATGGCTGGCTGGTGGCGACATCACTGGCGGTGGTGGCGACGGCCATGGCGCTGCCCTTCACGCCGCTGGCGCCGTATCTTGGTTTCATGCCCTTGCCGCTGGCGTTCTTTGGTTTGCTCACGGCCTTGCTGGTGCTTTATCTGTTGATGGTGGAAGGGGGTAAACAATGGTTTTACCGACGTCTGATGAAGGCTTGAGCACGGCGCAAGCGGCACAGCGCTTGCAACAGGACGGGCTCAACGAACTGCCCGGTGAGCAGCGCCGCGGTCTGCGCGCCATCGCGCGCGAGACACTGCAGGAGCCGATGTTCATGCTGCTGCTGGCGGCTGGCGCGCTCTACTTGGTGCTGGGCGACCTGCAGGAAGGCCTGATCCTGTTTGGCCTGGTGCTGGTGGTGCTGGCGTTGACGCTGTACCAGGAGGGCAAGACCGAGCATGCGCTGGCGGCGCTGCGCGACATGACCAGTCCACGGGCCAGGGTGCTGCGTGACGGCCAGCCACAGCGCATCGCGGGTGCCGAAGTAGTGTGCGGCGACATCCTGTTGCTGGCAGAAGGCGACCGCATCGCCGCCGACGCGCTGCTTCTCGATGGCAACGAAGTACAGGTGGATGAGTCATTACTCACAGGCGAGGCGGTGCCGGTGCTCAAGCTCGCCGATCCGGATGCGCGCGGCGAGGCGCAGGCTCGGCTCTACTCTGGCACCCTGCTGGTGAGCGGCCACGGCACGGCGCGGGTCACGGCAACCGGCGCGCGCAGCGAAATCGGGCGCATCGGCGCGGCGCTCGGGACCCTTGTCAGCGAGCGCTCGCCGCTGAAGCTGCAAACGGCGCGTCTGGTGCGCGTGCTGGCCATGATTGCCTTTGCTGCCAGTCTGTTCCTGATCGTCGCCTACGGCGGGCTGCGTGGTGACTGGCTGGGCGCGCTGCTGGCCGGCATCGCGCTGGCCATGGCCTTGCTGCCGCAGGAATTTACCGTGGTCTTGACGGTGCTGCCGGCCCTCGGTGCCTGGCGGCTGTCCAAGCAGAACGTTTTGACGCGTCGCATTGCCGCCATAGAGACTCTGGGTGCGACCTCGGTGCTGTGCGCCGACAAGACCGGCACCCTCACAGAAAACCGCATGACCGTCACGCAACTGTACGTGCCTGTCAACGCGCCAGCGGGCAGTGAGAGTCTGGCAGTCGACTACGACGGCACGGCGCAGCTGCCGGAAGCTTTTCATACGCTGGTGGAGTACTCGATTCTGGCCAGCATGGCTGACCCGTTTGATCCGATGGAGAAGGCATTTCATCGCCTCGGTCAGCACTTCCTGAAAGACACGGAGCACCTGCACCGCGACTGGACCTTGCTGCAGGAATATGGCCTGACGCCACAGCTGCGCGCCATGTCGCATGTCTGGCAGGCGCTGGAGAGCGATGGCCAGGGTCATGTGGTGGCGGCCAAGGGCGCGCCCGAGGCCATTATTGACTTGTGCCATCTCAATGCGGCAGCGCAGGCGCCGATTTCTGCTGCCGTTGACGCCATGGCTGCCAAGGGTCTGCGGGTGCTCGGCGTGGCTCAGGCGCGTTTTGTCGGGGACCAGTGGCCCGCCGGCGAACATGACTTTGAGTTTGAATTTGTCGGTTTGCTTGGTCTGGCTGACCCGCTGCGCGCCGAGATCAGGGAGGCGGTGGCCGAATGCCGCAGCGCCGGCATCCGTGTCGTGATGATCACCGGCGACTACCCGGCCACAGCGCATGCGATTGCGCTGCAAGCGCAACTCGATGTCAGCCAGCCCGACCAGTTGCTCACGGGTGACGAACTGGCACGTCTGAGCGATGCTGAACTGTGCCAGCGCATGAAGCGGGTCAGCGTCTGCGCCCGCATTGCCCCGCAGCAAAAGTTGCGCATCGTGCAGGCGCTCAAGGCCAACGGCGAGATCGTCGCCATGACCGGCGATGGCGTGAACGATGCGCCGGCGCTCAAGGCCGCGCACGTCGGCGTGGCCATGGGTGGGCGTGGCACCGACGTGGCGCGAGAGGCGGCTTCCATCGTGCTGCTGGACGACAACTTTGCCTCCATCGTGCGCGCCGTGCGCCTTGGGCGGCGCATTTTTGACAACCTGCGCAAATCGATGTCCTACATCCTGGCGGTGCATGTGCCGATTGCCGGCATGGCCTTGCTACCGGTGCTGCTGGGTTGGCCGACGGTGCTGTTCCCCTTGCACATCGCCTTTCTCGAACTCGTGATTGACCCGGCATGCTCCATGGTGTTTGAGAACGAACCTTCCGAGTCGGACGTGATGCAGCGTCCGCCGCGCGATGCGCAGGCGCCGCTGTTTGCCGGGATGACCCTGGCACTGGCCCTGCTGCAGGGGCTGGGTGTGCTGGCAGTCGTGCTCGGCGCCTACGCCTGGAGTACGACCTGGCTTGCCGAGCCGGCGGCGCGCGCCTTTGCCTTCAGCACGCTGGTTGCGGGGGATGTGGCGCTGATTCTGTCCAATCGCACGGGTAGCGCCACGCTCTGGGCTTCGCTGCGCGTGCCGAACCGAACGCTTTGGACTGTCATCGGAATCACCCTGGGCCTGTTGGGCTTGACGCTTTACCTGCCGTGGTTGACCAAGCTGTTCTTTTTTTCGCCGCTGTCAGGCCCTGATCTGTTGGCTGCGCTTGGCCTTGGGCTACTCAGCGTGCTCTGGTTTGAGGCCATCAAACTGGCCCGGCACCTTTCAAACAGGGTAGTGCCACTGGTTTCTTGACAAAAAGTCGAAATGGCTCCAAAATGGATAAAACATCCATTACGGATCCAATATGTCAAATATTTCAATCAAAGACGTGCCCGAGGCTTGGGCCGAAGCCCTGCGCCAGCGCGCTGCGCGCAACCACCGATCGCTTCAAGGCGAACTGATGGCCATCATTGAGGCGGCGCTTGTCAGCACCGTCGCCACGGGCGGCGCACCAACGCCAGGCTCACAGAATGTCGTGGTGGGCTACGGCGCAGGGGGTTATCCCATTGTTCGCAAGGGCTGGAAGACCGTCCAGCAAGTGGCTGCCGAGTTGCGGGCTTTGTACCCAAACGGTCCCGCGCCCGGGCAGGGTTCGAGCATCGACATGATCCGTGAAGACAGGGACAGTCGGTGAGCGCCGTCGCTCCCACCCTGTATGTGGCTGAGCCATCCGCGCAGTACCTGCAGCGGCCACCCATGGTGGTGGATTGCAGCGCGCTGGCGGGCATTGTGTTTCAGGAGTCCTGGAAAGAGGAGGCCCTGCAGCGCATTGCCGGCCACTCACTCCATGCGCCGAGCCTGTTGCAGGTCGAAATCACCAGTGTGACGGTCAAAAAACTGCGTCGTGGTGAGGCCCACGCGGCCGATGGCTTGGCGCAGGCCCAGGACATGAATATCGATTTCCACGACATTGACCAGCAAGCCGTTTGCGCTCTGGCCATCCGCTACCAGCTAAGTGCCTACGACGCGTCCTACCTCTGGCTCGCCGCCGAGCTGAAATGTCCGCTGGCCACCTTTGACGAGAAACTGGCTACTGCAGCGCAAGCGCACTTGAGTAGCCTGCCCTGAGAGCCGCAGTCCAGGCTCAGGCTTGCACCTGCACCCGCTGCGCCAGCGCGCACATCAACTCGTAGCCCACCGTGCCGGCGCTGTGCGCCACCTCATCGATGCTGAGTACCGCGCCGTTGCCAGCGCGGCCCCACAGCGTTACCTCGCTGCCAAAACCGGCTTGCGGCATCTGCGTCAGGTCGACCACCAGCATGTCCATGCTGACGCGCCCGACGGTGCAGCCGCGCATGCCATCGATAAGCACCGGCGTGCCGCTGGGGCAGACCCTGGGGTAACCGTCAGCGTAACCGCAGGCAACGATGCCGATGCGCATGGCCTGGCTGGCGACAAAGGTGGAGCCGTAGCCAACGCTGTCGCCCGGCACCAGATCCTGCGTGGCGATGATTTTTGCCGCCAGCGTCATGGCAGGCTGCAAGTCCCATTCTGCGGCGCTGTGCTGGGGAAAGTCCGGCGAACTGCCGTAAATGGCGATGCCCGGGCGCACCCAGTCCGATGCCCACTCGCCGTGACGCAAGGTGGCCGCACTGTTGCAGACCGAGCGCTCACCCGGTAGATCCCTGGTGACGGAGGAAAAGACAGCCATCTGCTCAGACACGCCGCGCTCACCGTCAGCGTCGCTGAAATGCGTGATCAGCGAAATCTCATCGACTTGCGGCAGGGCGTTCAGGCGCGTCCAGGCGCTGCGGTAGCGCTCGGGTGTGAAGCCAAGCCGGTTCATGCCGGAGTTCATTTTCAGAAAAACGCGGTGCGGCACATTGGTCTTGTGGCTGGCCAGCATGTCGATCTGCTCATTGCAATGCACCGTGTGCCAGAGGTCGAGACGCGAGCACAGTTCAAGATCGCGCAACTCAAAAACACCTTCAAGCAGCAGCACCGGGCCGCGCCAGCCCAGGGTGCGCACACGCTGCGCTTCGTCCAGATCCAGCAGCGCAAAGCCGTCGGCCGCACGCAAGCCCTCAAAGGCGCGTTCGATACCGTGCCCATAGGCATTGGCTTTGACGACGGCCCAGAGCCTGGCGTCCGCCGTCTGGGCGCGACAGCGCGCCAGATTGTGACGCAGGGCGGCGGTATGAATCGTGGCAAGGATCGGGCGCGGCATGGTGCTATGGAACTCAAGGTACGGTAGTCCCGATTTTGACACCTACAGACGTGCTATAACCCGGCATCGTTGCAAACCCTATCAACAAACAAATAACCCCTCCATCGTGTCAGCCACGCTGACACGCCTGTGCAGACAATGAAACGCGGTTTTTTTATCATCATGTCGGCGCAGTTTTTCAGCTCGCTGGCAGACAACGCATTGTTTGTTGCGGCGGTTCAGCTGCTGCGAACCAGCGACGCACACGAGTGGCAGCAAGCCGCTTTGGTGCCCATGTTTGCGCTGTTCTACGTGATCCTCGCACCCTTTGTTGGTGCCTTTGCCGACTCCATGCCCAAGGGAAAGGTGATGCTGATCAGCAACTTCATCAAAGTGGTGGGCTGCCTGATGATGCTGTTTGGTACACACCCCCTGATGGCGTATGCGATTGTGGGTCTGGGTGCGGCCGCCTATTCCCCCGCCAAATACGGCATCCTGACCGAGCTCTTGCCGGCCTCGCAACTGGTCAAGGCCAATGGCTGGATCGAGGGTCTGACGATTGCTTCCATCATTCTCGGCGTATTGCTCGGCGGCCAGTTGGTCGGGCCGATGCTCTCGCCCATGCTCTTGTCATTTGATTTTCCGTTCTGTACCACCAGTGTCGATACGCCGCCCGAAGCCGCCATCAGCGTGCTGATCTTTGTTTACCTGCTGGCCGCCTGGTTCAACACCCATATTCCGCTGACCGGTGTCGAAATGCGCCCCATGCCGCGGCGCATCACGTCTTTGCTGCCCGACTTCTGGACCTGCAACGTTCGTCTGTGGCGCGACAAGCTGGGTCAGATTTCATTGGCTGCCACGACGCTGATCTGGGGCGTGGCCGGTAATTTGCGTTTCATCGTGCTGGCCTGGGCCGCCGCCGCGCTAGGTTATTCAGTGACACAGGCTTCGGCTCTGCAGGGGGTGGTAGCGATTGGTATGGCGGTGGGCGCCGTGGTGGCTTCGCTGCGCATGCGGCTTGAAGACGGACCGCGCGTGATCACGCTGGGCATTGGCATGGGGCTGCTGATCATCATGCTTATTTTCATCACCAATGTCTGGGTTGCTGCGCCGTTCCTGATTCTGCTTGGCGCACTGGGCGGCTTTCTGGTGGTGCCGATGAACGCCTTGCTGCAGCACCGGGGTCACAATCTGATGGGCGCCGGGCGCTCGATTGCGGTGCAGAATTTCAACGAACAGGCCTGCATCCTGGCGCTCGGCGCGGCGTACAGCCTGTCAACTGGTCTGGGTCTGCCGACCTTCGCGGCGATCACCGCCTTTGGTCTGGTGATTGCGGGCTTCATGTGGTTCATCCGGCGCTGGCATCGCCGCAACTGCACTCTGTATCGCACCGAGGTTGAACACCTGCTGGACATTGCCCGCAACGACAAGCTTGAAGGCTGATGTCAAGTCGCGTCCTGGCTGCGGCGGCGCTGCTTCTTAACGCCTTTGTCTTTGGGCTGTCCTGGTGGCCGTTTCGCTCGTTGCAAAGCCAGGGCCTACATCCGCTGTGGGCTACCAGCATGACGCTGGGCATGGCGCTGGTCTGTTTGTTGCTGTTGCGGCCCCAAGCCTGGCGCGGCTTGATCAGCCACCCCCAACTCTGGGGTTTGCTGCTGGCATCGGGCTTGACCAACGTCTGTTTCAACTGGGCGATAACGATAGGCGATGTGGTGCGCGTCGTCCTGCTGTTCTATCTGATGCCGGCCTGGGTGGTCTTGCTGGCCTGGCCCTTGCTGGGTGAAAAACCCAGCCGCGGTTCGATGCTGCGTCTGGCACTGGCGCTCGCCGGTGTTGTGATCATTCTCAAGACATCGGCTTCGTCCTGGCCGCTGCCGCAGAGTCTGGCCGACTGGCTGGCATTGGCGGGAGGCTTGTGTTTTGCGCTGACCAACATCCTGTTGCGCAAACTGAACCAGACGCCGGGTGATGGGCGCATGCTCGCCATGTTTGCTGGCGGTACCCTCATGGCCACCGGCGCTGCCTTGCTGGGCCTGAGTTGGGGCGTGGTGACGGCGCTGCCAACGCCTGACTGGAGTTGGTCGGCGCTGGCACTGTTCACCGGCCTGGCGATGCTGGTGGCCAATCTGGCACTGCAATACGGGGCCGCACATCTGAATGCCAGTACCACGTCCATCATCATGCTGTCCGAAGTGGTGTTTGCCAGTGTCTCTTCGGTGCTGCTGGGCAGTGGCGAGTTGTCAATGCGCACGCTGCTGGGCGGAGTCCTTATTGTTCTTGCGTCATTGCTGTCGGTGCTATCGTTCGGCAAACGCTGAGGACCATGACCCATGAGCACTGTTTACGATTTTGACGCCCTGCAGATCAATGGCAAATCCGTTGCCCTGAGCCAGTTCAAGGGCAAGGCGATGTTGATCGTCAACACCGCCAGCGCCTGCGGCTTCACGCCGCAGTTTGCCGGTCTGGAAGAGCTGCACAAAACTTATGGCAAGAAAGGTCTGGTGGTACTGGGCTTCCCCTGCAACCAGTTCGGTGCGCAGGATGCTGGCAGCAATGGTGAAATCGCCGAGTTCTGCCAACTGAACTACGGCGTGAGTTTTCCCATGATGGCCAAGATCGATGTCAACGGCGCCAAGGCGCATCCTCTGTACCAGTGGCTCGCCGCCGAGGCGCCGGGGGTGTTGGGCAGCAAGTCAATCAAGTGGAACTTCACCAAGTTTCTGGTTGGCAAGGACGGCAGCGTACTCAAACGCTACGCGCCCACCGATACCCCGGCCAGCCTGTCTCAAGACATTGAGGCGGCGCTGGCGGCGTAGTTGGTTCTGAAAAGGACGCGAGTCGCTGTCAGGCTCGCCCACGCAGCCGCGTCGCGGCTTCGCGCAGGCAGGCTGCGGTGGTGTCCCAGCCCAGGCAAGCGTCGGTGATGGAGACGCCGTAGCGCAGGTCTTTTGCGTTGCCCAGTTTCTGATTGCCTTCAAACAGGTTCGATTCCAGCATCACCCCCTTGATGGAACTGTTGCCGTCAACGATCTGGTGCACCACATCCTTCAGCACCAGGGTCTGCAGCGCGTGGTTCTTGCGCGAGTTGGCGTGGCTGCAATCGACCACGATGTTGACAGGCAGTTTGGACGTTTGCAAGGCGCTCTCGGCCTCGGACACGGCGACCGAGTCGTAGTTCGGCACGCTGCCGCCGCGCAGAATCAAGTGACCGAAGGCGTTGCCGCGGGTCTGCGTCACCGCGACCTGGCCGTCGCCGTTGATACCCAGAAAGGCATGCGGTTGCGCTGCCGACAGCATGGCGTTCAGGGCCACGTCCAGATTGCCATCGGTGCCATTCTTGAAACCCACCGGGCTCGACAATCCGCTGGCAAGTTCGCGGTGAGTCTGGCTCTCTGTTGTGCGTGCGCCGATGGCGCTCCAGGCAATCAGGTCACCCAGATATTGCGGTGTGATCGGGTCCAGCGCCTCGGTGCCGCAGGGCAGGCCCAGGTCATTCAGATCAACCAGCAGACGGCGCGCCACGTGCAGTCCCTCGTCAATGCAAAACGAATCGTCCATGTGCGGGTCGTTGATCAGACCTTTCCAGCCGACGGTGGTGCGCGGCTTCTCGAAATACACCCGCATCACAATGAAAAGCTGGTCCGCCAGCTCATCGGCCAGCGCCTTGAGCTTGCGCGCGTACTCCATTGCTGCTGCGGGATCATGAATCGAGCACGGACCCACCACCACGAACAGGCGCCGGTCACGACCCGCCAGGATGCTGGCCATGGTGCGCCGGGCGGCGCTCACGGTCTGCGTGGCTTGTGCGCTGGCAGGAATGTCGTCGTGCAGTTGGGATGGCGGCAGCAGCGTGAGCTGCGACAGCACGTTCAGGTTTTCGAGGGCGGTGGGAAAGGGCATAGCCCGATTTTAGTTGGCCTGCGCTAGCGCCTCGTCCAGCACTTCGACCCAATGTCGTACCGGTGTGCTGGTGCCGCTTTGCAGGTGCGTGATGCAGCCCATGTTGGCGGACACAATCAGGGCCGGCGCCGTGTCGGCAAAGGTGGCTTGCAGATGGCCCAGCTTGCGATCACGCAGTTCTCCGGACAGTCCGGGATTGATGATCGAGTAAGTGCCGGCGGAGCCGCAGCACAGGTGCGCTTCGGCGCCCGTGACCTTGATGTCAAAACCCAACGCTCGCAGGTGCTTCTCCACGCCGCCGCGCAATTGCTGGCCGTGCTGCAGTGTGCAGGGCGGATGAAACGCCATGGCGCCGGCCCGCGCCACGCTGTGCGCGTCGAGCTTGCCGCTTAAACATGCGCTGAGCTCGGGCAGCCATTCGCTCAGGTCCTGCGTCAGTTCGCTGATGCGCGCCGCCTTGGCGGCATAGATCGGATCGTCCTGCAGATGATGCCCGTATTCCTTGACCGTGACGCCGCAGCCCGACGCGTTCATGAGGATGGCTTCGACCCCGTCCTGCACATAGGGCCACCAGGCCTCAATGTTGCTGCGCATCTGGGCTTTGCCGCCTTCCTGATCGTTCACGTGGAACTTGACCGCACCGCAGCAGCCGGCTTTCGGAGCTATCAAACACTGGACGCCCGCGGCGTCGAGCACACGCGCTGTGGCGCTGTTGATGTTGGGTGCCATGGCCGGTTGCACGCAGCCCGCGAGCAGCAACACCTTGCGCGAATGCACCGTGCCTGGCCACGCGCCAGCGTCCTGTTTGGCCGGCACCTTGGCCTTCAATGCGGCGGGCAGCAGCGGACGCAGCATTTGACCCAACTTGATGGCGGGGGCAAACAGGGGTGAGGGGATGCCTTCCTTCAAGGCCCAGCGCAGTGCCTGCTCGCCCAGAGGGCGCGGCACTTTGGCTTCCACCAGCTTGCGGCCGATGTCGAGCAACTCGCCGTAGTGCACGCCCGATGGGCAGGTGCTTTCGCAGCTGCGGCAGGTCAGGCAGCGGTCCAGATGCGCCTGGGTCTTGCGGGTCGGCGTGACGCCTTCAAGCACCGCTTTCATCAAATAGATGCGGCCACGCGGCCCGTCAAGCTCGTCACCGAGCAACTGGTAGGTCGGGCAGGTGGCGGTGCAAAAGCCGCAATGCACGCACTTGCGCAAAATGGCTGCCGCCGCCTGGCCGTCGGCGCTGTTCTGGTACTCGGGGGCGAGATCGGTATGCATATGAATCAGTCATTGCGAGCGAAGCGCGGCAATCCATGCATGGATTGCCGCGCTTCGCTCGCAATGACGAAATCGGGTGGCTTCAACATTTTCACCATTGGGCGTACATGCGGCCGCGGTTGAAGATGCCGGCCGGGTCGAACTCGTGCTTGAGCCCTTGGTGAATGCCGCTCAAGGCGTTTTGCAAAGGGCTGAAGCGCTGGATCGCCGCGGCGTCAGCGCCGGTCGGAGCCCGGAACAGCGTCGCGGTGCCGCCCACCGCCGCAGCGCACTGGCGCAGTTGGCCGAGTGCCGACAGGGGCGCCCACAGCCAGCGCTGACCACCATGCCACTCGACGAGGGTGGGAAACGGCAGCTCCAGCGCTGGAGCGGTTTGTGGCACAGAGAGGCGCCACAAACCGAGCTCGGGTGTCGGAGCCTGAAAGAAGGGCAGGGTCTGGTCACGGCAGGCGTTCCAGTCTGGAGATGCCACGGTGTTGTCCATGCGCGCTGCCTCGCCACCGAGCGCCCGCAGGTCGGAGAGCATGCGCGGGCAAGCGGCCTGCACCGCCGCTGCGGCACCGCGCAGGCGCACATACAGATGTCCGCGAGGGGAAGCGGCGCTGGTTTCCATTAGCCAGCAACTGGCGTTCAGGGGCAGGGGCTGGCCGCCCCAGCGGTGCAACAAATTCAGGGCCGTCTGCTGATCCAGGCCAGCGCACGTCAGTGTCGCCTCCGCCGGCGCGCACGGCAGCACTTTGAGTGAGATTCCTGTCAGCAGGCCCAGCGTCCCCATGGCTCCCACCATCAGGCGCGAAACATCGTAACCGGCAACGTTCTTGATCACCTGGCCACCAAAGGTCAGCAGCTCGGCGCGGCCGTTGAGCAGCGTGACACCCAGCACAAATTCGCGCACCGCACCGGCACTGGCGCGCGCGGGGCCGCTCAAGCCCGCTGCCACCATGCCGCCGCAGGTGGTGGCGCTGACGCCCGCAGCGTCACGGCCAAAGCAGGGCGGCTCAAAAGCCAGATGCTGGCCCTTCTCCGCTAACGCAGCCTGCAGTTCCTGCAGCGTGGTGCCAGCCCGCACGGTGACCACCAACTCGCTGGGCTCGTAGCTGATGATGCCGCGCAAGGCGCTGACGTCGAGCAGCTCCCCTTGCAGGGACTGGCCATAGAAGTCCTTGGAGCCGCCGCCCCGGATGCGCAGCGCCGTGCCGTGCGTCAGCGCTGCGCGAACGCGCTCGGTGATCCGGTGAAGCTCTGAGTCCATGGTCGGTAAGTCTTGATTAGCCAAGCAAGAAGTTTACCGGCAGACCGGAGGTCCTGTTGTAAGTGCCAGGGGCCAAGCGATGGCGACCCCTGGGCTTGCTCTGTTCAATGCAGCGCGATGGTCACGAGTGGGTTGGCGACGCAAGCGGCGGAATAGGTGTAGGCCAGATTGACCGCACCCACCATTCCGCTTTGACCACTCAGTGCCTGCGACAGCGATGCGTTGCCGCTGCTGCACGAACCGGTCGCGACGCCGGTGATGCAGTAGTCCAGATTCAAGGGTACCGAGATGCCGGCGGTAGAGATGGTGCCTTTGACATTCACGCCGCAGCTTCCGGTGCCGCCGCCGACACCGGTGCCGCTGACGCCCAGCGTGCTGCCGTCGAAGGTGTAGCTGATGGTGCTGCCCGGATTGGCTGCGCTATAGGCTGTCGTAAATTTTCCGGAGAACTGTGACCATTGATCCGCCGTCCAGGCACTGCCAATCATGCTTGACAGCGTCACTGAATTGGTCTGCAGGTACTTGGAGACAGCGGCCAGCACTTTGCCGTAATCATTCATGGTGCCGCTGACCGTCGGAACGGTAGTGGCCAGGTTGACGCCGGTGAGCTTGAACTGCGTCGCAACGCTGCTGGCCATGGTGTTGAAGGCCGCCGCGGTGGGTGTTCCGGTGCTGCCAAAGGCGTAGGTGTAGGCCATTGTCGTCAGTGGGGTGACAACGCCGGTGACGGCACTGCCATTGGCAGTGATGACGACTTTGAGCGGGGTTGTCAGGGTGGTGGACTGGTTGGTTGCTTCGTCGGTGTAAGTGCCACCGCTGACTTCCACGATCACATCACCGGAGTAGGGCACGCTCAGGGAGTAGGTACCACCAGCACCGGTGGTAGTGGTGCCCAGAACGGCGCCTGTGCCGGCATTTTTGACCGTGACTGTCGCACCCGAAACCGGGCCTTTGACGGCCGAGCCACTGATCGTGGTTGCGACCGTCGGGGTGGTGCTTGAGGTGCTGCTGCTGCCTCCGCCACACGCCACCAGAATGACCGCTGCCGAACTGGCAGTGATGGCGATTAGATTTTTTGTACGCATGGAATCCTCCTTTTTGAAAAGGAGGAAATTAGCACCAAAATACTATGGACAACCATCTCGTAAACCCTTAGGCAATCATTGATTTGCGGCTGGCAGCAACATGCCTTTGGTCTCGATAAAGGCCACCACCTCGGCCAGTCCGCTGAGCGTCTTCAGATTCGTCAAGACAAAGGGTTTGAGCCCCTTGGCGCTTGTGCGCATGCGGATCGTGTCGGCCCGCATCACCTCCAGGTTGGCGTCGACATAGGGCGCCAGGTCGGCGCGTGCCAGGTTCAGATGCAACTGGTCCAGCAGCGAGGAGCCCGCTTGCGCTTCAGTGCCCGTGACCGTGGTCGTGCTTGCAGTCAGGACCATGCACATGGGGCGCGGCGGCCTTGATGGGGATGTTGATGGGCTTGGGTTTTGGTGCGGCGTGCTCATGGCCGTGGCCGGCGCTCGCGTAGGCACCACCCTCGGGTTCAAAGGAGGCCGTCTCCTCGGACACCGTCAAATGCATGGCGCGCAGCATGTCGGCCAGCCCATGGTCGGGCTCGATCTTCAAGTGATCTGGCTGCAGTTCAATCGGCACATGACGGTTACCCAGATGGTAGGCGGCGCGTGTCAGGTCGAAGGCGCTACCGTGCTCGGTGCAGGCAGTGATCCGTAGCACCGGCTGCACTGCAGCCAGTACCTTGATCAGGGAGCCGTCTTCCGCCACCAAAACATCACCACCACGCACCAGCGTGCCGCGCGGCAGGAACACGCCAAGTTGACGCCCTGTGGAGTCGGTGGCATCAAAGCGGCTCTTCTGGCGCACGTCCCAGTCGAGTTCGACGGTAGTCGCGCGTTTGATCAGCGCGGCGGCCAGGTCCTGGCCTTGCGCAATGAGTTTGGATACCTGGATCATGATGTGTGTCGTAGGTAAATGCTTGGGAAAGTCCCCGGGCCTTGGGCGTTGCGGACCTACCAGCGCCCGTAACGCGCCACAATGCCACGCCACAGGGCATCGCGCTCGGCACCCATGTGAGCACCGCTGGCATCGCCTGAAGCGTCCTTCGCCGCAGCCATATGGACCACCACCAGTTTAAGGCCAGGATCGACCATGATGGCCTGGCCGTAAACACCCAGCAGTACAAAGCGGCGCGTGCTACCCGGCAGCAGCCAGGTTTGCAGACCGTAGCCCAGGTAGGTGCTGCCCTTGTTCTGCATGCGGCCGGGCCGGAACGCTTCAGGTTGGCGACTGGCTTCGGTCATGTTCAGCAGATGCTCAAGCGGGATCACCGCTCGTCCGTCGCGCTGGCCGTCGTTGGCCATCAGCCAGCCCAGGCGCGCGTAGTCCCTGACGGTTGCGTTGAAATTGCCTGACGCCATTTCGGTCTGGTCCAGTGGGTTGATGAGCCAGGTGGCCTGTGACTCAGCTCCCATCGGCTGCCAGATTTTCTCGCCGACGTAGCGGCACAAACTCTGCCCGGTGGCGGCGCGCAGGGCCAGACCCAACATCAAGGTCTCCGAACTGGCGTAATTGAATACGCTGCCTTCGGGCGCCGCTCGCTGGATGACGGTCTGCGCCGCAGCCGTGCTGCCCTGTTTGCGTGCGGCCTGGTTGAAGCGTGCCAGATCATCACGACCCGAATAATCTTCAACGAACTGCGCACCCGAGGCCATGCGCATCAGGTTGATCAGCCGTGTCTGCCCGTACAGGCTGCCTGCCAAGCGTGGCTCGTAATCGGCAGCGCGGTCTTCCAGAGACCGGATGTGCCCTTCTTCCAGCGCCTTGCCAAACGCCAGCGCGACGATGGTTTTAGCCATCGAGTTGGACAGCATGCGCTGCTGCGGCTGGCGCTCGTAGTTGCTGCGCTCAGCGACGATCTCGCCGTCCTTGAGCACCAGCACAGCGGTAGCGCGCTGGCGTTGCATGTAGTCCTCCAGCGTGAAGGTTTTGCCATCAAAGCGGTACTGAAAGGCATGCTCGCTTGCAGCCTTGGGCAGCGGCAGGGGTTGCGCCGCAGCCTCCAGTGTGCAATGCGCTGACAGGCTGTCCATGGCGCTGAACGACCCGACACGGTAGCGCTCCTGAAACGCCTGTGCGAGATTCGGTGCCACCGGGTAGCCCGCTGATTTGCCCAACAAATCTTCATCCGGAGCCGCGTGGCAGGCGCTGCCGATCGACAGGATGGCACAGCACAGGGCTGACTGCCACCGCGCTGCGGATATGGAGGTGCTGGACATGCTTGATTCGCTTGATGGGGTCGGAACCGGCAGATAGTAAAACAATTGACAATGAGGAACATTGAGATCCAAAGAAATCGACCAGATAAAGCGAATGAACCAGTTCACACCGATTGCACTTCCCATGGCCCGACCTTTAACGTACCGAATGATTTGAAGAAAGTTGCAGGCAGACATGAACGGAAATCTCCCCAAGTCGATTTGGCATTCCTCTTTTCCTCTTGAACTGGTGAACCAAAAAGGACAGGGTTGTGGCAACGGGCACCTGGGGATTGAAATTCTGGAGGCCGGTGCCGACTACCTTAGAGGCCGAATGCCGGTGGACCACCGAACCAAGCAGCCTGCCGGTGTCCTGCACGGGGGTATATCCGTTGTTCTTGCCGAAACACTGGCTTCCTGGGCTGCTGCCTTCGTTGTGGACCAAAGTCTCTTCCATTGCGTCGGGCAGGAAATCAATGCGAACCACATCCGCGCTGTCAGTTCAGGATGGGTGTACGGCGAAGCACGGCCGCAGCACCTTGGCAAAAGCTCCCATGTGTGGGAGGTAAAAATCACCAATGAGGAAGGCAAACTGGTTTGCGTGTCCCGGGTGACCATGGCGGTGCTGAGCAAAGCCATGCAGTATTGACCTCAAAACAGAAAATAGCGCTGCGTCATGGGCAGACTGACCGCCGCCTCGCAGGTCAGTAACTGGCCGTCGGCGCGCACGCTGTAGGTCTGGGCGTCAATTTCCATTTTGGGCAGATACCGGTCGGCCATCCATCGGCAACACAGGGCAGCACCTCTGTCGTAGCCGGCCACAGAACCCAGGTGCTGATGTCACTTTTATTCAATACATCCGGCACTGCTGGCTGGAAGATGGCGACTGCCTGACCGCCAGATTCTTGTGAACGTCGACGGCTCACGATGAAACTCCCGCAAATCAGGCGCAACTGAAATCTTCTGCTTAAGGATGAATGGTGATGAAGAAGTTTGAAAACAGTAATCAGGGAATTGGAAGTAACGTGACACGTTTCGCAGTGTGTGCGGCGACACTGCTCGCCTGCGTTCCCGCACTTGCACAAACCGATCCGTGGCAAAGCAAGACTCGGGTCATGCTGGAATTGGCGATGCCTTTCGGGATCGACAGCCAGGTGGCGCATCAGCGGCCTTATCTTGGCTTGACCGTGACCCATGCAGTGGGTCCACAGTCAACGCGCTACGCGCGCTGGGATTCGAACCGGTTGACGATGGTGGACGTTCGCTTTGATCCGCAGTCCGGATCCTTCTCGAAATTCGGTGTCGGTGCAATGGACTTTGCCAAGCGGCCGCGCGTCTACGCGACGGAGGTGGATGCGGGATCAGGCAGCAATGGCTGGACGCCCGGCGCGGTGCTGGCCGGCATCGCCGTGACGGGTGGGGTGCTTGCGCTTCTGCTGCACGAAGCAGCGTCTGTCGTGCCCCCAGGCTGCACGGTCGTCGGAGTGAACCTCTGCAAGTAACAGACAGCGCACGACGGCATTTCAGCCACGCCGAATTGACTTCGAGGCTCGATAGATCCAAGCCGACTCTTCCTCTTCGAGCTCGCGCAGGAAGGCGCCGGGTGTTTGTCCGGTGACGGCCTTGCACTCTCTTGAAAGATGCGCCTGATCCGCGTAGCCGGCGTGGGCGGCAATATCGGCCAGACAGACGCCGCGGGACGCCTCCAGGCTGGCGTGGAGTTCGTTGAATGCCGTCTCACCCCGGGCAAACCTCCGCAAGTCAGACACGCCGACGCCCAGTGTGTTGCGGGTGGCCCGTAGGGTCTGGCGCTGTCCCACCTTCAGCAATCGGGACATCAGACTGACTGAAATGCGGGTGCCAGCCCGAAGCGTCGCAGTCCAGAGGCTGACCCTGAAGTCGCTTGCATGGGCCAGCAGAAACTCCTCGAACAGCCGCATTCGCTCCTCGTTCGACGAGGCCAGGCCGATGGCATCAAACAGCGCAATGCCATGCGGCGGCAGAACCTCACTGGCATCGGCGAAGCGTCCTTCCAGATCCTGCGCAGCGATGCCAAAAGCGGCCGCGAACGCATCGGGGTACATGGAAACACCAAAATACAGAATGTCACCGCGACTGCGCGTGACGACTGGCCCCATCTTCCCGATAACCAGGCGCCGCGGCAGTTCCCGTGCCGGCGTGCTTTCATCGGCAGAAGGCAGTTCCACCGACCCGACATAGAACCAGTGCAGGGAGATGAAGGAACTTGCGGGAAAGCGGTTATCCAGTTCTTTGCCCGAGAGGCCACAGTTGAGCGTGCTGCGGCTCAGGTAGGCATAGACGCTGGAGGACCAGCGAGATTTTGATTGCCAGAGCGTGGTCGTGGGTCGCATCAGCATGACTTGCAAATCCGAAATGGTTTCAGGCCGAAAGGAGGTTAGCCGCAGTCTTGCATCAGGTCAAGACCCGGTGCCACGAAAAAAATCCCCCCGAGCCTGCGCGCGGGGGGATAAATCCTTGGAGAACTTCTAGCGTGTGACGAGGCTTATCTGCTGTAAGCGGTCTCGCCGTGTGAGGTGATGTCCAGACCTTCGCGCTCGTCTTCTTCGCTGACGCGCAGACCGATCGTCATGTCAACCACCTTGTAGGCAATGAAGGAGACCACGCCGGACCAGACGATGGTGGTCAGCACGGCTTTGAGCTGGATCCAGACCTGGTCTGCCACCGGCACCGATGACACGGCCGCGGTAACCCAGTCACCCACCAGACCGGGACCACCGAGGGCCTGGCTGTTGAAGACACCGGTCAGCAGGGCGCCGACGATACCGCCGACACCGTGCACACCGAACACATCGAGCGAGTCATCCGCGCCGAGCATTTTCTTGAGACCGTTGACGCCCCAGAGGCAGGCAAAGCCGGCAACGAAGCCGATCACGATGGCGCCCATCAGGCCAACGTTGCCGCAGGCCGGTGTGATGGCAACCAGACCAGCCACCGCACCGGAAGCGGCACCCAGCATCGAAGCCTTGCCGCGCATCAGCGCTTCACCCAGACACCAGGCCAATACCGCAGCGGCGGTGGCAGAGAAGGTGTTCATGAAGGCCAGCACGGCGGTGCCATTGGCTTCCAGAGCCGAGCCGGCGTTAAAGCCGAACCAGCCAACCCACAGCAGGGAGGCACCCACCATCGTCAGCGTCAGGCTGTGCGGGGCCATGGCTTCCTTGGCATAACCAGTGCGCTTGCCGATCACGAAGGCGCCGACCAGACCCGCCACAGCAGCGTTGATGTGAACCACGGTACCGCCGGCAAAGTCCAGTGCACCCCATTGCCAGAGCATGCCGGCCTTGGCGTTCATGGCGTCGACCACTTCCTTGCTGGTGTAGGCGTCAGGACCCATCCAGAACCACACCATGTGGGCAATCGGCGTGTAGCTGAAAGTGAACCACAGCGCCATGAACATCAGCATGGCAGAGAACTTGATGCGTTCGGCAAATGCGCCGATGATCAGGCAGCAGGTGATGGCTGCAAACGTCGCCTGGAACGCCATGAACAGCAGTTCAGGCAGGACCACACCCTTGCTGAAAGTTGCAGCCATCGCAAATTCGCCCTTCATCGGATCGAACAGACCCTTCATCAGTATCCGGTCAAAACCACCAATGAACTGGTTGCCCTCGGTGAACGCCAGGCTGTAGCCGTACAGGCACCAGAGAACGACGATCATGGAGAAGGTGACGAACACCTGCATCAGCACCGACAGCATGTTCTTGCTGCGCACCAGGCCGCCGTAGAACAGCGCCAGTCCGGGGATGGACATCATGATGACGAAGGCGGTAGCCACAATCATCCAGGCCACGTCGCCTTTGTTGGGAACCGGTGCCGGGGCAGCCGATGCAGCGGCGGCGGGAGCGCTGGCAGCTGCAGCTGCGGGTGCAGCTGTTGCTGATGCTGCCGGGGCAGGTGCAGCAGCTGGCTTGGCAGCTTCCGACGCGGTTGCGGCCGGGGCCGCAGCGGGGGTCTGTGCCAGTGCAGCTGTGCTACCGATCAGCAGACTCAAACCCAGGGTAAGGGAGGCAAGTAATTTTTTCATGTCAGTGTTCTCGTGGTCGGGTTAGAGCGCTTGAGCGCCGGTTTCGCCGGTGCGGATACGGACGACCTGCTCGAGGTTGTAGACGAACAGCTTGCCGTCGCCGATCTTGCCGGTGCGCGCTGCGCTCTCGATGGCTTCAATGACGCGATCAACCAGCTCGTCGGCCACGGCGGCTTCGACCTTCACCTTGGGCAAAAAGTCGACGACGTACTCGGCGCCCCGGTACAGCTCGGTGTGGCCTTTTTGGCGGCCAAAGCCCTTGACTTCGGTGACGGTGATGCCCTGCACGCCGATCGCCGAGAGGGCCTCACGGACCTCGTCGAGCTTGAAGGGTTTGATGATGGCAGTTACAAGTTTCATGTGTTCTCCTGGTGGGGTGACAACAAAGACGTCATCAGAAGCTGTACTTCACACCGAGCACCAGGGCGCTGTCACCCAGGAACTTGTTCTTGGTGTCGGTGTAGAAGGGCTTGTCGGCGTTCGTACCCATGGCTGCGACGGTGACCGACACGCCATTGCCATAGTCTTTGGCCAGCGTCACGGAGTAGTCGGTGTAGTCGCCTGCATTCTTGGCAACATTGGGAATCGACTGGCGACCCAGGTGCGGTGTCACGGTCAAGCCGTTGCCCAGATCGAAAGTGGCGGCCACTTCGAAGTAGGCGCTGCCCGAGCTGTTCGGATTGGCGATGAAGTTACCGGTGGCGACGCTGTACTTGGCTGTCACCAGACCATAAGTCAGGGCCGCATAGACCTCGGTGGTGTTGGCGTTGACCGCCGCTGTGTTGCCGGGGTACTGGTAGGTGATCAGGCCGAGGTCATAGGTCAGATCCTTGGCGATTTCGCCCTTGTAACCACCATACAGGTCAAGTTCCATTGAGCCGTCAGTCGCACCGGCGTAGTCCTTGATCCAGCTGACATTGGAAGTCCAGGCACCCAGGTACAGGCCGCTCTTGTGGGCAAAGTCAACGCCTGCTTGCAGCGCCGGCTTGGTGGAAGTCTGTGCGATAGCCCGGAAACGGTAGTCCGTGGTGGCGCCAACGTTGTACGACAAGGTGTAGTCGGGTTCCGGTGCCTTGGTTTGTGCCATCACAGCGCCGCTTGCCAGCAGAGTGGAGAGGACGAGGACGGTGGTTTGATTGAGCTTCATGCAGTTCTCCGGTGAGTTAAGGGATGACAGCTCTATGCACAGTCCATGCCAACCATATTCAGAAGGTGGCGTCCTCTCTGTAAACCACTCTGGTCTTGTGGCGTTAAGATATCTGTATAAAAAAACAGTTCGCACTGCCGTGGTGCGCTTGGGTGGCGTTCAAAGATTCTGATCGCACCCTTTTGGAGAGGAAACCACATGAGTCTGTCCTTGGTGCAAAGCCGGGCCCTGCTTGGGCTGGAGGCGGCCGCTGTCACGGTGGAAGTCCATCTGGCCAACGGATTGCCCCGTTTTACGCTGGTCGGCCTGGCCGAAGTTGAAGTCAAGGAAGCGCGTGAGCGCGTGCGCTCGGCGATTCAGAATTCGGCGCTCGAATTCCCCCATAACAAGCGCATCACGGTCAATCTCGCGCCGGCCGATCTGCCCAAGGATTCCGGGCGCTTCGATTTGCCGATTGCCTTGGGTATTCTGGCGGCCAGCGGGCAGATTGATGCCTCGCGCCTGGCGGGCTACGAGTTTGCTGGTGAACTGTCCCTGTCAGGCGAACTGCGACCGGTGCGTGGTGCCCTGGCCATGAGCTTGGCATTGCACGCCGAGCGCGTGGTGACGCGCCTCGTGTTGCCCCCGGGTAGCGCCGAAGAGGCGGCCCTGGTTCCCGACGCCCAGGTCTATCGGGCCTGCCATTTGCTTGATGTGGTACGGCACTTCCTGCCCGCTGCCGCCGATGGTGCGCCGCCTGAGCCGGCACCCGGTTGGGCAAGAGTCAGCGCAGCGCCGCAAGCCGCGCTCGCCCAGTACCCCGACATGAGTGATGTGAAAGGTCAAATGGCTGCCAAGCGCGCGCTGGAGATCGCTGCAGCTGGCGGGCACAGCCTGTTGCTGATGGGGCCACCTGGCGCTGGCAAGTCCATGCTGGCGCAACGCTTTGTCGGACTGTTGCCGGCCATGACCACCGATGAGGCCCTGGAGAGTGCGGCGGTGGCCAGTCTGGCAGGGCGGTTTTCGCTGGATCGCTGGGCACAGCGCCCGACTTGCAGCCCGCACCATACGGCCAGCGCCGTGGCGCTGGTGGGCGGCGGCTCGCCGCCACGCCCCGGCGAGATTTCACTGGCGCATCACGGCGTGCTGTACCTCGACGAGATGCCGGAATTTCCACGATCTGCGCTGGAAGCCCTGCGCGAACCACTGGAGTCCGGCACGATCACCATCTCGAGAGCGGCACGCCGCTCGGAATTTCCGGCACGTTTTCAACTGATCGGCGCCATGAATCCCTGTCCCTGCGGCTATCTCGGGTCGCAGCAAAAGAGCTGCCGCTGCACACCGGACCAGGTGGCGCGCTACCAGAGCAGGCTCAGCGGCCCTTTGCTTGATCGCATCGACCTGCATGTGGAAGTGCCGGCGCTCGCTGCGGCCGATCTGCTGCAGGCGCAGCCAGGTGAAGCCAGCGCCGCCATTCGCCAGCGCTGTGGCGCGGCGCGCGAGCGCGCCATCACGCGTCAGGGCAAGTTGAACCAGGCGCTGCAGGCGAAGGAAATCGATACGCATTTGCTGCTCGATGACGCGGCCGCCAGGTTTCTCCATCTTGCCGCAACGCGCCTCGGATGGTCGGCGCGCAGCACACACCGTGCCCTGAAAGTGGCCCGCACCATTGCCGATCTGGCGGCGGCGCACAGCGTTCAGGTGACGCACATGGCAGAGGCCATGCAATACCGGCGCTCAGTGACCCAGGCGATTGGGGCGTGACTTCTGCGCGGCCGGTAACAGACCGTCGAAGAGCGTGGTAATGGCGGTCATGCGTTGGGTGGCGACCGATTCACCCAATGCGGCAGCCAGCAGCGTCATCATGTCAGCGCGCAAATACCAAAGGGTTTGAAGGTCCGGTGCATACGGTAGTCGGGCACGCATCTTGGAGACTTGGGAACTGCTGGGCAGGTCCGCAAGCTGGTCCAGCATGGCCTGGCGAATCGCTGCAATGCGATTTTTTGGGCTGACTTCGGGCGTGGGCTCACTCAGCAAGCCCATCAGGCTGGTCCTCAGGTTGGCTATGGTCCGTCTCATGGGTTTGCGTCAGTTGGGCACAGTGTACGGGCAAAAGCTGAGCATAATCCGCCGATGCAACACTCGGCTTCGCATGATCGCTCTCTGGTGGCCTGGCTCTCGCTGGCACAGCTGATCAGCTGGGGCAGTGTCTTTTATACCTTCTCCCTGGTGATGGGACCGATTGAGCAGGAGCTGGGTTTGAGCCGCGCCCAGTCCTCCCTGGCATTCAGCCTGGCCTTGCTGGTCGAGGGCTTGATGGCCTACCCCGTGGGGCGCTGGATTGATGCCGGTCATGAGCGCCTGGTGATGACCTGCGGCTCCCTGCTGGCGGCGCTCTGTCTGCTGCTGCATGCCCAAGTCACCGGCATCGCGGGCTTTTATGCGGTTTGGGCTGGGCTGGGCGCTGCGATGGCGGCCATTCTTTATTCGCCCGTGTTTGCCGTCGTCACGCGCCGCTTTCCGGATGACTTCCGCCGCGCCATCATCATCATGACTTTCCTGGGTGGCTTGGCTAGTACGGTGTTCATTCCGTTCACGGCCTGGCTGATCGCGAACTGGGGCTGGCGGCAGGCGCTGGTGTTGCTGGCCGGCTTTCACCTGCTGCTGTGCGCTCCCTTGCATGCGCTCGCGTTAGGCGGCGCACCCGTGCGTCGGGTACGACCCCAGGCCCATGAAGAACGGGCCGATCCCGGCTTGCGGCAACTGGTTCGCAGCGCTCCCTTTCTGCTGATCGGCGTTTTCGTCATTCTGCTGATGGCGGTGACCGCCGCGCTGCCAGCGCACATGGTGAGCCTGTTGCGCGAGGGTGGCATGAGCGAGGTCTGGGTGATCGCCATCCCGGCCAGCATCGGCGCGATTCAGGTGCTGGGACGCTTGCTCCTTTTCTTTTTCGAGCGCTATTTCGATTTGCATCTGGCGAATCGACTCATACCGTGCCTGCTGCCACTGGGTTTGCTGGCCCTGCTGGCTGTGCCAGCATCAAGTGGCGGTCAGGTCGGGGTTGTGCTGTTTGTGCTGCTTTACGGTCTGGGCAACGGCATGCTGACGATCGTCAAGGGTACGGCGATTGCGCAGTATGTGAGCCGCGATCATGTGGCGACGCTCAACGGCGTGCTGGGCCTGCCGCTGGCCCTGGCGCGAGCCGGAGCGCCGCTGATGGTGGGTTTGTTGTGGACGCCGGCCGGCGGCTACACGCAGGCGCTGTGGCTGTTGCTGGTGATGAGCCTGGTCGGTGTCATTGCGCTGATGCTGGCGCAGCGTTACGCGCTGGCAAGCTGATTGCATGGATCGCCACGCTGGCCGTCACTGCGAGGAGCAAAGCGACGCGGCAGCAGCGATGACAATTCCGCGTCATTGCGAGCCCGCAGGGCGCGGCAATCCATTGACTACAAGATCGGGGCAAGCAAACGCTGCAGTACCCCCTCACTGAGCTGGCGCCGCCCGGCCATGTCCCGGAACTGATCTTCGCCGATCTTGCCGACGTTGAAATAGCAGCTCTGCGGATGACCGAGGTAGAAGCCGCTGACGCTGGCGGCCGGTGTCATGGCCAGACGGTCGGTCAGTCCCATGCCGATCTCCTGGCATTGCAGCAGACTGAATACTTCCTTCTTGACACTGTGGTCGGGGCAGGCCGGGTAGCCCGGTGCCGGTCGGATACCCTGGTACTTTTCGGCAATCAGTTCTTCCGTGCTCAGCGCTTCCTGCGCCGCATAGCCCCAAAGGTCGGTGCGCACACGGTGGTGCAGACACTCGGCAAAGGCTTCGGCCAGGCGGTCCGCCAGCGCCTTGAGCAGAATCGCCGAGTAATCGTCGTGTGCTTCTTCAAACAGCTTTTCGCGCTTGTCGACACCGATGCCGGTGGTGACCGCGAACAGGCCGGCATAGTCGGCGGCCGCGCCTTTGGGCGCAACAAAGTCGGCCAGGCAACGGCTGGGACGCAGCACACCATCCACCGTCTGCTTCTCGGCTTGCTGGCGCAGGCCGTACCAGGTCAGCGCCACGCTGCTGCGTGACTCATCGGTGTAGAACTCGATGTCGTCGTCATTCACAGAATTGGCTGGATAGAGTCCGACCACCGCATTGGCCGTCAGCCAGCGTCCTTCGATCAGTTTCTTCAGCATGGCCTGCCCATCAGCATGCACCTTGCTGGCCTCCTTGCCCACCACGGCGTCCTTCAGAATCGCCGGAAACGCGCCCGCCAGATCCCAGGTCTGGAAGAAGGGGCCCCAGTCGATGTAGCGCGCCAACTCGCCGAGGTCAAAATTGCGGAACACGCGGCGCCCCAGAAACTTGGGCCGCGTTGGCTTGAAGTCAGTCCAGTCCACCGGTGCTTTGTTGGCGCGTGCCTTGCTGAGCGGCCACAACGGCGTCTGCTTCTTGCTGGCATGTTGCTGGCGCACACGCACGTAGTCGGCCTGGAGTTCGGCAACGTAGCTGGCGGCCTGATCCGACAGCAGCGCTTGCGCCACGCCGACGCTGCGCGAGGCGTCTGGCACGTAAACAACCGGGCCGTCGTAGTGCGGTGCAATCTTGACGGCGGTGTGCACGCGGGAAGTGGTGGCGCCACCGATCAGCAGCGGAATCCTGCGCGTGCGAAAGTACTCGTCCTTCTGCATCTCGCTGGCCACATAAGTCATCTCTTCCAGACTTGGCGTGATCAGGCCTGACAGCCCGATCATGTCGGCGCCTTCGGCCTTGGCGCGCGCCAGAATCTCGTGGCAGGCCACCATGACGCCCATGTTGACCACGTCATAGTTGTTGCACTGGAGCACCACCGTGACGATGTTCTTGCCGATGTCGTGCACATCGCCCTTGACCGTGGCGATCACCACCTTGCCCTGGGTCTTGACGTCGCGCCCGGCGGCCTCGTCCAGACGCTTTTCTTCCTCGATGTAGGGAATCAGGTGGGCCACCGCCTGCTTCATGACCCGCGCACTCTTGACCACCTGCGGCAGGAACATCTTGCCCTGACCGAACAGGTCGCCCACGATATTCATGCCGGCC
>Ga0194037_1000472_pt1 | contig 31182 bp, 32 predicted proteins | sample JunL306m_MetaG_FD_148653 | JGI IMG/M metagenome (GOLD analysis project Ga0194037, IMG submission 148653) | Anoxic zone freshwater microbial communities from boreal shield lake in IISD Experimental Lakes Area, Ontario, Canada - Jun2016-L304-6m | ecosystem: Environmental > Aquatic > Freshwater >...
ACTGACCATTATTACCGGAGAGACCGGTGCCGGGAAATCCATTCTGATCGGCGCACTGAACCTTGTCCTTGGCGAGCGGTCCAGCAGCGATCTGGTTCGCTCAGGAACAACCAAAGCCGTTATTGAAATCGTCCTTAAAGAGGTTCACTCCGAAAAGATCGTAAACCTGCTGCAAGCAGCAAACATTGACACCGCATCCGAACTTATTCTCCGCAGAGAGCTCTCCTCGGGCGGCCAATCCCGCTGCTTCATAAACGACACACCCTGCACCGCAACCCTTCTCAAACAGGCTGGAGAAGAGCTGATAGACCTGCACGGCCAGCACGAACACCAACTGCTGCTGCACCCTGAGACACACGAAACCCTGCTTGATGATTTTGCCCGTACAACAGAAGAAGTGACCGCCTACAAAAACAGCCGATCACGGCTTCAGGGGCTCCAGCAACAGTTGAATGCGCTTAAAAAAGAGGCAACCGCCATCCGCGACAAAAAAGAGATCCTTGATTTCCAGTTAAACGAGCTCCGGAGCATTGACCTGAAAAGCGGCGAAGAGGAGAGCATTGAAACCGAGATTACCCTTCTTGAAAATGCAGAAACCCTGTTCACGCTCAGCAGTACCCTGAACGACCTGCTCTACGACAGCGAACACTCCATCTATTCAACCATCACTGCGGCGCTGCATACCCTCGAAAAACTTGCTGCCATCGACAAGCGCTTCGACATTCACCTTGAGGAGAGTCATACGGCAAAAAGCATTATAGATGAGCTTTCCCGCTTCACCCGCAGCTACGCTTCTGACATTGATTTTAACCCCGAGAGACTTGAGACCTTGCGCGAACGGCAGCTCCAGCTCCAGCGTCTCTGCAAAAAATACCAGCGCACCCTTGCCGAGTTGATTGAGCTGAAAAACGAACTTGAGACAAAAAGCGCACTCGAAGAGAACCTTGAAGAGGAGGTCAGCCGCATTGAGCAGGAGATAACACTCCTGAAAGCGGAACTTTCTCTTCATGCCGATACCCTCAGCAACAAGCGACAGAAAGCTGCAAGGCGCCTTGAAACTGCCATTCAGGAACAGTTGGCGGAGCTCGGCATACCACACGCCACCTTCATTGTCAGTATAACACACGAAGAGCATAAAGAGGGCGAGATATCCATCAACGGCACAACATTTACGGCATTCCCCTTCGGTTACGACAGGATTGAGTTCCTGATCTCCACCAATCCCGGCGAAAAACCGAGACCCCTCATCAAGGTGGCATCCGGTGGAGAAATTTCACGAGTGATGCTTGCCATGAAAAGCGCACTCGCTGAATCTGCCAAGCTGCCGATTCTCATTTTTGATGAGATAGATACCGGCATCAGCGGACGGATCGCCGAATCCGTCGGCAAAAGTCTGAGAAAACTCTCACGCCTGCACCAGATCATAGCCATTACCCACCTGCCGCAGATTGCCGCCATGGGCGACCTGCACCTCAGCGTCAAAAAATCTGTGCAGCAGGAGAGAACCGTTACAGAGGTCACCCCGCTCGATCACGAAAGCCGCCTGCAGGCCATTGCGAGCCTCATCAGCGGTCAGCAAATTTCAGCATCATCACTCACTCTGGCTGCCGAGCTGGTTGAGGCCGCTCGGGAGTGACTTAACAAATTGTTATTCCTCACGCCGCAGGCCTCCGGTACAGATACTTCTGAAACTCAATAAAGGTCGATAAAATCTTCTCCGTAGTCCCAAGAAGAGCGGTAGCATCCGAAAGAGCATGATATTTGAGCTGCAGCAGGTGCGGCAGCTTTTCCTGATCAAGCTCTCCAACACCGGTCTCAATGTATTTGGCAAGCACAAACTCCACAAACTCTCGCTGCTTATCATCCAGTCCGTCATAGATGCTGTTTTGCGCTTCGGCCACCCTTGCTTCGCGGGTAATTGGCGGCTCACCCTCCGTTATTGTCGTCTGGTCAACCGGCTCACCATCCCACTCAACATCCTGAAAGTGATGACAGGCATCAACAAAGTCATAGATGGTAAAGTACTCCTTGCCGTCAAAGAGCCTGGTGCCGCGCCCGATGATCTGCTTGAATTCGATAATCGTGTTGATCTGCCGCAGGAGAACAATGTTGCGAATATTTCGCGCATCAACACCGGTCGAGAGCTTCTGCGACGTGGTCAGCATTGTCGGGACACTCTTTTCGTTGTCCTGAAAATCACGCAGATACTGCTCCCCCAACTCACCGTCATTGGCCGTCACCCGCACACAATAGTTGGCATCAGGATTACGTTTGTACTGATTAATCAAATCGCGCACCAGCGCTGCATGAGCCTGATTGGCACAAAAAACAATCGTCTTCTCATTCTGGTTGATCTCAGAAAGCAAAATCTGCACCCGTTTGGCTTCACGCTCCCTGATCTCAATGGTGCGGTTGAAGTCGGGCTCAATATAGAGCCGTCCCTGCTCCACCTCACCCTCTATGACCTGATCGTCAGAGGTGTAGATATAATCGTCGAGGGTAGTTTTAATGCGTTTAACCCTGAATGGAGTGAGAAAACCATCGTTGATTCCCTCCCTGAGCGAATAGATAAAAACAGGATCGCCGAAATAGGCGTAAGTATCGGCGTTGTCGTTGCGTTTTGGAGTCGCAGTGAGACCAATCTGCACTGCCGGAGAAAAATAGTCAAGAATTCCGCGCCAGTTCCCTTCGTTGTTGGCTCCGCCCCGGTGGCATTCATCGATAATGATCAGGTCGAAATAGTCTGGCGGGTAATCACCAAAACAAGGGGTATTCTCTTTGCCTGTCATGAAAGTCTGGAAGATGGTAAAGAAGATGCTGCCGTTGGTTGGCACGCGCCCGTTCAGGCGAATCTCATCCGGCTTGATACGGACAAGCGCATCGGCTGGAAACGGAGAAAAGGCGTTGAAAGCCTGATTGGCCAGAATATTCCGGTCAGCAAGAAAAAGCACCCTCGGCCTCCGTTTTCCGTCGCGATTGAGGGTCCATCTGCTCTGAAACAGCTTCCAGACAATCTGGAAGGCAATGAAGGTTTTGCCGGTTCCAGTAGCAAGCGTGAGCAAAATACGCTTCTTCTCCAAGGCTATGGCTTCCAGCGCCTTGTTGGCCGCAAGCTCCTGATAATAGCGCACCGTTTTTGTGCCACCAATCTCCTCAAAGGGAACTCTGTTGAAACGCTCTTCCCACCGGTTCGGCACCGCGAAAGTTTTCTGCCAAAGCTCATCCGGCGAAGGAAAAGTATCGATCAGCCCTTCCTCACCGGTGCTCATGTTGATCTGGTAAATCTCCCGACCATTACTGGCAAAAGTGGTAGCAAGCTGTAGCTTTTCGGCATAATTCTTGGCCTGAGCCACCCCTTCACCCACCTTAAGGTCACTGCTCTTCGCCTCAATAACCGCCAGCTTCCGGCCATGATAGACCAGCACATAATCGGCCATCAGCGATTTACCACGAATACCGCCACGCTGAATCCTTCCAGAAGTAATCGGATACTCCCGTTGAACTTTTGTCCCCTCAACAACTCCCCAGCCGCTTGCCTTCAGTTGCGGGTCAATAAGTTCCGCTCTCGTTTCGGCTTCATTCATCAAAAATACCGAACTGGCCTTACTCGACCGGTGTTTGTCTTATTACCATCGAGCTGTTTCCCTGTCGTGAAATCCTCTGCCCACGCTTTAGTCGCATCACTCTCAGAGGAGCTCCAGTAGTAGGTACTCTCAATACCAACAAGAGCAAAGCGATGACTATAGATCTGTTGCAACTGCTCCTTGTTCGGCAAAAACCAGTCACTGTAACCCTCAACAAAAGCGTTGGCAGCAACCCTGGCACCATACCAGTTAAAAAATCCCTTCTCTTTACCAGAGATGTTCAGCGTCACATCCGTTTTGGCGGCTATAAGACCATGCTGACCGGTACCATCAACATACAAAACAACTCCTCCGCCGTAGCTGTCACCAATCTGTGGCGCAGCAGCCGAAGAGAGCGCTGAAACGGTAAACATACTCACACCGGCAAGCAGCAGCATGAGCCACAGCCGGGTGAAAGGCACTTTTGCATGGAGTTTCATAATGGTTATCGTTATTGGATTAAAAAGTCCGCATCGCACGAACACGATTACTGTTTGTCTTAAAGTTTTGAACCTGAAAACCACCACCAAAACCCTGCACCCAGACGTGTCCTGCACTATCTACTGATGAACTCCAGTAGTGGTTATAGGAAACCGTAAAAGGGCCAAGGCCACTGTTATTGAGATAGAGCTTGTTCAACTGATCCTTGCTGGGCAAAAACCAGTCATGATAATCACAGCTCACATAATTCCTGCATGCCAATTGAGCATCGTCCCAGGTAAAAAAACCTTCCGGCGAGCCCGAAGAGTGACCCTTCATATCCCATCTGGAGACAATCAGGCCGTGCTTCCCCGAAGCATTGACATAACAAACAACGCCTCCGCCACTCTCTTCACCGACGCTCAGCGCCATACTGCGTGCCGGAAGCGAAACCAGTATCAGCGCTGTCAGCAGGAAAAGTAACCATAGCCGAGCTTTTGCATGAAGTGTTAATGGCATGGTCATCTATCCTGCATAGTATTTCTCAATGTCAAAACAACACCCTCAGTAATAATCCTCTTCCCTCTGGTGCCGAATGAGATGAGCAGTTCACGCAAAAATGGATTATCCGCTGTTGCTTTTCAGCAATTTGGGATGCCATCCAATCCCACAGACCCGGAAACTGAATGATCGGGTAGTTATCCCATGCATGGATGGATGAAGCGTCAAAGGCCAGCATAATAACTCTCCAAACTATGCAAGTCTTTGATTTTAATGCTATCGAGATAATTACTTGCCTTGGCCAGTGTAATATGACGATCACTCAAGGCATCCAGCACCGTTCGCACATAAGTATCACCGAAAAAATGCCTTGGCTCACGATGACGATACTGACGGTTTCCGCCATCTTTTAACGAAACAATCAATGTTGAACACCATTGCCGGTAAGCACTATAGTCACGTTGAGGCAACCGACCAGCATCCAGTAAACGACGCAAAATAATTTCGCAACTTACACCCCATGCCCTGCATTGCCGATCCAGCCACTCGTCGTATCGAGAGACCTCATCAGGACGTTCTCCATCATTGATCATTGCAAGAAAAGCATGCGGCACCAGCAGATGACCAGCAAACGCATTGGCATCACGCTCCCTGCCCTGGTGAGAGTATAAATCATGCTCATCATCAATTGAACTGGCTTTGTGCAGAAGCAAATGGCCTAATTCGTGCATCAGCGTAAACGTTTGCCGCTGCTCAGAAGCCTGCTTTTTGATAAAAATCACCGGACAAACCGGGTCGTACAGAGTAAACCCAAGAATCGGATTCTCTTTAGGAATCTGCCACTTCCCGCTATAGCCATTGCTTCGAAAGACCAGAACCCCCTTCGCCTCCAATGCTGCACGGTAAGAGTCAAAATCATTGACGTCAAGCAAGCCTGACCACTTGCGGACGAGATGAGCGGCTTTTGGCAGGGTAATACCTTGCACGTCAGGCGGAGTAAAACGAACCCGATCAGACTCATCCATATCTTCGAGCATACTGAGGTAAACTTCACGCTGTTTCTCAACCCGCTCAATCAATTTTTTAAAAGTTGGAGTCACCTCAGGTTTCTGGTTGGTCAGCGTACGAAGCTGCGCAGTATACACCTGTGCTTCATCGACAGGGCCCTCTTCCAGAAAAAAAAGCACTCCCCGACCAAAATAGTCTGCCACCTTGCGCAACTGGTTAAAGGTCAGGCTATCTTCACCAGCCATTACCAGTTCAATGCTGCTCGGCGCAATACCCAGTTCAGACGCAAGCTCCACCGGAGTCACACCATAGTCGGCACAGCACCAAAGTATGCGTTCCGGATTTATAGAGTGAATACGTTCCATCGCTGAGCTGAAGACAAAAAAATCTGTTGAAATTTCAATACGCTAAAGTACAAAATTTTTTCTTACTCTCAGAACTGCAATTGACTGCACAGGATGCAGATAAAGTTACAGATTGGGAACTCCCTGGTTGGTTCTATCCTGGCGAATCTCGTAAGCCCCTCACATTCCACCCAAATTTACAGAGAAGTTGGAGCTTGCATGGTAATCGAACAAAATTAAAGGCGGCCTCTAGAGGACAAGAATTTATACTTGATTGCAAGAAATACCCGGAAGCTATTCCTTGGGCTTGTGGGAATCGGTATCCATTGAGAGGTCTCTCGTTTACTTACATTGATCCCACAGAGCCCGGTACAATTGATGATTGGGAGGCACTTCAATGATTATCCTTGACACGCATATTTGGGTCATGTGGGTTCTCGATGAAAGTCAACTCCCATCCGTTCACGGCGATGACCCGACTGGCGAACCATGCTCTTGGTGCTGTTTGATGAAAGTGGTACACTTTCGCCAGGAATACTCAGCAAGCAGTTATTTTACAAGCAGATCAATCTCTACTGCCGGATCGCCAGCTTCCATTTTTGCAACGCGGGACTGGCTTTAATGGTGCAAACACCAAAAATTGCAGATGCTGCTACCCCTTTGCCTCACGAGTTGATACCGCACCACCTGCCATTGTTATGGAGAAACCATCTCTACAACGCCAAGAGAGTATTCAACTTACGCAGCACGTCATCAACTGCCGATGCTGGCGACCGACAAATAAATTCAGCCTTCCAGATCTTCCAGTCAAGACTTTTTACCTGATCAGATAAAACCGCGCCTTTGATGCTCAACCCTTCAGGCAGCAGCACATTCAAAGGGATAACCTTTAATCTGACTGGTAATAGGGCAAAGAAGCACCAGACCAACTTTGGAGTTGTAAGCTTTAGGAGACAAGACTAATGCAGGGCGATGTCCTGCCTGCTCATGCACCGCTTGTGGATTAAAAGCAATCCACACCAGGTCACCACGATCTGGAATATACGCCATAGAGATTACCAGTTTTCTTTTCCTGCAGCCTCACCGGTATCGCATTCGTTATGCAGATTATCTGCCGTGATTCCGGAAAGCAGGTGAGCAAGATCCTCGTGTAAAGTGACCATTGGAGTAATAACGAGCTTTCCCTCGACCTGAGAGATCTCTACTTCCGAATCCTTTTCGAGCCTGGCCTCACGCGCATAGGTTTTCGGTATTCTCAAAGCGAGGCTTTTTCCCCATTTCTGAAACTTTGCGAGCATCTCTATCTCCATTTTGTTTATAACAATGTAGATATCGCTTTTTTATGAATAAAACAAAGAGATTGACGGGCTACGCCTCCCTTCACCCAAACAGCTCCAAAGGTTCCAGTTCAAGAAACTCTTGCCATGCAATCCCCGAGTTTCCGATCAGTAGCACCTTGTACGGCTTGCACTGTTGCTCAAATGCAGCCATGCCGGAAGCGTGCCCGGTGTGGCCACTTTTGATTTCAAGGCCGATCACTTTTCCCTTGTGCTCCAGAACAAAATCCACCTCATGGTTCCCCTCTCGCCAGTAAAACAGGTTCATGGCATCGGTGCGGGTATGATTGAGGAGACAGGCACCAATTGCCGACTCAACCCATCGTCCCCACTTGGAGGGATTTGCGACAATCTCCTGAAAAGAGTACTGCTGCTGTGCACTGATTAGAGCGGTGTTATGCACCTGAAATTTCGGGATGGACGCTCTACGCCGCACCATTTCAGGGCTGTACTTTTCCAATCCACCGAGTAACCCGGCGGTATCGAGCAGGCGCAGATAGTGAGCAAGTGTTGTTGTGTTACCTGCGTCCTGCAATTGGCCAAGAATTTTTGTATAGGAGAGAATCTGGCCAGAATAACCGCAGCCAAGTTCAAAGAGCCGCTTCATCAGGGCTGGCTTGTCAACACGGGTCAGCATCAGAATATCTTTTGAGATGCTTGTTTCGATGAGTGAATCGGTGATGTAGCGTCTCCACCGCTCTTCATCGTTGATCAGTGTTGCCGCGCCCGGATAGCCTCCAAACCAGACATACTGGTCGGGGGTAAAGTCAAAAGCCTCTTTCATTTCACGGTACAACCAGTGCCCGATGAAGAGGGTTTCAAATCGACCAGCAAGTGATTCCGTCAACCCTTGCTGCAGTAACAGCCGTGATGAGCCGAGCAGAACCACCTTGAGTGATTGCCTTTGTGCAGTGTCGCTGTCCCACTCCCTCTTTACTGCTTCGCTCCAGTTGGCGATTTTCTGGATTTCGTCGATGATGAGCACCGCTTCCTTCTCTTCTGATTGCCGAAGCTTGATTCGTGCCGCCTCCCATTGCTGGCTGATCCAGCTCGATTGCCCGGATGCAACAAGATCTGCAGAAGCAAAATGAACCGGAAGTTTTGTGGACTCCATGAACTGCAACGCCAGCGTGGTTTTACCGACTTGACGCGGGCCGTAGAGTACCTGGATGAATTGACGGGGTTCTGATTCGATCCGTTGTGTCAGCAGTTTCTTTTGAGAGCGCTCGATGATCATGGACTTTTGCTCAGCATGTTGAGTGATATTACTCAATGTAATGAACGTTTATAAAATACCCGCAATTTTGAAGAGTCCATCATCGCCGATTTTTTCCAATGACAATCAAAATAATTGAATCAAAAGCTCTCAATCTGGATATGCACTCCCGAGGCAGGCTCGTTGGCAAGCTTCTCTTGAGTCTGGACGAGCCAACAGTGTCGGAAGTCGAACAACTTTGGCTGGATGAAGCAGAAAGGTGACTTGATGATTATCGCGCCGGGAAGGTTCACGGTATTTCTGGTAACGAAGTATTCAAAAGAGCGATAAAACTTTACCCGCAGCATCCAACAGCTTACATTGGGAGGAAAAGGAGGTAATACTTATGCCAATGTCACTCGAAGAGATATTCTCAGAAGCGAAAGTACTGCCTGACGATTCAAGGGCTCTGCTTGCCGAAAAGCTTATTGCAAGCATTGAAGACGATAGAGAGCCACTCGTAACTAAACGCCATTTGGATGAGGTTAAAAAAAGCGGAGATGAAATTCGAACCGGGGAAGTCGTACCAATAAATGGTGAAGAAGGGTTCCCACAACCGACATAGAAACCATAAAAGAGACCGCGATGAAAATAGCAATGACAGACAATTGATGAGGAAAAATAATAATGGCATCCAATAAAGATTTCGTCGATTTTGTGGTCGACCAAATGGGCGATGCAGGGCTTATTACTTCGAAAAAGATGTTTGGTGAATATGCCCTTTATTGTGATGGAAAAGTGATAGCGCTAATTTGTGATAATCAACTTTTCGTAAAACAGACCGACAAGGGAAGAATCTATATTGGCAAACCTGTTGAAGCTCCACCATATCCTGGGGCTAAGCTGTATTTTCTCGTTGAAGATAAATTCGAAGATCGAGACTGGATTTCCGAATTAATAAGAATAACCTATCGAGAACTTCCTGATTCAAAGAAGAAGCAAAAAAAAGCTAACTACCCGACGACGCTAACTTGAAGCGTTATCAGAAAAAAATAGTATATGGATGAAATAATCAAAACGGTGAAAGAATTCGGGATAGCTCTGGTGGAAAAGCAACAGAGATTCTTTCAAAACGAATGTATAGACAACTCAGAACACGTAGCCGCCATAAGGCGAATTGCCGATACTGCCTATGCCTACATAAAACGAAAAGGAGAAACCCCTGCCCCTGTAAATCATGAAGTTAAGCCACTTGGGATTATCTACCAGCGTTCGTGCAAAGCTACAAGAAGTGGTGGCAAAAGGGAGAGATTGGCGAGCGGGTTATCGGCCTCAAACACTGTTGTATTTCGACGATGGTTTGAAAGCAAAGGACATCGCGGCGTCGCAAGACCTGAATATCAATACGGTTTATGACCACCGTAAGAACTGGTAATAAAAAGGGTTTGCCTGTTTGTACGATGTGCATCGAAGCGACGCACCACCGAAACTGAACGTAATTCATCTTGATCAGATTAATCGTTGGGTGGAAGAGGAAGCCCTGACAGCCCCTGCGATAGTTTTGGCACGGATTACGGAATGGCTTTTTGTTGACCGCTTAGCCTTCGGATTTTCCGATTCCAGATACACCACATCATACATGAAGTGATAACCCTCTTCATCTTGTGGAAGCCAGCCAGCGGTACGATCCTGATACTGTATTTCAGCTTTTTTCATCACCTATTCCCCCCGTTCCTGCTTGACAGGGCCAAGTTCGTAACCGAACAACCCAAGGAGCTGATTCACCTTATCCATACGCAACGTTTTCTTCCCCTGTTCGAGATCACGGATGAAACGCAGCCCTGTACCGGCTTTTTCTGCCAGTTCTGGTTGGGTCATGCCGAATGACTTTCGTTTTTCACGAACAAATTCAGAGAGATTATTCATAGGTATAAGATACCTGATCGGGTATAATAAATATCACAAAGCTAACAAACTATACCATTTCGGGTATAAAATAAAATAATATAACAACAATTATACCCGTTCGGGCACATATCAGGAAAAGATTCGGGAACTACTTCTTCTCGGTGAAAGTCAGCGTATCAATTTCAAGGCATTTGTAAAAAACTCTCTGTGTCATTATGCTCTGCGGCTTTCTCAACACAGTCGTAGAAAAACGACAAGGCTTGAAACTCTCTCTCAGCTACTTCATTGTTGAGCATTGCTTTTTTTTGTGTCCATGAACAAGCTTTTTTGTATGTTTGCAAACAAGGTATATTATACCTCTTGTAACGCTTTTGTAACGAAAAGAATGTAACTTATTGCAGGATATAGCAAAGGCTATAAATGCGTTACATTTAATACTCACCAAAAAGCTGTTATGTTTTATTAATATCACGACCCTGTTATGCACAATACTGTACTGTCACTCCTTCTTTTCGCACCTCCCGTCGCAGGTCAGGCGGCGCCGAACCCGTTGATTCAAATTGTTCCGTTAGTCCTTATTTTTGTTGTCTTTTATTTCTTCATGATTCGCCCTCAGCAGAAAAAGCAGAAAGACCGGGAAAAGGTGCTTGACAGCCTGAAACGAGGCGACAAAATTGTCACTATTGGAGGCGTTCATGGCACTGTTGCCGGAATTGATACCGAGAAGAAAACTGTTCTTGTTCAGGTCAATGATTCAACAAAAATCACGTTCGACCGCACCGCCATTGCCAATATTGACAAGCAGGATTCGGGCGATAAACTCACGACCAAAGAGTAAGATAGATATAATGCAGCCAATACGAGCAAAACTGGTACTGGAAAACGGCTCTGTCTATAGAGGTACCGCATTCGGCCATATCGGAGAAGCAACCGGTGAGGTGGTCTTCAATACGTCGCTGACCGGATACCAGGAAATTCTGACAGACCCGTCCTATGCCGGTCAGATGGTGATGATGACCTATCCTCTGATAGGAAACTATGGCATTAATCCAGCCGATAACGAATCGGGAAAAATATGGGCCTCTGCCTTTATTGTCCACGAAGTATCACGTGTTCACAGTAACTATGAAGCGTCGCAAAGTCTTGACTCTTTGCTCAGGGATTCCGGGGTCACGGGTCTTGCCGGTATTGATACCCGCAGGCTCGTGCGCGAGATCCGTGAAAAAGGGGCTATGCGGGGCATTATTTCCGTGCTTGACGAGAGCGATGAAACGCTGAGAAATCGAGCGCTTCAGAGCCCTGAAATGTCGGGCCGGGATCTGGTCAAAACCGTTACCACCACCGAAAATTATATCCTTGAAAAAGAGGATGCCAGCTACCACGTCGCCGCAATTGATTTTGGCATTAAAACCAATATTCTTCGTATGCTGCACCAGGCGGGATGCAAGGTGACGGTGTTCAAGGCTGGAACATCTGCAGAAGAGATAATCGCACTCAACCCTGACGGGGTTTTTCTCTCGAATGGCCCTGGCGATCCCTCTGCGGTCGGATACGCCATTGAGACCATCAAAAAACTTGTCGATTATAACCGCAGCACGAGGCCTTTGCCCATCTTCGGTATCTGCCTCGGTCACCAGTTGCTTTCGCTGGCTTTCGGAGCTGAAACCTACAAGCTGAAATTTGGCCACCACGGTGCCAATCATCCTGTTAAAAATCTAAAAACCAGTCAGATCGAGATAACATCACAGAATCACGGTTTTGCGGTAACCATGGATTCGCTCCCTGAAGCGCTTGAAATGACCCATCTCAATCTTTATGACAATACCGTTGAGGGGATAAAACACAAACAACTCCCCTGCTTTTCGGTACAGTACCATCCCGAAGCCGCACCGGGACCACATGATTCGAACTATCTTTTTGAGGAGTTCACCTCGCTTATGGATTTAACTCAACCCATTTTATTAAAGAGATGAAAAAAAGATTATTTACTCCGGGGCCAACCCCGGTGCCCGAAAATGTCATGCTTCGCATGGCTGCTCCGATTATTCATCACAGGAACCCCGAGTTCATGGAGATTTTGACCAGGGTTCATGAAGATCTCAAATACCTTTTCAGAACAACCCAGCCGGTTGTTGTGCTCAGTTGCTCTGGAACCGGCGGTATGGAAGCCACCATTTCAAGCCTCTTCAAACAGGGCGACAAGGTTATCACTGTCAATGCCGGTAAGTTTGGTGAACGATGGGGTGAACTGGTGCGCGTCTTCACAGGCAACTGTATTGAGGAAAAAGTGCAGTGGGGTTCGGCCATTCAGCCCGAACGACTTGCGGAACTGCTCAAGGAACACCCTGATGCCAAAGGAGTCTGCCTGACTCACTCCGAAACATCAACCGGCACGGCTGCCGATATTCAGGCTCTCAGCGCACTGATTCGCGAACAGTCGGAAGCGCTGGTTATTGTTGACGGCATTACTGCGGTCGGAGCTCACGAGTTCCTGTTTGACGATTGGGGCGTTGATATCTGCATAACTGGCTCCCAGAAAGGGCTGATGATGCCTCCAGGTCTGGCGCTGGTTGCCATTTCTGAACGGGCACAGGATATCATTAAGGGGCAGAGTGGCATGACGCAGTATTACTTGAGCCTGAAAAAAGCTCTGAAAGCCCATGCTGGCGACGATACTCCCTTCACCCCTGCGGTCTCATTGGTCATCGGGCTTGATGAAGCATTGCAGATGATCAAGGCCGAGGGCATTGAAAATATCTGGAAACGGCATGAAAGTCTGGCAAGTGCCTGTCGTCAGGGATGTAACGCTCTTGGCATGAAGCTGTTCAGCAACTCTCCGTCGTTTGCCGTTACTCCGGTATGGCTTCCTGAAGGAGTCAAATGGTCAGCGTTCAACAAGGCGCTGAAAAAAAGCAACGGCATCACTGTTGCTGCTGGTCAGGATGAGTACAAGGACAAGATTTTCCGTATCTCTCATCTCGGCTTTTACGATGAACTCGACATGCTGACCGTCATTGGCGGTATTGAACGTGCACTGAAGGAGATCGATTTCGCTTTTGAAATCGGCGCTGGTGTCAGTGCCGTACAGAAGGCATTCCTCGGCAACTAAAGCCACGGGGGCACCTTCATCATGATATTCCTGAACTCTCTCCTGCTTGTTGTTGCGCTCGCATCTTCAATGCAGGAGATGCTCAGGGATTATCGTCTGCAACTGAAAGCTGATGCGCTCTACGAGAGCCGCGCCTACAGAGAAGCTGAAACCGTTTTTCGGCAGCTTGTCTCCCTTGCTCCTGAACCCAAAGAGAGAGCAACCGCCAGTTTCAATCTTGCTTGCGCTCTCTACATGCAAGGGAAATATCCTGAAGCAGGCACACTCTTTGCCAGCAACACCAAACCCCGGGAGAACCGGCTGAAGGCAATATTTAACGAAGGCAATACTCTTGCCATGCAGGCTCTCGGAAACAGCGCAAAAGCACAAAAAAGCGCGTTGTTCCGCCAATCGCTCAATTGCTTTAAACGTGTACTGTTAACCGACCCTGGTGATGGCGATGCCAAAATCAATTATGAAATTGTCCTCCGTTATCTCAATGAACTCGAGAACCCAAAACAATCATCTTCGTCAACAAAGAATAATAAAAGCTCTCATCAACCAGAGTCCGGCATTAGCAAGGGAATTGCGGATCGACTGCTCGAGAATGCTCAACAGGATGAATCTTCACTGATGCGAAGGCTTTCAGGAGCAGGGAAATCAGCATCACCGGGCAGCAAAAACAAACAGGACTGGTAAAGCGCGATATGTCCCCGACAAAAAAAGTCCTGCTGGTTTTTCTTCCATCAGAGAGCGGTGTTGATGGAGCCCGTTCACTCTACAGCGAAAAAGAGATAAACCCTTTTTTCAAATGGTTCAACCGTTCGCTCAGAACTCTCATCAAGCAAAGCCAGTTCGCCATTCCTCCACTCTCGCTCATGATTCTCAGCTCTCTTGAGGTACCGGGAGTTGAGCAGTCGATTTGTGACATGCGGTTTGAAGAGTTTCCCTTCAACGAACAATGGGATCTGGTCGGAATCAGCGTCCAGACCGGCATGGCAAAGAATGCGTTTGCTCTTGCCGACAAACTTCGTAGCACCGGAATCCCGGTCGCTCTTGGAGGCGCCCATGTAACGCTCTTTGCTGAGTCATGCCGCCCTCACGCCGATGTGCTTGTGCAGGGAGAAGCAGACGACCTTTGGAAAGAGGTGCTCACTGACCTTGTGACCGGAAAACCCAAACCGCTCTACCGCTCTGATATCTTTCCCGATCTCGGAAAATCACGAACAGTCAGTAAAACATCGCTCATCAAAAGCCGATACTTTACCACCAATCTGATCCAGACTGGACGAGGATGTCAGTATAGCTGCGATTTCTGCAATGTTCATCTCCTCAACGGTCATACTTTGCGAAGAAGAGCGGTCGCCGATGTCGTCAGTGAAGTTACCCGCTTTCAGCAGGATGACCACCGAATATTCTTTTTTGTTGATGACTCCATCAATGCCGACCCTGTTTATGCACTTGAACTCTTTCGAAAACTCACTCCACTGAAAATTCGCTGGTTCGGGCAGGCAACCACAACTCTCGGCCAGCAGCATGAGTTACTTGAAACCTTCGCCAATTCAGGATGTCAGGCACTTCTGGTTGGTATAGAGAGCATTGAAGCAAAAAGCCGCAGCGCCCACAAAAAAAATCAGAACAGGGCAGGAGAACTCGTCAGGGCCATTACATCCATCAGAGATGCAGGAATCAGCCTTTACGGCAGCTTTATTTACGGCCTTGACGGCGATACTCTCGATACTCCGGTAGCAATTCTTGATTTCATCGAAGAAACAAAACTTGACGTGCCGGGCATCAACATTCTGCGACCTACTCCGGGTACACAGGTTTTTGAGCGGCTCCGGGAGGAGGGGCGACTGCTCTTTGACCCTCTCGACATCACCGCATATCGCTACTCCTTCGGCCAGGAGATGCTTTACCTGCCGAAAAACATACCACTCGACGCCTTTATCGAGAGCTACTCCGCCCTGACGCGCAAAGTGTTTACCATGAAAAAATCCGTCATAAGAGGCCTGTCGTCCCCCAGGGCGAAAAGCGCTGTACTGCTCTTCAATCTCTTTTACACGCACCTTTACGGACTCTCACGTCAAGACCTGCAGCATCAACGTGAAAAGAGTCGTGCATAAAATACCATTTTGCCTTACGCTGAATAATTTTTAAACTGTCAATCAAGATTTTTCAATTTGACACCCGGCACAACAACCTAAACCTTTATCAATAATGACCATGAAGCCTTTTCTTCCTTTTTTGAGCGTCGGTCTTTTTTTTCTCGGCGCATGCGGTCTTGAGAAACCACCTGCATCACTCAAATTTCCTGATGACAAGAAAGAAGTGGCAGCACCTGCACCTGTTGCTGCACCAGCCGCTGCTCCCGCCGCAACTGAAGCTCCGGCAGACCCTAAACTGGCAGCAGGCAAAACGGTGTATGATGCCAGTTGTGCGGGATGTCACGAGGCAGGCATGATGGGCGCGCCGAAACCTGGCGACAAAGCGGCATGGAGCGCACGCATACCCCAGGGCCTGGAGGTAATAACAAAAAAATCACTTGAGGGATTTCAGGGTAAAGCGGGCATGATGCCGGCGAAGGGTGGAAATGCGAGCTTGACCAACGAACAGGTGAGCAGCGCCGTTGCATTCATGGTTGAGAAATCAAAGTAAAAAGGAAAGCGGGGAGCAGGAGCATTTTCACTCCCCGCTTTTATTTTGCCCACACGGCTGAAAAAAATTTGGATACAGAGCGACGACAATAAACATCTGAGCGTGAAGATTGTTTCATGATTGTTATGTCGATCACCTGCTTTTCTTCTCTCAACACACTTCTCACCCCAATTTTTTTACCATAATGACCCATCTTCATATTGGCTTTGTCGGAACAGGTAGAATTGCTCGCGCCCTTATAGGAGGTCTCAGCAAAAGAGAAAACACTGTTATTTCTGGCTTTGACAAGGATTCTGCTGCGCTGGACTCCATTTGCGCCGATTACCTCGTTCAGCCCTGTCTGTCGATTGAAGAGGTTGCCGGTAAGGCGCAAGTCATCATTCTTGCGGTCAAACCATATCAGATTGCTGAAGTCCTTGGCGAACTGAAGCCCTCATTCTCCGCCAATCATTTGCTGATCAGCGTTGCTGCGGGTATCTCCTCGGAGTTTATCAGAACAAACGCAATGGAAGAGTTGAAAGTTATCAGAGTGATGCCCAATACTCCAGCCTTTGTCGGTGAAGGCATGACCGCTCTCTGCCGTGGGAAGATGGCGACAGAGAAAGATCTCGCCCTTGCCAGTGAGCTCTTCAGTTCGATAGGCAAGGTGCTCATTCTTGATGAATCGCAGATGGATGCAGCAACCGCGATTTCCGGCAGTGGACCAGCCTATATGTTCTCTATTCTTGACTCGCTGGCAAAAGGGGGACGTTTGTGCGGCCTCTCATACGATGACGCGCTCCTTCTTGCTGCGCAAACCATGATCGGGGCGGCAAAAATGGTGCTCTCAGGCACAAAAAATCCTGATGAACTCAAACGGGATGTCACTACTCCGGGCGGCACAACAGAAGCCGGACTGAAGGTCATGGATGAAAAAAATATCGGACAGATTCTGGTAGAAACAGTGGCTGCCGCTGCGGCCCGTTCCAGAGAACTCATGAAATAACTACTATGGCCAACGGCTTTGCTCTTAACCGGTACTGCACTTTTTTCTGGCTTGTCATTGCGTACCTTTGCGCTCCAGCAATTGCAGGGGCATCCGGAAATATGGATAAACCATTCCTTATTTCTTCAATAAGCAGTACAAGCCCTTATGTTGGCCAGGAAATTCTCTTGACGTACACACTCTATTTCAAGAAGGTTGCACCAAAAATATCCTCAGAAACCAACCCTTCGCTGCAAGGTTTATGGGCAAAAGAGAGCGTGCCTGACCACTTTATCAAAAGTATTCCAACAGCGATTCAGGGAGAAAGCTTCAGAAGCGCTATTGTCAAGCAGTTCAGACTGGTGCCCATCCAAAGCGGCACGTTCACAGTATCAGGCTACAACATGCAGTGCGTTCTGCCGCAGCAACAGGTTACGGCTAATGGAAATGAGTTGCCCGATACCCGTATAAAAATCACAGCGCCTGCCATTATCATATCCGCACGTGCTCTTCCCGAACCAGTACCAGAAGGATTTTCAGGAGCAGTCGGTGATTTTTCGCTTACTGTCCTCACCGATAAACAGAATTTCAGGATTGGAGAACCATTATCGGTGAAACTAACGCTCATGGGAACAGGCAGCCTGATGACTCTTGAACTTCCAGCGCTTCATCTCCCCGAAAGTTTTCGACAAAACCCGCCCGACAGAACAACAACCCTCAATAAAGAGTCATCGCTCAGCTCTGGCTCCATAACATCAACAATAATTGCCTGGCCTCAATTGGAAGGTGATTTTAACATTCCGTCGTTGTCTCTTGTGGTTTTCAATCCTGAAACCGGGCAATACAGTACATTGCTTTCAAATCCACTTGCCATAACAGTGTCAGGGACAATGCAAGGTGCCATGACGAACGAAAAAGAGCCTTCGGATACGACCCGGGGAACGAAGAGAGGCTTCTCCCTTTTGCCGACAACTACAGCAATCATTATAGTATTGCTGCTCTTTGGTATTGCAATAGTAATAGTAAGAAAAAAACAACTCCAAAAGAGAGCCTGGGCACAACTTGATCCGGAAGAAGCGGTCAAGCCTTATAGTAGCAACTCTGCCGGAAAAATGAAGCAGCAGCTTTTCACTGTGCTTGAAGAGACGGGAATAAAAAGTCCGGGAGGTTTGACACGGAGGGAGCTGAAACAGGCGCTTCTGGAGATCGCGATTACCGATGAAACCCGAAAAGAGATCCCGACTGTGCTTGACGCATTAGACATGATCATCTACTGTCCCGCCGGAAAAAAAGAGGCCGAAATCCCTGAATCGGTTCCAGCAAGAGTTCATGTTCTGCTGAATGAATTGAAAAAGGCGGGAGTGACTCGCTGAAAAGAGCAATGGCTCGTTCAGGGTAATCAGTGATAATTCCATCGGCACCAAGGTGTTTCATGGCCAGCATCTCTTCGGCATCATTCACCGTCCAGGGAATCACCAACATGCACTGGTTATGGAGATCTTCCATCACTTCCCGGTTAACAAGAGAAAAATGGGGATTAACATATTGAGGCACAAAGCCAAGTGCTTGCAAAGATTTCGGGATATGTTCCCCCTCATCAATCAGCAGGCCATAGCATAACCGGGAGTTCAACTTCCATGCCTCCCGAATCACCCGACTGTCGAAAGACTGTATCCTTACCCGGGATGACACCCCCGCTGCCTGAACAAGCTGGAGAACAAGCGCTGCATACTTGTCCGGGCGTGGATGAAAAACAGCGTCCTTATCGGGCCATGACTTTATTTCGAGGTTATAAATCATAGGTTCCTTCATCCCTGAAGAAGCCATAAAGGTGTCGACCTCCCTGAATACGGTGGCAAGGAGCGGTTTGCACACGGTAATCCGTACCTGATCGGGGAAAGAGGGATGAGGCAGACCACAGTCAAAAGAAGCAATATCGGCATACTGCATATCGTACATGATATAGCGCCATCGGTCTTCCATGCTCAACGGATGCCCTTGCGGATCAGAACAAAGTGGCGCAGAAAGCCAGGGATCATGAGAAACAACAAGCTCATGATCTCTCGATACCACAAGATCAAGCTCCAGAACCCTTATACCAAGAGCAACCGCATGACAGAATGCCTGAAGAGTATTTTCGGGGAAAAACGATCTCGCGCCCCGATGTGCCTGTATCTCAAAAGCCATAGTTTCAAACTCCCACGCCGCAGGATCGCTTATGGGTTACGTTTGCCGGAAGCAGGACGCGATACTTTTGAAAAAGTCTTCTTTTTCGGCTTTCTTTTCTGAGGCTTGTTTCCGTCCGCATTTTTCGAAACCGGATGCGCTCCACCACCACTCACACTGAAATAGTCTGAAGGGCTTTTGGCTTTACTTTTGTTAAAGCGGTTTTTGCGGTACTTTTTTTCAAGGTCAGCATAAGGGCTGGGCGGGTCTGGAGAGGTATTGTGATTATTAAAATTCGGTTCGTCAATGACCTCATCAACATCATCCAAAACCACGTCGGGATGAACTTTAGTAAGCAAGTTATTTCAATTTATGTTCAACAAATCAAGAGCACTCTTTTTACTCCGTGATTATTTTCTGAAGGGAGTTCAATTTACAATTTTAGAATCAAAATCCAAGCAATACCATAACTCTCTGCTTGTAAATGCCTGCATAAAGCGTTTTGCATTGCTTGTTGTTGGTATAAGTCGTAAATTCTGAATTATTTCACCCAAAAAGGAGATTGGACAATGGATATTCGCAGATGGATTCTGGCCGTTATTCTTCCCCCTGCCGCAGTAACGAACAAAGAGGCTGGCACCATTATGCTGACCGGGCTTTTGACGGCTTTCGGCTGGTTGCCCGGTGTAGCTTTTGCAGTTTTCATGATGCTCCAGGAGAAACGCCAGGAAAGCGCCTGACACTCTTCCATGAAGCTTCTGGTTGTCGTTGACTTCCCGGTACTTGCCGGGCTGGTTGGATGTTGTGGTATCTTCAAAAACGCAGTAAACATCCAGCCGCAGCATGCCTGGCATGTTGCGGCTGGACATCTTGGCTCGCGCCGCCGGAAGAGCTGCGGTTACGGGAGCCTGTTCAGGGCACTGACCGTCGCCTTGATTGATGCAAGGCTGATATTCGAATCAATACCTGCACCATAAGAGAGACTTCCATCAGCACAAACAATCTTGATGTAGGCAACGGCAAGGGCTCCGGCGCTTCGCCCGATAGCATGTTCGGCATACTCGTCAACGCTGAAATCCAGTCCGCTTTCCCTGATATATCCCTTGACAAAGGCATCAAGAGGGCCATTTCCCTGAGCCTCAAAGCTGAACTCCCGATCTTTGGTCTGCACGACACAACTGATGGTGGTATCCTCATCATCCTGACGGCGCGGTTCCTCATCATCCCAGGTGATATGACACTTTTTGAGAGTAACCGGTTCCCTGAGTTTCACATACTCCGCATGAAAAAGTTCATGAATCTGATCGGGCGTCAACTCAGCGCCCGTTATATCGGCAACGCCCTGCACCGCCTCAGCAAAATCGGGCTGCATCCATTTCGGAATTTGAATCCCGTAATCCTTCTCAAGAACGTAAGCGACGCCTCCCTTTCCTGACTGACTGTTGATACGCACTATGGCTTCATAGGTGCATCCAACGTCCTGAGGATCGATGGGCAAATAGGGAACTGCCCACAAGCCACCGGGAGATGAAGGTTGCGCTTTCATCCCTTTGCTGATCGCATCCTGATGCGAACCGGAAAACGCTGTATAGACAAGATCTCCGGAATAAGGCTGACGGGCATGAATATCCATACGGGTACAGCGCCGGTAAATATCCCGAATACGGGGCAGATCAGAAAAATCAAGTTCGGGATCAACTCCCTGGGTAAAGAGATTCAGCGCCATGGTGATAATATCCATATTGCCACATCTCTCGCCATTGCCAAACAATGCACCCTCAACACGGTCAGCGCCAGCCATCACGGCCAATTCAGCCGTAGCCACCGCAGTACCGCGATCATTGTGAGCATGAACACTGATCAGGACGGCATCTCTCTCCTTGATGTTGCGGCAAAACCACTCAATCCGGTCGGCATAAATATTCGGCTGCGACATCTCAACGGTAGAGGGCAGGTTCAAAATAATCTTGTCATCGGCAGAAGCACCCCAGGTATCCATAACCGCATGACAGACATCAAGCGCATAATCAAGCTCTGTGCCGGTAAAACTTTCAGGGCTGTACTCCAGGCGAATACCTGTGTTGCCCGATTCATCCTTCAGACGACGAACCAACGCAGTTCCCTCAATGGCGATTGCCTTGATCTCCTCCCGGTTTTTGCGGAAGACCACATCACGCTGCAAGGTTGACGTCGAGTTATAAAGATGCACGATAGCATGTTTCGCTCCACTGATGGCATCGAATGTTTTACGAATCAGATGTTCCCGCGCCTGGGTCAACACCTGGATCGTGACGTCATCAGGAATAAGGTTGCCATCAATCAGGCGTCGCGCAAAAGCAAATTCTGTTGCTGATGCCGAAGGAAAGCCAACCTCAATCTCCTTGAAACCAATCGACACCAGAAGCTGAAACATGGCAACCTTTTCATCGACGCTCATCGGCACAGGAAGCGCCTGGTTGCCATCCCGAAGGTCAACACTGCTCCATATCGGAGCTTTCGTGATGGTCTTGTCTGGCCAACTTCTATCGGCAAGAGCAACCTGGGGGTACGGCGCATACTTTTTATAATTCATCATGGTCATCGCTCCCTTTTCTTCTTTTATGAATTGATATATAAATGGATAAAGCCACCAATCCCCGAGGGACTGGTGGCTTTCACAATGTTCTCACTGACGGCAAAAACGAACTAAAAAGCACCTCCCCCACAAACGCTAATGCCTGCCAGCAGCAGGTTCAGGGTAAGCAGAAGGTTGTTTGTGTTCGTTATACGCATCATTATCACCACAATAATCAAAAGATGAAGTGAGTATCCTACTTTCATTCAAAGATAAAAAAATAACCACTGCCTGCAAATCTCCCCTGAACATTTCTCTGGTTGCCATGATTACTCTTCTATAATCCCAAAAGACTTCGCAAGTCCTGCAAGACGCCATAAAGCAAAACTCAATGACACATCAATGACAAGCCGCACTTTCCATCCTATTTGTCAATAGATCAACATGAAACAGAACTATCGCAACCAGCTCCGTAGAATCCGGATAATCTCTTTTTTGCTGCGAGAGTCAAGCATCATATTCCTCCAATGGCTGTCTGCGGCCATCTTGCTGATGGCGCCAAGAAGTCGAATGTGACTATCAGGATCGGAATTCGGGGAGAGTATCAAAAACATAATCCTGGTTGTTTTTCCTGATGCCGCATCATAAATGCCTACCCGGCTGACACCAATAGCCAGAACCGGTTTGTTGAGATTATTGAGTCTGGCATGAGGAATGGCGATATCCGCACCAACAAAGGTACCGCCCTGCAGCTCCCGTTCAAGGATGCTCTGGAACGCACTCACTTCATCAATACCCGGATTGGCAAGACAGCATTCGTGCAGCAACTGGCGAAAAGCCTCTTCCTTTTCAAGAACATTTTCCCAGAGTACAACCATGGCGCTTCTGATCACTCCTTTCCACCCATAATGCGACAGGCTTACTGCCGTAAGGCTCCCTTTAAAGCCGGAAAAGAGTTTTGGCTTTTGTACAACACCCTCTTCCCTGGTATCGAGAACAATGACGTTGATACCCCTACATTCACTGATCAAACGTTCAATAATGGTCTGTCGACCCTGAAGACGTTGCCATAACGAAAGTTTTCTTCCTGAATTGCCGATAATGATGTGTCCAACGCGATATTCCCTGGCAAACTGCAGAATGGTTTTAACCACGTCGTCACCTTTATAGGTAAATACCGTAGCGCCAAGTTCCTGGGCAAGAGCCAGCGTATTGGAAAGCAATCGTTGAACTTTTGCATCAATATTGATTGGACTCTCGGAAAGTGTCTTCACATAGACCGCATACCAGTCTCTGTTCAGCCTTCCTGCTATACGTGATGCGTAGCGCAGAATGGCTTCACAGTTCCGGGTTTTTGAACTGAGGCAAACCATAAGCTGATCGGGATTGGAAACCGACTCATCATGAAAGTGGTTGCGCCGCTTCGAATCAAGCTGTGCTGCAAGCTCTCGAAGGGTAAGCTCCCTGAGTTGCTCAAGATTTTCAGATTGAAAAAAGTTGGACAGGGCCGCCTCCAAACGACCAGGAACATAAACTTTTCCTTCGGAGAGGCGCTGACGCAAATCATCGGTTGTAATATCAACGTTGACAAGCTGATCGGCCAGCACCAGAATACGGTCAGGCACCCGCTCCTTCACCTTCACTCCAGTGGCATGTTCTACCATTTCATAAAGGCTTTCGATATGCTGAATGTTCAGGGTGGAAATAACATGAATACCGGCAGCAAGAATCTCTTCAACATCTTCATATCTCCTGGAATTTCTGTTTCCCGGTACATTGGTATGGGCAAGTTCATCCACAAGCACAACGGCGGGATGACGTTGGAGCACAGCATCAATATCCATTTCGGTAATTTCTATACCCCGATAGAGCAGGCTTTTTCGGGGGATAATCTCCAGCCCTGACAGCAGCGCTTCTGTCTCCTTCCTGTTATGAGTTTCTACAAGACCAACAACAGCATCAATCCCTTTGTCTTTAAGACGTCTTGCCTCTTGCAGCATTTGCCAGGTTTTGCCGACTCCGGCGCAATAACCGAGATAGATCTTGAGTTTACCGCGTTGTGAACGCTGAATCAGATGCAAAAAGCTGTCGGCTCTGGTGCTCTCTATCGTTTTCTCTTCCCTTGATTCCATCTTTTTGCAGATCTATTGTTGCATTCGGTCAAGCGACCTGTTGAGTTGCAGAACGTTAACCAGTGACTCATTCAAGAATGGAATGGTGGTTGTTCCACTTGCTGGATTATTGATGACACGCATCACCTGATCGCGGGAGATACCTCGTGCACGGGCCACTCTCGGCACCTGAAATATTGCCGCCTCAAGCGAAATATGAGGATCAAGACCACTGCCTGAAGCCGTAACAAGATCGGTTGGAACCTTTTCCCCTTTTTTGGGTGCAAGCACACCAAGCAGTTTTTCTGTCCTTTGGCGCATTGCAAGAGATGCTGGCGACAGGTTGCTGCCTCCGGATCCTGAGGCATTCCATGAGACTGCCGAAGGTCGGGGCCAGAAATATTCTGGACGGATAAACTGCTGGGCAAGAAGTTTACTGCCGATAACCTCTCCGTTGTCGTCACGGACAAGGGAGCCGGATGAAGAGTATGGTATTGCTTGAGCAGCAAGAAGAATAATTCCGACATATAATCCACTGCAGGTTAACACGGTTAATGGAAGAAGACGTAATGAGACGGCGAATTGCCGAGTCAGAGCCCTGAACGATAGTGTCGTTTTCATGTTTGCAATACGTTGGTTTATACAAGACCGGTTAATGCGATAACCATATCAATCAGTTTAATTCCGACAAAAGGCACCATGACGCCACCCAGACCATAGATGATCAGATTTTTCCTGAGCAGGGCATCAGCTCCCATCGGACGGTATTTAACTCCCCTGATAGCAACAGGTATCAACAGAGGAATGATGATGGCATTAAAAATCAATGAGGAGAGAATGGCGCTTTCGGGTGTCGCCAGATGCATGATATTGAGCACCTGCAAACCCGGCATGGCCAACACAAACATGGCAGGAATAATGGCAAAGTATTTTGCGACATCGTTGGCGATAGAAAATGTCGTCAGCGCACCGCGTGTCATAAGCAACTGTTTACCGATCTCTATGATCTCTATGAGTTTTGTCGGGTCACTGTCGAGATCAACCATATTACCAGCCTCTTTTGCTGCCTGGGTACCGGAGTTCATGGCGACACCGATATCGGCCTGGGCAAGCGCTGGCGCATCATTGGTGCCATCCCCCATCATGGCAAGAAGTCTTCCGCTCTGCTGCTCTTTTCTGATATACTGCAGTTTGTCTTCAGGTCGCGCTTCAGCAATGTAATCATCGACTCCTGCCTGGGCGGCAATTGCGGCTGCTGTAAGTGGATTATCACCCGTCACCATAACCACACGCAGACCCATTGCTCGCAGACGGGCAAATCGATCAGAAATTCCTGGTTTGAGAATATCGGCAAGTGCAATGACACCAAGAAGCTCATTGCCTTCTGCAACAACAATTGGTGTCATACCTTTGCGGGCAACGTCGTCAACCAGCACCTGCAACTTTTCCGAAACACTCCCGCCCTGTTTTTCACAAAAACTGATGAGGGTATCCGGCGCACCCTTGCGAAGACTTTGTCCATCAGGGAGATCAATACCGCTCATTCGGGATTGGGCAGAAAAGGGTACTACTTTTCCCTCAACTTCGTCAGGAGCCTTTATGCCCAGCATCTTTTCAGCGAGGGTAATAATTGATTTTCCTTCAGGAGTCTGATCACCGAATGATGCCTTCATGGCGGCCGAAGCAAGCCGCTCTTTCTGGATACCCGGCAGCGGAAAATAGTCGGTTGCCTGACGGTTGCCTATGGTGATCGTGCCGGTCTTGTCAAGCAAGAGTGTGTCGATATCGCCTGCAAGTTCCACGGCTTTGCCGCTCTTTGCCAGCACATTGGCTGAAAGTGCCCGATCCATACCAGCAAGCCCTATAGCAGAGAGCAAGGCACCGATAGTGGTTGGAATAAGGCAAACAAGAAGAGCAACCAGCGTCGGTACAGGCAGCGTTATCCCGAAATATCTGCCGATGGGCCAGAGCGTCCCTGTTACCAGCAAAAATGCCAAGGTAAGACCGGCAAGAGTCACGGTCAGGGCAAGCTCATTCGGGGTTTTCTGTCGAACGGCCCCTTCTACGAGAGCAATCATTTTATCAAGAAAGGAGTGCCCTGCCGAAACAGAGATGCGGACAACGATAGAGTCAGAGATGACTCTTGTTCCACCAACGACACCCGATCGATCGCCGCCAGCCTCTCTCACGACCGGGGCTGATTCACCAGTAATAGCCGATTCATCGACCATGGCAGCACCATCGACAACCTCTCCGTCTCCAGGAATAAGTTCGCCCGTCAAAACAATGACCAGATCACTCTCTTGCAGATCGTCAGAACTTACAGACTCTTCCTTGCCGTTTGTTACTCTTCGGGCGATGGTATTCTGTCGTGACCGCTTGAGAGCATCAGTCTGTGCTTTGCCACGAGCTTCCGCCAGGGCTTCAGCAAAATTGGAAAACATCACCGTAAGCCACAGGACAAGCATGACTGCAACGGTATAAAGCTGGTGCCCGGCTCCGGTAAGTGAATTTGAAACAGCGATAAGGGTTGTCAGCAAAGCCCCGGCTTCAGTGACGAACATAACCGGATTTTTTACCATTGCCCTCGGATCAAGCATCATTATTGATCGACTGAGAGCATTCAACACAAGCTTTTTTTCAAAAATAGATGCTTTTCTCGCCTGACGGTGCCCGGATTTTGCCTGATCATAGTCGTCCGGAATGGAATTACTGTTCATCATGATGTTATGATTAATGCGTTCATAAATTTCACTCTGATTCAATGCCTTAGTGCGGCAAGATGATCAGCTACCGGACCAAGCACAGCTACCGGCAAAAAAAGCAGTGCACCTATAAAAACAACGCTGCCGAAAATAATGAAGGTAAAAAGCAGGGTATCGGTGCGGAGAGTACCGGCAGTTTCCGGAACCGGTTTTTTTGCAGCCAGAGAACCGGCAATGGCAAGAGGCAGAATGATCGGAATATAACGACCAAGGAGCATCACGATTCCAGTTGCGATGTTCCAGGGAACCGTGTTATCTCCCAGCCCTTCGAAGCCTGAACCGTTGTTGGCTGCGGCCGATGTAAACTCATAGAGAATTTCAGTAAACCCATGAGCCCCGGTGTTGAGTACGGTCGCTGCACCTGCGGGAGTCGCCGCAAAAAGTGCCGTACCGCCGAGAATCAGTGCAGGATGCACCAGTAGCGCAAGCAGAGCAAGCGTCATTTCACGGGTTTCAACTTTACGCCCAAAATATTCCGGGGTACGACCAACCATCATGCCAGAGATAAAAACGCCGACAATAATAAAAATAAACATGTTGATGAGACCCACACCAACGCCGCCAAAAACGACATTCATCCACATGCCGGCAAGAGGAACAAGTCCGGTCAGCGGATTAAGGCTATCGTGCATACAGTTAACAGAGCCATTACTGGTAGCTGTCGTCACAGCGGCCCAAAGTGCGCTGGCCCCAGAACCGAAACGCAACTCCTTGCCTTCAAGATTCGATGATATCTCAACAGGTAGTCCTGAAAATGCGGCTGTTGGATCACCTTCAAGCCACACAGCCGCAGCTCCTTTCAACAGAAGCAGCGACATCATAACCGCAAAAATAACCGCTGCATCACGCATTCGTCCCGTTATCCGCCCGAACATCCATACTGCAGCCATTGGAAGCAAAACAATACTGAAACACTCGACGATATTGGTATTGAACGAAGGATTCTCAAACGGATGAGCTGAATTGCCAGCAAAACAACCTCCGCCGTTTGTGCCAAGCTGCTTGATCGCTACCATGGCAGCTACGGGCCCGCGGGCTATGGTTTGTGTTGCATGTTCAAGAGTATGGACAATTACTGCACCATCAAGGGTCATAGGAACTCCTCCGGCCAGAAGAAGAATGGCAACAAGCAGAGCAAGCGGCAGGAGAATAAAAAGAGTGGTTCGCATCAGATCACTGTAAAAGTTACCAACCGTCTGTCTCCCTCCCAGAGCTCTGGCAAGAGCCGCAAGGCAGGCAATTCCTGTACCGGCCGAAACAAACTGCAGCCACATCAAACCGAAAAGCTGAGAAAAATAGCTCATGGATGCCTCTCCAGAGTAGTGCTGGAGATTGGTGTTTGTGACAAAGGATGCTGCAGTATTAAAAATAAGGCTTGCCTCAAGCGCCCCCTTTCCGTCGGGATTGAGGGGCAGCCATTGCTGCAGGGCAAGGACAATCGTTACAAAAGCAAACATGACAACATTGAATATCAGCATAGAAAACAGATAGCCCTTCCAGTCCTGTTCTTCAACGGCAGCAACCCCACCTGTTTTGCTGAAGATACGCGAAGTCCAGCGACCATAGTTCGATGGTTGAGCAGGGTCTATCAAAAGTGCCATTGCACGACCGAGAGGCCACGACAACAGTGCTGGACCAATAAGCACCAATAAAAACAGCAGTATCATGAGTTGATAATTTTAAAATTTCTCAGGATTGACAATGGCATAGACCAGATAAACCATGCAACCAAAAAATGTGAGCAAGACAACGAAATCCATGTTAACCTCCGATATGAAAAATGAAGCCAATCAATCCAGCCACTCCAACAAGCATCAGAAAAATGAGTATTCCGGGATACTGGTGATGGTACACATTCGTGACAGTCCTCCTTCTTCTGTTGAATACCCCTTTTATGATGATTGGTTGTTCTGTCGAACGGGCAGAGTAAAATAAAATACCGACCCCTTTCCTGAGACATTTTCGGCACCAACCGTTCCGCCGTGAGCTTCAACAATCTCCTTCACAATCGAAAGTCCGAGGCCGATACCGCTGCTTGCTTTTTGGCCCGGAACCCGGTAAAACCTTTCGAAGAGATGCTCAAGATGTTCAGATGCAATACCGTTCCCGGTATCTTCAACGGAGAATCTGATTTTCTCATCCTCTTCAGCAGCACTGACGGTTACTTTTCCGCCCGGCGCGGTAAACCGCAAGGCATTCGAAAGAAGGTTCGCAAAAACATGCTTGATGCGTTCCGGATCTGCTATTACTTCAGGCAATCCCTCAGAAATAGTATTGACAAGAGCTACACCCTGATCAGTAGCATGAACCATGAACGGCTCAAGACCTTCGCTACTGAGACGAAAAGGAGAAACAGGAACAATGTTCATGGGGGCCTTTCCCGATTCAATCCGGTTAAGCTCCAGAAGATCATCAAGCATACGTGCAAGCCGCTCACTCTCATCACGTGCAGACAACAACAGATCTGCCTGCTGTTCGTTGAGATGACCTATGCGTTCTTCAAGCAGAAGATGAACAGACATTCGAAACGAGGTTAGAGGGGTTCTCAACTGATGGGATACCGTAGCAATAACACTGCGCTTGAGTTCAAGCTGTTCGTGAAGCTGTGTCACATCCCTGAAGATCAGCGCTGTTCCGGCAAATTCCTCACGCTCAGCGCTAAAAGGGACGGGTACTGCCACAGGTTGAAAAAAGTACTCACTCCTCCCGTCAAAATGCTGAATGTAGTCATGACCCTCTTCCAAGTCAGTTGCGGAACCCTGTCGAACCGCTTTCTGCCACACTCCCTTCAGCCAGTCATGACCGATATCCTGAACAAAAACACCCGTTTTCAAACCAAAATATCGTTCCGCAGTTTCAGTGGATACTTCAACTTGTCCATTCGCATCCAGCACCGCAATTGGCAAAGGTAGAACCTTGAACACCTCCTGCGTTACCCGCCGACTACGATAAAGCTTCTCCAGATCGCTTTTGCGCATTTTTCGGAGAGTTGCTGTCATATCGTTAAATGATTGTGAAAGCTGCCCGATTTCATCCTTTGATGTGGTATCAAGAACAAGATCAAGATTGCCATTCCGAATCTCTTCGACTGACGCGCTCAACTTTTTGATCGGCATGAGAATCCAGCGATGAGATCGAAAGCTGAACAAGAGAGCAATAATTGCACTGGCAAAAATAGCCGACAGCATGGTATTGTGCGCCGATGCCGCCATCTGGCGAGCATTATCGTTTGCTGCCTGCATGTTCGCCTGGTTCATCTCCAGAACCTGGGCTGAGAGTAGCTTAATTTGCTGAGAAAGCGGAAGCAGGTCAGTAAAATATCGCCGCTGGCGTTCGGGCAAAGAGGTAGATTGATTTGTAACCTGTTTAATAAATAGATAGTATCTAAAAAAAAGAGTATTGATTTGCATGGCTTTCTGATGTTCACCGGGAAGGGTGATATTGCCAAGCTCCACCTGCAGTGCATGACGAAAGTTTTGTTCATTCTCCCGAATAGTGCTCATTCCTTCATCGTAATGGCCTGCAAAGGTAAACAAGGCGCCACTGTCAATGCGATCAAGAGACTCAGTCATGTTCTGGCAGGCAACCACACTGCGATAGTTTTGCCTGAGAATAACATCAATAGCTCCGCCAAGGGCATCAATGTGGCGTATGGTAAGCACGCCTATTGCAACAACAATGATGAGCAGACCACCGAATCCCAAAACAAGCTTTTGTCGTATACCAATCATCTATAACCTCCTGAGAAGTTCATATTTAAACATTAAGGCAAAAAGTGTACCAATAAATTTAATCCCTTATAAATTAACAGAAAAGCCGGGCAGAGTAGCGGCTATCCCTTGAAATAATCAAGGGCGCACAAATTGATAGCTTGCATTTTTCAAGCTGTCAGGGGTGGGAATATTCGGTGCTTATATTTCGTACTGTTTCCGTTTTCTCCAGAGAGTGGCCTGATCAATACCAAGAAGGTCTGCTGCCTCCTGAAGAGATTTTGTTGAAGCAAGAATAAGACGTATGTGATTTTCCTCAATTACAGCGAGGGTTAAGGGGTCACCAAGACGAGCAGGATGTCTTTTGGACACAATGCTTTCAGGAAGAAGTTCCAGACCAATACCATCTGTTTTGCTCAAAATAACGGCTCGTTCAATAACATTGCGCAATTCACGAATATTGCCCGGCCACGAGTAGGTTCTGAGTGCTTGCATAGCCGTATCCGTAAACCCTTCAAGTTTTTTGTGATTCTGGGCCGCAAAAAACTTCAGCATACTCACTGCAAGCTGCTCAACATCATCAGGACGGGCTGCAAGAGGTGGCAAATCAATCTGGATAACATTCAACCGATAAAAAAGGTCTTCACGAAAACGTCCCTCTTTTACCTCTTTTTCAAGCTCTTTATTGGTTGCGGCAATAATCCTGACATTGGCTTTGCGTGTTTGATGATCACCTATCCTTTCATACTCCCGATCCTGAATAAAGCGAAGAAGTTTTGGCTGAATTGAAAGAGGCAGGTCTCCGATTTCATCAAGAAACAGGGAACCCC
>Ga0194037_1000473_pt1 | contig 31174 bp, 29 predicted proteins | sample JunL306m_MetaG_FD_148653 | JGI IMG/M metagenome (GOLD analysis project Ga0194037, IMG submission 148653) | Anoxic zone freshwater microbial communities from boreal shield lake in IISD Experimental Lakes Area, Ontario, Canada - Jun2016-L304-6m | ecosystem: Environmental > Aquatic > Freshwater >...
GCATATTCTTGAAGGGAATGACGTGGTTTCATTGCGGCTTCCCCCTCCCCCTAACCCCCTCCCGCAAGGGGCGGGGGGACTTTTTATAACCTTGAAAATGTCCAAACTCCATTCCCCCCTTAGGTAAGGGGGGAATGAGGGGGGTTAGATTTCGGTTCTATTGCCCTGGACGTTCAACCAGGTCAGCTCCCACTGCCGCTTCGAGTTGCGCCCACTTCATCATGTACTCCGCCTGCGACTCGTACAACTCCCGTTCGTAGTTGAACAGGCTCAGCCTGCCATCAAGAAGTGTCAGAAAGTCCACTTTGCTGACCCTGTAACTGATAACCGCCGATTCGAGGGACTGTTCCGCCTGGGGAATAATCCCCCCCTGGTAGAGTTCGACCAGTTTCCTGCGGCGGTCCATCTGGGCCAGGGTGTCACTGATGGTATATGAGATTGTGTTCTTCAAACCGTTCAACTCCTCTGTCGCCATGCTCGTCTCCGACGTTGATTCGGCCAGCATTGCCCGCCTCTTTTCCTGCTGAAACGGCAGATTGAAGGCAACGCCCAGAGTGAACATGTTATAGCCGGGGTCACTGGCCATGTCGGCCGAAGTGGCTTCTTTGAACATATACTCAAAGGAGAGATTGAAATCGGGGTAGAACTCCTTCTGCGCCAGACGGTGGGAAGCCTGACCTTTGTTGGCCAGACTGATCAGACTTTTTATCTGAGGGCGCTTTTCAAGGGCGGTCCGGTTCAATTGTTCTTCAGAAAACGTCAGCTGCGGCAGGATGAAATCTGCAACCGTACCGACCGGTGTATTCCCGGGGCGGCAGAGGAGATAATTGAGGTTTGCCTCCAGGCTTTTACGTTTCTGCGTAAGGGTAATCTGCATGTCAAGCGTCTTGGATTTTTCCAGTCCGGCTTTGAAGATATCCTGTTGTACGCCCTGGCCGACAGAGTATTTCGACTCGGCGATGGTAATGAAGTCAGCCAGGATCCTCAGATTCTTTTCGACAATCTCCAGCTCTTTGTCCACGGCCCATATCTGAAAAAACGTTTCCTTTACCATGCGGGCCAGTTCCAGTTTTCGCTCTTCAATGGCCCATTTGTAGGACTCGGCCTCATAGCGGGCCACTTCCTCCCTGATGGCACGCTTCCCCCAGAAAGGGAGTTGCTGGGATATGCCGATCACCTTGGCTGTCTGCGGGTCTCTCCCTCCAAATGAGAATGGATCGCGCGCCAGCAGGTTCTGCAGCTTGAACATGAACATCGGGTCTTCCAGGGCTGAGGCCTGTTTCGCCTTATTGGCAAACATCCGCCAGCGGGCCTCGGATGACTTGAGCTCCGGATTGCTGGCAAGAGCAGAGGCGACAAGTGCCGGGAGGCTCTCCGGCGCCGCTTTCCCGCCGGCCTGGCCAGGAACCGGCGCCAGGGTGGATATGATAATCAGGGCCAACAGGCCGATGATGGTTTTCATTGGTATACCTCTGATCGGGATTGACTGTTGGGATGCGTTACCCCTTCTCAGGCGACGCGATTTCATACTTCTCCATGCGGTAGATGAGAGTATGCCTCGGAATGCGCAGGAAACGCGACGCCGCGGTCTGGTTCCACTGGTTACGCTCCAGGGCCTGTACCACGACCTCACGCTCCAGTTGTTCCAGGGAATAGCCTTCGTCCGGCAGGTTGATGACACTGTTCGAACGTGTCGATGATCCTGTTGCAGCACCTCCGCAGCGGATCTTGTCCGGCAGGTCGTCGCAGGTAATGGTATCGCTGTTGCGCATGATCAGCAGGCGTTCCACCAGGTTCTCCAGTTCGCGCACGTTGCCCGGCCAGCCGTAGTCACTCAACGTTGTCTGACTCAGCTTGTCGAAGGTCACCTGCGGTGCTCCGTGCTTGGCGCAGAAATGGCGCAGCAGGAGCGGGATATCATCGCGGCGCTGCCTGAGCGGCGGCAGGTGGATCGGGATTACAGAGAGACGATAGTAGAGATCTTCACGGAACACTCCATCAGCGATGGCCTTTTCGATGTCCAGATTGGTAGCGGCAACAACCCGCACATCCAGCCGTTGCTCTTTAGTGCCACCCACCGGTTCGATCACCCTTTCCTGCAGAGCGCGCAACAGCTTGGGCTGCAGCTCCAGCGGCAGTTCGCCCACCTCGTCCAGAAAGAGGGTACCACCCTCGGCCAGCTGAAACTTGCCGGTCTTGTCCTTGATAGCGCCGGTAAAGGCTCCCTTGACATGACCGAACAGTTCGCTCTCCAGAAGGTCACGGGGGATGGCGGCACAATTGATTGCCACAAACGGCCTGGCAGCGCGACCGCTGCCGGCATGGATCGAGCGTGCTATCAGCTCCTTTCCGGTGCCGGATTCGCCGGTAATAAGTACCGAGGCCTCAGTATCGGCCACCTTCCGGACGGTTTCGAAGACATTTTCCATTTGGGGAGATCTGCCGATGGTGGTACGGAAATCACTGCGCTCGGCCAGTTCACTCTTAAGCCGCCTGTTCTCCGTAGCCAGCCCGCTGAACTGCAGCGCTTTGGAGACGGTCAGCCGCAACTCGTTGCGGTTGAAGGGCTTGGTGATATAGTCGTAGGCTCCGGCTTTCATGGCCTCCACAGCTGCATCAACAGTCCCGAACGCGGTTATTATGATCACCAGTGTCTCAGGAGAACGCTCCTTGATCAAATTGAGGACCATCAGCCCATCCATGCCGGACATCTTCATGTCGGTAATGACCAGATCGGGCCGGAACTGTCCAAACAGTTGCAGGCCTTCCTCACCCGATGATGCAGCCTGAACCTGATACCCCTCTTCCTGGAGGTTATATTCGAGCACCCGCCTGAGCGAGGTGTCGTCATCAATTACAAGAATATGCGCTTTCACGGGATACCTCATAGAATTATCCCGTCCTTCAGCGAAATTGTCCGGTCCGAGTAGGAGCCGTTTTCAGGGTTGTGCGTCACCATCACAACCGTCTGGCCGGCATCGTTCAGTTCGCGGAAGAGCGTCATGACCTCTTCACTGGTCTTTGAATCCAGGTTGCCGGTCGGTTCGTCAGCCAGAAGTATGTGCGGATTGTTGACAATTGCCCGGGCGATTGCAACCCGCTCCTGTTCTCCACCGGAGAGCTGGTTGGGCAGACGGTCCAGCTTGCCGCCGAGGCCGACACGTTCGAGTGCCTGCCGCGCAGCACTCCTTTTGGCCGGTGTTCCCATCTTGACAATGGCCAGCGGCAGCATGACATTCTCGAGAGCGGTCAGATAAGAAATCAGATGGAATGACTGGAATACAAACCCCAGATTCTGTGCTCTGAAATCGGCCAGTTTTTCTCCGGGCAGGTGATACAGCTGTACACCAGCCATCTCGACCTCGCCCGAAGTGGGATGATTCATCCCCCCCATTACGGAAAGCAGAGTGCTCTTGCCGGAGCCGGACTGTCCCATGATGGTGATGAATTCACCGGCATCTATACTGATATCAACTCCTCGCAGTGCTTCGACGACATCATCACCGCTGGTGTACTGTTTCTTCACATTCTTTATCTCGATAAGTGCCATACTGTCCTCGATTTAGAGCGCCCGCAGCGCTTCGGTCGGATCCATCCTGCTGGCATGCAGCGCCGGATAAAGGCTCGCCAGGAGCCCCAGCGTCAGCGCAAGACCGATCGAACCGAAAGCCACGGTCGTGTCCCAGACCAGATGCGCATCCCTGCTCTCCGCCATAAATGGCAGGGCCAGTTTCGCCCCGCCCATTCCTGCGGCATATCCAAGAATACCGGCCAGGAGACTGACAATGGCTGCCTCAAAAAGAATAATCCGCATGATATGACTCTTCCTGAATCCGATGGCGCGGAAAACCCCGATTTCTGTTGTTCGCTCGTTGACACTCCCCATCATGGTGACGAAGACGATCAGTGAGCCTATGAATACCACGACCCCGGCCATTGCGTAAGAAAATCGTTTGAACTGGTCCAGGGCCTTGAGACGTCCTTCAACCACCTGTTGAATAGCCGAAACCTTGGCGTCCGGTATTTTTTCGGCAATCTGGGTCACCATGTCGCCAATCGGGCAACCGGAGCAGAGTGCCGCCACCTCGGCCATGGAGATTTTTCCCTCTTTGCCCAATAGTTTCTGTACTTTGGACAAACTGGCAAAAACAAGGGCGTCGTCCTGTGAGCCGGTCTGGTCAAGCACACCCGAGACCTTGAAGGTTTCTCCCATGATATTCAGACTCTCTCCCGGAGAGACGTTCAGCACCCTGGAAGCATCGGAACCGAGTAGTATGTCGTGTTCTGCTTTAGGTTCATTTCCAAAAACCTTCCACCATTGCTTCATCTTCAGTTCGCTCTCGAAGTTGACACCAACCAGCAGCACATCGTGGCCGTTGATTTTGATTCCGCCCAATACTTTGGGGCTCACTGCAGAGATGTTCTTATGATTGGTAATGGTTTTTATCTTTGCCAGATCCTCTTCACGTATCTCACGCTGATCAAAGGTCACACCACCGAGACTGATGCCGCCGTAGTTCATGGCAAGGCCGTTATGTTGGGGGGTGACAAGGATATTGGCTCCAAACTCATCCATCTTCCGTTCAATATCGTTGGACATGGAGCGGGTCAGAGTCACCAGAGTGACAATAGTGGCAATTCCCACCATCAGACCGATGGTCAGGAATGCCATTTTGGCTTTGCGACGCTTCAGGTTGTTTATGGAGATGGTGTGCAGTTTCATCAGAAATATCTCGCTCCGACCTTCAGGTCACTTGCTTTGATAGTGATGTTGGCACCGCTCTGCTGATGCGGAAGATAACCGGGGTTACAGCCGCCGGTGGCGTTGGGGCCGAGGCGGTTGATGGCAAACTTCTGGTTGCAGTTTTTGCAGTTCATTTTATCAGCCATCTGTTCATAGCCCTTTTTTGATTTATAACAGGCATCGCAGGCGTCGAAGGCAGTCTTATAGCTGCCGTCCGGCGCCTTGACCGCGAAAAAGTTGATCTCCTTGCCACCATCTTCCAATTTATAGAAGTGAGCTTTGCCGTCTGCAAGCCTGGCGGCAGAAATCGTGACGACATCGCCATTTATCCTTACATTTTCATATTTTCCCAGCGAGAAGGCGAATACATTGACTGCGCCAGCCAAGAGCGTCACTGATAGAATTACAGCCCATACAACCTGCTTCATGCGATTCATTCCCATTTTAATCTCCTTATCAATTTTGTTTTCCGGCGACTCGTGCCATTAACAGCAGATGCCATGCCAACTTATAACGATTTGACATCATTAGAGTATAACACGAGTGAAGCGGAAGATTGTGTACTATTCTACAGTAGTGCAGGATATTCTTCAAGGTCGGTAGGCCATTGTCTCATTTTATAGTGCTTGAAACAAATAACAAATAATGGTATTGTGGTACCAAATTATGTATCAGAGCATTCTCTCTCAAAAAAGTCGGCACGCACGCGCTTCTTGACGGGATAATTCGACATTGCTGCTTTAAAATAATCCATACCTGGACAGTGATATGAAAGAGCAGATTTCCATACGCGACGCCATTGCATCTGATCTGGATGCCGTAATCTCCCTGGATCAAGTGGGCCCCAATGAAGAAAAACCGGCCTATTGGAGCGGCGTCTTTGATCACTACGTTCATCGCGACAAAAACAGGCTTTTTCTGGTCGCCGAATCCGATCACAGTGTCGTAGGTTTCATCATCGGAGAGGTACGCGCCTGGGAGTTTGGCTCGCCCCCCTGCGGGTGGGTATTTGCTCTGGCTGTCTCCCCCGATGCCCGCCAGATGGGCATCGGACAGCAGATGTTTGATGAAATATCGAAGCGACTGAAACAGGTAGGCGTTACAACCGTACGCACCATGGTGAACCGCGACCATAAACTGGCGTTGTCGTTTTTTCGCAGTCTTGGTTTATGCACCGGCAAGTATATCGAACTTGAAAAACAGATCGACTGACCGAAATGAGATCTCAATATGAAACTGAATAAGGCCAGCCTGTTTGCCCTCATTGCCGTATTGGAACTGGCAAGCGATACCGAGCAACAGCTTTCGACCACCGACATTGCAGAACGACACGGCATCTCTACTCATCATCTCGCAAAAGTCATGCGAAATCTTGTTCATGAAGGATTGGTGCAAGCGGTACGCGGCGCGGGTGGCGGGTATCGTTTTTCCGGAAATGTCAAACGTACGACATTGCTGGATGTCATTCAGCTTTTTGAGACGCTGGAATCAGAACTGGATATGCCCAACCAGTTGAATCGGAACAGCAATCAGATCATCTCCGAGCTTCAGAGCATCACAAACGAGATTGACGAACTGACAAAGGCGGTTCTGGATACCATTACCCTGGCAACCGTCCTGAAAAACACCCAAAGACGGCTCGGGATGATGGCGGCTCTTTCAGCAACCGGCTCCTGACTCAATCTCCCCTTGTATTCCTTCAATGCAGACAGGACTCTATCATGAAATTTACCGGAACCGATTCATATATTGCGACTGATGACCTGATGCTGGCGGTCAATTCTGCTATCGTTCTCGAACGCCCCTTGCTGATCAAGGGAGAGCCGGGCACAGGAAAAACAATGCTGGCCGAAGAAGTGGCGCGGGCGCTTGGCAAACCGCTCTATCAGTGGCATATCAAATCCTCTACCAAGGCGCAGCAGGGACTGTACGAATATGACGCAGTTTCACGTCTTCGTGACTCCCAACTGGGTGATCCCAGGGTTCATGCCATCTCGAACTATATCGTCAAGGGAAAGTTGTGGGAGGCTTTCGAGTCGGAACGACAGGCTGTCGTACTGATTGATGAGGTCGACAAGGCCGATATCGAGTTTCCCAACGATCTGCTGCGTGAACTTGACCGGATGGAATTCTACGTTTATGAAACACAGCAGGTGGTGCAGGCCAGGCATCGCCCCGTCATCATTATCACCAGCAACAATGAGAAAGAGCTGCCGGACGCCTTTTTGCGGCGCTGTTTCTTTCACTTCATTCGCTTTCCGGATCGGGAAACTCTCGAACAGATCGTAGCTGTGCACTATCCCGACATCCAGTCATCACTGGTCAAAGAGGCCCTGGAAGTCTTCTATGGAGTACGGGAAATCCCGGGCCTGAAAAAAAAGCCTTCAACATCCGAACTGCTCGACTGGCTGAAAATATTGCTGGCTGAAAAAATCGGGCCGGAACATCTGAAAAGCAGCCGGAAAGAACGGCTGCTCCCTCCTCTGCACGGCGCCCTGCTCAAAAATGAGCTGGACCTGCTGCTCTTCGGATCATCAAGGCGCTCGGCGTCAGGTTACTGATCGCTGCCGATGCTGACAGATTTTTTTCTGCAGTTGAGAAAAACCGGAATTCCGGTCAGCATTATGGAATTCCTCTCCCTGCTCGAGGCCATGCACAAGCATCTTGCCTTCGGCAGTGCCGAGGATTTCTACTATCTGGCGCGTCTCTGCATGGTGAAGGATGAAACCCATTTTGACAAATTTGACCGGGTCTTCATGGAGTATTTCAAAGGCATCAGCCTTTCAGTTGAAGAGCTGAATCAGGAGATCCCCGAGGAATGGCTGCGCAAACTGACAGAGCGTTTTCTTACCGAAGAGGAAAAACAGCAGATTCAGGCCATGGGTGGTCTGGACAAATTGATGGAAACCCTGAAAAAACGTCTTGAAGAGCAGAAAGAGTGGCACCAGGGTGGCAGCAAATGGATCGGTACTGGCGGCACATCCCCCTTTGGTGCCTACGGCTATAATCCCGAAGGGATCCGTATCGGGCAGAGCGAATCACGCCACCGGCGGGCCGTCAAGGTCTGGGAGAAACGCGAATTCAGGGATCTTGATGATTCGGTCGAGTTGGGGACACGCAACATGAAGGTGGCCCTGCGCAAACTGCGCACCTTTGCCCGAGAAGGGGAAGCGCTGGAACTGGACCTGCCCGGCACGATCCGTGCAACGGCCGGCAATGCCGGATATCTGGATATCAGGATGGTGCCTGAGCGGCACAACAAGGTGAAGGTGCTGCTGTTTCTTGATGTGGGCGGCTCGATGGACCCGCATGTCGAGGTGTGCCAGCAACTCTTTTCCGCAGCCAGCAGCGAGTTTAAACACCTCGAATACTTTTACTTTCATAATTTTGTATATGAACGGGTATGGCGCGAAAACCGGCGGCGCTGGAATGAACACATCGAAACCACAACCGTGATAAACCAGTTCGGTCCCGACTACAAGCTTGTCATTGTCGGTGATGCCAGCATGAGTCCGTATGAGATACATATGCGTGGCGGCAGTGTCGAACACTTCAATCCCGAGCCGGGTTCCGTCTGGCTCAAGCGCCTGACTGATCACTACCGCCGGGCGGTCTGGCTCAATCCCGAGCCGCATGAACAGTGGAAATACACACATTCAATCCAGATCACGCAGCAGTTGATGACCGGACAGATGTTTCCGCTGAATATGGATGGCATTGATCGAGCGATCAAATATCTGGGTACATAAAAATATATCCGCCATCCGAGGCTCTTAAGAAAAAGGCTCGTAGCAGGGTCTGGCCCCCTCATCATCTCGTCGTCGTTACCCCTGCCCCATACACTCTGTTTCTCCATTCGGTCTCAGCCTGGATGTGCCAGGTGGTGTTCGATTCTGTGTAGAGCATTGTTCCTTTGCTTACCGTAAGGCCGTTCAGTTCCATCAGATAAACCTGGCCAGTTGAACGCAAGCGACCAATATTCCTACGATGCCGATCCATTTGCTTTTGGAGTAACCAAAAGCGGAACAACGAAAAATCCGTTTACGTTTGTGGGGAAATACGGAGTTATGGATGAAGGTGATAATTTCTTCTTCATGTCCACGAATGTTTATAGCTGCCGGTCGCATCGGCAACTTTTGAAACGGTTGTGGTCTCAGTTCCATCCGGTTTGCGGAAATGCAGCGTAACCGGTTTGTTGGGGGTAAAACCGCTGCCTGGTTCGCTGAAGGTGGTGCCTTGTGGGCCGGTGGTGGGAGTTACAGAAATAACCAAAGAACCCAATGACCCAGACTGTCCGCCACGCACGCACCGGACATAGTAGGTATCGCCCTTATAGTTGGAGAAGTAGCCATCGCCGAAGTTCACGTACCACGCGCGTTCGTAATGGAAGCGTATGTGGTAGACGACCAATAGTAGGACGCATTCGCATAGGGAAAGTATGTTTTGTCAATAGCGGGGCTATATTTTGCATCATCGGTCAGTGCTTCCAGCTCTTTTATATTCGGCAGCCGCCAATCACTCTGCCCCGCCAAAGTCAGCCCCTCACAGTAGGTGAGGGCGTTGCCCCAAGTCATTGCGCCCGGTTCCTCCTGTTGCCAGACAAGCCCGGTTTTGCCGTCAGTCACCGTTTTGTTGCCATTGTCAGTCAGCACCGCAGCGCTCGCGGCGGTGCTGAAATTGAGAATGAAGAATGTTGAATTGAGAATAACAAGAGTAAACAGCAACTGGTTGAATTTTCTTCGTAATTTTGTAATCATCTGCAACTCCCCTGGAAGTACTGCAATTCAATATTCTCAATAGCCATAAAGACGTGTTATGCTCATTTCAAACCTATACAAGGAGATCATCATGCAACTTCACAAAGCACAACTGGAGCAGTTTGTTCACGACCTGCCAGATCCGGTCGATAGCGACGAGGTCATGTACCGTCTCTACCTGATGCAGAAAATTGAAGCGGGTGAACGTGATATACGCCAGGGGAAAACACTCTCTCATACGGATTTGTGCGCACGGCTGGCGACCCGATGCGCAAACTGATCTGGAGCGAAAAATCCGCATCTGATCTGGATGAAATTTACGATTACATTTCTATTGATTCCCAATTTTATGCGTCCCTTCAGGTTGAGCGCATTGCGGGCTCTGTGGAACGGCTTGCCAATCATCCACTCTCAGGTCGCATCTTGCCCGAGTTTCCCAATCTGCCATATCGTGAAATAATCTGCGGCGCCTACCGGGTCATATACCGTATCGACAAGGATAGCGAACAGATCATCATCGTCACCATCGCCCACTCCGCCCGCCTTATTTCGCGCATCATTGTGCCATGACATTTCAATTCCCAATTTTTCCCCTGAGGGAGAAGGGACAATACACTGTTAGGGTTTGCACAGGTTCATCGTGCGAACCGTTCCGAAATTGCATCATCCGCTAACCGCTTTCGCAAACGATGTGGCCGTTTGCAAACCCTACCTCTCCTGGCCGACATAATTCTGTTACCACTCTCTTCTGTAATGTCTGAACCAGGATTCGTCGGATTCAAGGATTTACGTGATTAAAATTGGCACGCTGATAAATAACTTCCTGAAAACCATTGCCTAACGCGGAATGCACCTTCATGGCACAGCCGATAATGGCATGCGTAAGCGGATCATCAATCTTGTTCATAAAGTTTTAAATCGTGTAAATCCTTGAATCCTGAAAATCCCGGTTCAGACAGCTTCAATCTCTTCACGGCTCAGGCGCGGAGCAGCTTCTTCATTGCCCAGTCAAATCTGACAAGTCTGTTTTTCATTGGTTAGCTCCGGGTATCCTATTCACGGGGGATGTAAGAGTCATTGGCTGGGCAGAATCTAAGATAAAATAGTTGAGCTGTCAATAATATTCTTTAATAAAACAGGATATTGAATGACAGTTGGAAGCAGTCTAAAATTGTTTTGACTGAGATGCGTTCAGGGTGCTAAAGTTACGATATAAAAATATCCTTATACTTTACCCCTGAAGGAATCCGTAACATGAAACAGCTCGACTCTATCATTGCGGCAAACAGGAACTTTGTCAGACCGAACGCCTTTCCACCGCTTCCCAAGGCGCCAAAAAAGCAGATCGCTCTTTTTACCTGCATGGATACACGCCTGGTCGATTTTCTCGAACCGGCCATGGGACTGTCGCGAGGGGAAGCCAAGGTCATAAAAAACGCCGGTAATACGATTGTCGACCCGATGTCGGGCGCCGTAATCCGCAGTCTGGTCGCGGGGATCTTCATGCTTGGTGTGGAAGAGGTATTTGTCATCGGTCACCGCGACTGCGGCATGGCCGAGATTGATGCTGATTCAGTGAAACGGGATATGATAAGCCGTGGTATTTCCCCCGATGTGATTGATATCCATGTGCCCGACCTCAAACAGTGGCTCGGAATCTTTTCCCACCCGGTTGAAAACATAGAACGCGTCGTTAAAATTATTCGCCATAATCCTCTGATTCCCAAAGACGTTCCAATACACGGACTGCTCTTTTGCCCTAATGACGGTCATCTTGAGATAGTAGTGAACGGGTATACGCATCAGAGTTTTGCAGCCTCTCTCGTGTAATCCCAATATTCTGCTTCTTTTTCGTGTTGTTTCGTGCTGTCGAAGTCAACATCTTCCCTTTTTCTTCCATGCGGGACAATTTTATCCTGGCCTTCGCCTCACTTACATCATTCTCTGGCTGAAATCGGATGAAAGCCGCTTCTGGAGGGCACCGGCCTGTCGCAGTGACTCCAGAAAAAACTTGCGGTCCAGATTGTTCAGCTCGTAGGGATTCAGCCGGTTGTGCATGAGCCCGCCGTTTCGTCTGCTTTCAAGCTGGTTGCGAATCCGGAGCGACTGCAGGAACAAGAAAGCCTCGGCCCAGGCGTTCACTTCGCTCTGTGGCCATTTCTTCAAATCACCCACTGCAAGGAGCCGCTGCCTGGTGTTGCCCCTCGTGACACCGCACGCAAGAGCGTAAACCCTGGCCGCATCAACAAAGAGTGTTACACCGTTCTGTTTGATGTCGATGGTGTTGGGATGCTCTTTGTGATCGTCCACCACGAAGTCGCGGAAAAAACCGATGGGGGGAGTCCGCTCCAGTGCGTTTTCCATCATCAGCAGGAAGAAGCGCGGCTGCATTTTCACCGCCTCCACAAGCCAGAGCCGCAAACGGTCGGAAATAGTTGCGTCGCCGTACAGATGGCGAAAATCGAAAAACACGTTGGCGTTGAGAAGCGCCTCCGGAGTGGGTGTCTGAATCCAGTCGGCAAACCTGCGCTGCCACTCCTCAAAACTGAGGCAACAGTCGGGATTACCCGCCATGATGTTTCCCTTGCACAAGGTAAAACCAAGTCCGTCGAGAATCTGGTTGAAGCGGCGAGCCACAGGCAGCAGGATTTCGCGAGCGGCATCTGCGTCCATATCTTCCGGCGTCTCGAATATGATGCCGTTGTCCTGGTCTGTGGAGAAGGTTTGCTCCATGCGCCCTTCACTGCCGAAAACTGTCCATGCGACCCGTATCCCCTTCAGGTCGGAGCCGGTCAGGATGAGCTCAAGGACACGAGAGACAAGATGGTCGTTGAGAGTGGAGATTATCTGAGTGAGCTGGTCGGAGGTGACCCCTTCGATGACCATATTTTCGCAGAGGATTCGAATGTCTCCCGCAATGCTGCGAAGCTTGTCCAGATCCCGGGCGGTCTGTATTTCAGCGTTGATCTGGCTTAAGCTCACGCGCTGGAGGTTGAAGAGTTCACGTTCGGTGACCACGCCGGCAAGCTTGCCGTTATCTACCAGTACCACGTGGTGAAATCCCTGTTCGGCCATGAGGAGGGCTGCCTCGTAACCCAGGGCGGATATCGGCAGGGTCTGGAGGGATGAGCTCATAACATCCTCAACGGACATGTTCAGGTCGCCGCACGGCACCACCACTTTACGGAGCAGGTCGCGCACGGTGAATATCCCACGCGGCTGTAGCTCACAGTCGATAACTACGATATAATCCAGATCGCGCTCGTACATGGCGGCAACTACCTCGCGTACCGGCTTGCCTGTTTCGACCGTGAGCGGGTGGGGTTTCATGAGTAAGGAAAGCGGGGTGTTAAGACGCTGCTGCTCAACGCTCTGATGTGAAAAATGAAGACGGTAGACCCTGCGGGACTGTTCCAGAAAGCTTGCCGCACGGTATCTGCAAAAATCAGAGAATATCGTGCTCTTCTGCTTGAGGATGTCAAAGTTATCTGCTGTCAGACGGAAGCAGAAAGTGTCCTCTCCGGCCCGGAAGGTCGAAAAAACGGGACGATGTTCCTCCAGTGCTTCAAGCGGAAATACTTCTCCCTGAACCAGCTCGGCCAGAACTTTCTGATCATCGGTACTGTTACTGTTGCCCATTGCTTCGAGCCTTATGACACCCCTGGAGATGAAATAGAGCGCATCGCACGGAACTCCAGGGTTGAGGACAACCGTACCGCACGGCATCTCGACCGGCTCCAGCTGCTCTGCCAGCCAGGAGATGTGTACCTCATCCATGCGATCGAAAGGACAGTGCCGCTTCAATTCAGAGATAAATCCTCTACTATCGCTGTTGACGTCCATGTTTCATCTCCATTGTAAAACGTATTTTAATAGCAACGTTTCTGGTATATATAACTTTCAAGTATTGATCAAACATTTACTTAACAGGGTCACAATAAGGGGGTATTCATGCATAGTACACATGACAGGCAGGATATGCCGTCTGGCGCCGGCTACCATCGCGTTCTGGCGATTTTGTTGTGGATTGCCGTATCTACCGGTTTGGCGGTCTCGATATTTACCTTGATAGAAGAGTTGTGCCTGGCAACTGCGTGCAGAGATACAGCGAGCTTTACCTTCTTTGGGTTCAATATGGGATGGCTTGGTATAGCCTATTTCATCCTCGCCCTGATTTTGCTTTGGCTGCGCAAGTCGGTTTACCGGCTGGATTGGGCATTTTCTGCAATGGTTTTTGCCGGCATCGGCGCAGAATTCCGCCTGCTCTGGATACAGAAATACGTTATCGGCAGTTGGTGCCCCCTCTGTGTCACGATCTGTTGCGCTCTGTTCATCGCAGCGATGATACTGTTAATTGAGAAAATACAGGGTGCCGGTTCGATGCAGGACAGGAGGAAGAACCTTGTTGTGTGGGTGGCATTTGTGGTGACAATGATCGTCACGGGTCTGGCGATTGCAGTAGTTGGAGTTCAAACGCTTGCATGACAACGGGAAAGCGGGGATCATGCCCGTGTTTCACTCACGGAGAGGCGGTCTGCCGGTTCTGGTAACATACTCAATATCTTCCTTGTTTTTGGAAATTCCTTCCGCGCAAAAGGTCCAGATCCGATAGCTTTCAACACCCAGAATCGTTATACCCGCCCCGAATACCGCCCAGTAATTTTCTTCAAGCGATTTGCCGAAATGATAAAAGAGAAAAAAAGCCGTCAGAAAACCGACGTGGCTGAAACTGCTGCGATGTTCAATACCTGACGTCATGCGGGCAAGGCTCAGTATGAGTGCTGAAAACGTGTAGATCAGAAGTACTATGCTGATAATTCGGGCCGATGGTGGTTTACCCAGAAAAACAATAACCGCATCAGGAGCTGGCAAAAAGACAAAACCCCACCATGCAAGAATGCTGACGACTAGAAACAACGAAAGCGCCAGAAAACCGCGGATGGAAAAACGGTTCAAGCGGGTTATTTCCTTCATCAGGTCCTGTAGAAGCGCATCAACGCTATCCCGGGTTCCATTGATATCTGCCGGCAGGTGATGTTCACGCATGTCAGTCATACAATTCCCGATAGCATTAAGCCAATTTTTTCGTCCAGGTCATTCACCGGGATTCTTCGGAATTCTGTTTATTGCCAAATCCACGCACTAATGCGTTGTAATGACTTGTGGCTATTATGTCAAGGTCATGAGGCAGATGGGGTGGAGGTTCCGGGATCTCGTTCCTTATTTCCGGACATTCTACATAATTCCGCAATCTCCTGAGAGGAAGAAATACATTTCTCCACAACAAGGCAGTAACTCCGCCAACGGTAAGAACGAGGCTCATCAATGTAAACAGAATCATCTGAATGCGAAGCATGGTAAGCGATTTTTCCAGTTCAGTCCTTGACAGTCCAATATCCAGTGTACCCAGAACCTTATGGCCGGGAAGATGAACATGACATGCCGCAGACGAACAGTCAGGTTCATTGTAGATGGGTGCGGTAATCGCCATTACGTCAAAACCATCCGCATTTCTGAAGGTTCTGGCCTGCTGCATCGTCCCCAGATTGGTGACGGGAACGGAGCCTTTGTGACAAACGATGCACCCCTCTGCGTTCTTGTCAACCTGACGGTTCAGCTCACCGGACTTGGCGGAAAATGTCACAATCCCCTTCTTGTTAAATATTCTGACATGATCGACGCCCCGCTGTTCACCCACATTCCGGATAATTGTAGCAAGGGTTTCACGGTCGGATTTGTGCATTGCATAACGGGCGGACTTCAGAATAGTGTCGGCCAGATTGGTGGCATGAACTATTTCGGCGCGATGAAGATCATCCCGGATAACGGAGTAGAGAATCAGACAGCAGACGACCATGAATCCGGTTACGGCAAGACCGACCGGAACCAGGGCTTTTCCTGCAAGTGTGGCAAACATATCATTCCTCCGCAGAGCTGAAAGTAGGTTTATAGTTGCTGATCGGTCTTATTTATTCCTGCGTTTCCATGATATGACTGAACCTGCCTTCAAGAGCCAAAAAAGCTTTGATAACCTCCGGGTCGAAGTGAGTTCCGTTTTCTTCGAGAAGCATCTCTTTAACCTTTTGATGCTCAAAGCCCTTCCGGTAGCAACGATTTGAACGGAGGGCATCGTAACAGTCAGCCACCGCCATTATTCTGGCGGAAAGCGGTATGTTCCTGCCGACCAGTCCGTCGGGATATCCGGCGCCGTCCCAACGTTCATGATGATACAGTGCAATCTCGATTCCCATACCGATGAAAGGGTTGTCGGAATATTTATTGAAGACGGTCTGCATGTTTTCTGCGCCGATAACAGTATGGGTCTTCATAATCTCAAATTCATCCGGAGTCAACTTGCCCGGCTTCATCAGAACGCTGTCCGGAATAGCAACCTTGCCGATATCATGCAGAGGAGATGAGTGTTGAATACATTCGATAAAATCTTCGGAAATGTGGTCTGCATAGGGAGAATCCTTGGCGAGTTGCTGCGCCAGCAGGCAGCAATATTCACGCACCCGCTCCAAATGGGCTCCGGTATCATCGTCCCGCTGTTCTGCCAGTTTTGCCAGGGCAAAAATAGTGGCCTGCTGTGCTTCTGAAACTTCGCGAATCTTCATTTCGACCAGCTTCTGATATTCCAGTCTGTTGCGGAGCGTACTCAGATTGAGGTGAGTTTTGACTCTGGCGAGTACCTCTTCGGGGTGATACGGTTTGGTGATGTAATCGACTCCACCGACCTTGAAGCCTTTAATTTTATCTTCCATTGTGCTCATGCCACTCATAAAGATGACCGGAATATCCTTGAGATCAGGGTCCTGCTTGAGCCGCTCACAGACCTGATATCCGTCCATCCCCGGCATGGTAATATCCAGCAGGATCAGATCAGGCATTTCTTTCCGGACTGCTGCGAGAGCTTCTGCACCATTAGTGAACAGGAGTACGGTAAAACCGAATTTTACCAGCATTTTCTCAAGCAAGGGGAGAATACAAGTATCGTCTTCAACAACTAAAATACGTGCGTTGTTCTGTTCTGACCCGTATCGGACTGTTGTCTTCATGGTGTCCCTCGTGTATCAGACTGAGCGTAGTAAATCGCCAATTTCCTTTTGCCAGGAGGAGAGGGAATGGTGAATGGCACGACCGATAAATGCCCTGCGGAGAGCAACAAGAGCAGGGAGGATCCGTGCCGCTTCGGCGTAACGGTCATACGGGGGAGTATTCAGTGCAGCCAGGGGGAGATACATCGGTTCACGCCGAAACTGCACTGCGGCACATGCACGGCAGAGATTGCGAGCAAAAATGTCAGCATCCCCGGTGATCCTGAAAATATATGTTGCTGCATCATCGGTAGAAGGCGCCTCAAGCACCATCGCGTCGCCGACACGGAACAGGTAGAGGAGCCGCCGGTCGGCAAGGGCTGCCGGGGTGCCTTCGCCGGCGCCCCAGGGACCGGTCTCCTTTATCACTACAAACGCTCTGCTCGATGTGCCCAGCAACCACTCCGCATACGAGCGGCGATCCTCGCAAAAACCGCTCTGCCACAAAGATTCCCACACACCAGGCGCACCGGCTTGCAGCTGTTCACGTCCGGCAGGCACTCCATCACGGAGCAGCGCGGCACCACGCCTGAGTTCCATTGCCCCCAGACCGGGTGCAAGCGCAGCAATTGCAGCACTTTGCCGTCTTGCCAGTTCAGCATATTTGTGATTCAATCCGGCCATCAATTCGTCAGTACGTTTTGCAAAACGGTTGAGAAGCAAATGTTCACCATCGTCGCACGGGATACTGACTCCATAGTTTTCGGGGTCTCTGTTCATAGCTGTCATTGCGCCGTAGGAAATCAGAAAGGGAAGTCTGACATCCGGGAAACAGGCCAGAGAGGTGCGTTGCAGATGGACACTGCATGGGCCGGATGCCAGCAGTTCGCCGGAGGTATTCCGCTGTTCGTAGTGCCCGCCTTCAATGGCGGAACTCTTCTCCTCCTCAAGCAGCAGCGCCTGCAGAAAATACTCCCGCCTGAAGTTCCGGAAATTATTTGTAAACTCATCAAAACGGCGGGCAAGCTTCATGATGACGAGCTCAGTGGAACCGGCCAGGGTCATGCTGAAGCTGTAATCCTCTGCCTTCCATAAGGTAATCTCAGCGAATCGCACCGGAATGGATACTCCATCACGGGGTGTCACCTCAAGCCCGGGGCCGGCAATAACCACCGAACAGAAACCGGTTTCCGTCCCGATTTCTCCGGACATCCTGAGACTGTATTCCGCAGTGAAAGGCTGTATGGAGCTCATGGCGCCTTGGTGCCGCATTCGGGGCAGAATTTGCCGGTGAACGTGGCGCCGCACCTTCCGCAGGCAACTTTACTGCTAAGCGGCTTTCCACACTCCGGACAGAACTTGCCCGCCTGCACTCGTGCGTTACAGTGGGGGCACTGGGCAACAAGATCATTCCTCATATCAATGTCCGCTACATGATTAACCTGGCGCGCCCGCTGCTGAACCTGCTCCACAGCTGCCTGGGCCTGAGCGGCGGCAGCCTCTGCCGCAAGATCGGGGGCACATTCCTCGCACAGCGCTTTTGTCTCGTTCCAGCAAACCTGCGGGCAAACCCATTTGCCGCAGCGGGTACATTGTTTAAAGTGCCCGCGCGCCTCCTCTACAGCACTGGCAAAGGCATCATCTCTGGCGCTTCCGCGCATCATGTCTTTAAGCTGATCTCCGGCATTCGCCGCCTGACCGAAGGCGCCGCCGAAGAAGCTGCCGGCCGCATGCAGCAGACCGGTTGCAACTCCCATCTTGTTGGTCGCAAAACGAGACATGTAGCCGTTACCGCATTTGTCGCAGAGAAACTCAAACTGAAACCCCTGATTGTTTGAATGGTCGTGATAATTTTTTGTCAACTGGATCATTGCCATAAATAACCTCCTGAAATTGAATCGGACATTCTGAAATGACGTTGAAAAAATTGCCAAACTTCATCGTAACTGTCAAGGAATATCAGCCAGAGAAGGATTGTTGTCATCTTGTATGGTATTCGACATCGCTGTTCTGTACAAGTCAAATCAACGAAAACCGGCCGGGAAGAGCAGCTTCCCGGCCGGTAATGCGCCATCAAATTGTTTCAAGTTTCATGCTGCTTCCTGAACGTCCTCAGCAACAGCTTCTGTCGGTTCATCGGCTACTATGGCAGGAGTCTTAGAATCTGCCGCAGCTTCCGTCTGCAAGCGCATGCCACGATATCGTGCAATGCCGGTTCCGGCAGGAATCAGGCGCCCCATGATAACATTCTCCTTGAGACCGCGAAGGTGGTCTACCTTCCCCTCGATGGCAGCCTGGGTCAGAACCTTGGTCGTTTCCTGGAAAGAGGCTGCCGAAATGAATGACTCGGTCGAGAGTGAGGCCTTGGTGATGCCAAGCAAAAGAGGCTCGGCAATAGCCGGGCGCTTATCATCCGCAAAGGCCTTCTCGTTTTCACGTTCAAAAATCCAGCGCTCTACCTGATCATCAACCAGCAGACATGTGTCCCCGATGTCCTTGATGCGGACACGGCGCAGCATCTGACGAACAATCACCTCGATATGCTTGTCATTGATCTTTACACCCTGCAGACGATACACTTCCTGTACCTCATCGACCAGGTATTTAGCCAGTTCCTTGACGCCAAGCACCCTCAAGATATCATGAGGATTAGAAGAACCATCCATCAGCGGTTCACCGGCGCGGACATGGTCACCCTCGTGAACGCTGATGTGCTTTCCTTTGGGAATCAAATATTCCTTAGATTCACCCTGTCCCTGTTCGGGAGCCACAATTACCTTACGCTTTCCTTTGGCATCTTTTCCGAAGGAAACACGTCCATCAATTTCTGTAATAACGGCAAAGTCTTTAGGTTTGCGCGCTTCAAACAGTTCGGCAACTCGCGGCAGACCACCGGTAATGTCTTTGGTTTTGGTCGTCTCACGGGGGATTTTGGCAATAATATCGCCAGCGCTGACGATGGCATCATCAACTATGTATATATTGGCACCCACCGGCAGGAAGTAGCGTCCGATAGTGCCACCACCCTCTCCTCTTATGTCCTTGATCGCTATGCGCGGCCGTTTGTCGGAGTCCTTGGTTTCAATAATGACCTTGCGGGAGAGACCGGTCACATCGTCAAGTTGCTCCTCCATCGTAATACCTTCAATAATATCACCGAATTTTACTCTGCCGGGAAATTCCGTAAGAATCGGCATTGCGTAGGGATCCCATTCGGAGAGCACCGCTCCCTGTTTGACCACCCCACCGGGAACAATTTTTATTTTAGCTCCGTAGACGACGGTATATTTCTCCCGTTCACGGCCCGTATCATCAACGACAGCAACCTCACCGTTACGATTCATGACAACATGGTGTCCTTCGTTATTCACAACAGTATTTAGGTTGATATATTTGATGGTACCGTCGTTGCGGGCTTCAAGAGAAGTCTGCTCTGCGCGTCTTGACGCGGTACCTCCGATGTGGAAGGTACGCATGGTCAACTGGGTACCCGGTTCACCGATGGACTGGGCCGCGATAACACCAACTGCTTCGCCCATGTTAACACTATGGCCACGTGAAAGATCACGCCCATAACATTTGGCACAGATACCCCGCTTGCTCTGACAGGTGAGTACGGAACGTATCTTTACTTTTTCAAGTCCGGCGTCTTCGACGCGCTTGACCAGATTCTCATCCATCTCCTGATTCGCCTCTACCAGAATCTCGTCGGTGATCGGGTCATGGATGTCATCAAGGGCAACGCGCCCAAGAATACGGTCGCCGATATGCTCAATAATTTCGCCTCCCTCCGTCAGAGAAGAGACAATCAGGCCATCCAGCGTTCCGCAATCTATTTCGGTGATGATTGCATCTTGGGCAACGTCAACCAGACGACGAGTCAGGTAGCCGGAATTTGCTGTTTTAAGCGCAGTATCGGCCAGACCTTTCCGGGCACCATGGGTAGAGATGAAGTATTGGAGCACCGTGAGACCTTCACGGAAGTTGGCTGTAATCGGAGTTTCGATGATCTCGCCCGAAGGCTTGGCCATAAGACCACGCATGCCGGCAAGTTGCCGGATCTGCTGGGCAGAACCACGGGCACCGGAGTCCGCCATCATATGGATGGCGTTAAACGAAGGTGACTCAATCTCTTTGCCATCCCGACCGATAACAATTTCCTTCGAGAGATTGCCAAGCATCTCGGTTGCGATATCTTCTGTGGCCTTGGCCCAGATATCTATGACTTTGTTGTACCGCTCACCATCAGTTATGAGACCTTCAGTGTACTGATTCTGTATCTCCATTACATCTTCGTTGGCTTTTTCGATGATAGCCGGCTTACCCTCCGGAATTACCATATCATCAAGGCATATGGAGATACCGGCCAGATTTGCGTACTTGAAGCCGATATCTTTCAACCTGTCAGCAAGTATGACTGTTTCCTTGCTATCAGCCAGACGGTAGCAGGTATCCACAAGGTTTGAGAGCTCTTTTTTGGTCATGACCTTGTTTACCGCTGAGAAAGGAACTGATGCGGGAAGCACTTCGCGCAGAAGAATACGCCCGGTTGTAGTATCAATAAGCTGTGTTTTTTCATCGGTTGCCAGGTTTTTCATACGCACTCTGACTTTTGCCTGCAGATCTACCTCTCCGGCATCGAAAGCTATGCGCAACTCATCCGGCGATGAAAATATTCCTGAAGCATTTTTTCCTGCCTCAAGATCTTTTTCAGAAGGCTTATAGAACTCGCCTTTAACGTTGATACGATCGCGGGTCATATAGTAGGCGCCTAGAACCATATCCTGTGATGGTACTATAATGGGCTTCCCATTTGCCGGTGACAGGATATTGTTGGTCGACATCATCAGAACACGCGCCTCAACCTGGCTCTCTATGGAGAGCGGAAGGTGGACCGCCATCTGGTCACCGTCAAAATCGGCGTTAAAGGCGGTACAGACCAGTGGGTGCAGCTGGATGGCCTTACCCTCGATCAAAACCGGTTCAAAGGCCTGAATACCAAGACGGTGCAGTGTCGGAGCACGGTTCAGCATGACCGGGTGTTCCTTGATGACCTCTTCGAGCACGTCCCAAACTTCCGGACGTTCTTTTTCAACCATTTTTTTGGCGCTCTTAATGGTTGTGACGTACCCGCGTTCCTCAAGTTTGTTGTATATGAAAGGCTTGAAGAGCTCAAGGGCCATTTTCTTCGGCAATCCGCACTGATGCAGTTTCAACTCGGGTCCGACGACAATAACCGAGCGGCCGGAGTAATCAACACGCTTACCGAGCAGGTTCTGTCGAAAACGTCCGGATTTGCCTTTAAGCATATCGGAAAGTGATTTAAGTGGACGTTTGTTGGGGCCTGCGATGGCACGTCCACGACGGCCATTGTCGAACAGAGCATCAACCGCCTCCTGCAGCATCCGCTTCTCATTACGGATGATTACTTCAGGAGCCTGCAGTTCGCATAGGCGTTTCAGGCGGTTATTACGGTTGATAACTCGCCGGTAAAGATCATTTAAGTCGGATGTAGCGAAGCGACCGCCATCAAGAGGTACCAGCGGGCGTAATTCGGGTGGAAGAACCGGAATGCATTCAAGGATCATCCATTCCGGCTTATTACCGGAATTTTTGAACGCCTCCACAACCTTAAGGCGTTTGGCCGTTTTTTTTCGTTTGGCCTCGCTGGTCGACTCCATCATTTCGGCGCGCAGTGATACGCTCAGTTCATCAAGGTTCAATGCCCTCAGGCATTCTCGAATCGCTTCCGCCCCCATTCCGCCCGAGAAAGCGGCCGGACCGTACTCCTGCTGAGTCTTGATGTATTTCTCTTCAGACATTACTTCGCAAAACTGCAGCGGAGTGTTCTTGGGGTCACTGATCACAAACCCTTCAAAATAAAGGACTTTCTCCAGGTCTTTGAGTGTGATGTCAAGCAGGTTGCCGATCCGCGAAGGGAGCGATTTCAAAAACCAGATATGAGCAACCGGGGTAGCCAGATCTATGTGTCCAAGCCGCTCGCGGCGAACCTTGGATGGAATGACCTCAACGCCGCACTTCTCGCAGATGATGCCGCGATGCTTCATCCGTTTGTACTTGCCGCAGTTACACTCATAATCCTTGGTTGGACCAAAGATCTTGGCACAGAAAAGACCGTCACGCTCCGGTTTGAAGGTTCGATAATTGATAGTCTCAGGTTTCTTTACCTCACCGTGAGATCGCTCCCTTATTTTGTCAGGAGATGAAATGGAAATGCGTATGGCTGAAAAGTGGAGTGGATCTTTTGGTTTATCAAAAAAGCTGAAATAATCTTCCACGATGCTCTCCTCCGTTAGTCTGAAGCCTGGTGCCTGCTCTATGATTGCAGACACCGGCAAAGAAGTCTTCGTTACTCCTCATCACCTTCAAGCAATTCAATATCCAGGCACAGTGACTGAAGCTCCTTGATAAGAACGTTGAATGATTCCGGCAGGCCCGGTTCAAGTGTGTGCTTGCCCTTGACAATAGCCTCATACATTCGTGTGCGCCCGGAAACATCATCCGACTTTACCGTCAGAAATTCCTGAAGGGCGTGAGCAGCACCGTAAGCCTCCATTGCCCAGACCTCCATCTCCCCAAGCCTCTGTCCGCCGAACTGAGCCTTCCCGCCCAACGGTTGCTGGGTAACCAGACTGTATGGCCCTATGGAACGTGCATGGATCTTGTCATCAACCAGGTGATGAAGCTTGAGAACATACATCACACCGACGGTAACCTTATTGTTGAAGCGGTCTCCAGTTCGTCCGTCAAACAGTGTGACCTGACCCGAAGAGTGGAAACCTGCTTTAGCCAGCATCGCCTTGATTTTGTCTTCCGAGGCGCCTTCAAAAACCGGTGAGGCCATAGCAACTCCGCGTTGAAGGCGACGACTGACCTTGAGCAATTCGTCATTGTCAAGTCCATCAATAAAGGCTCCGACCTCTTTGTCGCCATATATGTCTTTCAGGTACTTTTTCAAAGTATCAGAGGATGTCTGCTTTTCAAGCATCTCTTCAATTTTCCACCCAATGCCTTTTGCGGCCCACCCCAGGTGAGTCTCAAGGATTTGACCTACGTTCATACGTGAAGGCACGCCCAGAGGATTAAGGACGATCTCAACCGGCCGGCCATCCTCCATATAAGGCATATCCTCTTCAGGCATAATGCGGGAGACAACACCCTTGTTGCCGTGGCGTCCGGCCATTTTGTCTCCAACCTGCAGTTTCCGTTTTATTGCGATATAGACTTTGACCATTTTGATAACACCCGGAGGAAGGTCATCACCGCGCTTCAACTTCTGAATCTTGTCTTCAAAAACGCTGCGAATCAGGTCTATCTGACGATTGAGGGTCTCCATAACCTGATGAACTTTATCATCTGTCTCACCATCGTCGCTGACGGAAATAGTGCTCCAGACAGTGCCTGGCAGAGTCAGGAGAGATTCCTCGGTGATCTTTTTGCCTTTGGGGAGGATCATATTGCCCTTGGCGTCTTCAAGCTTGACAGCCAGAGTTTTGCCGATCAATAGCCGCTTAAGTTTTCCGATTGCCGAGTCACGGATGATACGAATCTCATCCTGCTCATCTTTGCGCAGTTTTTCTTCTTCGACCTTTTCGATCAACTCGGTGCGGGAGTCCTTGTCGTTTCCTTTGCGGGAGAAAATCTTGGCGCCAATTACGGTACCCTCCACGCCGGGCGGAACAGTCAGAGATGTGTCCCGAACATCACCTGCCTTTTCTCCAAAAATAGCGCGAAGCAACTTTTCTTCAGGAGAGAGTTGCGTCTCCCCTTTCGGCGTGATCTTACCCACGAGGATGTCGCCCGGTTTGACTTCGGCACCGATTCGAATAATGCCGGACTCGTCGAGATCTTTCAGAGTCTCTTCGCCGAGGTTCGGAATATCAGCTGTGATCTCTTCCTTGCCCAGTTTGGTATCACGAGAAACGCATTCGAATTCCTCAATATGGATGGAAGTATAGCGATCATCCTTGACCAGTTTTTCCGAGATCAGAATGGAATCCTCGAAGTTGTAGCCGCCCCAGGGCATAAAGGCCACCACAACATTTTGACCTAATGCCAGCTCACCCATATCAGTGGAGGGCCCGTCTGCAATCACAGCGCCACGCTTGACCTTGTCTCCTACCTTTACTACCGGTTTGTTGTTAATACAGGTGTTCTGGTTTGAGCGGGCAAATTTGATCAGGTTATAGATGTCGACACCGGTACCGGTCTCATCATGTTCATCTTCATCAATCTTGACAACGATCCTGCCGGCATCTACGGATTCAACCTCACCATTGTGACGGGCAATGACCGACACGCCGGAATCTCTTGCAACGATGCGTTCCATACCGGTTCCGATCAATGGGGAATCGGCACGCAGAAGAGGCACTGCCTGACGTTGCATGTTGGAACCCATCAATGCGCGGTTGGCGTCGTCGTTCTCAAGGAACGGGATCAACGCGGCCGCCACGGATACCAGCTGTATCGGTGCGACATCCATCAGAGCGATTTCATCACGATGAACAAGGATGAAATCGCCGCTCTTACGAGCTGAAACGTAGTCGTTGACAAACCGGCCATTCTTATCCACCTCGGCATTCGCCTGAGCTATGGCATGCCCTTCTTCTTCAAGCGCCGAAAAGAAGCGCACTTCGTTGGTAAGTCTGCCTTCCTGAACAATCCGGTAAGGCGTTTCCACGAATCCATGCTCGTTGATGCGAGCATAGGTGGAAAGCGACGCAATCAGGCCGATGTTTGGGCCTTCCGGTGTTTCGATCGGGCAGACACGACCGTAGTGGGTCGGGTGAACGTCGCGAACCTCGAAACCGGCTCTCTCACGAGTCAGTCCCCCTGGCCCCAGGGCCGAAAGACGTCTTTTATGAGTGACCTCGGAAAGCGGATTGGTCTGATCCATGAACTGAGAAAGCTGTGATGAGCCGAAAAACTCCTTGACAACGGCAGAGACCGGTTTGGAGTTGATCAGGTCGTGCGGCATGAGGTTTTCAACCTCCTGGAGGCTCATTCGCTCCTTGATGGCACGCTCCATACGGACCAGGCCGATGCGGTACTGGTTTTCCAGTAGTTCGCCAACAGCCCGTACACGGCGATTACCCAGATGGTCGATGTCGTCAATAGAGCCCCGCCCATTTTTAAGTTCGATCAGATATCGCACAATCTCAAGGATGTCATTCCTGGTAGCCCTGTCTATAGTGCCTTGATACAGGTCTTCAAAAACCATCCGGTTGCGGCGCAACATCTCGATGGTTCGCCGATTTTCATCATATCCTCCCTGATCAATCAGTTCCGTCAGTTTTATGACCGCCTTTGAGAGATCCAGATGGGCGAAAATCTCTTTCTGGAAGAAATCATTGTCCCGTATAAGATTGTTCAATTCATTGAGGAGCTGATCTCTAAGCTTGTCGGAAATCGATTGGCCTGATTCGATCTTCTTAATAGTTTTGGAAAGGTCAGCAGGAAGTTTCATCATCAGATATTGGGAGAACTGGTCATCCGGCTGTTTCAAGCGGGAGATGAGTGTCTCAAAGCTGGCAACATCTTCAATACTCAACATACTGGGGGCATTCAGCACCATACAGTCTTGCCAGACCTTGAGCCCTAGCTTGTAGTTCAGTTTAAGACGACCAACTGCGGAAAGATCGTATCGCTCGGGGTTGAAAAAAAGGTTGTCGAACAGAGCCAGTGAACTTTTCAGTGTCGGTGGATCACCGGGGCGCAGACGCCGGTAAATCTCAATCAATGCCTCGTCTTTAGAGCTGATTTTATCAACCAGCAGGGTGTCCCGAAACGATGAGGTAATATGAAGATTGTCGACAAAAAGAACTTTAAAGCTGGAGACGCCACGCGCCTTCACTTCATCAAATTTATCTGCCGTGATCTCGTCATTGCATTCAACAATAATTTCACCGGTTGTCGGATCTACAATGTCAGATGATGCAAAACGCCCGATTACATCTTCAATATTTGCCGGAACCTCTTTTATACCATGTTCCTGCATCTTCTTGATCGATGATTTGGTATATTTACGATTGGCTTTTACAAGGATTTCTCCGCTTTTGGGAGCGGCAACGTCAACTATGGCTTTCTGCAAGGTCAGGAGCTCCGGCTCAATGCTCTTATTGATGTTGTCGCCGTTTAAATAGATTTCTTCGCTCTTGTAGTAATAATTGAGCAGTTTCTCAACAGAGTAACCAAGTGCTTTCAGAAGCACGGTTGCAGGCATCTTTCTGCGCCTGTCAATTCTCACATAAAGAATATCCTTGTGATCAAACTCGAAATCCAGCCAGGAACCGCGGTAAGGGATCACGCGGGCAGAATAGAGCACTTTGCCGCTGGAGTGGGTCTTACCCTTGTCGTGGTCGAAAAAAACGCCCGGGGAACGGTGCAGCTGGCTGACGATGACCCGTTCAGTCCCGTTGATGATAAAAGTTCCGTTGTTGGTCATCAATGGGATCTCGCCAAAGTATACTTCTTGCTCTTTGATGTCCTTGATCGCTTTTACGCCTGAGTCCTTGCCCGAGTCCCAAATCACCAGTCGCACCTTGACTTTCATCGGGGCAGCATAGGTCATGCCTCGCTGATGGCATTCCTCGACGTCATACTTAGGCTTGTTAAGCAGATAAGATACGTATTCAAGGGATGCACTCTCACTAAAATCCTTTATCGGGAATACGCTCCTGAAAACGGCTTCAAGCCCAATATTTTTTCTGGAATCAGAAGGGACTTCCTGCTGCAGGAAACGGCGATACGAATTTTTCTGAATATCGATCAGATTGGGGATATCAATGATGTTCTTTATCTTGGCAAAATTTTTACGCAAGAGGTGATTATTGGCGATAGAATAAGCCATGGCTTCTCCTTTGGCGAGTATCGGTAACCGACATCCAGCTTTGTGGTGCTAGCGCTCTGGAATCATCAGAATGTTCCGGCAAAATGCAATTGCCGAAACGGCACAAGCCAAGGCCGCTCAGGGCGACCTTGGCTCTCATATAAACAGCACGTCAGGATGTTATTTGATCTCGACTTCAGCGCCGGCTTCAATCAGCTGTTTCTTGGCCTCTTCGGCCTCCTGTTTGGAAACGCCGTTTTTTACAACTCCCGGAGCGCCATCTACCAAGTCTTTGGCTTCTTTGAGGCCAAGGCTTGTAAGTGCACGAACAACTTTAATGACGTTAATCTTGTTGGCTCCGAACGCTTTAAGGATAACGTCGAATTCAGTCTGCTCCTCAACAGGCTCAGCAGCTGCGGCTGGGCCGGCTGCAGCTGCTACGGCAACCGGAGCCGCTGCGGAAACTCCGAATTTCTCTTCCAGTTCTTTTACAAGCTCAGCAAGATCAAGGACCGTCATTTTTTCGATAAAACCGATTACATCCTCTTTGGTGATAGCCATTGGTTGTTTCCTCCGAATATTATGATTTGGGTTAATAAGGTTTGGGTTTGTGACGCAATTCTAATTCCCGGCCTTTTGGGCGCGAATAGCATCCAGCACACGCACAAGCGATCCGGGTAGCGCAGCCAGTACACCAACAAAATTGGTGGCGGGGGCCTGCATGGACCCAAGCATTTTGGCAATGAGGACCTCACGCGAGGGGAGTTCCGCCAATGCCTGGATCTGTCTGGGATCCAGCAGTTTACCGCTAAGCACACCGGCTTTTAGCACAAACTTGCCTTGCGGGTCTTTTGCGAACTTGCTCAGCACCTTGGCGGCGCTGGCTGGATCATTATAGCTGATTGCTACGGCGGTCGGCCCGGCAAGAAACGGGCTGATACACTCAATGTCAGTGTCTTTGGCAGCCAGATCAAACAGAGTGTTCTTGAAGACTTTGTACTCTACGGATGCAGCGCGAAGCTCATTGCGAAGTGTGGTGGCCTTGCCCACACTCATGCCTCTGAAATCGGCTAAAAAAACCGCCTTGGCACGTGTGAGCCGCTCGTGCATCTCAGTGACGAGTTCCTGCTTTCTGTTTTTATTCAAGCGACTTCCTCCTTTCTTTTGGTATCTGGGGCAATGCCCCGGCCAAAGCCAGGAAGCGCAAGTAAACCTTGCGATACCCAAGTCTCGGCAGGCTCGGAGAAACCCGGATTAAGCGCTATAAAGTGCGCCTGCTATCTTTGACTTTGGCACATGGAAAATCAGATTTGTGAGGTCACATCATTAATGTCGATATTGATGCCGGCACCCATCGTGGATGAAAGCGAAATCTTCTTGATATAGGTACCTTTGGCGGCTGACGGTTTTGCTTTCACAAGTGCTTCGACCAGTGCAAGCAAGTTACCTTTGAGTTTGTCTGGATCAAACGAAACCTTGCCGAGTGGCGCGTGAACGATACCGGCCTTTTCAACACGGAACTCAACCTTGCCGGCCTTTGATTCCTTAACAGCCCTGCTGACCTCAAAGGTGACCGTTCCGACTTTGGGATTCGGCATCAGTCCGCGCGGGCCGAGCAACTTACCAATTTTACCGACAACACCCATCATATCCGGAGTGGCTATGGCTGTATCAAAATCAAACCATCCTCCCTGGATTCTGGCAACCAGATCATCAGCTCCCACATAATCAGCGCCGGCGTCAAGGGCTTCTTTCTCTTTTTCGCCTTTTGCAAAAACAAGTACCCGAACGTTCTTACCAAGACCGTTGGGGAGCACGACAGCCCCGCGAACCATCTGATCGGCATGACGGGGATCGACACCCAATTTAACGGCGACATCCACTGTCTCGTCAAATTTTGCATAGGCGGTCTGCTTCACAACATCAACCGCAGCTCCGAGCTGATATACCTTGGCTCTGTCGATTTTAGACATCGCTTCAGAATGTTTTTTCGCGATTTTAGACATGACTCAACCTCTCTATTTGATTCTATTTGAATGCAACGTGCATGATTAGACGACATCAACGCCCATGGAACGGGCAGTACCTTCGACAGTCCTCATGGCTGCCTCCAGAGAAGCAGCATTAAGGTCAGGCATCTTCTTTTTTGCTATTTCTTCTACTTGAGCTTTTGTGAGTTTACCGACTTTGGTCTTGTTGGGAACTGCTGATCCGCTCTTCAGATCAAGAGCTTTCTTGATCAGCACCGGCACAGGCGGAGTTTTGGTAATGAATGTGAAAGAACGATCAGCATACACCGTAATCACAACAGGTGTGATCGTTCCTTCATCGGCCTGTGTCTTGGCGTTAAAAGCCTTGCAGAACTCCATGATATTAACGCCATGCTGACCGAGAGCAGGACCGATAGGAGGTGAAGGATTGGCTTTACCAGCTGGAACTTGCAATTTGATGTATCCGGTGATTTTTTTTGCCATTATTGCGCTCCTTTGTGTGCCGTATGCCTGCCAGCCCGTCCCGGGTGGCTCAGATGTCAATTAATTTTTTTCTACCTGCATAAACTCAAGCTCAACCGGTGTTGCCCGACCAAAAATTGTAACAGTGACACGCAATTTGCCCTTATCCGGTTTGACATCCTCGACAATCCCCGAAAAATTCAGGAACGGACCGTCAACGACACGCACAGTCTCACCAACTTCAAACAGCACTTTTGGACGAGGTTTTTCAGCTCCCTCTTCCATTCGACGAGCAATCTTGATTACCTCTTCGTCCGGAATAGGAAACGGGGTGTTGCCACCGACAAAACCTGTTACTTTGGCCGTCTCTTTGACAATATGCCAAGTCTCATCAGTTAATTCCATCTTTACAAGAATATAGCCGGGAAAAAATTTCCGCGAAGACGTCTTCTTTTCACCTTTTTTTAGTTCGACTACTGTCTCGGAAGGAATAAGAATCTCTTCAAAAAAGCTCTCCATTCCCTCATTCTTGATTCGCTCAAGCAGATTAAGTCTGACTTTGTTTTCAAAGCTTGAATATGTATGGACACCATACCACTTCATGGACATAACAGTTCCTTTATCCCAGTATCAGACGCATCAGTTTAGCCAGGACAATATCACAGGTACCAAGATAGAGAGAAATAAGCAGGACAATGGTTACAACAACACCTGTTGTTGCAACGGTTTCTTTGCGTGTCGGCCACGTAACCTTGTTGAGTTCCAGCTTTACAGATTCGAAAAACATCGTGACTCTTTGCACGTATATCTCCTGACAGACTATGGTAAGCCACTGTAAAATTCAGAAAAGGTCAATTATAACCGGTTGTTATAAGCAAACTTGAATTATGGCAGGCCAGGAGGGATTCGAACCCCCAACATCCGGTTTTGGAGACCGGCGCTCTACCAGTTAGAGCTACTGGCCTGTATAAGTGATACAGCCAGTTACTTGGTTTCCTTGTGAGGAGTATGTTTGCGGCAGAAACGGCAGTATTTGCTGAACTCCAGCTTTGCAGGCTTTGTTTTCTTATTTTTGGTTGTTGTGTAATTTCTCTGTTTGCACGCAGTGCAGCCAAGTGTGATGATGTCTCTCATGTGTGCATCCTTTATAGGAGTCTGCGGTTGAAGCTAACAGCCATGTCCGCACATGTTAATTGAAGTTGATTCTGGATTATTTATTGTATAATGCTGCTTACTACACCTGCGCCAACGGTACGGCCGCCTTCACGGATAGCAAAACGCAGACCCTCATCCATCGCAATCGGAGTTATCAGGTTGATCGTCATGGCGATATT